>Ga0209431_10000560_pt1 | contig 31133 bp, 34 predicted proteins | sample RifCSP13_3_FD_184021 | JGI IMG/M metagenome (GOLD analysis project Ga0209431, IMG submission 184021) | Soil microbial communities from Rifle, Colorado - Rifle CSP2_sed 13_3 (SPAdes) (version 2) | ecosystem: Environmental > Terrestrial > Deep subsurface > Rock core/Sediment | place: Rifle... | reverse complement strand
TGCGTGTAGATGTCGATCTGGGGAACTTCCTTGCCGCCCAAGGTGCGAAGGATAGCAATTAGATGCTTCTCGAGGTACTTCTGTGGGGCCTAACTCTCGGAGGATCTTTAAGATAGCGTTTTCGTGCTTACTTCTTACCATTTTTTCACCCCTATTGAAACATAGCTCTTGCGAAGGCCGGGACATCCGCGTTTGTATTCCTCTTAAGCTTAAGTGTGACCAAAGTCGCTGTTTCTTCAACGAGCATACGAACAAGCGACGGTATTGTAAAGCTTGGGGTTGCTAGAATGGTCGTTTGGTAAGCTATTTCTTGCCCCACGTCCTGTTCAACGTCATTAAATTCTCTTGTAAATGTACGCAGTTTTGTGATATAGTAGCTTAGTACTTCCCTGCAGTCGAGGGGGGGTGGGGTTGGTGCCGTTGAGGCTTTATCTTTGTATTCCTGCTCCCGCTCTCGTTTTTCTGCCTCGAGCTCTGATAGTCGTTTAGTGAGAGAGTCTAACTGTTGTTTTGCAGTCGGTGATTTTGGGTTATTTCTCATGCCTTTATTTCTCATGCTGTCGTGCTCTGTTGTTGATATAACTATCCTTATAGGTACTGCTAATACTGACTGACCAATGAAAGTAATTTGAGAGAGACAAGTTTCTCCAGTCGCACGCACTGCCATTGTCCAAGATAGGGTAAGAAAACGACATTCTGTTTATCAGTGATGCAAAGTTGAGCAAGACTGCAGAGATTTATCTCCTAGACCGTGCTCTTTATTGCAACATTTGCGCATCCAGAGATTGCGTCCACATCCATTACGCCTTGGCCCTGCCAAAAGTAGCCAAGCTGTTTCTTTACAAACCTTCCAGGAAATAACAAACATACAAAAATAGATGTCAGTTGACGTGGAGATAGAGGAGCGCCGACTGCTCGCTTGCAATCCTGTACAGCTCGTCGGCTTCTTCATCGTACGCTTCTATGCGGTACTCCTCTCCGTTGGCAAACGTGACCTGCACGACGCAGTATGTTATGCCGTTCTGCATACACCCACTTTTTGCAGAGATCTGGCTGACGCTCGGCGACAGTAGCTGCCTGAAGGCGTCCATGCTGTTACGGTACACTTTTCCTCCCCTCCAGTGAGACCCACAGCATGAAGGCAATCTTTTTTCTTAGCCTGCCATACTTGCCGGAACTGGTGAACGAGATTAGGTTGCCGCACTTGCCGCACCGCACCCTCTTTGGATGTGCAAGGTTAAGGTGGTACAGCGGCAAGAGCTTGCATACAGGGCACCTGTAGTGCGTGAGAAACAGCCTCTGTATGGGCTCTAGCCCCTTGTAGTTTATGCCTTCTACCTTGCAGATCTGCTCCGCCTTCTGGCTCAACAGCAAGTCTGGCGACGCCAATACGCCATCGAGCAACATTATCCCTGATCCTCTTTTGTCCGCATATTCCACCTGTCTCCCTTCAGAGTAAGATGACATGTATCAATTGACGGCACCGTATGCTATAGAACTTCATAAAAGGCTGTTTTGCATTGTAGCCAATGCTGTTAGGTAATACCAACGTGATGCTATTGCTAAATCAAGTGTTTTAGTAATCATGATCGTATTTTTGTAAAAATCTTTCCAAGTATATTGATTATACGAAGGAATTACAATATCTTCAAATGTAAATGTGATTTTGTTGATGGGGTCTGAAATATAAAAAGTCTGTTTCTTCCTGATTGATCTGATTATAATCTTGCTGATCTTATATGTGGGTAATTGACCATCCTGTCAGGCACATGCGGCTGGAGTTTTCAAGAGTGGGTTGGTGCGTTCTATCCAAACAACAGGGTTGCCAAGCTTCCTTTTTATTCGCGCATATTTACTTCTGTAGAGGTCGACTCATCATTCTACAAGGCCCCTTCCAAGTCGATGATTGCCGGGTGGATCAGGGCTACGAGCCCGGATTTCAAGTTCTCGCTCAAAGTCCCCAAGACCGTAACGCACGACAGGCGGCTTGCAAGGGCGGAAAAGGAGTTCCTTGATTTTGTGGATCTGATGGAACCTATTGCAAGGGCAGGCAAATTAGGCTGCGTGCTGGCGCAGCTCCCGCCAGACTTTACGTTCAGGGAAAAAGACAGTCTTGAATCATTTTTCAACCTGCTTCCAAAAGAGACCCACTTTGCAGTAGAGTTTCGCCATGAGTCGTGGAACAGAAAAGAGACATGGAACCTTTTGGAAGAATACGGCGTCGCAAACACGGTGACAGACTCGCCGATTGAGTTTCTGGCAAAGCCCGTTGTAACTGCCGCAACCCATTCGTACGTAAGGTGGCACGGCCGCGGCAAGCCGGTATGGTACGATTACACTTACTCGGAACAGGAGCTGCGCCCATGGCTTGGCAAGCTGGAGGACATGAAAGAAGATGTTCCAGTGGTATATGCCTACTTTGCCAATCACACTGGCGCCCCTGCCAACCTGCTCCAGCTGCTGGAAATGAGGGGAGACATAACCGAATCACAGAAGAAGGCCATAGCCAGGGCAGAGCGCAACGAGCGCAAAAAAGCCATGAAGAAGCTGACGGACTTTATTTCCTGAACGCTCTCATGAGCGTAGACTTGGCCCTGTGCACGCCGGGTATGGTAAAGCCCCTTGCGATTATCACGGGGCAGTTGAGCTGGTCCAACAGCGCCAAAAAGTCCGGGTTATTGAAAACTGAAAAGCCACCCACCTTGGCCCCCATCACCACAAGGTCGGGCTGGAGAGAGCTTATTGCCGATAGCACGACATCAGCCGATCTGGAGCTGTTTTCTGACGTCAGCTGCACTTCTTTCAGCTCAACTCCAAGCTGGCTCAAATAGTTTTGCTGCATCGCGACGCTCTCTTTTTCGCTTCCGCCTCTGTTGATTGAAATCAGACCAACCCTGAACCTGCCGGAATGCTCCAGCCAGCTTGTGGCCTTGAGCACCACCTCTGAATACTCGCCGCCATCGTAAACCACGACCATGTTTTTCCTCTCGCTTGCAGGGATTGCACGCGACTTAAGGTCGATGTCAATGCGCTCTTGCTCCGGCTCCAGCTGGAGAGTGTCGTTCTCTGCCCTTATTGCCAGCACCTTGCATGTCATCAGGGTCATCAGCTTCCTGTCATGCCGGAGCGTTTCAAAATCGGTAACAAGCAGGTCGATCTTTTGCTCTTCTATTGTCGCTAGGATCGCCTCGGTGGCGTCGTGTGAAACCCTGACCAGATAGTGGTTTGGGATGCTTTCCCTGTCAAGCATCTTTTCAAGCGGCTCAAAGGACCTCTTGGCAGTGTCGGCAAAGGCCACACCGGCAGAAAGCGGCGTCTGCGCTGGCACCGTTATCACGCGCAGTATGTTCACCTCGCCGGACATCTCCTTGGCTATCCTTATGGCATATTTTATGAGCCTGTCTGGGTTTTCCGGCGTGTACGGGATCAGGATGCGGTAGTCCTGCCTTTTCAGGTCACCCTCAGAAGTCACTATCGGCGCATAGTGCTGTATCTCCTGCTTGAAGGTGTACATCCGATAAAGCACAAAACCCACTAGAATCCAGAGGACTGTTATACCCCAGCTGAGCGGCTGCGTGACAAGCAGGTAGAGAGCAAGACCTAGGTTCAGGAATATGCCTACGATTGGAATTACAGGAAACAGCGGTGTCTTGAAGCCGTACGATAATTTGTCGCCATATATCCTGCGTATGGTGATTACCGCAATATTGACCTGAATGAATAAAAGCAAAAAGATGACACCTGCCGCCACTGCAATATCCGTAAGTGGAAGCGCGTATGCAATGAACGCCATGATAATTCCAGATATCATTATTGCAATGTGCGGTGTCCTGTTTACAGGATGAATTGAACTCAGCTTGTGCGGCAGGTTGTAATGCCTTCCCATTGCGAAAGCCACTCTGGCCGAAGAAAATGTGGTGGCGTTCAGCGCAGCCAGGGTAGAAACCATGCCTCCTATAAGCACTATCAGGGCCCCATAGGGCAGGAACATTTCCGCTGCTCTCATGATGCCAAGTTCGTCGTTGTCGCTTATGAATTTCCACGATGCGATTCCTTCAGGAAATATGGCGCCTATGGAGACAAAAGCCACAAGGCAGTATAAAGTGACGACAATTGCAAGAGAAATGAAAATCGCTCTTGGTATGTTTCTCTTCGGATTCTTGACTTCTTCGCCGGTCTGAACTATGATTTCGTATCCTTCAAATGCTATGAAGGTTAGGCCCATTGCAGCTACAATCCCGGCTATGCCCATCGGCATGAAATTTTCAAAATTGGCCGTCCAGTTTGGGTTGTTGTACATAGTCCAAAACCCAGCGCCTATCAAAGCAAGAATGGTACCAATCTGGATAACTGTCACTATGGTGCCTGTCTTGCCTGTCTCTGAAGTTCCTTTAATGTTGATGTAGATGAAAGCTGCCACAGATCCAACTGCAATGAGCTTGTCAAATGGGATAATTCCAAGAAGCGGCTGATCGCCAATAACCTGCATCATTTTTAGTAAACTATAGAGAAATGAGCCAAATCCTACGGCATACAGGCTGCCTGCGATGATGTGGGCAAACCATGCCATCCAGCCACTGATAAATGCACTTGGCCGAGGCAGGCCTTCTCTAACCCACAGGTATCCTCCGCCTGCTTCTGGGATGGCCGAGCCAAGCTCGGCATACGCCATGGCAGTAAAGATCGTAATTATGGCATTGATTATGAATGCAATGATTACAGCCTGACCTGCTAGCCCTATGGCAGGGCCGATAAGCACGAATATGGCACCGCCTATCATACCGGCAATGCCAACCATTATGATGTCCGTGAGGCTCAGGGTGCGCACAAGCTGGTGTGGATGTTTAGTCGGCGGACGCTGAGGCTCAGGGCCTGTAGAGGCCGACAAATTTAGCGTAGAGTTCTCTACTAGAGAAATAAACCTTTAGCATTCCTTTTCGGTTAAATTGCCCTGCCCCAGAAGAATTAATTTGGGATGAAATGTGCTATAACATCAGGTGTCTTCTACTAAGGTCCGCATGGTAAAGGGTCCTGGCACCGTGGCTGTTGACGGGGCATGCCATGTCCTTGGAAGCGACGTGTCAGGTCAGACGATCACGCTCAGGACCGGCAAGGCGCTTCCATTCGAGCCGGCCGGCAGGTGCAGACTGCGCGCTAGGCTTGGGCGCGGCGGCAAGATGTGGATGGCTGACCCTGCTGCAGCCGGGACATTGATGTGGCGCGACGTTGCCCGGCAGGTTTCTTCCTTGGCAGGCGGCAAAAAAGTCACAGTGATGCTTGCAGGTGACACCGATACGGGCAAGTCGACGTTTTCGGCGTACCTTGCAAATGTGGCACTTGAGCGCGGGCTTGTGCCCTGCGTTATAGACGGCGACATCGGCCAGGGCGACCTCGCGCCGCCAGCAAGCATCGGCGCTGCAGCGCTTTCTGGGCAGGTAACCGACCTGAGGGACGTCAGCGCTAGCCTGTTTGAATTTGTAGGAAATGTTTCGCCGGCAGGGTTTGAGCGCCTTGTGGCAAACAAGTTGAGATCCATGCTTGAGCGGGCCGGTCCGCTTGGAGACATCTGCATCGTCAACACCGACGGCTACGTGAGGGACGCCGGCGTCCTGTACAAGCTAATGATCGCAAAGGAGCTGCAGCCTGACGCAATAGTGTGCCTTGGAGGAAATCCCGCCCTGCTTGATGCACTTGGAGACGAGCCCTGGCAGGTTTTGCGCGCAAGACCAAGCAGTCAGGCGTCAAAATCAAATTCCGAGCGCACAAGCCGCCGGCTCAATCAGTTCCTCAGACACGTCGGCAACGGATCATCTACCGTTGAGCTGTCGCGGGTCCAATTCGTATACATGGGCAGGCTGTTTTCGCCGTCAGAACTGTCGCGGCCGCCAATAAAGCAACTAGAGCCGGAAAACCTGAAAAGGATGTTCCTTGGACTCGGCTCAAACGACAGCGTGATAGGGTTTGGCATTGTTACGGACATCACCAAATACAGCATGCGCGTCCGGACCAATATTGATTCCTTTGACAGGGTCTACCTCAGCAATATCCGACTGAGCAGGGATAGGGCTGTCGAAATCAGGATTAATTGAATACAGGGTCCTTGAGCCTCAGAGAGCCAAAAGCCTCGAGCCTTTGCCTGCATGCGTGGCACCGGCCGCAGTGAGCATTGCCTTCTCTGTGGCAGCTCCACGTCAGCTCTATCGGGGTCCTGAGCCTGATAGCAAGCCTGACTATTTCTTTTCGGTTCATCTTGGCTAGGGGGAGCAGTATTTGGTATGTCTGGCCGTCGCACAGGAGGCACCCTTCCTTGAAAAGCGCGTTTAGTTTTTCAATGTAGTCTTTGGATGCGTCCTTGAAGAACTTGGCGTCGTGCAGGTTGTGCCCGCCAACGATCCACTTCGCACCAAGGTATTCTGCATGGTGGGCAGCTATCGAGTAGAACATGAGGTTTCTTGCAGGCACGTACGACGACCACAGGGCTTCAGAATCCTGCTTTTTCAGGCGGCCGTTGTAAAAGTCGGATGCTTCCTTGACGAATGGCAGGTCTACCTGTATCAATTCGGTCACGCCGGCGCCCTTGGCCAGCTTTGCCGCAGCACGCTTTTCTTGTACAGGCCTGCCAAAGTAATTGAACGTAATTGCCGACAGGTCGGAAAATTTTTCTTTTGCCCAGTAAAGGCAGGTGGCAGAATCTAGCCCGCCTGAAAGCATTACAACAGCCTTATCGCCCATCTAGTCCTCTTTCTTTACTCCCGCGATGATGTGGGCGCCCTTGTTGACTCCTTCATAGATGTACACGCCGAGGGCCTGCACGTTAGGAGGCATCTTGGGCGCGAGGAGCCTTATTATCTCAGAAGAGAGGTTCTCAACCGTTGCCTCGCCAGACAGCATGTATGTAGTCATTTTTGGCAGCTGCAAGCTGAAATACCCTTTCGGGCCCTCGAAAGTTACATAGTAGTGGACATCGTCTTCCTTTTGCAGGTATTTCTTGTTGAAAAAGAACTTGTGATCTATTGCGCTGAGCGTATCCTTGATTATCCTCTTTGCTTCTCCAAAGTCGACTACAAGGTTGTTCTTCATGCTGCCGATTATTTCGACCATCACGGTAGACGTGTGGCCGTGCAACACAGAGCACTTTTCCACCAGCGGCAGGATGTGCGCGTAGTCAAAGGCAAGCGACGGGTCTTCAATAAAGATCGAGCCAGTCTGCATGTCATCGGCGCTATCATAAAAGAAAAGCGAGTCCATTTCTTTTATCTTGCTCGCATATTTTGAATGGCCGACTGCAATAATGTTAAGCCCTGGCAGCTGCTCGCGCACTTGCTTGAATTTTGCCGCGTCGGCTTCGGAATCCACCACTTCTATGTACTTGCTGCCCACTTTAAAGTCGATTTTCACGAACTTGCCATCTGGAAGTTTTACGTTGGAATCGTACTGGTAATCCTGACCAAGGAACGACATCATTTTTGCAACGGACAGCTCCGACCTGCTCCGGATCAGGTTGCCTCTATCTATGTACCGGAGATCGCTGTCAAGAACGACCCTTTCTTTGGTCATTTAGGTCCTGTCTGCCAGAGTTTGGACTGGAGCTTATATAAATGGTGTTTCTGCTGGCGGGATTTGCATTTATCTGGGCATTTAAGATGTAGTAGTATTGCCTGACCTGAAGAAGGCCCTTTACGACGCGGTGGCCAAGAACGTCCCTGAAGCCAAAATAGCGGTGGCATTCTCGGGGGGAGTCGACAGCTCTCTTCTTGCCAAGATATGCCGAGATCTTGGCAAAGAGGTGATGCTGGTGACCGTGGGTTTTCCAGACTCCCATGACATAGGATTTGCAAAAGACATCGCCTCAAAAATTTGCATTCAGCACAAGGCATTAAAGATCGACTATGACGATTTCCAGAAAAACCTGCAGCATGTGAGGCAGATTATAAAATGTGAAAACACGTCCCACATCGAAAACTGCATAGCATATTTTTACATCTGCAAACTCACAAAACAAAACGGACTGGATGTAGTCCTGAGCGCAAACGGATGCGACGAGCTGTTCTGCGGTTACGATGGATATCGCAGGGTCTACAGCGATGTAGAAGCAGCAATAATGAAGCTGATGGACGAAAAGATTGCTAACGAATTTGATCTTATAGTAGAGATCGCAACTGTGGCAGACCAATTTGGAGTGGTAGTCAGGCAGCCGTTTCTATCTAGCAGGTTTATCGAATTCGCCAAGGCGATACCTGTGGATGAAAAGATCAGAGGGCCTGACGACATGACAAGAAAACACATCCTGCGGCAAACAGCAATCGCAATCGGGCTGCCGGCAGAATCGGCCATGAAGCCCAAGAAGGCACTCCAGTACGGGTCGTCAATCCACAAATATTTCAAGAAAACAAAAGCTTAGCAGGCTGTGTTGTACAAAAAGATTACACACTAATGCATAACAAAATCTTGCTCTTATTTATGGAGTATGATGGGACCGGTCAAGATATCTGCCGTGTTAGACGCAATTTCAGATGACGCATCGCTTGAGTTATTCAAGCTAGTCGCCCTTACAAACGGCACGAGCGACGTTCTTAGGAGCAGGATGAATATTACTCGCAAACAATACTATTCAAGGCTATACAAACTCATCCATTGCGGCCTGATCAAAAGAAAAGACAACCAATACTTCTTAACAGCTCTTGGCAGGGTTATGTACGACTCGCAAACAACAATCGAAAATGCCCTGAGCAACTACTGGAAGATCAAGGTTGTAGACTCCCTTGGAATCGCGGAGGAAATCTCCTTGGTAGATCAAAAGAAACTTATTGAGACCCTAATTCAAGATCAGGGAATCAAGAATATACTTACAAAGTAACACGTAGATATTCTTGGCGCCGTTAACGTTGATATGTGAGGCTGAGACAACGTAGACCAAATCATGCAAATCCGCGGCGTAGTTCTAAGAACAAATGGAGCTTTGGATTATAAAATTTGGGTGTTTCACAGAAATTTCAATCGAATCCCCAAATATGTAGCAAGGGTTGATGTCGGTATACGTACATACACCAGCTACTTTATATAGTTCCAGGAGATTGTTTTAGCTCCCGATCTAGAATGTCTACAAAAATGGACGAATTCAAAGTAACGAACCACAATTTGGAAATAGAAAACAGCCTAACAGCGGAGTTGCAGAAGCTAGACCTGACGCTTAACGAAGCGCGAATACTCTTGTTTCTTATGACACATGGGAATTCGACAGCAAGCGATGTTTCACGCCACACAGGCATCCAACGAACTGAGACGTATAACTACATTTCAACATTGCTTGCAAAGGGTGTGGTCTTCTCAACCTTTGATAGACCGCAAAAATATTATGCCCTACCCATAAATGAGGTGATCGATTGCCTGGTTCAGACAAAGCACAATGCTTTACAGACGATAGCAGAGAAAAAGAAGGACTACCAAGAAATGGTCGAGGCCATTTTGAGTAGCACCATGCTCCCCGAGTCTGACAAGAAGGAGAGCTACCAAATAGTAATGGGTGAAAACGCGATCAATGCGAAAATAAAGAGGATGCTTGCCGAAGCGAAAGAAGAAGTCACGGTTCTGGTGACCGACAGGAACCTTGTCAACCTTTACCATGCAGAAATAACCGACCAACTGATCCAGCTAACGACAAAAGGAATACGCGTCAAACTCAGGACGCCCTGCAAGAACGCAAATGACTACATCGACTCTAAAGATGGAGACAAAAATTCGATTTCGTTGAAAACAACAGCCAAGGTAGTTCCGGTGAATTTCGTCCTTATCGACAATAAAGACATCATACTCTTGCTTGAGAGCAACTCACTCAAAAAGTCCGAGCTGTGTGGATTTTACACAAATAATCTCTCGATGATCTCGGTCTTCAGGTTCATTTTTGATAACCTTATATAATTGACTGGGATAGCCGGCTCGTGTCCGGCAACTCTATCGAGAGAATATTGGATAAGATCGACGCGGACATTTCTAGCTATTTGATATTTGCCGGAGTTCTTGACAACAATGCCAAACTGCTCAGCTCTCGGAGGGGAAAGGCAAGCTTCTCTCTGCCAATAGAACGACATGACACGCTGGATGTCCAACTATCTCTTATGTTTTCTCTTATTCGCCAACTGGAGGACATCTCAGGTGTCCATAGATTTACCGTGACACGCTTTGCAAAACATGACATTTTCCTATTCGGTACCTCCGAGCTCCACGTTTTCGTGATAACCTCCCCTACTTCAGAAGGGCAGGTTGTAAAAACACTGGCGGAGCTGGTTGCCACAATGAATGACACTGATCCGCAGACGACAGCGGCTGCGCTTGCAAGCAGAACGAAGGATCAGGCGATGGCAGCTACCATAACTTCGACAATGATTCGCCACGATGATCACAGCATTGACAGGCAAAAGTTCTCGCCCCATCCCAAGCCAGAGATTGTTGCCATCCTGCAGGGCTACCTCATGGCGCTCGAACCAGGCTGCACCATCCATGACGATGTAGGCGGCCACTACAAGATAAAGGCAAGTAACAGCGACCGGTTTACTTGGTCAACGCTTCAAAAGATTCATTCTGCGTTCAACGACAGGATCGAAATCCACCACATAGGCTTGGATGCCGACGGCAAGGTTTTTCTCAGATTTTCACTGAGATATTGACTCAAGCTTTCTATCAGTATACAGTTCTCAATGTAGAAATTAGCTGTTTACTACACCCATTGGAGATTTGCAAAATGTAAGGTCTAGGATCCTTTTACAAGAATTCCCTTTATTTCTTGGTTGTCCAGGAGAGTGTCTATCAGCTTCTGCTGCTCTTCTTTTGGAAGTTCATTGGACATCTCGAGCGAGTCAATTGCTCTGAGCTTCCAGTAACTGGTAAGAGCATTCTCTACGGTCGTTTGAGCATCAAAAACGATCTTGCCAAAAGCGGTGAGCAGATACTTACCACTTTTCTTCCTTACTAAGCCAGTCTTCGTCATTCTTGACAACCTTGAATAGTATTGTTTGCGGGTAAGCTTCGTCTTGCTCTTTAGAGTCTCACTGTCAATAGTTCCTTGGGCAATAGTCTTGAATAGTTCCAATGATCTGTCATCGGCAATTGTCCTGAGGACTGCCGCGGGTGTCTGCGACTTTGCCATATTCTACCTTGAATGGTAAATGCGTGCTTATTATACGTTTATTATCGATTGCACGGAGTACAGTTTAAAAAGTATCCAAATATGGATACTTTTCTGAAGCAGAGATAGTTTTCTGCACGAAAACCTAGGGCATTCCGATTAATGCAATGAGCGAAGGATGGATTGCCATCTGTAGAGGGAACAACTTTTTGTGCTGTGACCTCATGAATTCTGCATTTTGGAACCCTTTGCGCATCCTGCGTAGCGTCATCAGGAAAATCAGCGCAATAACGGTAGTCGTGATCGCTGTGACTGGACTGCCGTGACCCGTTATTGAGGAAACTCCAAAAAACGCCCAAGTTTCTATCAGAACGGTTGTCGCCAGAATCATTGTCAACTTGATGGTATTGTCATTACCTATTACGATGGGTATAGTGCGCCGCCCTGCATCCCTGTCGCCGTCAAGGTCGCCCATGTCATTTAGGGTTGAGGAAATAAACACCATAATGGCAAGCGTCAGCAGAACGCTAGTAACCAGCACAGGGCTCTCCATTGCAAGGCCTAGGTTATAAGATGAAGTCATGCCAAGAAGAGCACACAGGATGTAAAAGATTGCTATAGACACAGTTTTAATCAAAAACCACTTCATGAGGGCGATCTTGGGTGCAGAGTATGCTACCCCTATAGCTAGCATCAGCGTTATAATAATCAGGCTGATTGGCCTAAAAGTAAACACCGTCAGCAGAACAGCTGCTCCGAAAGTCAATGCGACAAATGCCTGGGTCTGCCTCTTGGAAACTAGCCCGGACGGTATGGGTCTCTTTTTTCCATTAACTCTGTCAAGATCTGCGTCTACAAGATCGTTCAAGATATACGTACCTGCTGTCACGAGCAAAGAAGCCAATGGCAGCGGCAGAGACATCTGTATGATAGCTAGGGAATTGGGATTTGGTGACGACAATGCGCTGAGAACTCCTGGAATGCAAAAGAGGCCTGTAACGGTTGCAAGGCAGTAGAGAAATGCAAACTTTTTGCGCGACTGGAAGAGGACTAGCTGAGATCTGGCAAATGAAACGGGTGTTTGATTTGTCTTCCGTTGTTTTCCTCGTATGGTTAAAGATATCATATAGTGTAGCGAAATGGTGTATACCCCTTTTTCTGGTTAATGGTTCCTATTTGGGTGACTTTATCGCAAAATTCTTGCATAAGTGTCTAAAATAGCTATTTTTACTGGCAATTCTCCTTAACATGGTCCCGCGGGAATCAGGCGAGCTTGTCGAAAACATAACGTGCAGAATTGTCAGTTTTTTCAGAAATATGCTGTTAAATTTAGCGTTTGACGCTGGCAAGCAGTTGCGAGGGGGTAGCGTCTTTTGTTATCATGTTATAGTACGAGATGAAGCGGTTTGCCAGGTACGGGTCATCATAGTGAGAAATAGCCAATGTAAACTGCTCTGGGTTGGTGTAGCTCGTGGTTTCATAGCAGACTGTGGTTCCATCAACTATAATGAAACTGGCAGTTACGTTCCCCTTCTTCAGGTCGAGCTTGCCTGACTTTACAATCTTGTTTACCATTTCAAACGTCTCCCTGTCTGGGGGGGTCCTCAGAACCGCGTTGAGCCTGTTTTCAACACTTATCTGATCGGGGTTGCCATCAAGCAGATGTACAGTGACGCCGTCTGCGACTTTCTTGAAAAGCACCTTTGCAAAATGCGGATCGTGATATCTACTTGCAAGGTAAACTTCGTGCTGTGCACTTTCCATGAATTTTATTACTTCCATTATAAGGCGGTCATAGTCCTTGATTACCGAAAACCCGGACAGGTGAGTGCCGTTTACAATATTGCGCAGGTTGGTGCTCTTGATGATTTCATCGATGACCTTTTCTTTATGCTGCAATGGAAAGTCCTCCCTTGACTTTAGCAGGTCAACAGCCTTCAGGTTCCAGTAGTTTGGAAGGATCTCTTCTAGCGTCTTGATTTGCCCGTTGTAAAGCAGAGAGCCAAAAGTGGTAGTCCGGTAAGTTGAGTTGCGTTTTTCTATAAAGCCTGCGTCACGCAAGCGCTTGAGCCTGACGTAAAATTGCTTCTTGCTCAGATTGCCAGCGTAGCTTGTTCCAGATGCCTTGAAACCAGAATATGCCATTCTTAGTATATTTACTGAATGCCTGTCTGCTAGGATAGAGAAAACTTGTTCCATGGTCGCTGGCTCTGGCATATTGGTGCCATATATCCTTCCGAAGTATTTATCTTTTGGGAAAATCACCATTTAAGGGAACGAAATATGTAGTAGAGTTGGACAAGCATACCTCGAAAAGGTTAAGACAAATCCTGATCTCTTTTCCAATAATAATGACGGAAGGCTATGTCCTAGGCAATCTTGATAACGAAATCGCAAGGCTCGAAATACAGTCGGCATTCTTCGAGCCCATGACCCGGCAAACTCTCTTAAGGGCAGGGATAAAGAAGGGGATGAGCTGCCTCGACGTTGGATGCGGTGCTGGCTCGGTTACCCGCATACTGGCGGAGCTGGTTGGTAAAAAGGGGCATGTTATTGGCACCGACGTTGACGAAAAATACCTCCGGTATTGTCGTAACTACAAGCCCCAGCCTAACGTGGATTTCATGCGGGATGACATTTACAATAGCAGGCTTGGTGAGAATTTTGACGTCATATACTCGCGGTTTATGTTTGTTCATTTAAAAAATGCAAGAAAAGCCATCCGTTCCATGAAGCTGCTTGTGAAAAACGGCGGCGCAATAATAATTGAAGAACTGGATCACGCACCAGATTCATGGCTCTGCTACCCGGAAAGCAAGAGTGTCGATATTCTTAGAGAGATCTATGTCGCCTTGGTCAAGAAGGCAGGAGGAGACCCTATCGCCGGCAGAAAGATATACACCATGATGGTGGAAGAATCCCTTGACGCACGCGTCGAATGCAATTCTCCCTGCCTTTTGATGGGCCACGAGCCGTACAATTCGCTTGGATGGCGTATAGCGGAAAGCCTAAAGCCGCAAATACAAAGCTACGGCCTTTTGAGCGAGCAGGAATATGTCCGACTATACAACGAACTGAAGCAGCTGTCCACAGACAAGAAGAGTTTCATCACTTATGCGCGGTTCTTTAGCATTATTGGTCGCAAATAGAAAATGACTGCAGAAATAGAATCGTGTCTGCAATCTACTGGGAAATCGAATAGATTGGGGAGAATTAGTTGGTCTTTTTCGAAACAGTAAGCGGCAAAATAAACGTCATTGAGACTCTTTCTGCGAATTCCGGTGGCGATGCAGTGTTGTGCATTCATGGCTTTCCCTGTGACGCCAGAATTTTTGCGTATGCCGGAGCCAAATTGTCGCAGGCAGGGTTTAACGTCTTTAGCATGGACCTTCCGGGCCACGGCAAATCCGAAGGACAAAGGGGCGACCTTAATTTTAATGCCTGTCTGAAATCCATGAACCAGATCATTGTAGAATTGAAGAAAAAATCGCCGAGGGTGTTTATACTTGCCCACAGCATGGGCTCAACGTTTGCTCTCTGGTATGCGCACCTGTTCAACTCGGTAGACGGCCTGATCCTGATGGCCCCCTACGTCAGGATCGGCGGCATAAAGAGGTCTGATGCCGAGCCCAGACCTCTGGCGTTTATCCGCCTGTTTTTAGGCAGACTCTTTGTCCCAAACAGGCGGGTAAGCGTAGCGAAAATCCTGCCCGGCTATGTCAAGATTGGCGGGAGCCAGTTGGTCAGAATGGTGCAGGACAGTGAACTGAACTTTGAATATTCGTACAGGTATTATATTGACGTAATCGCGCGGCGAAACAGCAAAGTCAAAAAATTGGCAGACGTCAAAGTTCCAGTGTTTGTTTTGCAGGGGAGCAGGGATAGGAACGTCTACCCACAAGTTTCTGAAGAGTTTTTCAAGCTGCTCCGTACAAAGAACAAGAGGATTAGAGTCTTTGACTGCGGCCACTGGTTCTATGATGCTATATTTTACAGCCAGACTTCAGAGTACTCTGAAGAGGACAGGATGAAATTCATATCCTCGATAACCGGCTGGCTAAGCTCCATAGGCTAACATCTAGAAATTATTGGAAGATGCAGGATCTTATGGGGTAAGCCACCATATGTGATTGGGCGGAACACCGTCGCGTTTTTCTGCCAAGTTCTTTTTCTCTACCGGCTTGGCTTCGTTTTCCTGATTGCAGTGCTTTTCAAATTCGTCAAGATCGGAAAAAGACACAAGGCATTTGTTGCAAACGAGGTAGCTGGCTTTAGAGTCAGTTACAATAGAAACTAGCGGTTTTTTGCTGATCCTAATTACCCTGTCTTGCGGCAGGGTTATCGCTATTATCCCGCCGTCTTGCCAGCTTTTGAAATGCTTTTCAAATTCTTCGTACACAGAAAGGGTAAAGCAGGCAACAGGGTCATTTTCAAAGTCGCACAGCTTTTTCTTGTTGATATATTCGGTGTGCAGGTCCTGCAGCCAGCGGTCAACGATCTCCGGATGCTCCGCTAGGATCGCCTGGACGATTTCGGGCGTGTAGATTGCGATCTTAGTTTCTAGCGCGTCGTTTGGCGCCAAGATGTAACCCCTCAGCTTCAGGCCAAGAAATCCGTCCTCGAATGCGTTCGTCATATGATACTATTTGTTTTCCAAATTATTAAGGGTTCCTTAAGTAAAATTGAAAAAAACTGACATATATGATATCGTTGGACAGTTATTGGATAGATAGATAACGTTTATTCTAGATTCTACATTGTAAAATGAGACAGGCCGCACAGATTAGAATATTGGAGCGACCTCTCAAAAACGCCGCAAGCAACAGGGCCTGATCACTAGAATTTTATGCTCCGCTGCATTTACCACCCATCTGGAGCATGAACTATCAGGAGCTTTGCAAGGCAGTGGCCGGCCTGCACGGCAGCGTCGAAGTCGCCATGGTGCTGTCAGGCAACAAGCTTGCGGCATCGCACCTGAAATCAGGCGGCCCAATGCCGGACGAAGACGAGTTCCATTACATGATTTCGCAAATTGAGATGATAGTCAAGACCACAAAGGCTAACGAGGACAAGTTTGGCGAGATGGGTTTTATCACGATTCACTACAAGTACATCGACGGGCTCTTTTTCCCGCTCAATGATAACGATACTCTGATCGTGGGGGTGGTACAGCCCTACGATCACGACGCCCTGGCAGACAAGGTATTGGGGCTTTTGGAGCGCAAGTAGTAAAAGTGGGCCGGGGGTGATTTGAACACCCGACCACCTCGATGTCAACGAGGTATCATAACCGAGCTAGACCACCGGCCCTTAGGGCAAATTTTTGCTGCCCAAATATATGTTGTAGATTTGGCACTCCTGTGGAATCGTGCTTGAGCTTTGCTCCATAAGCCTCGTATACAGCGTGGGCTGAGGTTTAGCAAATGAAGGCAGAACGCGATGCTACCCGGCAATGCGAGGAAACGCCTGCGTCCGATGAACGAGATCCTCGCGACGCTAAGGAGAATAACAGGATGCTCGAGGAGCACAACTCTACGGTCAGGAGTATCGCCAAGCGCGTAAGGAGGATCGGCGTCAACATCTCCAACATGCGATAACAACAGATAAGGTTAAGAGCCACCTGCGGCGTTTTTACTGCAACATTTGGACAGCGAGTCCTTCAAGATAATTCACGGAGATGCTTACCAGACTGTGAAGTGCCTGCCAGGCTACAAGTTTCGCGCCATCATTACTTCGCCGCCGTACTACGGTCACCGGCACTACGGCGAGAACGATCATGAAATAGGCAGAGAGCAGATGGCCAAGGAATACCTAGACTCGCTCACGAGAGTGTTTACAGCGTGCAGGGACATATTGACAGAAGACGGCAGCCTCTGGATAGTAATAGGCGACACCAGGCGGCGGCACGAAAAACTGAGAATCCCGCACCGCCTCGCAGAGAAGCTGGCTCAGGCCGGCTTTATCTTCCGCGAGGACATTGTCTGGTACAAGAAAAACAACGTCAGCAGCAGCTCCCAGGACAACTTTTCCCAGGCGTACGAATACGTCCTGTTCTTTTCAAAGAACCGCCGCTCCTACGCAAACCTTGACGCGGTCAGAGTGCCTGGCAATGAAGCAGCCGAGGGTCGTAGCAAGGTGCCGCCTCCAGACATGGTGCAGTACGCCCCGGAAAACCCGAACAAAGGCGAGATCACTCACATTGCAAACATCATACACAACGCAAACCCTTCAACCCCACTTTCAGAGCTTCCAACGACGTCATCAATAGCCCGGGCATATGGCTACGATCCAGAAAAGTTCTGCCCTACTTGCTACCGCAAGTTCAAGCGTCACGCTACGCGCCGGAGGATAGGCGATCACAAGCATTATCCGATATTCGCAGTGTGCAACCCACACGGCAAGAACCCTTCAAACGTGTGGGAGATCGCGACAAAGGCGCACTATGGCAACGAACACTTTGCAATATTTCCAGAAGAGCTGGTCGACATGATCGTCAGGTTCGCGACTAGAAAGGGCGATTATGTCCTCGACCCATTTGCAGGCAGGGGGACTACCGGCATAGTTGCAACGTCGCTTGGCCGCAAGTTCGTGGGCATTGACCTTTACAAGGAAAACGTAGAGAAGACCAGCAGGAACATTGCAAAGGCAGACGGCGGCGCAAATCTAATAATGGGACTTGCTCCCAATAGCCAGCATTGACGACTGACGACCGCCTGACAGGGAGCGAGAAAGAAGGCCTGTACAAGGCGATATTTTCAAGGAGGGACGTCCGCTCTCACTTTGTAGGCAGGGAAATCCCGAACGACGTATTGTTGAGGATTTTGAATGCAGCCCATCACGCCCCTTCCGTCGGGTTTTCGCAACCGTGGAACTTTATCCTGATAAAGGACAGGGCGATCCGCCAGAAGGTCAAAGAGTCGTTTGTGCGCGAGCGCGATCGCTCGATTTCAATGCTTGACGGCAACAAGTCGCGTCAGAAGCAGTATACTTCGCTAAAGCTGGAAGGGATAATGGAATCCGCGATCAACATTTGCGTCACGTATGACCAGACTCGCTTTGGGCCGTTCGTTCTGGGCAGAACGTCGATAGAAGAAACGGGAGTCTACAGCGTAGCGTGCGCAATCCAGAACCTCTGGCTTGCGGCAAGGGCAGAAGGAATCGGAGTCGGCTGGGTTAGCATCCTTGCAAACGAGGATCTTGAAAAAATACTGGCGATACCGCTGCATGTGAAGTCGGTCGCGTACCTGTGCCTCGGGTACGTGAGCGGATTTGCAGAAAAGCCTGACCTGGAGCGCGCCGGCTGGCTTCCAAGGATGACTCTGGCCGAAGTTGTGTGCTATGAGCAGTGGGGTGCCCGCGAATCCGCGCCGTGGTCGGCCTTTTGCGCAGCAATCGGCAAAATGGGCGAGGGAAAACGTGAAGACAATATATAATCGGGCACAACGGTATTCAATCGGCAGGCAAAAAGGTTGAGATTTGAACCCTGCGGCGGAGTGCGAGAAAACCGCGAATGCTGCGCGTGCGGCAGCGGCCTGTTTTTTAGCATACATTATCACAACCTCGCGCGATATCTGTTTATCATACTCGCCTTTGCGGGTCTCCTATCCACTGGCTGGTTTGGAATACCGCTCATCCCCCACTACCTTATAGGCGACCAGATAGACATCTTGGCCGGCATTTTCACCCTTTTCAGCGCCCTTGGCACTATCTGGGGGGTGATGGCATACCGCGAGTATACAAAGTCAATCGAGCTTGCAATTGACGCAAGGGACGCTGCCCGTGGCCTTGACCCGATGATAGGCGAGTACGAATACCGGTCATACAACCCCGTCACCAAGGACTATGAAGTTGGATTTGTCCCGTCTGGCCCTATAGATTTCTGGGACAAGGAGATGCAGGTGCCGGCATGGATGGACAAGGGCAAATACTGGCACATACTACTCAGTCTTCAAGCCGGGAGCAGGGATGTCAGGCTGAAGGTGGTCAAAGACAAAGACCTACCATTTCACACCGGCCCCCGAAACGTGGCCGTCACCAGCAGGGAAAGGTTCAACGGCGGAGAAAATAATGCTTGGCGTTATGTCTACGTTGTCAGAGTCCCGCAGTGGCTCGTGATGAACACCGAGCGCAAGAGGTTTATTGACCAAACCGGGGAAGGCAAGGACCTTGCCCAGCTTGTTGCCGATCTCAACAGGAAGATAGTGGCTGCTTCAGATGAAGTGGCCGAGTGGGAGAGGCAGAGGCTAAAATACCCGTGGAGAGGCCTGACCCTTGGCATCTACCTCAACAAGAGCTTGCCACTCAGGATCGTCTATAGGCAGGTAATAAGCAACTTTCCCGGCGCAAGAAAGCGCGACATCGAGGAGACAAATGCCAGTCTAGCCAACGTCAAGGACGACGAGCTCGTTGCTTCGCTGCTCGAGCTTGCGTCCCAAAAGGGCGTCCCGCAGGACAGGATCGAGATGCTGCAGCTGCTCATAAGGTTCCTCAAGAACGCGTACACTCGCCTCGGGCTCGGCGAGGGCGCAAGCGAGTACCACAGCTTCCACCACTCCCTTGAAGTGTCGTACATGACGCTCCACATGATCCCAAGAGAGTTCAAGGAGTTTGCGTTTGGGCCTAAGGACTACGAGCTTGTGCTGGTGGCAGGTTTGCTGCACGACTACGATCCTGCCCAGCCGCTAACGTCCCACGAAGGGCCCAAGGGCCCGAGCGTCGCAAGGACGATGCAGGAAATTTCAAAGACCCGGATTCTGGATGCATACTTTACGATGGGTAGGGAGGAGCTTGCAAACTATTTCCGCGAGTTCCAGTCGCCGCTTTCGCCGCCTGAAGAGTTTGCCACTACGCATCCCGAATACGTCAAGGCGGACTGGAGCCCAATCGAAAGCATGATGGCAGAGATGCTCATCTGGAGGACGGACTTTCCGTTCTTTCGGCAAAAGCTCGCTCTGGAAATGTTTACGCGCCTGAAGGAGCAGCTAGCGAGCATGGGCGAGAATGCCCTCAAGGCAGAGATGCTTGCATGGATCCTGTGGCTTGCCGACCTTGCAGTGACGTACATGGGCTCAGACCCTGTCAGGGCATGGGACAGAGTTATGAACCTCTACGACGAGCTGAACCTGCCCAAGCTTGAAGCCGAGGTGATGGCAAGGACCGACGCCTTTTTCGATGCTTTTGCCGAAGACGAAATTTTCAGGCAGATAATTGGCATGAAACATTTTCCATACATTTTCCGGCAGCGGTGGAACCTCATCTACCAGTTCTTCCACGAGGGCAACCCGTCAACGCTGCTCAACAGGACCATAGCCACTGCGAGAAAGCTGTACCTGCGCGTCAACCTGGAGATCGGCATGAGGAGGGGAGAGATGCTGCAGTCTATGGCGACTGACAACTGGGCAGAATATTTCATAGGAATAGGCAGGGACCAGAACGAGGTTTTCAGGGCAAAGTCTAGATTCACAGAGCTTGACCCGCAGAACGCCTCTGCCTTCTGGGGAGACACTGAAAAGCTGCTGCCTGCGATCTCTGACGCCTCGGTAGACAACTTTCTAATGGTGCTGCCGGAGAATTCTACGCCAATTGCGGCGGCGGATGGCAGAAGCTCGTTTCGGTCGATGGTTGCGATCTTGACAAGAAAACTTGCGCGCGGAGGCTCACTCAGGATCCTGACAGACTTTGACGGCGCGCCGTTCAGGGAGCTTGTTGAGCTTGCCGGAGAGGCCGGCCTGCAGGAGGTCGCGAACGAAGGCAAGACATATTTTCCAAAAGACTGGCGCGACCCGGAATTCAAGCCCGAAAGAAAACCGCAGGTACTAGTGCTTGCGCCTAAATAGACGAATGCCTTAAATTGGCGCTGCAAAGGTTGAACAATGCGCGGGCTCGTAGCTCAGCATGGACAGAGCGAACGCCTCCTAAGCGTTAGGTCGAGGGTTCGAATCCCTCCGGGCCCGCTTTATTATTGCGCGGCACCTGGAACTCTGGTGTCGGATCTGGCAGCATGTACTCCTCTATTGTGATTCTTCAGCTGGCCCATGCTCCCGCCGACATCGATACTGCACTTGGGCACCTCCATTTTACCCTTGAAACTCCCATGCAAAATCCGTGCATGTATCGCTTATGCGGGTTAGTTCTGCATTATGACGTAGTTGCGTCCAAAGACGAACCCGACGTACATTATCGCACCCTTTTGTAGCACGACTGATACCTGCGACAATATTTTGCCGCCCTCAAAATTGATCTTCCCTTCTTTTCGCGCAATCGAAATTTCGTCAGGCTGGGCAAACAGCGGCTGCTTGACCTTCTGCAATTGCTTTTGTTCGCGCATGTAGTTGAGCATCTTGACGACAAGGTCCAAGTCGTGCTTTGTGTTTGGAAGCACGACATCCTGGCTATACGGCGTCATTTTGCCCGGCATTTCGGCCCCTTCAATTCTTGCGGCCCTTGCCACCACCGGCAGCTTTTTCCATTCAGGCTTGAATTCCAAGAGCGACAGCAGCTCCTCGATCTCGCCCTTGAAAGCAGTCAGGTCGTCGGCGCTTCCTTTTTTTTGCCGCGCCACTATTTTTCTGATCTCGTTCCTGACCTCGTTGGTGCTTTTGAGCGGCCGGATGTTAAAGAGCAACCATAAGGTATAAGCGGCTTGGTTTTTGAATATTGCTGTCAGACGCCGGCCAGCTTGGCCCTGCCGTAAAGGCGAGCTTGATGAAGCTCGCTTATCTCGTCCTTCCTGTGCTTTCTCCGCTCAAGGACGTAGCCGCTTGTAGAGTGATAAATTATCACCATGTCGTTCGGGTAAAAGGATAGCATCTCGTGGTTGTCCGAGTCCGACGCCATATGCCTCACGTGGATGCGTTCCCATGAAAAGAGCTCGTCAACCTTGCCCTGAAAATGGAAGGTGCTGCCGCACGGGCAGCTGACGTCCCGCCAGCTTCCTGAAATGTTTTGCAGCCATGCACTGTCGGTCAATGCAATCACTATATCTTGTGTGTCTTTTATCCTATCCGCCCGTCAGCTTTGTGAACCGGCTGTTACAACTCGTGGACTTTATGTAGTCTAGGTTTGCAAGTGCCACGACTGCAGATTCCCTGACTTCCTCGCTTTCGTCCTTGAGTGCGGCTTCAAGCGTCTTTCTCGCCATTTCGGAGCCGATTACACCCAGCGCCACCGCCGCTTCGTGGCGGACGAAAAAGCTCGGGTCCGACCTGACTGCGTCTGCCAGGGGAGCTATGCCACCTGTATATCCAAGCTGGCCGAGCGAAAACGCGGCTTCGTGCCTTACAAGGGCGTCATCGTCGTTCTTTAGCACTTTGCCTATGGGCTTGATCGCGTTTTCACCGGCAATATCCGCAAGGATGCAGACGGCGCGCGTGCGAACGACGTTATCGTGATGAGTTAGCAAGCCCTTGAAGTATTGCTCGTTTTTGCTTTCAAACCGCCTTTCCATTTCTTCAAACAGCTTGATCCTGTCATATTTCATGCCTGATTACAGAAAATCAAGGGCTTTTATTTTTTCGCTCCGTCAGAAAGCAGGAGACCTTGCAGCGCTTCGAGACGTTATTATAGCGCCACCGGATTACCAGTCGTAGATATGCGAGTGAGATACTGGCGCCTCGGCATCACCGACGTTTTGAACGCAGGCTACCCTGCCGAGAAGGCCAACCACTGGGACATCAAGTGCATGCAGGGCGAATACGAGCACTTTGGGGTCTTTTGGTACCGCTACGGCACGCCGTTTGACAAGGAGCCGGTACACGGGCTGTGCTTTTACTTCAATGACGTCCCCAAGAAAACGGTCGACGAGTTGGCGGCATTTCTGCAGTCTAAGTTCGGCGGCCAGCTTCTCTTTCGGCAGGCCAGGGGCTTTTTGCAGGGGTCAAAAGAGTTTGCCGACGGAAAATCGGTGGCGATGCTTGCCAACGAGCTAAGCCTCAAGTTCAATGCCCCGGTCGAGCTGACGATAGAGTTTGAGAAGGCGACCAAGGAAGAGGTCGAGAAGGAATCCTTCAAGCTTCCGGTCTCAAAGTCGCTCCCTATAGCCGGCCCAGACTGAAATAGCATTAAATTTCTCAGTGCCGGAAGTAACAGAGGAAATGGACAAAGACCCAGCACTAAAAGAACTTGGAAAATCCTGAAGCTCCTCCTTTTTAGTTGATAGTAGAAAAATGGACTATTGCTTTATTCCTGCAATTGCAACTCGTAGGTTTGAACCAAACGATATGATAAATAACATTCGTTTGACAACGAATTAGGCACTACGAACCCAAATGACGCGCATCCCCGTGACCCTTTCTATGCATTTCCTGATGGCGCTGCTTCTGGACAAGAGGGCGTAGTAGCCGTAGCACCGGGCGACACAGCATACCATGGCGGACAATGGAAGTTCTTTTCAGTGACTTTTAACGAAGGAGTGACGCCTTACCTGTTGACATCAGCACAGGCAATCATTGATGCAGAGTGCCGGAGATGTAACTGTGACTCGGGTCCCAGAAATGGATTTCCGCTGCCCAATCCAAAAATAGAAGATAGAGACCATCAGTCTCCTTTCACAAGTGAAGGGAAACGCACACTTATTTTTTGCAGCTTTTAACCAAGGTATACAATATTAGCTTTAATGCGGCAGCAAGAAGCCGCTGTTCATTAACCAGCAAGTATCAAGGCTTAATCATGCTTGCATGACCAGAGGAGAGGAAGTGCTTTATGATGCAACTATCACAGACAGCGCAACCACAGTCAGAGCACTTGGCTTCACAGGAGGAACCGCATATTAGACATTTTCCCATTAATCGGTCTTTGACAGTGCCGAGCTATAGCTTCTAGTATGTAAGGATTGAGGACATAAATTCTAGTCAGATTCAGCATTGGATAAATCAACTACTCTCCATGATAATTAGAGAATGACTGCCATCATTAACCCAGTAAAGATGTCCTGCGAAATATGCGAGCATCCTTTGTCTCGACAGTCATCAACTGAAGGTAGTAGGAACGTTCACTTCTGCACCATCGGCAAGAAAGAATGCGACTTTGAAGAGTAATAGCAGCATTAATATCTCCCGCCGCACCAAGAAGAAGTGTTCTTCCGATTCTGACTCTCTGCAAGACATTATTCAACCAAATTCTCTCCTAAGGACAACCCCTAGCATTATATTTCTCTGGCAATTATCTATCCAATGCCAATGAAGGTCGAGATGACCATCAGGGAGCATATCGAGGAGCTCCGGGTAAGAGTGCTCCGGGTGGCGCTCTCGATAATAATCATCACCATTTTCGCCATGACGTTTGACCTCAGGCCAGCAGAGGTTGGGGGCCTGCCACTTGCCTATCCATACCCTGACCCGATACACAACATATCTGCCAGGCTTACATTCTACATGCAGGATACCCTGCTCCCTGAAGGCGTAGAGCTCATCCAGACTGCACCGGGCCAGGCATTCTTTGCCCAAGTCTATGTGTCGGCACTGATAGGGCTGACCGCATCCATACCACTTATTGTTAGGGAAATAGCGGCGTTCATTTCGCCAGCAATTAGCAACAAGACGAAAATCGGACTCTTGAACGTGTTCCTTCCGGCAGTCGCGCTCTTTGCCGCAGGCATCGCCTTTGCCTACCTTCTGGTCATACCCTACGCCCTTGACTTTTTGTACCAATACGGTGAAGCTCTTAACGTCGCGACATTCCTTACAATCAACGATTTTATTTCATTCGTGATGCAGTTCTTCCTTGGATTTGGGATAGCCTTCCAGCTGCCGATACTGATGTACGGCATATCGCTCACCGACGTAGTATCGCCGCGCTTTTGGCGCGATAACTTGCGATACGCGGCCATAATTCTGGTGGTGTTTGGCGCGATAATCACCCCAGACGGCAGCGGGGTGACGATGTGGTTCGTGGCCGGGCCCATGATTGTGCTGTACTTGGCAGGCATGCTGGTTGTCGAGAGAAGGGCGGCTACCAAAACTAACACTTAAATTCTTAGGCAACCTATCCTATGGCAGATGGTTGCTGAAGGGCTGTCAAATCTCATAATGCAGTTTGCAGGCCTTGGAGGATGGGAATGGGTTATAATAATTGGCCTGATTGTGGTGGTCTTTTTTGGCGTGAAAAAGATACCCGAGCTAGCAAGGTCGTTTGGCAAGGCCACGGCCGAGTTTGAAAAGGCAAGGATCGAGGCTAAGAGGGAGCTCCAACAGCTGAAAAGCGAGGGGCTCGTCGGCAGAGAAAAGCTTGAGGCAATAGCCGACTCGCTTAAGATCGACTACACCAACAAGAACGACGACGAGCTGAGGTCTGCCATCGAGCTAGAGCTGAACAAGAGCAAGCAGTAACTTAAAACCTTTTTATTATATCTCTTTTTCACTGTAAAGCGTTGATCGGCATGCAGCAGATCGTATCCATCGTTGACCGGTATGATCTCAAGAACGTGACTGTGGGTACCATCGGCAGCCACTCGGCGCTTGAAATAATGGACGGCGCCAAGGACGAAAACATGAAGACGGTGTGTATCTGCCAGAAGGGCAGGGATCTCCCGTACCGACGGTTCAAGCGGCTTGCTGACGAGATTATTTTGCTTGACAAGTTCTCTGACATCATGAACAGGGAGAACCAGGAAAAGCTAAGGGAGATTAACACAATAATGGTGGCCCACCGGGCCTTTACCGCGTACTTGGGTTATGACAACATTGAAAACAATCTGAAGGTGCCGATCTTTGGCAACAGGTCGCTTCTGCGCGCAGAGGAGCGTACAGCCCCGCGCAACCAATATTACCTGCTGGAAAAGGCCGGTGTCCGCCACCCGAAACTTTATCGTAAGGCTTCAGACATCGACGGGCCGGCGATGATAAAAGTGCAGGAGGCAAGGCGCAAGCTTGAGCGCGCGTTTTTTATAGTGTCGTCGTATGAAGATTACAAGAAAAAGTCAAAGCAAAGAATAGAACAGGGGCTTGTCAGCAAGCAGGACCTTGAAAAGGCAACCATAGAGGAATACGTGCCGGGCACATACTTTAATCTGAATTACTTTGTTTCCCCGTTAACGGGCGAGACAGATTTCCTTGGAATTGAAAGAAGATTGCAGACCAACCTGCACGACTTTGTGTCGCTCCCGGCAAAGCAGCAAATGGAGATGGATCTGCAGATTTCAAACATCGAAGTCGGCCACATACCGGCCAGCATCAGGGAGTCGCTCCTTGAGAAAGTGTTTGAGATGGGCGACAAGTTTGCAGTAGCAGTCAGAAAAGAGTACCCTCCAGGCATAATTGGCCCGATTTCATTGCAGAGCATTGTGACAGTTGACCTAGACTTTGTCGTTTATGATGTATCTTTGCGCGTGCCGGGCAACCCAATAATGGCCACGACCAGCCCCTACACCAAATACTACTACGGCCACACGATGGGAGTCGGCCGTAGGATTGCAATGGAAATAAAGAATGCGGCGGCGCAGAGAAAGCTGCGCGACATCGTCACCTAGCGTTCTATTGCTTCTTCAAACAGGTTCTTCCTTACCTTGATCGGTATGTCACAGTATGCTGCCAGTGCTATCGAATCTGAAGCGCGGTAGTTCCGCAGCACAAGCTCGCCTCCCTTACTCTTGAAATAGAGATTGGCGCGCAGCACAGATCCGCTCTGATACACATGCACTTCAACCAGCAGCAGGTCCTGCATAACAGCGATCTCTTCCACCAGATTGTATATAGTTGGTATGCTGCCCTTATCACCTGCCAAAAACCGTGAGATGTGTCTTGCAACCTCGCCTGAAAAGGCGCTCATCGGGAACTCCTTGCCATCTTCGGACTTTAGCACTACAAACCCCTGTAGCTCTACGTTGTCTACAAATCCTACGTGACTTATCCTAGCAGGGACGTATTCCTCGTCTTGAAGGTCTGGCATTGTTTCTATTGTACACGTGCCAAGAATTAAGGGTTTATCAAATTCGATAGGATTTAATTTGCAGTCAGTCCAATCTCGTACAGAGGCATGGACGAGAAACGCTGGCAGAGCTTGAGAGAAAGCGGCTTTAGGATCTTTTTCGTAGGCTTGTTCTCGCTTGTCATTGCTTTTGTGATTTATTCCCGATTCACGGTTCCCTCTACAGACCCGCTGGCAATAGGAGCGCAACAATTGAGCAACCTCGCATACGCGGTCCTTGCCATAACCGCGGCTTCAATGGCCTCGATGTTATACGGCATGTACACCATCTTTCGTTCGGAACAGATGCGGCCGGCGAGCAACAACAACCTGATCTCGTTTATCACCGGCGCGTTTGCCGACAGAAACTACTGGAAGATAATGACAGTCGCCGCGATTGGCTATGGGATTTTTTTCGGCTATCTATCGCAAATTCTGGTATACAGAACTGATGTGTCGTTTACCGAAGAGGGATTGAAGGTTCCATCAATCGACATGATTCCATGCTGCGCTGCCCCAGGCTACATGCCGATGCTTACTGTCTATATCACGGATCACTTCTTGATACTCGTAATACCAATAAACGTGATACTCGCCGCGGTCGTGTCTGCGCTGGTCGGCTTTAACGTGGCTCTCAGTGTCTTTGCTTATAGTTTGAAAAAGTCGCTCCAGGCCAACACGTCGATTGCCGCAGGAATTGGCGCGACAAGCGGGCTATTCGTCGGGTGTCCGACGTGCGCAGGAAGCGTGTTTTCTGCTCTGATCGGGATCGGAGTCGCCGGAGCCGGCACGAGCGCAAGCGTTCTTGCGCCGTTTCAGACACTCTTTATCGCGGCAAGCATCCCGGCGCTGGTAGCCGCGCCATTTCTGATTGCAAGAAGCATAAGATCGATTTCAAACTGCAGGCTTAGTTGATTTTTGCCACTAGCTCAACCTGTGGAAGCTTTTTCGATATAATATCGAGATACATCTGGACGTGTGGTTCTGCAGTCCATATCTTTTCGTGGCCGTAAAGGTAGCCGTACCTCTGCGAGCTCCCAATCCTCTCGCGCAGCATGAGCGCGTCAAGGTAGCTTGAAGGGACTGACGAGTCATCAAAGCCGCGCATTCTTGCAATGGCGTCGATCACGTCGTGAATGCCAGAACCATGCTGGGCCGCCTCCTTGACCCTGTACGCGATGTCTTTCGGTATCCCGAGACTTTGGGCCAGCCTCCTGTGCACGTGCTTCCCAAAAGTGTCGAGCCCGCCTTTGACGTTCAGATGCAGGTCGATCTCGAGCGCAACCCTGATCACTTCAGGGTCGAGGAACGGCTCGCGGAGCTCGATGCTGTGTGCCATCGTTATCTTGTCCTCGCGTTCGAGCGTTTCCTTGTAAAGCAAAAGCAGGTCTTCGATCATGTGCCTGCGAAGCTTCCTATAGCCTTCCTTTTCAGCGACATTGGCGTACCAGGAGTATCCGCCGAAAAGCTCGTCCGCGCCCTGGCCGGTGAGCATCACCCTTATCCCGTCCTGGCGGGCTAGCCTGACTGCGCCGTACACGGGCAGCGCCACCTCGACCTGCCCGGCGTTAGCATCTTCAATCACGCGGATTACTTCTGGGATCAGCTTTTCCACTTCGCCCTGGCCAAGCTCGGCCACTTTCAGCTCCAAATTCAGCCTGTCTGCGATCTGGCGCGCATAGGCAATGTCGCTAGATCCCTTCACGCCGCATGTATAGCAGACCACCTTTGGCACCATCTTTGCAGCAAGGTATGCGATTAGCACGCTGTCAATGCCGCCAGAAAATATTACCCCAATTTCCTGGAAGTCCTGCGTGCGCTTCTGCATCGCTTCAACTAGTGCTTTCTTGTATCCTTCAACCGCGGATGCCATAGTCTTGTGAACTATCCTGACCTTTAGCGGGATCGGGTCGGCCACCTGGAAAGTCTGGAGCCGGCCGTCGGGCGATATGATGATTGCGCTGCCCGGCATTATTCGCCTTGTAGGTTCTTGGATTCCGATCCTCCAAAGGGCCTTGCGCTCTGAAGCAAAGGCGACAAAACTGTACGTGTCAGCATAGTAGAGTTGACGGACACCTATCCTATCCCTGACTAGGGCAGTCACGCCTGTCTGCATGTCCTGGATCGCAAGCGCATAGACCCCATCCAGCTCTGCCACCGTCCTCTTGATCGCGCCAAGCAGGCTGTTCTTGCGGAAGTTATCCTCTAGCATATGAACGATTACCTCACTGTCAGTGGTTGTTGAAAATATGTGGCGCTTCTCTAGCTTTTTCCTAATCTCCTTGTAATTGTATATCTCGCCGTTGTGCTCAAGCACGAACCTGCCGTCGCAGCTGCAGAAAGGCTGCGCGCCGCACGTACCACCCACGATTGCAAGCCTGGTGTGCCCCAGCGCGCTCTTGGCGCTCACCTTCAGGAACTGTGGCTGCATCGTTGCGACAGAGTTTGACTTGAAGATCTGGCCATCAGCGACCAGTCCGGCTCCGTCCGGTCCCCGGTTTACCATACACGAGAGCATCGCGCCGACAAGCGGCACGACATTATCACCACTCTTGCTCAGTATGCCTGCTATTCCACACATGTTCATCTTTCCAAATTTCAAAAGCCAAGTTCCGCCGCAAGGCAAAGTAACTCGACTTAATCGCAATAACTAGCCATTAATGACTTTTAAAGGTTTATTCAGCAAAATCCAGAACCTTCAGTAGATCCGATTCCCGAACAATTTTATCGCTTGCCTTTGCTATTTCTTTGTCCTTTGGCATAAACGCGACGCCAACTCCTGCGCGCTTTATCATGCAAATGTCAGATTTTGTGTCGCCAACTGCCAGTGTATTTTCTATTGACACATTGAACTGGCGAGCAAATTTTTCCAAGTGGTAACGCTTGCACACTGAAATCTTGCAAAAGCAGCCAATCAAGTCCCATCCAAGCGGCATCCTGACCCTGCCGGTGACCCTGCCATTTTCTATTTCGAGCTCGTTTGCCGCCATGAAATCCAAATGCAGCCTGTCAGCTATAGAGCCAGCGGCAACAGTGTAGCTGTCGCTTATTATCCCTGTTTTGTAGCCCCTGTCTCTCAATGTTGCGATTGTCCGCTCGCAATTCTTAGTGAATCGTATCGACTCTATTGCAGATTCCACGTCTTTTCTTGTCGGGCCGACAAAGAGCGCCGCTATAGCTTCCGTCTGCTCGTACCCAGCCATCCCGCTTGACTGTATTGCCCTGACCTTGTCATACAGGCCGAACCTGTCCGCAAGTGCAAAGATCAGCCGTCCGTTAATGAGGGTGCCGTCCATGTCAAACGCAGCAAGCCTTAGCATGAAGGTGCGTATGTGGTAGCCTTGCTTAACTTTTCCGATTTCCGTATGTCAATGTCCTTGAAGGACTCCATCCTGACTGTTGCCAGCGGCTCCGGCTATCCTTCAGCCAGCGCACATTGTAACGTAAATGTATTACGCACTCGGTCCATTCAGTAATTGTTTATAATATCAGCCAAACAGTTTAGATGTGCAAGACCGGAAATACCAGAAGAAAAAGGTCACTGTTGAAAAGTTCATCAAGAAATTTGGCAAGATCGACCATTCTGTCATTCTTGACAATGTCGATGTCGATTATGATACGCTCATGAAGATACTGTCCGACCTGCAAAACGAAGGGCGAATCAAATAAATTCAGGCATATGCAAATTATCGCCATGAAGGGGACTTTTGGATCAGGCTGCTTCCAGTGCTCATAAGATGTTTTCACAAAACTAAAAGGAGTCAACGCTACCACAGTCGGCTACATGGGAGGCTCGCTTGAAAACCCGACGCACGAGGATGTCTGCACCGACAGGACCGGACATGCAGGTGGTGCAGGTAGAATACGACCCAACTGTTGTTGATACGAGGAGCTCCCGACCGCATCCTGGGGCAGCCATGAACCGACAACCCTGAACAGGCAGGGGCCGGACGTTGGCACGCAGTACAGGTCTACCGTGTTCTTTTACAATGAAGAGCAGGAAAAGGCGGCCAAGGCTGCCAAGGCGATGAAGGAAAAGCCTCAAAATCCTGGCAAGTATGACAAGAAAAAGATAGTGACTGAAATCATGCCAGCACTACAGTTACTTCGC
>Ga0209431_10000559_pt1 | contig 31147 bp, 29 predicted proteins | sample RifCSP13_3_FD_184021 | JGI IMG/M metagenome (GOLD analysis project Ga0209431, IMG submission 184021) | Soil microbial communities from Rifle, Colorado - Rifle CSP2_sed 13_3 (SPAdes) (version 2) | ecosystem: Environmental > Terrestrial > Deep subsurface > Rock core/Sediment | place: Rifle... | reverse complement strand
AGTCCGAGCGCTGGCCCCCTTCCTCACCTGTGAATTAGATGTGGCGTTCCCGACTCCTCACTCTAAAGAGCGGGACGCCTGCCTCAGGTTAGTGGCTCACCGGGCTAACGAGTTCGGGGCCGTTCACACCTTCCAGTGCTGATGATCGCATCGAGAAACTCGACGATGAGCTGCTGCTTTTTGCGGGGCAGCAACTTCACCTGCTCGATGCGACGCTCCAACTGAGAGACGGGTCCCGGCTTGGCGCTTTGGGTGTGCGGCTGGCTGCCCAGGAGATCGGCGACTGAAATTTCCAGCGCCGCAGTGGAATGCTCCGTTACAGAGCATCACCGCCGCAGTCGCCTGTTTGACAACTTACTTGATCGGGCGGTATGGTGCTTGGTTTTTCCGAGGAGACTACGTCCGTTCTGTGCTGTATGAAGTGGTTTTCTCCCCAAGTAAACTCACTTAAGGGCATTTTGCTCTCATGAAAGGATAATCAACGGGTATGAATCGAGTAGGTATTCTGGTCGGGCGCGAAAAGACGTTCCCAGACGCACTGATCAGGAACATCAACGAGCGCGGGCAGGGTGAAACTATAGCCGACTTCATCAAGCTGGGTGGAGTTCGCCATGATGCTCCGCCACAGTACGATCTGGTCATCGACCGTATTTCCCACGAAGTTCCTTTCTACCGCGCCACCTTAAAAAGGTTGGCCCTTGAAGGCACTACTATCATCAACAACCCCTTCTGGTGGTCTGCCGATGACAAATTCTTTAATTACTCGCTGGCCAGCAAGCTAGGCGTCGCGGTACCCAAGACCGTTCTGCTGCCTCAAAAAGACTATATTCCTGGCATCGTAAGCGAGAGTCTCCGGAACCTGGAGTTTCCGCTGGACTGGCAAGGGATCGCTGAGTACGTTGGGTTTCCAGCTTTTCTGAAGCCCTTCGACGGAGGAGGCTGGAAGAACGTCTCCAAGATCAACTCCCTCGAAGAGCTTTGGGCTGAATACGACCAGACCGCGACACTCTGCATGACCCTGCAAGAGGCAATCGATTTTGATCAGTTTGTTCGATGCTATTGCGTGGGCCAGCAGGAAGTGATGATCATGGCCTACGATCCGCGCAAGCCTTACCTGTCAGGTGAACAGTACGTTCACAACCCCAACTATCTCGCACCAGAGCTCGCGGAACGAGTAAAGAAAGATACGCGCACGCTCTGCACGGCCCTTGGTTACGACATCAACACAGTCGAGTTTGCAATCAAGGACGGTGTTCCCTATGCGATCGACTTCATGAACCCTGCGCCGGACGCCGAGCTAGCATCGGTTGGCGAGTTCTACCATAACTGGATAACCGGGGCAGTTACGGACCTGGTATTTAGAAGGCTGGCGGAGCGAGAAGATCGACCGCGGTACCGGTGGGATGCGATGTTGAATCCGGAACCGACTCGCACCGATGCTCACGCTTCGTTCAGTGAAGCCCGGACTATTCAACCGGTGACAAGTAAGCCGAAGGCAAAGACGGCAGCGGCAACTTCAGGTGAATCGAGTGTCACCAGGACCTCAAGGCGAGCCAAGAGCGATGGTGAAACAACTCCACGCAAACGCGCCACGAGCTCGTCAACGACACGCCCAAAGAAAACTGTTTAAGTAAGGATTGCTGGAACAGCACTGAGAGGGGCCGCAGATGCGGCCTCTCTTTTTTTAGCTATTCGGAAGGTGCGGTGCGTCTGACGGCAAAAACTCGACCGAGAAACAAACTGAGCACCCAACCAACCAACGACGACGTAGCAAGCGCCCAGGCTAAGCCAGCAACGCCGGGCTCAACATACGGAGCAAGCAAGGCTACCAGGATGCTTGCATTGGTGCTGCGAGCTGCCAATCGTCTGATTCGCACAAACTGTTGCAGCCAATTCATTCGGCGCAACTCAGACGAAAGGTACTCATCGTCGTCGTTTAGCAGCGCATAATAATCTGCTTCTCGTCGGGAATAGCTAAGGAGTGCCTTTTCTGAACTCGACTCGGCAGCGTCTCTGTACTGATGAATCACATGAGCGAGCTTACCAGTACGCAGTGCTACTTCAGCGAGTCCAAGGTGCGCGCGAAACTTCTCTTTGCCGAACTCTATAGCTTTCTGAAATGCTCGTTGCGCTCGTTCAATCTCGCCGCATTCCAGGTAACTCTCTCCAATCGACGAAAAGAGCCTTCCATCCGGTCCGGCCCGCAATTCCGCGAGTCGCAGCGCTGCACGAGAACGCGAAAGCAGACGCACATCATCCTGAGCGCTGGCAAGTGACCTTAAGAGACGGGCGAAGTCGTAGATGAGCCAGCCGTCTTTCGGGAGCACAAGCAGAGCGCGCCGAAAAGCCTCTCCGGCCTCGCGCAGACGCCCACCGATCCGCAATTTGTTTCCGAGCAGCTTGAGTTGCGTTGCACGAGCAATGTCAGCAGCAGTCAGTTCAGATTGCAGTTGATCACCTCGCTCACTCTTCAGCTTGAAATTAGCAGTTGCGCCGTCAAGTACATCATCAGAGGCCAGATTCAAAGCGGCCACCTCGCGATTTAGAGTTTGCGGGTCGATCAAATAATGCCGCAGCTCTCTGGTGCGCACGTCCATTTTCTCTTCATCGATCAACGGGAAAAGCACTTCCACCATTCTCCGGTAGTTTTTCCCGCCAGAGGCGAAGACAAAAACGCCTCCTCTGCCGCTAATCTGGGTGCGATACCGATATCTAACCCGACCACCACGTCTCAACGTTCGTACGGCATGCGTGTCAACTCGCTCGAAATCTGGTAGACGCAGCTGACGCTCACGACCAGAGAAGACTCTCAGAAGGAATGGAAGCGGCCCTTGACGAACAAGTCTTACTCCATCGAAAGCAATCCGGTCCGAGAGCGCGAGCAGGGGGATTAATAGCCATGCAGCAGTCAGACAGATAAGGGCCCAAAGATCTTCCTGTGAACGCAGGAGTAACCCGGAACTGAAAGTAAGTACGCTTGCGGCAGCAAGGTATGCACCCGGCGAAACTCGTATGCTGGCTAGTGACGGGCGTTTACCGGGATGTTCACGCGCGCGAGCAACTTCCGCCAAACCCTCGAGTGCAACTATCTGATTAGTTTCTTCCATCGATTACTTACCACTGGCCACTTGTGCAGGACATTCGACCGGAATCTCCACCGAGAATGTTCCTCGCCGGCTACCGGGTTCAGTGTAACGTAAGTCGGCCAATTGCACGAGTGTGCTACTTGTGCAATTCGCGTCCGACAGTCGCGCAACTGGAAACCTCGCGAACCCAAGAAACACCCGCGCAGGCCTGGATGTGAGCGCTCGAGACGCCACCGCTGGTTCAAGTATTTCCGGACGCTCATGCCTGACAAAGTCGTGACGATCTCCGGCGGCTGGTAGCGAAAGCTCGAACCGATACGCAGCGCGCTCGGTTTCGACTACGCCCTGCCAACGCAAGGGGTTGGCGAGTGTAGGCATGGCTGCAACATCGGTAACGCTCTCACCAAACATAGTGGCAATCACCGATGCCTTTGCATCGGCCTGTTCTAAAGCCCGCTGCTGCAGTAACGCGAGTGTTCCCCAATACATTAGCAAGACAACGAAAGCCACTTGAGGGATTCGAGGGCCAAGCTTTTCTGGAAGACCAAGCCTGAAAAGATAGATGAGGACTACCAAGCCTGGAACCCAGGTGTAGCGGAGCCAGCTTGGCACTGCCGCCCCCGGTCGACTTCCGGCGAACATAATGATCAACGTCACCGTCGCTGCTACCACAATCCAAAAGACCTTCTGGCTTCTGCTTTTGGCCGTCGCTAGAAACGTGGCCCCTCCGATTAGGAACCAGATGAAAGGGTCGATAATGAAGACGAGGTCGCCATAGAACCACTCGCCACTCCACGGGAGCAGCGGCCGCACTCCGTAATTGTTGGTCCAATCCATCAGAGGATGGGTCGCACTCGCAAGGAGCGAGGCCACAGTTAAACCTCGCAGATGTACCTTAGGAATTGTTTGACGGAGCCAGGCAATTACTCGATCGAATGTATAGAAGACCAGGGGAATCAGGAGGGCGATGACGAGCGTGCCCGCAATTGAATGGGTAATGCCGCGGTGGTGGTGCAGGTAGGTCCAACGATCACCGAGGAGCAGCGACACGATGTCTGCGTCAGGGGCATTTGCGGCCAGGAGGCAGACGACAGTTGCTCCGGGCGAAAGCTTTTCCAGCCCTGCTTTAGCGGCAGCAACACCAACAAGCGAGTGTGTGAAGTTGTCCATCGCCTCCGGATCAGAACGCAAGATCTGATAGAGGGGATACTGGGGACAACTGTGAGTGTCGCGCCGGATCTATTCTTTGCAGTTCCTTTGCCGCTTCTCGAACTGCTGCACTCTCGGGCTTAGGTGTTCCGTCGGCATCCTTAGCTTTCCGGGCACCTTCGACGATGTTGAAGAGGAGATCGGCCGCCTCTTGCTTCTTACCCTGCTTATCATAAACGAGTGCTAGCCTGAGATTCGCCGTGTCGCTGGTAATAATCACACTGTTTTGCGCAGCAAGCTCCCGATAAAGCTCGGCCGCTTCATCAAGACCGCCGTCAGCCTCCTTAGCTTGAGCGAGGGCGAATCTAGCTAAGCTGGCGACTTCAGTGTTTCCGCTGCGACTCAGCTCGGTCAGTTCGCTGATGCCTTGCTCGCGGTTAAAGAGAAGCTGGTTCGTGGCAGCGAAGTAACGCGCCTCGGTTCGATAAGGATCACCGTACTTGGCAACTACCTTTTGAAACTCCTCGGTCGCACGCTGGGCGCGTTCACGCTCATTAGTGAAAGTCGGGTTTGTGGGATCGGTCGAGGCCGCCGGTGAAATTGGGGCTGTAGCGATCGTGATGCCGCGCCCCAGAGCACGAAGGGCTTCGTCCTCTTTCTTATTACTCCAGCGCATGTATAAACCGGCTAGAGCTATTAAGAGAATGACCGCCCCGAGACTGTAAAGTATGGTCTTCCCCTTCCCTTCGAGCCGGTCGCCAAGCCGATCCATTAGGGTCATCGCAGTGTCACGAAATCGATCGTGTTGCAGTTCTCTAACGCGTTTTTTCTTATATTTCGCCAAGTCGGTCCTCTCGCAAGTCGCTATAGTGGTCAACGTTCTTAAAAGTGTATGATAAGCGAAAATTATTGCCGATTGCTAATTGCCGATTGTCGCTTTCAAATTGACAACTGAGGATTGCCCATTTCACTGAGAATCAATCGAATCACCCGACGGCATCGCAATCACCAGTTGACGCTTTCGGCCGTCGGCAATCGGCATACGAGAAAAATCGCATCTAAACAAAACTTTGAGAAATTTTAGGGAACAAAACGTTTTCAGCCGGTGTCTAAGAGCCCGACTGTCCGGGAATGGGCAGAGGCCCTCAGCTACTCCAATTCCCGCCCCAGGGGGTAAGCAGTGAGCTTCGGAGAGCCGATAGCCCTGCGCGGGCAAATTGAACTGGAGCAGGTTGCCCCGGCACCCTTAGTTGAGTCGCGAACAGCGTCTGAAGAACAGTTCATTGAAAGATTAAAGCAAGGTGAAGCCGCCGCATTCAGTATTCTGGTGGCGGAGCGCTCACCAGAGATTTACGGTTTGCTGTTCCGCCTGACCGAAAACAGCGAAGAGGCTCGGGACTTAACGCAAGAGACATTTCTGAGGGCGTTTCAGAGCATCGGGAGCTTTCGGGGCGAGGCGGACTTACGTACGTGGATCTATAGGATAGCGATAAACCAGGCGCGGAATCGCTGGCGCTGGTGGCGCAGAAGAAAACGAGAAGCCACCGTTTCGCTCGACTCGACTGAAGACAGAGACAAGCTGCCGCTGAGCGCCTCTTTGGCTGAGACTTCAAGAACGCCCGAACAAGAAACGTTGGCGCATGAACGCCAGAAAGTCTTGCGTGATGCGCTACGGACACTCGGGCGTGCGTATCGTGAGGCGGTCATCCTCCGGGATATAGAAGGGTTCACCTACGAAGAAATTGCGACAACGCTCGGGATAAGCGTTGGAACAGTCAAGTCGCGCTTGGCACGTGGACGCCAGGAGTTGCGCCGGCGACTTGAAGGGTATCTCTAAGTGGACGTTGATTGAAAAAAGAAGAACTGGGATGGCTTACCCGCCCCGGCTCACAAACACTCGGTGCCAAATGGGTCGAAGTGACGAAAACGGCGGGCAGGGCTTCATTAAGGAACAAGATGAGTGAATTGAAAACGTGGCCAGCAACACCCGTTGAACGCGCTCATCTCGATCTGGAGTGAGCGTCTCGTTGTCGAGTTGCTTCCTAAACTAGGGAGCAGCCGGGGTCGGTAAGCCATTCCGCAGGATTGCTGGATTCGACCGCTCAGTAATCCTGACAGGTTTAACACTATGTTGTGTGAAGAAGTCAGACCGTCCCTTTCAGCGTATGTCGATGATTGCTTATCTCTCTCAGTCCGGACGGCTGTTAACGAGCACCTAATGCTTTGTCCGGTCTGCCGAGACGAGCTTGTTACTCTACGTACTCTTACTCGCAATCTAAGGAGCCTTACGCGTCCGGAAGTGCCGGCAGATCTCGCAGCAGCCATTACTGATTCCCTCGCAATCGAAGCAGCTGCGACGAGACAATCTCAAGGATCCCTTATCAACAAGTTCGCCCACTGGCTCGAACCTAAACTGATGCCTTACACAGTTGGTTCTTTCGCCTCTGTAATTCTCTTCGTTGGCATGTTCGCCAGTTTGCGACCACACATCGTGGCCCTCCATGAAGCTGCGGCCTCGCAGAGAGCGACAATTGTGAATGTGGGATCGTTTCCCGGATACGACCTAACTCAACCGGTGACCCCACAGATGTTTTCGGCCCAGCGAGCTCCATATGCCGAACATTCTCCAACACTTAACCCGGACGGCGCGCTTGCCGCATTAACCAGCGCTTATGCGAATCCGCATCCTTCAAGACAGGAAGACGCCGATGACATGATTGTGGTTGCCGATGTGTTCAGTAACGGTGCGGCCTCATTGGCTGACGTGGTACAACCGCCGAGAGATCGGCGCATGCTGGAGGAGTTTGCAATTGCTCTCCGCCGCAACGCAGCCTTTGTCCCTGCATCAATGGACCGACGGCCCGATACCATGCGCGTTGTCTTTACAGTGCAGAAGGTTGATGTGCACGAAAGAAACTTCTAGAGTCCTCTAGTTTGGAACCCTTTACCGTTAGAATCAATTAAAACATCTCAACTCTCCCGTGTGCATGATGGTTTTCTTACTTGGACCAACTCGACGGGAACACACTCAACCAAATCCTACACACGGCAGTGTGTAGTGCTTTTTAGATCCAGCCTACCGGAGGAACGCCACCCCCCTTTTATCTCAACGTTACCGACTCAGAAGCTTCATCGAAATTGCGGAGCTTCTGAGTGTCACCCGTCTTCTGAGTTGGTATTGTTGAAAACAAGAAGGGGGTGGTGGCGCGTCTTTGTAGGTGGGATCTAAAAAGCACTACACACTGCCGTGTGTAGGATCCTGCTTCTTCATTTGGACCATTCACAATATCCACTGTCAGTTGGACCACATTCAACTGATCCTACACTCGGCAGTGTGTAGGATTCTTTCTTTCACTTGGACCACTCTCCACTGGAACACACTCAACAAAATCCTACACACGGCAGTGTGTAGTGCTTTTTAGATCCAGCCTACCGGAGGAACGCCACCCCCCCCTTTTTTCAACAATGCCAACTCAGAAGACGGGTGACATTCAGAACGCTCAAACTACCCTCCTCAATTTTCGTTATGAAGCCGAGTCGGCAAACGTTGAGATAAAAGAGGGGGGGTGGCGTCCGTGCTAGTAGGTAGGATCTGAAGAACACTACACACTGCCGTGTGTAGGATCCCTTTCTAACTGCCGTGCGTAAGATCTATTTTTTTGACAGAGTCTCTTCACTGTCGGGGAATCTTTCAAGGCGCCTACTCTCAATCCGCTTACCGGAACATCACTCGCTTGACGCTTTCGCTTTCGACATGCTAGGTTCCGAATCAACCAAGTTCAGATTGTGAAGTTAAATTCTTCAAGAGCTTTTGCATATTTAGCTGCTTGAAGTGGATGCCGGATCCATTTGTGACTGCACCTGCGCCGGAATTAAAAAAGACTGCCCTAAATGCCGCTCATCGGCGCTTGGGTGGCCGAATGGTCGAGTTCGGCGGCTGGGATATGCCGGTGCAGTACACGGCTGGAACGGTTGAAGAGCATCTTCGCACGCGCACTCATGCGGGGCTCTTCGACGTTTCGCACATGGGCGAGATCGAAGTGCATGGTTCTGATGCCATCACCTTTGTAAACTACATTACTTCGAACGACGCGTCGACACTCACTGACGGCCAGGCCCAGTACACAGCTCTAACTACTCCCGCAGGCACAGTAGTCGATGACCTCCTCGTCTATCGCTTCGCTGCCGACCACCTGTTGCTTGTCGTGAATGCCGGTACCACAGACAAAGATTGGGCGTGGATTACGTCTCACCGACGAGATGAAGACGTTGAACTCAGCAACGTTAGCGACAAGTATTGCCAAATCGCCGTGCAAGGTCCCGACGGGAGCTCAATACTGCAGCAACTCACGTCCACAGACCTGACAACAATCAAGTATTACTATTTCACAGAGGGTGAAGTGGACGGCGTCGCTGCCATCATATCCCGTACTGGTTACACCGGAGAGGACGGATTTGAAGTTTATGCTGCGCCTGAACACGCCGAGCGCCTGTGGAACCGGCTGCTGGAAACCGGCAACTTCGGGTCACCCAACGGAGTGCTTCCCTGCGGGTTAGCGGCAAGAAATACGCTTCGTCTTGAGGCGGCGATGGCGCTGTATGGGCATGAGATCGATGAAAACACGACGCTTCTGGAAGCAAATCTCGGCTGGATCTGCAAGTTAGGCAAAGGTGATTTTATCGGCCGTGATGCTCTTGCGAAACAGAAAGAGGATGGTATCAAGCGGCGGCTCGTGGGGTTTGAGATGGTCGACCGCGGTATCGCACGGGACGGACAGGAGGTCTGGGTAAATGGCGAGAAGGTCGGAAAGGTCACGTCCGGCAGTCCCGCACCGTACCTGAAAAAGAACATTGGAATGGCATACTTGCCCGTCGCAATGGCTGTCGAAGGCCAGAAGATCGAGATCGACGTTCGTGGAAAGCGGATCGCTGCACAAGTAGTAAAGACACCGTTTTATAAACGTGACCGATAGTAGAGTTCGGACTCTGGATTGCTGAGGAATCGACCAACAAGACCAGAGTCCAAGATCAAAATTGAATTGAAAGGAAGTCATGGCTAACGTCCCAGAAAACCTACACTACAGCAAGGACCACGAATGGGTCCGAGTTGAGGGCGACATCGCAGTCATCGGTATAACCGATTACGCCCAGAACTCGCTCGGCGATGTTGTCTACGTGGAACTCCCTAAGATCGGCGACGATTTTTCCGCGAATGAACCGTTCGGTTCCGTCGAATCCGTTAAAGCAGTATCTGAGATGTTCACGCCCGTGTCCGGCTCCGTGGCAGAGATTAATGAATCGTTGACCGATGAACCGGAAAAAGTGAATTCGGATCCATACGGTGAAGGCTGGATGATCCGTCTGCGGATGTCGAACGCCGGCGAGGTAGACAGCCTACTAACGGCCGCCGAATATGAAGACTTCACGAAAGCTGAGAGCGAGTAGAATTGCGTTACATTCCTAATTCCCCTGAAGAGCGGGCCGACATGCTCAAACAGATCGGCCTGACTTCAGCCGAAGACCTGTTCACGTCGATTCCCGAAGACCTACGACTAAATCGGAATCTCAACACGCCCCCGGCTCTCTCAGAACTGGAACTGCTCGCCGCGTTTGAAATAAGAGCCGAGCGAAATCGAGGTGCATCTCGGCCCAGCTTTCTGGGCGGCGGTGCTTATTCACATTACATACCTACAGTCGTCGACCACATAATCTCTCGGTCTGAATTCTTCACCGCCTACACGCCTTACCAACCTGAGATTTCCCAAGGCACCCTGCAGGTCATTTTCGAGTTCCAAACTCTTGTGTGTCAGTTGACAGGAATGGAAGTGGCCAACGCTTCCATGTACGACGGGTCAACGGCGCTCGCCGAAGCCGTGCTAATGGCAGAACGTGTCACGAGAAGAGCAAAAGTGATTGCCTGCGGTGCTGTTCACCCTGAATATTTGGACGTGGTCCGAACTTACGTCCAGCACGCCGGCATTGATCTCCAGTTAGTTGGATGGGATGAGCATACCGGCCAAACTTCAGCTGTCATTGCAGACGCGATCGACTCCCAGACGGCTGCAATCGTCATCCAATCACCAAACTTCTTCGGCTCTGTGGAATCGGTTTCTGCACTGGCAGAGAAGGCCCACACTGCCGGTGCACTACTGATACTGGTACTGACTGAAGCGATCTCCCTTCCCTTCCTGCGCTCCCCGGGCGCCTGCGGCGCCGATATCGTCGTAGCGGAAGGACAATCGTTTGGCGTTCCGTTATCGTTCGGTGGTCCATACCTCGGGCTCTTTGCAACTCGAGAAAAGTATGCACGACAGATTCCGGGCCGACTGGTCGGAAAAGCCTACGACAAAGAAGGCAACCGAGGATTCGTGCTGACTTTAGCAACGCGTGAACAGCACATACGCCGTGAGAAAGCGACATCGAACATCTGTACCAATGAGGGACTGATTGCACTTGCAGCTACTGTGTACCTGGAGACCATGGGCCGCCGGGGACTTCAGGAAGTGGCCTCGCAGTGTGCGCAAAAGGCTGCCTACGCGGCTCGCCGAATTGGCGAGATAGACGGATTCTCTCTTCCCTTCTCGGCGCCACGTTTCAACGAGTTCGTCGTGCGAGCGCCGTCAGACGCAACAGCGCTACTCCGTCGATTATCGCAAGAACAGGAAATCAATGGAGGGATTCCGCTCTCTCGTTACTATTCGGATCGGCCGAACGAGTTCTTAGTCTGTGTCACAGAAGTTAACTCTCGCAATGAGATTGATCGACTCGTCTCTGGCCTCGAACAGTGTTCCAGATAAAGCAGTTTAGCCAAAAGTTCATGAACCCCAGAATTACAAAGGTCACTTCTCATCTTAATCACAACGAAGCGCTCATTTTCGAACGCTCGCAAATGGGCCGAGTAGGATATCGGCTGCCGCCTCTCGATGTGCCGAAAACCGCGGATGAGGAACTTCTTCCCGCTGAATTACGTCGCGAGGACGATCTCGAAGATCTACCTGAAGTAAGCGAAGTCGACGTCATTCGACACTTCATTCGCATGTCGACGTGGAACTATTCGATCGATCTGGGAATGTACCCACTGGGCTCGTGCACCATGAAGTACAACTCGCGCCTGAATGAGAAGGTTGCGCGGATACCGGGCTTCGCCGAACTCCACCCGTTGTGCCCGGAAGAGGACTCACAGGGCGCGCTCGAAGTGATCTATGAACTCCAGGAGCACCTGGCTGAAATTACAGGGCTTCCGGGGGTCTCGCTACAACCGGCCGCAGGGGCACACGGGGAGATGACGGGTGTAATGATCATTCGCGCGTTTATCGATGCCCGCGATGGAGAGGGCGCCTCAGCTCTCCGTCGGACGATGTTAATCCCTGATTCGGCTCACGGAACGAATCCCGCCTCGGCTCACTTGTCCGGCTTTTCCGTGAAGTCCATTAGATCAACAGCAGAAGGAGTTACTGATCTGAAACACCTGAAGCAGTTGTGTGCGGAAGGTGACGTCGCGGGATTCATGCTGACAAATCCCAACACACTTGGGTTGTTTGAGAGCAACATCAAGGAGATCTGTCGGATCGTCCATGACGCTGGCGGCCTTGTTTACATGGATGGCGCCAATATGAATGCGCTGGTTGGCGTGGCTCGTCCAGGTGACATGGGTGTTGACGTCATTCACCTGAATCTCCACAAGACGTTTTCGACGCCGCATGGTGGTGGTGGACCCGGCTCGGGTCCATGCTGCTGCACAAAAGAGCTCGAACCACTTCTGCCAGTTCCACGAATCGTAAAGGATTCACATGATCGTTATGCACTGGACTTTAACCAGCCCCAGTCGATCGGACGGGTGAAAGCTTTCTTTGGCAACTATGGAATGATGCTGCGCGCACTGGCCTACATTCAGACGCATGGTTTTGATGGTTTGCGCGAAGCCACCGAAGCGGCAGTCCTCAATGCTCGTTATATCTCCCATGGACTGGTCAGCGATTACGACAAGCCGTTCGATCGTCCACCCATGCACGAGGTAGTCTTTACCGATAAATGGCAATCACGCAAAGGGGTTCATACACTCGATATCGCCAAGCGGCTGATCGACTATGGATTTCACCCGATGACGATCTACTTTCCACTGATCGTGCAGGGCGCGATGTTAATTGAACCTACAGAATCGGTAGGCCATCAAGAACTCGATCAATTCATCGCCGCGATGCGATCCATCGCTCAGGAAGCTGTTGAGGATCCGGATTTAGTATTGAACGCACCTCACTCTACTCGCATCGGCCGTTTGGATGAGGCCGCCGCCGCCCGAAAACCGGTACTGAGGTGGAAGAGTAATGAGTAATGACTGGTGAGTGATTGGTCAGTGGTCGGTGGTCGGTGGTCGGTGGTCGGTGGTCAGTGGTCGGTGGTCAGTGGTCGGTGGTCATTAGTCATTCATCGGCGCCGTGATTTTCCATTTATCATTTTCCATTTTCCATTTGTCATTTCGTTGACCACAACCATCGACTGAGGGTTCACTACAAAAAGATTCACGACAGATGCACTAAGATGCACGGAGAGAGGGAAATGACAAATGGAAAATGGAAAATGATAAATGGAAAATCACGCCACCGCCACCGACTACCGACCACTGACCACTGACCAAATGACCAATGACCAATGACCAATGAATTATGCACACTCATCACTCACACCCATCACCCATCACTCACCATTCGTTACAGGCACTTTCAGTAGTGCCAGCCTCTCGACCACTCGGCCATTCATCAAATGTTCTTCGATAACTTCCACTACATCTGCGGGTGTCACCTGTGCATACCAGATACCATCCGGGTAAACCATAACCGCCGGACCTATCGCACAGAATCCGACTGAAGCGCATTCCGTTAGCACAACTGAGCCCTTTGGGTTTTTACCTTTCTTTTCTTTGCCGAAAAGCACCCCTCGCGCCAGCAACTCGCGCTCGAACGCGGCCTTGACATCCGCACTGTCCGCCGCTGAGCAGGACTTGCCGGTGCAGACAAAAACATGGTGTCTAATCGGGGCCGAAGTGACCGGCGCAAGCGCCTCAAGCTGCTCGCGATCTGTAATGAAGGTTGGTTCGGGCACTGTCATTTCGAAAAGCAGTTTATCACTGACCTCTCGTTTTGCTGATTGCTGAATAACCGTTGTAGAATATGTGTCGAGGGGCGGCCGCCTAGATCAACCGCGTATTGTTCGAACCGGTTTGAGGCGGGCGCCCACATTACTGTAAACGCAATGAATGCAGTCTCCGTAGTATGGCTACTGGCCTTGTAATTCACATCTCCTCAGGCGCAGACAAGCACACAGAGGTTCTCTCGGAAGAGCGAATTCGCATCGGAACAAGTGAAGACTGTGATCTTCGACTACGATCGTCTGAGTTACCCAAACCTCGCAGTGCCGACGGCGTGGTACTTGAGCTCTTTAGAGAAAAGGGCGGTTACCGAATTGCGAACTCGGATCCGCTGCTTGACCTCACCCTAAACGGTGAGCCCTTAACCGACCATGCCGAAATTCACGATGGAGATGAGATCCGCATTGACTCGTCCCAACTAGCCCTACAGTTTTTCCCAATTCGCTCTCTGCCCGCGGTAGTGCCTGCTGAAACCCACGTCGCGCCCTTCATTGAAGCTGCTGCCCTGGAGTCCGCAGCCACGGCACGTCGCGATGATGCAAAGGTATTCCTGCGTGAGTTCACCCGCGAACTCGTGCGGGAGATAAACCCGAGCACAAAACTTGTCACTCTTGCAATCGCTCTGGCCCTCGTTGGCGGCGTTCTCTATATCGGGTTCTCCATGTACAAAGAGATGCAGCGCAGTCGTCGATTGATCGATGAACAGAGTGCACAATTGACACAGATGAAGGACCAAGTGGCGCGAACGAATCAGACGCTGACCGACATCGACAAGTCAAACATAGAAATCCGGAATAGTCTTTCCCCCGCCGTAAAGATCCGCAGCGACTATGGCAACGGCGTATGCCTGATTGCGGGGTCGTTCTATTTTGTCGAGGCCGGTACTGGACGTCCGTTGCGCTATCCCGAAACCCAGGAGAATGAAGGCGGCGCAAACATCCAGAGCGGTGAACCTGAGCCGCTGACTCCGGAAGGTTCAGGCGCAATAGCCGAGTACGAGTTTGTGGGAACCGGGTTCTACGTTGGAGGCGGTTTTGTTCTAACAAACCGGCACATCGCTCAGCCATGGCGTGCTGATGATCGCGCAGCCAGCATCAGCACGAGTGTCCAAGGGCAACCCCGGCTCAAGAAATTGAATGCTTATTTTCCAAATCAACCTCAACCGATCCCCCTGAAGTTCAAGACTGCTGCTCAGAGGGAAGATCTGGCCGTGTGTACACTTGATATCGCCGCGATTCCAGCGGAGATTCCGGTGCTACCACTGGAGACAGATCCAGACGCAGTTGCAGTCGGTAAGACTGTTGTGATGATGGGATATCCCTCCGGACCTGATCGGCTGCTCGCTTTGCTGGATGATGCTGAGTCGCGGAGCATACAACAACGTTATGGCGGATCGCTGGACGCGTTACTTGGCTATCTTGCCGAGAATAGACGCGTCCAACCGTTAACGACGCAAGGCAACATTACTGATCTCGACGCCCGCCGCATCGCGTATGACGCCAGAACGGCAGAGGGCGGTTCAGGTGCACCTCTCTTTGGTCCAACCGTTCGGGTAATCGGCGTGAACTTTGCCGTATTCACCGAAAACCAGGCCTCAAACTTCGCCGTTCCAATTCAATTCGCAATCAGCCTTCTCGAGCGCGCCGGGTGGGAAGCTCCTCCGCAAAATCCGAGAGACCCCGAAACTGCAATCCTCCAACCAAACACCTCCAAATAGTAACCACCGGAACGCGGGCGTCCCCGCCCGCAACATCACAAAACGTCATTCGTTGATCAGACAGCGTGCGGCGACTTTCACACCCTGAGCCCGCCCGGGCAAACTCGTTCGAGTAACTCTGCATCGTAGACCCCTGATCGTCGCAAACAACCATTGGAATTTCGATGTAAGGGGATTTAATTCCGGCGGTAACCATGGTTCGTTCTTTCGAGTATCAACTCTCTCTACCTTGATGGTGGCGGGAGGTGATAAGACCAGGATCCCGCAGGCCCGCGTAGTCGACGAGCCCTACGATAGCTTCAGTTTTGTGCCCACGGTGCCTGGCATTAACAGGTAACTTACGCGATGATAGAACTCCAGTTCCAATACTCTGGGAGAACGGCTTCAGGCGCTTTCCCGGACGTGTTATCAGCGAGTTACTGCCGGACGTACCTGCGAACCCGAAGATCGCCAGCACTGGAGTCGCCGCAACACCTTGAGGATATCGGAAGAAGAGCTGCCAGGCACCTGGGAAGATAGTGAGATCGACGCCCTCGTCGAAGAAACCCCGTACTCAAGCTCCAACGCGTCACGACGTTCCTTCTTTGGCCTTCAGGCAGTTGCCTTTCTCATAGGCTTTGCGCTCCTCGTCTACGTCATTAATCGGGTTGGTGTACAGCCGATTTTCGATGCGCTGCTGCGTATCGGATTCGGCTTTTTCTTCGTTCTCGCAATGAGCGGGCTGCGCCATGTGTTTCGCACCATCGCGATGCGCGCCGCAGTCCCTGCTGAATTCAGGCACATTAGTTATCCTCAAGCATTTGCCGCGCGACTTGGCGGCGAGGCGATCAGTTTTCTCACTTTTACCGGACCACTACTTGGGGAAGCCACCAAGGTCGCACTTCTCAGACGCCGAATTCCCCTCACGTATGGCGTGCCGGCACTAGTCGTAGACAATCTCCTTTATAACCTTTCAGTCGTCTTCTTCATCCTCAGCGGCGCGTGCGTGATGCTCTTCAGTTACGACCTGCCGCCACTTGTGTACTACGTACTTCTGGGTATTGCATTGGTTGCCGCGCTGGGAATAATTGCTGCCGCGTTTGCCGCAAAACGGCGCGTCATGTTGCTGACCTGGAGCCTGGATCGGTTGGCAGAACTGCGTCTGAGTCCCAAAGTAATTCTGAAACGCCGGCAGCACATCCATCACATTGAGTCGAAGGTCTACGACTTTTACCGACATCATCCAGGACCGTTTTTTGGAATGATTGCCTGTGATTTACTGGCACACGCGACGAGCGTTATTGAGGTCTTCGTCACACTTCGCATGTTGGGCTATTCGCCCGGAGTGGCCCAGGCTTACATCATAGAATCCCTCACTAAAGTAATTAACTTTGCGTTTGCGTTCGTCCCTGGAACCATTGGCGTCTATGAAGGCGGAACCGAGGTCATCCTGCAGACGCTAGGCTTTGCTGCTGCGACTGGAGTGGCGCTGGCACTTGTACGCAAAGCTGCTATTGTTTTCTGGACATCGATAGGGTTACTGGTATTAACGTCAAGGGCAGTGCCCGGCGCGTGGAACAGAATTCTGGATCGCAATCCTCGACTACAACGGATTATGGACAGCCTTGTACTCTCGAACATCGCACACCGACCTGCCCGCACAGCTGTTAGCATTTTTGGCACGGCTGTCGGAGTTCTTTTGATTGTATTCACAGTGGGACTAGCACACGGAGTTCTGCACGAACGCGGAAAACGTGAGTCCAACATTGGTGCTGAGATCATGATTCGCGCTTCTGGATCGGTCGGGTTCGGAGGAGGCTCACCTTTCCTGCTGCCAGAATCGCGCGCCGCCGAAGTTGGGAGCATTGAAGGAGTACGAGCCGCAACAGCGATAGGTCAAACACTCGATCGAAGTGATCGCGGTTTTGGCTCGCGTCTGATCGACGGGATCAATCATGACGAGTATGCGAGGCTTGCGGGCCTAAGAATAAGAGAAGGAGCGTCATTGACCGGCGGCGACGAAGCCATCATCGATCCGGTTTGGCAACAGCAGCGCGCGGCGAGCGTTGGGTCAACTGTACAAATTTTTGAGCGGCAGTTCCGGATTGTCGGCGTTTACGAACCACCGGGTGGCGGAAGAATTAAGATCCCGCTCTCAACCTTGCAGGACCAGGAAGGTGCAATGGGACGCGCTTCAGCAATCCTGGTGTCGTGTGTCGAGCCCTCCAGACAGGAAGAGGTCGCAGCCCGAATACGGGAGCGTTATCCGGATGACCAGATCATCTTCACTCGCGATCTTCCGGAGCTCTATGCCTCTGGGGTTCCGGCACTGAACGTTTTTATCAAGGTAGTGGTTGGCGTGGCGGCGGCGATAAGCATGCTCGTAATCCTTCTTGCCATGTACACGACAGTCACGGAACGCACGCGACAGATAGGAATTCTGAAAGCCCTGGGAATGTCCAAGACTCAGATCGCGTGGGTAATCGAAAAAGAGGCGATTCTGGTGAGTGTGCTCGGTGTTACGGTGGGTGTGTTGCTAACATTTGCTGCCCGTTTTGCTGTAATGCGCGTGACGAGCTTAACTGTTGAAGTTGAGCCACGTTGGGTGCTGATTGCGTTGGGCGTCGGGCTGCTGGGCGGGAGCATTGGTGCGTTATATCCTGCGTTACGCGCCGCTCGGCAGGACGCGGTCGAAGCGCTTAGTTATGAGTAGTGGAGCTTTGGCCAAGGGTCTAAGGCCAAAAGGGCCAAAAGCCAAATGCCCCGCAGGGACCTAGTCAAATCGAAACCTGAGGAGATTCCCCCATGGCCGTCAGTACGGTGACCCGGCGACCCGTCAGGGACCATCGCCTATACACCTGGCTTGCAGTCCTTTTTCCTTTCATCGTTCTAGCTGGGTTCGCACGCAGCTATTACCTAAAGCCACTCTTCAATACACCTGAGATTCCTGGTTTACTGGTCCACCTGCATGGTGGAATCATGACAGCCTGGGTGGTGCTTTTCGTCACGCAAGTCTGGCTAGTTAGCTCACGTCGTACAAAGGTCCACCAGCGCCTTGGAGTATGGGGTGCGATTCTGGCTATGACCAAGACTTTTAACTATGTGTTCGCGGCGGTAGGACTTGCACTTGCATGCCTCGTAACCGTCTCTGCTCAGCGGCAACTGGGAGTCCGTGCTACTGGCTCTGGAGGTCCGTTACTCACGGAACAGGCGGCCTATGACGTAAAAGCTTATGATCTAAAACTGCGAGTGAACATGGTGGACCAGTCAATTGACGGTGCTCTTACTGCTCATATCCTGATTGTCCATCCGATGGATTGGTTTGTACTCGACCTTGATGCGCCACTTGTAGTCGAACGAGTCGAGTTAGTCTCCGCAAATGACCAGACTCAACAACCACTTAGATTCGAACGGCGCGAAGGACGGCTCTGGATTGCATTACCTATGACAAAACAGCCCGGTGAAGCAATGAGTGTTCGGATCGACTACGGTGGTAAGCCGCGCGTTGCGCCGCGTCCACCCTGGGTTGGTGGCTTTGTTTGGTCAAAAACGAAGAGCGGTGATCCATGGCTAGGTGTGGCCTGTCAAACTGACGGTGCCGATCTCTGGTTTCCGGTAAAAGACCATCCGTCGGATGAACCCGATAGGGTCAACTTGAGCTTCACTGTGCCACAAAGGCTGCTGGCGGCTTCGAACGGCACACTTAAAAGTGTTGTGAAGAATGAGGACGGGACTCAAACGTTCAACTGGCTTGTGCGCCATCCGATAAACAACTACGGGATTACCCTTAACGTTGCTCCTTACAGAACAATTGAAGTTCGCTACACGAGCATTTCGGGAGACACCATACCACTGATCTTTTGGGTACTTCCGGAAGACTTAGCCAAGGGACAAACCCTGGTGAAAGAAACGGAAAAGTACTTGCGCTTCTTTGAGGAACACCTCGGTCCCTATCCATTCCGCACGGAGAAAATCGGAATTGCACAGACCCGATATCTCGGAATGGAGAATCAGACGATCATTGCCTACGGCAACAACTTCCAGTTCGATTCGGATGGTCTGGACTGGCTAATGTTTCACGAACTGGGTCATGAATGGTGGGGGAACATGGTGACCGCCTCGGACTGGCGAGACTTTTGGTTACACGAGGGTTTTCAGTCATTCATGGATACATTCTATCTGGAAAAATTACGCGGCCGGAACGCCTATTTGAAGGGCATGTCAGACCGCCTTCGGGGTTTACGAAACATGCAACCCGTTGCGCCGCGAGAGTCGCGAACCACCGTCCAGATGTACATGGCCGCGCCGGATTACGTGAACAGCGACGGAGACATTTACGGCAAAGGCGCCGTGATATTGCACACTCTTCGTTATCTGATCGGCGATAAGGCGTTTTTCATTGCGCTTCGAAGAATGGCCTACCCGGAACTCAGCTTTGAGAAAGTAAAGGACGGCCGTCAGGTTAGATTTGCGACCACCGATGATTTTCTGAAGATCACCGAGGCCGCTTCAGGGATGGATCTCGACTGGTTCTTCGACGTCTACCTGCGCCAACCCAAACTGCCCAAGTTGATGATTGAACGCGGTGCTTCTGAAACACAGCTATGGTGGGACGTACCGGAGCAGCTGCCGTTTCCGATGCCTCTTGAGGTACAGATTGGGAATGAAAAGAGACGTTATGACTTGAAAAACGGAAGAATGCGCTTGCCGATTGCTGCTGCCGAGAAAGTTGCAGTGGATCCTGAGGGGTGGATTCTAAAAGACTCAATAGACTGACTGCCGAGCTAACTCCTGCGGGAAATTCCGTTAAAGAACGCGCCTTCTTCGACACACAGCGTTGGTGTTATGACGTTACCCGTAACGCATGCCGTCCGACCGAGTACAAGTTCTTTACTGGCCCGGATGTCACCCTCGACAGTGCCGTTTATTTTGGCGATTGCCACCTTGATAACCGCTTTTGTAACCTGTGCGCCAGCACTGATAATCAAGGTGCCGTCGGGCGAAGTAATGTTTCCTGAAAAGTGCCCATCAATGCGTAACATCGATTTGAAGCTCACTTCGCCTTCAAACATCGAGACATCACCGACGAAGCCGAGCCAGTTGTCCTTGACTCCGTTCGTTCGCTGCATGCGTTCATCGCGTCGTGATACGCCTTGGGTGCTCACAGCCTTTTCCTTCCTTTTTAACGCGCGATTTTTTGCTGAGGCTGATCTGGTCGTCAACTCCGGACGACAAGCCTTTTTTGCCAAGTAGTAGGGAGAAAGAGACGACTTACGCTGAAATGCCGAGCTAATATACCATTTGAATTTCTTTTGCGATATTACGATTACGTTGCAGGTGTTTGATAGGCCTTAGGGTATCATCGAATATCTCCCGAACTTTTTCGATGATCTCAGTCAACTTGTCGCCGTTCGACAGTCCGATGCGTTCGGCTGAAAGATTAACGATGAGACAAAGCTTTGTGGTAGCGCTGGTGACCGTGTTATCAGCGGCGTCGCTTGTAATCAGCAGCGGTCAAGAGCCGCGGCCGATACGAGATCTATTTCAACATCCCAGTTGCGTTTGGTGAGCCAAAGGACGAACAAGTAAAGGCTTTTCTGAAGATTACAGACGACCCACAGAACAGACCGGTATTTGTGCATTGCGCCGCCGGTATTCGTGTCGGTGCCTTTTGGATGATTCGCAGGGTGATACGCGACGGCTGGAGCATAGAGAAAGCGCAAAAAGAGGCCGAACGAATCGGACTAAAAGAGAGTCCGCACCTGATTGAGTTCGTTTGGAGCTATCTGGAGAGGCACCAGCAGTAAAGCGCCTGACAATCTTAAGACTAACATCACATCAATTCGGAGTAGGCTAGATGCGATCAATCAAAAACCTCTGTCTTCTGGCAGTGTTAGTAGTGCTCTCTCTGGCCACCTTCGCAGGCGCACAGGATGCTGGCAGCCAACTGCCAACCGAGCCGCTGAAGTTTGGCGTCTTTACAGCGCGCTTCGACGCCGGGGGCACATTCAAAATTGAAGGGGACCGCTGGCCGACGCTGAGTGGCACCTGGAAAACGCACGAGGCCGGAGTTGAATTCGCGATGTCCAGTGGGCCCGGTGGCTGCGATCGAGTAGGTCGGTATCGCGTCCGTAACGAAGGACGCCGCGTAACTTTCGATCTAATCTCTGATGATTGCGTGCCGCGCCGGATGATTCTGAATCAAAGCACATGGACTCCTTCTGATATCAAGGAAGTCAGATCGCCGCGACGAATCCAACTGACCACTGTACGCAAGGCTCCGGCTCAGCCGGTCCGTGCAAGTGCCAGCGCGAACTGGCCTTCTTTCCGTGGACCCAACGCCTCGGGTGTCTCGGATGGACAAAACTTGCCCGACCGTTGGGATACCAAATCGGGAGAGAACATTCTCTGGCGAACGCCAATCCCCGGGCTCGCTCATTCCAGCCCCGTTGTGTGGGGGAATCGTATTTTTGTAACGACGGCAGTAAGCAGTGATCCGAAAGCTACTTTCCGCCCGGGCCTGTACGGAGATGGAGATGCGTCTACGGATCGGTCTCCGCATCGCTGGGTTGTTTACGCGCTTGATAAACGCAGCGGAAAGATTCTTTGGGAGCGAGTGGCTCATGAAAGCGCTCCGGTCGATAAGCGCCACATTAAATCCACCTACGCCAACTCAACACCGGCCACTGATGGAAAGATAGTCGTTGCGTGGTTTGGCTCGCATGGAGTTCACGCTTTCGATCTAGACGGTAGATCGCTATGGAAGGTTGAGCTGGGTCGACTCGATTTGGGCGCCTACGACATTCCCACATATGAATGGGGTCCGGCGAGTTCGCCAATCATCTGGAATGACCTGGTAATTCTCCAGTGTGACACTCAGAAGGACTCGTTCCTCCTGGCGTTGGACGCCCGCAGCGGAAAAACCGTCTGGAAAACTGACCGAGATGAGCTGCCCTCATGGGGTACGCCCACCGTAGCTTCAACCTCACAGGGTCCGATTTTGATCACCAACGCGTCGAACTTTATTCGTGGTTACGATCCTCGCACCGGAAAAGAGCTTTGGCGACTTGGACGGAGCTCTAAGATCACGGCTCCCACGCCAGTATTCGCAGACGATCTGCTCGTCATAGCCAGCGGGCGGGGTCCCGAAAGACCTATCTTCGTAGTTAAAGCCCACGCGCGCGGCGATGTGACCCTACCGGAAGGTACGACGAGCAGTGACGCAATAGTCTGGAGCCGAACCGGTCGAGGTTCTTATATGCCTACGCCTCTAGTCTATAAGGGCGTCCTTTACATCTTGGCCAACAATGGCCTATTTGACGCTTACGATTTGCGCAGTGGTACTGAAATCTATCGGCAGAGATTACCTCTAGTTGGGAGCGGCTTCAGCGCATCCCCAATCGCCGCCGATGGCAAGATATACCTTTCAAATGAAGACGGTGAGATTCTCGTGATCTCCGCCGGCGAGAAGTTTGAACATCTGGCAACAAACTCGATGGGAGAATTATTGATGGCCACGCCGGCTTTCTCTGAAGGTGTCATTTATGTCCGTTCTGCCAACACCCTTTTCGCCGTTGGTCGCAAAGCAAAATGACCGGGGCTAAAGTAAGTAACGTAATGAAGATCAAAGCCACCGTTTCACTATTTCTTTTGCTCATTACGTGCAGTGTTTGTGCGCAGAAGAATGATGCTGAGCGACGTGCCTGGAATCGCCCTGTCAAACCCTTTCGCTTGATTGGTAACATCTATTACGTTGGCGCCGAGGGCGTGGCTTCTTACCTGATAACAACGCCAAACGGACACATCCTGCTTGATGGCGGTTTTGAAGAGACCGTACCGCTAATCCAAGATAACTTACGCCTGCTGGGATTCAAGCTCACAGACGTAAAGATTCTGATCAACAGCCACGCCCATTTTGATCATGCTGGCGGTCTGGCAGAGCTGCGACGACTAACCGGCGCGAGCCTCATCATCAGTGAAGGTGATGCTGACCAGGTTAGAAAGGGCGGCAAAGATGATTTTGCATTCGAAGACCGCCTGTTATTCCAACCGGCGACCGTCGATCGCACAATCCGCGACAACGAAAAGATAGAGCTCGGAGGAGTCATCCTAACGGCGAGGATAACGCCAGGGCATACAAAAGGATGTACTACGTGGATCATGAAAGTGCGAGAAGCCCATCAGGATCTGAACATCGTTTTCCTGGGCAGCACTACAATTCCCGGCTATAAGCTGGTCGGTAATCCGAAATATCCTAATATAGCTGAGGATTACGCGCGGTCTTTCGCACTGCTGCACTCGCTGGAGTGCCATGTGTTTCTCGGGCCACACGGCTCGTTCTTTTCATTGCAGGAAAAGCAGAGGCAACTGGAGCAAGGGGTAAAGCAAAATCCTTTCATTGATCCGGCAGGGTACAGGCGATTTCTGAATGAATCGGAGACCGCGTATTTAAAACAGCTGAGAGAAGAGCAGCAGAAAGGAAATTGACTGTTGCTTCTGGCGAGTTCACAAGACGACTAAAATGAAGTAGCGTTCTCGTATTACTAAGGAATATGTTCGGCAGAGTCATCCTAAACGTTCTCGGTACATTCTTCCTGTTGCTCGGGGTGCTAGGCCTTGCCTTACCACTGCTGCCCGCAACGCCATTCCTTTTGCTCGCATCTGCCTGTTACGTTCGGGGCTCGAAAACCCTGCACCAGTGGCTAATGAATAACCGCTACCTGGGGACCTACATCAAGAACATCCGTGACAAACGGGGCATGCCGATGCGCGCCAAAGTAATAACTATCGTTGTGCTCTGGGCGTCGCTGCTTTTATCAATCTATCGCCTTGAGTCGCTCCTGTTGGATATCACCCTGGTGCTCGTCGGTGTAGGAGTTACAACTCTGATCTTCAAGCTGGAAACTGTACAGCAACACTAAGGGTCGCCACTGGCGACCCGCTCTAACAACTCCCTCTTTCGGTGGTCTACTCAAATGAACCATGAACGTGATCTCGTTATCGCGTGGATACGTGTTGGCAGTGTCTGCGGATTTGTGAGCTTCGCCTGCTACATTTTGGCGGTCTTTGCACCGCTACCCGACACTATTGTTCTTGCTGCGGCCTTTGCTTTTGGGCCACTGCTGGCAATCGCTTTGATTGGGTTATATCACTGCCTCGCGTTGCACCGACGCGGGCCGCTGGTCCAAATCGCCACACTTTGTGGCGTCGGTGGAGGACTGGTTGTGCTTCTGATGCTGTCAACGCAGCAGGCAATTTTCAGCGCGCTACGCTCGGCACAACCCGATGATGAGCAAGCTCGCCTACTATTTGCCACTACCAGAAGTGGATTGAATGCCGTGCATTTCGGCCTGGATGTGGCCTGGGATATTCTCATTTCGAGCGCAGTGATTCTCTTCGGCATCGCCATGTTACGACATCCGGTGTTTGGACGTCTGATCGGATCCATAGGGATTGTCTGCGGATTTGTGCTGCTCGCTTTCAATCTTTACTACTTTCCAACCCCTCCGGCCTCGGCAAACTCGATCGACTGGGGTCCTCTTGTCGCGTTGTGGTTGCTGGTGAGTTTCTTCCTCCTCACGTTTAAGGGTCTGAAGTGGGCGAAGCAACAAGAAACAGAATCAATGAAGCACAAATTTGCAGTGGGTGCATCGGTTTAGTCGTTTTGTGGTGATCCAAACCGCTGACACCAAAGCAAGGGTTTGTAACTAAACGGAAAAAGGATGTCCACATCGAAGGCAACGAACGAGACAGTTGTTTTAGAGACAAACTAACTCAACATTAAAAGAGGACCTTACACAACATGGCAACGATGTCCCCCGAAATGGAGGCCCTTAAAGGCCGTTTGAAGACTGTTTGGATGGCTGGCGACTATGGTCGTTTCGCCAAATATCTAGAGCCAGACGCCCTAAATTTTCTCGCGTCACTTCAGATCGCACCTGGAACTAGGATGCTCGATGTGGCGTGTGGTGCAGGGCAGATAGCGATTCCGGCGGCCCGTGCTGGCATAAACGTAACTGGTATTGATATCGCCGCAAATCTTATCGCTCAAGCGCGCGCTCGTGCCGAGAGTGAAGCCCTGAATGTGCGCTTTGAGGAAGGCGACGCCGAAATGATTCCGTACGACGATGAGTCTTTCGACATTGTAATTAGCCTGATTGGGGCGATGTTTGCGCCTCGCCCTGAATGTGTGGCTTCGGAATTCGTACGTGTCTGCAGGCGCGGTGGCCGCATCGTAATGGAGAACTGGACTGCCCAGGGATTCGTAGGAGACATGTTTAAGGTCATCGGTAAACATGTTCCACCGCCACCACTGATGCCTTCGCCTATGAAGTGGGGAGATGAAGATACTGTAAAAGAGCGTTTCGGCGACCGAGTATCAAATCTGGGGATGACCAGAGGGTTCTACACACTGGCGTTCCCTTTCCCACCTGCTGACGTCGTTGAGTGCTTCCGGCAGTTCTATGGTCCGACCAATCGGGCCTTTGCTGCACTTGAAGACGAAGGACAAGCTGCACTGCGCCGGGAGCTGGTGGAACTTTGGACCGCACGTAATCAGTCAGTAGATGGCGGTACGCGCGTACAAGGCGAGACTCTAAGGATCGAGGCTGTACGATAAGTTTTCACAAGGAGTGAATTCGACAATGTTGATATCTGCCAAATACAAAACTGCTGGAGTCATTTTCGCTTGCCTGCTTCTGCTGACTGCAATTGCGGAAACTGTGCGCGCATCTGAGTTAAAGAGTTATTTTGCTGGTCTAGGAGACACGAAGATTCACTATCAGTCAGCGGGCAAGGGAGACAAAGCACTGGTCTTTGTTCACGGTTGGACCTGCAATTCCGACTTCTGGCGTGGTCAGCTGAATGCTTTTCCCAATGCACGCGTCATCGCGATTGACTTGCCGGGTCACGGAAAGAGCGGTAAGCCACGTGTAGATTACACCATCGACTATTTTGCGCGTTCCGTAGCAGCCGTTCTGAAGGAGGCCAAAATCAAGCGCGCAGTGTTGGTGGGCCATAGCATGGGGACTCCGGTAATTCGTCAGGTTTATCGACTGTTCCCAGAAAAGGTCGCTGGTCTTGTAGTCGTAGACGGGTCTTTACGCATGCTCTTCAGTAAGGAACAGATGGACCAGTTTATGGGCGGTCTGCGGACAAACTACGCCGTATCCGCGCCCCAGATGATTGACGGTATGTTGCAACCAGTAAGCGATGAAAAGCTCCGAGCCGAAATTCGTACTGTAATGCTGTCCGCGCCGGACTATGTGGCCCTTAGCGCCATGGAGGGAATGGCTGACCCAAAGCTTTATCAGACGGATGCGATCAATGTCCCGGTGCTCGCGGTTCTGGCAAAGTCTCCTTTCTGGGCGGCGGATACCGAGCAGTTTCTGCGTCAGCTGGCGCCGCAGTTGGAGTTTGTCATGTGGGACGATGTCAGTCACTTTCTGATGATGGAAAAACCTCAGGAGTTCAACCAAACGTTGCGAGACTTTCTCTCAAAACACAAGCTTGGCTAAGTTCACGTTCTCAGTAGCCGGCAGCGAGAAAAGCGATGTAGCCTAGCGCTGCTGGTAAAACCAAAGGGGGTAAACCTGTTTGGAATGGCTATTTGATCCGCAAGCCTGGATCGCTTTCGCAACGCTACTACTGCTGGAAGTAGTCCTTGGTATTGACAACATCATCTTCATCTCCATCCTCGCCGAGAAGCTTCCGAAAAAACAGCAGGCTCGCGCGCGATACATCGGACTCGGCCTGGCGATGGGCACACGAGTCTTGCTGCTCCTGTCGTTGAGTTGGTTGATTGGACTCACCGCTCCTCTCTTCTCAATAGCCGATTATGCGTTCTCGGGAAGGGATCTCATTCTGCTTCTCGGTGGTCTCTTTCTCCTGGGAAAGGCTACGTTTGAGATTCACGAGAACCTTGAAGGTGAGCCTGGCCACGCTTCAGCAAAGGTAAAGGCTAAGTTCACGAGTGTCATTATTCAGATCCTCTTACTGGACATCGTCTTCTCACTGGATTCGGTAATCACCGCGGTGGGGATGGTCGAAGAGGTCGGGATCATGGTGGCAGCCGTCGTAATTGCGATTCTCTTCATGATGCTCTTCGCGGGTCCGGTGGCCGGTTTTGTCGGGCGGCACCCGACGATCAAGATGTTGGCGCTGAGCTTTTTGCTGCTGATTGGGCTAACTCTGATTGTCGAAGGCTTTGGAATACACATTCCTAAGGGCTATATCTACTTCGCAATGGGTTTCTCGATTTTTGTCGAGATGTTGAATCTGCGCCTGCGGAAGAAGTCGAAGCCGGTTGAGCTTCATGATCGATATATTCCAGATGAGGCTTCGACGCCTTGATCGTTGCTCGCACGGTACGATTTCTGATGATGTTCCAATGACCAGTTCGCTCGGTTAAGCTCCTTACAAACAAATCGTGGGGCCTGGCGTCCAGTCTGATAAGCTTCGTTCGAGAGGCTCTGAAGTCGCATGCAACTAATATTCTTACTGCTGCTTCTCGTTGTACCCTACCTACTGCTTACTTTTCTGGGCCAAGGGCTGGACCTGTCAAAAGAGGCTCGTGCCCGTGTGGGACTAACAATGTTCCTCCTCTTCACAGGGCTCGGACACTTCCTGCGCACGGAGGAGATGACGGCGATGGTGCCACCCACCATCCCTTCACCAAGAGAGGTCATCTACATAACTGGTGTGCTGGAAATCTTAGCCGCACTAGGCGTCTGGATCCCTGCTCTAATGAAGGTGACCGGGATGTGCCTGATCGCGTTCTTAATCGCGATACTTCCGGCAAATATCTACGCAGCTTTCAACTATCTGGATTTTGGCGGCCACGGAAGTGGACCAGCCTACTTGATTGTGAGAGTTCCCTTTCAGCTCCTCGTCATGTGGTGGGTCTATTTTGCCACCGAACAGCGATGGTTCGCCGGAAATAGTTCCGCCTAGAGAATACGATTCCGCCTATGCATTCTGAATTCTCCTGGGTTAAATTGGCGGTTCGAAGAATCACAACCCAAGGAGATCAGATGAAAAGAAACGCATCTGCCGAGTGGCAAGGCGGGCTGAAAGACGGCAAAGGTAGTATTTCAACGGACAGTGGAGTTCTATCCCAGACGCAATACTCATTTAGCACGCGGTTCGAAGAGGGCATCGGAACCAATCCTGAAGAGTTAATCGCCGCCGCACATGCGGGTTGCTTCTCAATGGCTCTATCAGGACAGTTGGGGCAGGCAGGATTGACAGCGGAAAGCATTCGTACAACAGCAGCCGTGCGTCTTGAGAAAACGGATCAGGGTTTCGCAATCACATCCGTGCACCTTGACGTTACAGCACGTGTTCCCGGTGCTGACCAAACTGCCTTTGAGACTGCAGCTAACAATGCGAAAACCGGATGCCCGGTATCTAAAGTACTGAATGCAGAAATAACAATGGAAGCAAGACTCGACTCCTAGTCGCCTCTGTCGCCTGACACTATGAACAACTGGTTTATCAGGAATCAAGATGTCGAGTTTTGAGGTTGCGGATCCCAAATTCGCGGAGCGCGTGCGTGAAAGCTTCATACGTCAACAATTGATGAAGACACTGGGTGCAGCGCTAACGCGAGTTGAGCCGGGACTAATCGAGATAGAACTGCATCACAGTCCCAAGATAACGCAACAGCATGGTTTCATTCACGCTGGCGCAATCGCGTCGGTATTAGATAGCGCGTGCGGCTATGCAGCATACACGCTCATGCCCGCCGACGCCGCGGTATTGAGCGTTGAATTCAAAGTGAATTTGCTTGCTCCTGCAAGGGGCGATAGATTGACCGCCCGCGCAGAAGTAAAACGCGCAGGACGTAACGTGACCGTCTGCACCGCGGACGCATTTAGCGAAGAACCGGAAGGCGCCAAACTTGTGGCAACGATGCTCGCCACAATGATGTGTATTCGAGGTCGCGCAGATCTTATCGGTTAAGTTAGTTTTTTTCTGCCTTATGAAACCACGAGCCCCGACGCTGCAGGCCACTCTTGCGGCGCTAATCGTCGGTCTGATCCCAAATATTCTGAACGCACAACAGAAGAGCCTCAGATTTGAGAAGAAGAGCAACCACATGGCCGAACTAAAAACCAAACCAAATAAGTCGAGTGTGGAGCGCTTTGTACGTGGAGTGACAGATGAAGAGCGTCGTCGCGATTGCGAAGCAGTGATCCGCATGATGTCAGAGGTAACGGGAGCAGAGCCGGAAATGTGGGGTACAAGCATCGTTGGCTTTGGTCGGTACCACTACAAGTACGCAAGTGGACGCGAGGCTGATTGGATGTTGTTGGGCTTCTCCCCGCGCAAGAAGGACCTAACGCTCTATGTGATGGCCGGTTTCGACGACTTTCCAGAACTGATGCAGAAGCTGGGAAGATACAAGACGGGAAAATCGTGTCTCTATTTAAGAAAACTGGAAGACGTTGACACCAAGGTTCTTCGAAAGTTGCTTAAGGGCTCCGTCAAAAAGACCTCTAAGTACAGAACGGATAATTAGAATGTTTGCCGACCTCTGTTTGTCACAGCGTCTGGAACGTGCTGAAGCTCAAGCGAACATCGATTTTGTCGAAGCTCGCGCAGCGACGTTTCCGCACAGCGATGCTCAGTGGCATGAGATTGGCGGCGCGTTTGCCATGTTCGATGGCGTTCGCTCCCCGCTTACTCAGAGTTTCTGCCTCGGGATTTTCGAGCCCGTGACAAATGGGAGCCTTAGGGAGCTGGAAGCTTTTTTCACTAAACGCCAGGCACCGGTCTTTCATGAAGTGAGCCCACTCGTGGGAGTCGCCGCCGCTTCGTTACTCAGCGCTCGAGGATACGTACCGGTTGAGTTCACAAATGTGCTTTTCCGGCAGATCTCTCCCGGACAGACCTTCGCTGAATTGCGCAACCGTGAAATCCAGGTGCGAAGAATTGAAGATGATGAATACCAGCTGTGGGCACAGGTCTCTGCGCGCGGGTGGAGTGAGTTTGAGGGGCTGGGTGAATTCATGAGTGACCTCGCGCGAGTTGTGGCAAGCCGGAAGAACGGTTTCTCGTTTCTTGCAGAGTTGAACGGCGAACCCATTGCGGCGGGTGCTCTGACTATTCATAACGGAGTTGCACTCCTGGCTGGAGCGAGCACGGTTCCGGAGGGCCGGAAACGTGGTGCACAATTAGCCCTCCTCGACGCTCGGCTCCAGTATGCGGTCGCGCACGATTGCGATCTCGCAATGATGTGTGCTTTGCCTGGCAGTGCATCGCAGCGCAATGCGGAGCGTCACGGGTTTCGGGTAGCTTATACGAGAATAAAGTGGGAGCTCGTGGCAAGAGAGTCGTAGGATCCACCATCCACTCCTGAAGGAGTCTGCTATGTCGAACGTTGGTAGTTTCAAACCTGAGGCAAACGAATATGCTTCATATTACGGAAAGTATGTGCAGCTGGTACCCGAAGGAAACATCATTGAAACTCTCAAGAACCAGATGGCTCAGAGTACTTCCCTTTTGAGGGCCATTACTCCTGAGCAGTCTGATTTTCGCTACGCACCAGACAAGTGGAGTATCAAGCAATTATTGGGTCACCTGATCGATACTGAACGAATCTTTGCTTATCGAGCTCTGCGTTTTGCCCGCGCCGATGAAACGCCGCTGCCCGGCTACGATCAAGACAGTTATGTACAGGCCGGCGGGTTTGCTAACCGGGATTTCATGGACATGATCGAGGAGTTCGAGCACGTGCGCCGCGCGAACATACATCTGCTGCGATCGCTTGACGATGTTGCCTGGCTACGGAGGGGACAGGCGAACGACACGGAATTCACGGTTAGGGCACTCGCCTATATCATGGCGGGACATGAGCTCCATCACGTACAGATCCTTCGGGAGAAGTACCTATGACATACGTAGATGAAAGTTTCGGAACGGAACGGCGGGCCGCAAAATAGGGGGCAAATTCGAGGGATGAGTAATATTAGCTACTTTTCGCGTGCTCGGATAGTCTTGAGAAGCTCACGTGTCGAGGAGGTCAATCCAAACCAACATGGCAGGCGCAGCAGCGATTTAGAATCCAAG
>Ga0209431_10000558_pt1 | contig 31176 bp, 24 predicted proteins | sample RifCSP13_3_FD_184021 | JGI IMG/M metagenome (GOLD analysis project Ga0209431, IMG submission 184021) | Soil microbial communities from Rifle, Colorado - Rifle CSP2_sed 13_3 (SPAdes) (version 2) | ecosystem: Environmental > Terrestrial > Deep subsurface > Rock core/Sediment | place: Rifle... | reverse complement strand
GCACACAGGCCCGGAAGAAAAACCTCGGCGGCGAGTTGCTGTGTTACGTGTGGTGACGGATTGACGATTTAACCATTCAACGATTTAACGAACCATGTCGCGCATTGGAAAACAGCCGATTGCCATTCCGCCGAAAGTGAAGGTGGAGGTGAAAGGGCAGAAAGTTCTGGTCGAAGGCCCGAAGGGCAAGCTCGACTGGGAATTGCCGCGCCGTTCTCCGCTTGATTACTCCTCTTGCTTTACTTGATCTGGCGCTTGAAGGTGAAGACGCCAGACTGCCCCGCTCCGAGCGTGGCAATCGTGTCTGTCAGCAACGTCGAGCCCAAAGCGTCACCGGTAATCGTGCCCCCGAGGGTATCGGACGCGCCCACGACGTGGTCCGTGTAGGTGGCCCAGTTGTTGGGAGCGGCTGCTCCATTCTCGGTGATCACGATGTTGCTGGCCGTCAGCGTCACATTGTTTGTGCCTCCGGTGCTAGCAACGTTGCTGTAGCTGATGGCGAACGTAATCACTGCCCCGGGAACCGAGTCTGTTGGTCCACCAACGCCGGTGGCGTTGTTGACCGTCGCGGTCTTGTCAAGGCGTATGAAACCGGTGTAGACGCGGTCGATCGTGTCATTGGTTGAGGTGCCAGTATTCGCCGAAGTGGCTCTGATTACTGTGTCATAGCCGGTGAGCACAACCATGCCCGAAGGAAGGGTGACCTCAACCTGGTAGTCGGCGCTGGCGCCAAACGCGACAGGCATGGGAGTGATGGCGTTCCCGGTCGGAACCCCGTTGTTGATCACCACAGTCTGGATTCCACCGACCGTGACCTTCACGGTTGATCCGGCCGGATAAGAGGTGACCGTCAGCGTGTAAGTGTCATTGGCGTTTCCGGTGTTTTGCACCGTGTTGCTGAAGGTCACCACCCCCGAGGCCGTCGTGCTTCCACCGGGAGGTACGCCAGCGATACCCGTGCTGACACTCTTATTGGTGTAGTCGTCATTGCTGTTGGTGGGACCGACGGCGCCCGGTGCACCCTGTGGTCCATTAAGAACGTTCCCTACCTGTTGTAGCGTCGTAACCCGTACCGGCGAGAGCGCCGAGATCTGGGCCGCAACGCTATTCAGGGCGGAGGCCTGTCCCTGTTCGGAGATCGGAGTAGTGGCATCGAGGGTTGTGATGCCAACGTTCATGTCGATCGTCGGAGTACAGGCACCCGACGCGAGCGAAGCGCCGACGTTGAACGCCACTCGTGTAATACTTGCCAGCGGGGGCTGTACCGTGGTCCAGGTTGCAGTTGTAATTGGGTTATCAGTGACCGGTGAAGTCGAATACAGAATGGTCACGCCTGGTGGGAAACTTTGGGTAGCGTCAAACTGCGTACCGCTCGGCGCCGGCGCAAAAACAAAGACGCCGGAGTTCGAACCTACTGGGGCGTTTGTGAGCGTAACCGACGTCGCGTCGCGTGCCCCCGTGTTGCAGAGTTGCCAGTTGTAGGTTATGACCGATCCAAGCGGGACTGGACCTGCTGGCGCCGTGAGCGAAAGAGTCAACTGCGCATCGTTGTCTACTGTAGCGCTTCGATCACCGCGTGCCTCACGCAGCCCGTTGACGGAGGCGGCAGAAACCGTGCGCACCTCGCCCGCCGAGCTATCCGCGGCTTGATTGTCATACGTCGGCGCCCCAGCAGCGGCATCGCCGAGAAAGACTTGTACTACCTGCCCGCTGTTGGCGCCGGCATTGACACTCACTTCTACCAGCACGTCGATAAAGCCATTCTGGGCAATGGCAGCGGAGAGCACGTCGGCGCCGTTGTTTTTGATGTCGGCGTCACCACCATTGATGGTGCCGCTGCCATCGACGTCGATTACTGCCTGAGTGATGGTGGCCGGGCTTGTGCCGCTCAGGTAGACGCTTGCCCCTGCCGCCAGAAAGCGAACCTGGTCGGAGAAGTTCCCCGTATTGGTTACGCGAAAACTGAACAGGACGCCGGTCTGCCCCGCCACCAGCGTCGGGTTGCTGCCGGCATCCGGAGTAATGGTCAAGGAAGAGACCTTGGCCACGGTGACAGTGACTGTATTTGATACTGTGTTATAGGAGCCGCCGCTTCCGTCGGAATAGCTGGCGCTCGCCTGGTTTTGGATCTGTGTATCAGCTGCAGTCTGCGCCAAGACTCGAGGGAGAAAAAAGCAGGCGATGGCGCCCAGAACCAGCAGGCGGAAAAGCGCGATTCGGATGGGGGTCACTGTGGGTTTCATTATCATTCCTCAATTTGCACTTCTGGGTTTTCGTGTGACCGTCTGGTAAAGGTGATGGTGGGAGAGAGGGACCGACTCAACCGGCCAAGATGACAGACGGATGCGAGTTCTGCCTCAGGCGCTTTAATTTAGGCGCACCTTATACGAAGCGATGAGCTTGCCGCCTTGTGTCAGGGGATCGGACCACTCATAACGAATCTTCGTGTACATGGACAAGGGGGCGGGAACACGCTTGAGCGAGCCATCTGGTTGTTTGACCTCTATGGTTGGCTCGGCGGAAAAGCTCTTTCCATTGTCAATACTGTAAGTGACCGTAGCCGAGCCGTCCGCGGTGGCGCTCCCGGCAACGAATTTGGTGCCTGGAGGGATCTTCCCTTCGGTTCGGTATTCCTGCGCTGGGCCATCGCCTTCGTTTGCGGAAGTGATGGTCCAACCCAGGACTTCGCCCGGCTTTACCGTTTTGGCTTCCTCGAGCGGGATACGGCCCTCCTCGCGCTCCACCACGCCGGAGAGCATCACCTTGATTTCCGGGCGACCGGAACGACTCATCAGGAACTTGTGCTGGGCCAGCGCTCCGGCACTGCCCAGAACGAGCAGGCAGAGGGTAACGATCGGTAGTGTCCTTAAGTGTCTTCTCGCGATTGTCATTGTCATCTCATGCTCTCATTTCATTTATGATTGACCGGCCGAAGGCTTGACGGCCCCTGGCATGCGTATTGTTTTGTTGGCCTTTAGTGGTGTGAGAATGGGCATGTTTTCATGGTTTCCTGGCTCAGAGGCTATTGGACCAGTGCTCCATTTGGCGCACGATGCTCGAGAGGTGCTGAGTCATCCGGTAAAGCTTTGTCGCCCGGCAGTCGTCTAGTCGTCGTAGGATCACGCGGGTACACTGCGGACGGGCGGCCATAGTGAGCCAGTCTCTTGGACACAAGAGCTGTACCGGGAGCCGGGCGGCGACGCTAAGTAGAGTTAAGTATAGGCATGAGTGAGATCTCAGGCTGAATGCACGAAACCTTGTCTGGACGCAAGTCTGCCCCGAACCGCCGATTTATGTCAGCGAGGCGGTAACAAGAATTGTCACGGGTGGGCCAGGCGGAACGTCAGCGGTTCGAGGATTCAAACAGTCAACGGGTGTTGCATCAGCATGTAGATTAGCAAAACAAGCAGACTAGCTGCGGCGAAAATTGTGGTGTGGGGCCGATTCGGCAGGCTTTGCCCTACGTAAAGAAATAGCAGCCCGATGCCAACTCAGATTGCTGCGGACTGGGTTGCACATCCGGCGAGGTGGGCCAGCACGGATACTAACTGCCCTGAAGTAACCGGCTTCGCGATGTGCATCTGGTAACCGGCAGCAAGCACACGTTTGCGATCATCCTCGCGGGCGTAGGCCGTGAGGGCCGCGGCCGGAATCTGGCCCCCTCTTTCGGCTGGAAGCGACCGCACTCTGTTAATAAGACTGTAGCCGTCTTCGCCAGGCATTCCGATGTCGCTCATCAATACATCTGGTCGCCAGCACTCGAACATTTGCATTGCTTCATGAACGGATTGGCAAGCCCTGACTTCAGCGCCTGTCTGCGCGATCACGGTCGCAATGATCTGTCGCGCATCGGGTTCGTCATCAACAACCAGCACACGCAACCCGTTGAGCGCCGGCGTGTAACTGCCGGCTGTCCTTGCACTTTGAGCCAGGCCAACTGCGTCAAGCCTGACCGCCATGAGCGGAAAGGTCACCGAGAAGCTCGCGCCCAATCCCTCACCCCGGCTTTCGGCGTGAATTGTGCCGCCGTGAAGCTCCACAAGATGACGAACTATCGCCAGGCCCAGACCAAGACCACCATGACCGCGAGTGGTGGAACTATCACCCTGACGAAAACGATCAAACACCTCAGGCAGAAGCTCAGGATTGATGCCCTGCCCATTGTCGTTCACCGTGATTTTGGCGTGAGAGCCGACGCGCTCGTGCAGGACTACAATCCGGCCACCCTCCGGCGTGAACTTCACGGCATTTGACAATAGGTTCCAGACGACTTGTTGCAGGCGTGCCGGGTCGCCGGAAATTGGACCTATCTCTTCGTTGGGCCCATAGATAAGTTGAATAGACTTGGCCGCTGCTGCGGGCCGCACCACACTGATGGCGGTTTCAATCACGTGGGTAAGGTCAACTGGCTGAACGTCCAGATGGAGTTTGCCGGAAATGATCCGGGAAACATCCAGCAGATCATCAATAAGTTGCGCTTGAACGGTGGCGTTACGTTCGATTGTCTCTAATCCCTGATCAAGCATGGCTTTCTCGGGTTGAGATCCACGCAGCAGGCTGGCCCAGCCCAATAGTGCAGTTAAAGGCGTCCGCAACTCATGGGAAAGGGTGGCTAAAAATTCATCCTTTATGCGGTTTGCGGCTTCTGCTTCAGACCGAGCCTGCTGCTCCCGTAACAATAGCCGGCCGCGTTCCTCTTCAGAACGTTTTAGTTCGGCGATATACCTGGAGAGTTCTTCAACATGCTGATGAGCCAATTTCGCCTGAGCCTCTGAGGCCTCGACATTCTTCAGGTAGGTTCGATAAGTGAAGTAGATAATGGCGACGATTGGAACCGTGGCCACAACCGCGTAATAGCCGTGCAAGTGAATAAGCCTGGCAATAATACTCGCGGCTGAGGCTCCGGCAAAGTAGGTGATCGACGTCCACAGATAATAGGTCTTCCATGTATGCCAGATGGATTCATTAATCTTATAGGATTTTTCGACCGCAATAAGGGTGGTATTAGCGGCGTATTGGACCAACGCCATAACGCAGATCGCAATGAAGAAGTTGGCCGAGTACCCTCCAGTCACGATATTTCGAGGCGAACCGAAAAAGAAACGGAGGACAATGACTGTCACAAAGGTCGAACCGGCCAGTACTGCAGAGTTCAAAAGTATCGTGCGAGTTCTTCTGCTGATCCGCAAGCTGCTGCATACGCCCTCCAGGGCAGACATCAGCACCGCAGCAGCGCCACCGTAGAGCAGCATCGTCAGGAAGACAAAGGTATCGGAGACGGTTATGCGTCCGCTGACCCGCGGAATCCGTACTGCGATCTGAGAACTAATCACTACCATGGCAACCAATAAAATGAAGCCAAAATCCAGCCGCCTCAAGGGTAGTTGATAGATCGATAGGAGAGTGATTCCCGAACCAAGGACAACAATAGACCACATGTATTGTTTGGCAAACCTGCTTTTATCCATGGCCTCCACCTAAGGTTTACTCTGTGTCGTCGGTTTTTTTCGGTCCCAACACTGGCAAGAACTGAAGAAGCTTTATCTTCGGAGTTCAATATTTGGAGCCGGTTTGATTGCGGATACCAGTCAGAGGTTAATAGTCTAAACAATCAATGCCCCAGTCTATCTCGATCGGCATTGATGAGGTGTTGTCACCGTTAACTGTGGCTGATTGGGCTTGCAAGACGAGATCCCCTGTGATCACACCATCACCTGTGATTACTCCGTCACCGGTAATTACACCGTCGCCCAATACTTGTCCGTCGTTAAGCGCCGCCGAGTCTCCCAACAACGTGCTAACGGCCAGAAAGGGAGAGCCATCCCCGGTGATCACTCCATCGCTAGTCATGATCTGATCCCCGGTAATGACGCCATCTGAGATCATTGTTGTATCGCCGGTGATTACTCCGTCACCGGTGATTACGCCGTCACCCAACAAAACACCCGAAGCGTAGATTCCCTGGTAACTGGTTATCAGCTCGCTGCCTGAGACGTAGGTATAATTCAGCATAAGGCCACGAGCCCAGGTAAATGTGTAGCCCGATATTTCGGTCTGCATGGGCGGTAGTTCGGTCGTCGTCAGCAAGGGGGCGCCGACGGGGGTCGTAGCGCTTAAATCCGTGCGCACCAAACGGGCCATTTTGACCGCGGCCTCAATATTTATCTGGCCCGCACCTTGTTCAAGCATATTGAAGCCTCTTAGCGGCTGCGCCGTATACATCAGTAGGGCCTTCACCATATTAGGAGTCAGCGTTGGATTGGCCTGTATCATAAGAGCTGCCGCTCCCGCTGCCACAGGCGTGGCCATCGATGTGCCGCTCAGGTACATCATTTTTCGGTTATCAACAGGACTTACTCCAGCGTCCAACTGCGGATTCGCTGACACCAGGTGGTTGTCCAACGCCTCAGCCTGGACCAGTTTGTTTCCGGGCGCCACCAGATCCGGTTTGATCAAATGGTCGTAGTGCTTGACACCGGAATCATCCGTCCAGAAGCTACGCGTCGGGCCGCGCGAACTGTAGGAAGCGATCACGTCGTCGCCACGTGCGTCGGTGCCGAACGTATTCGAAGCGCCAATGGTAATCGCAGAAGGTTCGTTACCTGGTGAGTGGATGCGGCCGTAAATCTTGGTCCCATCACCATCGCGACCGTTATTTCCAGCTGCTGCAAGCGACACTACACCGGAATCGACCAGTCTTCGCACAGCGTGACAGATGGGATCATTTCTATATGAGTCAACCGCTGGCATGCCGAGGCTCATATTCACGACCCGAATGTTATAGATACTGTGGTTAGTTGCGACCCAGTCGAGTGCGCTTAGCACTCCGGCGGTGTTGCCTGAGCCCTCAGAGTTCAGCACTCGTAGATTGATAATATTCGCATTGGGTGCGATGCCGATATATTGCGCATTTGATATCCGACCATTTCCGGCACCCAGCGCGGCTACGTGGGTTCCATGTCCATAAGGGTCATCCGTGCGGTTCTCGCCTGTAAAGTCACGGCTGATGATCACACGGTTATTGTTTGATTTGTCCAGGAAAGCTTTGTGAGGGCCATCGATACCTGAGTCAAGCACAGCAATGCCAATCCCGCTGCCGTCGACGCCCAGACTGGCGGTACCGCCGCCATTCCTGACAGAGTCGGCGCCAGTCGTACTAGATACATGGCCAAGCGTCCTTGCCTCCCGGTTCAAAGAGACATAAGCAACATCGGTCCGGCGAGCCAGAGCCATCGCCGCCTCGGCGGAGACCGTAACGACCCGATAATTGAAGTTCTGGAACTGTCGGATATTGCCCAGGCCAACGCTACGGACGCTGAGGTCCAGCGTGCGATTCCACCCTTTGGCGGGCTCGATAATTATGCTGACACGCTCGTGGCCTCTTCCGCTGTTGATTTTGCTGATCAAGTCAGCGGAGGCTTTCCGGCGATTAGCTTGGGGATTACCGCTTGCGTGCGAACTCCCGCCGGGCACCCAGAGGGGAGTTACAGGCAGCAATGAAAATGCGACGAACAGGGTAAAAAACAGAGTTCGTTTCATTGAAGACTCCAGGATATTTAAGGCGGGGGATGGTCATCGGGAGTTCTACTTTTGTGAGAGGTACCGTATAAACCGGTGTCATTCTAAGCCAAGGGTCGGGTTTAACGGGACGGGCAGGCAGATTGTAATAAACAGTTTAAACCGACGCAAGTGAATTGTAATAAACCACACGGAGAATAGCAAGAGCCTGGGAGCGCAGGCATCCCTGCCTGCCGGCTCTCGCCTGCCGGCTTGGAGCGAAGAATGCGGCAGGCAAGGATGCCTGCGCTCCCTGTGCCCTTTGCAGGAAGCGCCAGCTGGATTAGAATTCCCGCGATCCAAAATCCTCAGCCCAGTCAGAAATCCTCAGCTGGAGAAAATCTATGCGAAATGTTGACCTCATCGAACTCGCGAACAATCCTGATCTAATCTCTGGGATCTACAACTACTGTGACCGCTGGTGCGAGCGCTGTCCATTTACAACTCGTTGCTTGGTTTATGCAACGGAGAAGGCAGACGAAGATGACGATCCCGCCAGCCGCGATATTCAGAATGCGGCGTTCTGGCAGAAGCTCCATTCGATCTTCAAACAGACGAAGGAGATGATTGTGTCCTGGGCGCAAGAAAATGGAGTGGATTTAGAGAGCGCTGTCGCGGATACCGAAGTTCAGCAGCGAGAAACACAACACAAGAAGGCAAGAAAGAATCCAGTTGCTATTGCGGCAGAGAGTTACGCTCGCAACGTCAACAAGTGGTTTGAGACTGAGTTGGCGCCGATAGAAACCATTAGCGACACTGCTTCAGAATTGCAGGCCGCAGAACTCGAGGGCGAAGAAGATGTAAATGACGCCGCAGAGGTCATCCGTTGGTACCAATACCTCATTGCTGCGAAGATCATGAGAGGTCTATTTTCAGACTGCGACGAAGATGAAGAAACCGACTCGGAGTACCCCAAAGACTCTGACGGTTCGGTGAAGGTGGCCTTAATTGCGATAGACCGATCGATCAGCGGCTGGCGAATGATGCAAATGGCATTGCCGGAGAAAGCGAATTCAATTATGCCGTTACTTCTGGAGCTGGAAACGCTGCGCCTTCAGACTGAAGGTCGATTTCCCGCAGCCCGCGATTTCCTCAGACCCGGCTTTGATGAAGTGGGGCTCGATGTGCTTCAGTAACGAGCGAAACCTGGGTCTTGTTCTCCATCCGTTGCTCTTGATTGATTCTACAATGCAGTGGGGGATCAGGTCGCCGTGAGCCGAGGGCATATCGCAAGGGAAGCGGCGGAGCCGCGATTGTAATGGAAGATTAGCTCTCGGTAAGCCGCAGGGGGCTACTATTTTATTTCGCTTGCCGCCGCCGCCGGTTTCAGATACTCTCGTCTAAACACACTATTATTCCCCCAAATCAAGGTTCTTTCGGAAATAAGATCCGGTCTGGTTTATCCCCTGCTGCGCAACAAAACCGGTGTGGTTTGTCCGCCGGTGATACCAGAATGGCCTAAAGGAGAACCCCATGAACTCGATCACTGAAATGATCACGCAATATTTGACTGGCGGTGTGGCTTCGCAGATTAACCAGCGGTTGGGTACGGACGAAACCACTACCCGACGCGCCGTTGCGGTGGCCGTACCTTTGCTCATCGCGGCGCTGGCCCGAAACTCTTCCCAACCAGAAGGGGCAGAAGCGCTTCATCAGGCGGTAGAGCAAGATCACGATGGCAGCATCCTGAATAATCTACTCGGTCTAATTAACAGTCCTCAGGACTACAGCGGCAGCGGTATTTTAGGACATGTGCTTGGCGCAACCCAAAGTAACGCTGAAACGGAGATAGCAAAGCAGTCTGGCCTCAATCCTTCCTCGGCTGGATCGCTTCTGGAGATTTTGGCCCCAGTCGTGATGGGCACTCTCGGTAAACAGCAGGAGGAACAGGCCCTGAGTCCAAATCAACTTGCCTCATATCTCAATACTGAAAGCATCCAGGCGCAGCAGTCTGCTCCAGACATAATGGGTGCCGTCAGTAACTTACTTGACGCGAACAAAGACGGCAGCGTGGCGGATGATCTGGGAAATCTCGCGGCGAAGGTCTTCGGCCGCGGGCAGTAGTGCGGCGTTCTTCAGGTTTGAGTAGATCCGCGCGGTGCCTAAACAGTAACTGGCTTCTTATATAAAGGAGGGAAAAGATGGGACTTTTTGATGGTATTACGAATATGTTTGGTCGCGGAGCTACAGAAGCCGCGAAGCAGCCAAACGCAGAGAAGCGCTTCAATGATCTGAAGCAGAAATATCAGACGGCGCTCAACATGGCCGACCAGCAGCAGATCCGCTTTCAAAATCTGCACGTGCAAGATAATAAGCTTTTTATCAAGGCCATTGCCCCGTCTGAAGACGCAAAAAACAAATTCTGGGATCAGGTCAAGTTGGCCAATCCTAACGCCGACGACATCACAGCTGATATTAGTGTTGACCAAACGCGGGCGTTGGGTGCAGCCGTCGGAGGCGGTGGTGCACAGGCTGGCCAGAAGTACACCGTAAAGAGTGGCGACACACTCTCCAAAATCAGCCGGCAGTTCTACGGTGACGGTGGAGAATACATGCGCATCTTTTATGCCAACCGCACCATACTGAATGATCCCAACAGGATTAATGTTGGGCAGGAACTGGTGATTCCACCCGACGATGACGCATAAATTGCAAGGCGCATCTTTGCCTGCCCTCATTTTGGCGGCAGGCAAGGATGCCTGCGCTCCCAGGTCTTCAGTGACTATCGTATGCAAAGTTCTGCTTTTGCAAATCCCGAATTGCTACAAACGCTCGCGAACACGCCGGACAGAGTTTCGCAGTTGATACACGAGGTTCCTGACCAGGTTTTGCGAGAGAGAGATTCCAATCAGGAGTTTTCGATACTCGAAAACGTTTGTCACCTGCGAGACATCGAAATTGATGGCTACACGGCGCGCATCACGCGACTCTTGACTGAAGAGCATCCCATTCTTGCCGATATCGACGGAGGCCGGCTGGCTGTTGAGCGTGACTACAATAGCCAGAATATGGTGGGAGCAATGCAAGCGTTTACGTTAGCCAGGAAAAAGAATGTCGCCCTGCTAAGAACTTTACGTTCCGAAGAATTTGAACGCGAAGGCACGCTGGAAGGAGTGGGAAACGTGACCCTTGGCCAACTGCTACTCATGATGCAGGAGCACGATAAAGTACACATCGCAGAACTCGACCGGCTTTCGGCAGCCTCACGGAAGTGAAGTGCCTCAATCCAGGAAATCCCTGCAAAACCAGCAATTCTGAACTTTTTGGCTAGACTCCACATAACGTTTTGTTTATCATCCGACGAAATTGTTCCAAGGGACCAAACCTCGAGGACAGTCAGGTCACGACCGCAAATTTTGGCGCTAGAGAGTTCGCCATCCCATTCAACGGCCTGCGATATTGATACCACTCCATCGTTGCGTTTTTGAGTTCCCCCGGGCTGAATTCCATGGGCGGCGTCAAGCATCGCTGCCAGCGCGCCGCATAGGGTTTGAAGTTAAAGAACAACGGTAAATAGGAGAGCAGCACTTGAAGATAATCGTAATCGGCATTTGTCTGATGTTCGCGCCAGCCGCGTACTCGCAACAAGCAGCAACCGCTACTTTGACGGGACGCATCAGTGATCCCAATGACGCGAGCGTTCGAGGCGCCCGGGTGACAGCTTTACATAAAGCTACGGGCGCCAGGCGAGACACCGTCACAAACGAAGAGGGCTTGTACGTAATCTCGAATCTCGCTGCGGGCGAGTATGAAGTTAGAACTCAAGCCAAAGGATTCTCTGAGCGCTCTTTCCCAAACGTAGTGCTTCCCGTAGGACAGAGCACGACCGTGAATGTCGCCCTGCAGCTTCCCGGGATCGAAAGCTCTATCAGTGCAGAAGTGGATGCTGAAAACCCGATCGATACAAGTGGCTCAGTAGTTGACGGAATCATAAAGTCTCGCGAGATAGATGGCTTGCCCCTTAATGGCCGTAATTTTCTGGAACTGGCATTCCTTGTTCCCGGTAATTCCCCGGCGCCAAACTTCGATCCCACGAAAACCAACACCGTGGTTGTCTCATCCGCAGGCCAGTTGGGTCGAGGTGGGAACGTGACTGTTGACGGCGCTGACAATAACGATGACGTGGTGGGCGGCGCCGTGCAGAACATCTCACAGGAAGCAGTGCAGGAATTTCAGATAGCCACGAATCGCTTTTCCGCGCAGTTAGGCCGGTCGGGATCTTCCGTCGTCAACATTGTGACCAAGGCTGGCGGCAATGAGTTTCACGGCTCAGGCTCATTCTACTTTCGGCACAGAGGTCTCCAAGGACTTCCCGCGACATTTGATCGCACACTTGGTCAAACACCGCCCTTCCACCGGCAACAATATGCATTCGCACTGGGAGGTCCGATCAAGAAGAATAAGGCGTGGATCTTCGGTTCTATTGAATATCGTCATCAGAACGGGGCGGTATTAGTAGGAACGCGAGATCTGCCAACCCGATCAATCAGGAGAGGTTTCGCATCTGCCCCCCTTCGCGACACGCTGACCACTGAACGGTTTGACTGGCAGCCCAGTATCGACGACCACGTCACGCTCCGTTATTCATTGCAGCGCGCGGAAGACACCACGGCGAGCACGCTCATTCGGTCTATCGGCTCCGGCTCGCAACGGCAATTTGCCACCAATCATACGCATTCTTTTCTCGCAAATTATACGCGAGTGTTTACTTCGCAGGACGTTAACAGCTTCAGCTTCAGCGTAAATGATTTCATAAATCGCACCCTGCCTGTCACCGTCGGCCCACAGCTCACTTTTCCCAGCATTCAGGATGGCGTCTCTTTTCGCGTGCCGCAGCAAACCAAGCAGCGTCGCTTCCAATTTGGGGACACGTTCACCATGGTCCGCAGGAACCATACGCTGAACATTGGAGGTGAGATTCAGCGGGTGGAGTCGGACTTTAATCTAGGAGTTTTCCAGCAGGGACGCATTGAGTTAATCGAGGACTTTCCTGACTTTGATCGTAACAATGACGGCCTGGTGGATGATAACGATCTGCTCTTCGCCGTTACTCTCAGGAGCGGGAAGCCGAATGAGCCTCTTATCATCCCCGACGATGACAACACCTACCTGGCATTCTTCTTTCAGGACGACTGGCGCGTACACCCGCAACTCTCTTTAAATCTCGGGCTGCGCTACGAACGGGATAGCGACGTGAAGAATGTCAGCCGTGTGGATCAACTCAATCCGTTGATTCTGCCATTCCTTCACGGGAGCAGGTCAGCCGATAACGATAACTGGGGTCCACGCGTGGGCTTTAACTGGTCCACCAGAGACGGCCATACCAGTATTCACGGAGGTTACGGTATCTATTATGACCGGGTAACTCTGGAGATACAGTCGCTCGAGCGCGGCCTGGATGGTCGTGCTCTGCCCATAGAGGTCCGAGCAGGCAATCTCTTTTTTATTCCGCCGGAGTTTTTGTTTGACCCGGTAAATGGAACGTTTCCACCACCGGCCCCCACGTTGGCCAACCCGTTTACTGGGTTCATTCTGCCAGGCGCCGGCGCCGGCGGCATTAACATTATCGACAACGAGATGCAAAACCCGATGGTGCAGCAAACGAACGTAGGTATTCAGCATGAGTTGGGACGTAATTATGTCTTGCGCGCGGATTATCTCCACAATTTGGGTACTCACTTCATCATCGGTCGCACGATTGGAAGCGTCTTTAATCCGGTGGTGGGTGGACCGGATTTAGTGAAGAATCTCGAGTCAAGCGTGAAGACAAACTATGATGGACTCCTGCTGAGCGTTGAAAAGCGGTTTTCCAATCGTTACCAGTTGCGGACTTCTTACACCCTGTCGAAAGCGTTTAACTACGCCAACGACGATCAGATACCGTTCTCGAATGGTCCCATCGATTCCAACAACCTACAACTGGAATATGGGCCAACACCAAACGATCAGCGCCATCGCTTCACGTTGTCGGGTGTGGTCGAAGTTCCCGGAGGTCTGCGGCTTGCCCCTATCTTCACACTAGCCTCTGGCGTGCCGATGGATATTTTGCTGCCGGATGGAAGCTCACGTATTCCCGCACTCCAGCGCAATGCAGGAGGACGACTATTTCAGACCGGCGCAGAACTCAACTCCTTCATCCAGACGCTTAACAGCAACGGTGGCGTCGGAGGGCAATTGCTTCCCTTGGTACGCGATGAAGCGCGATTCAACGATAGCTTCAACTCGCTCGATCTGCGGGTGTCCAAAGTGGTCAAGCTTGGGGAACACATTCGCCTGGAGCCGATCGCCGAGATCTTTAACCTTTTCAACGTCACAAACGTCTTGGGCGTATCGAATGTTAACTACTCAGGACTCGCCAATGTGCTTGTGCGTGACAGCAACGACCCAACCAGCTCCGGCTTCCTTCGTTCCTCCAGTTTTGGTCAGTCGGTCACGACTGCTGGAGGCGTCTTCGGTTCTGGTGGACCACGAGCCTTTCAGTTCGCTGTACGTGCTTCCTTCTAAATCGAGCCGAAGTGAAGCAGGAGAGAGAACTCAAACGACAACTCGGCATTGGTGCCGCCACCGCTTTGGTGGTCGGTGAGGTTATTGCTGTTGGGATCTTCCTCACTCCGGCAGGGATCGCCAAATCGCTTGGTTCCCCTTTCTGGCTGCTTATCGTCTGGCTGACAATGGGCGGAATGGCCCTTTGTGGCGCACTCTGTTATGGCGAGTTGGCGGCGAGAAATCCCCAGGCCGGCGGCGGATACGTTTACTTGCGAGAAGCTTATGGCCCAGGAATCGGGTTTTTATACGGTTGGATGGCGCTCCTCGTTATGGATCCGGGACTGACGGCAGCGCTGGCTTCGGGACTCGCGAGTTATGCCGGTTTCATCGTGCCCCTCTCGTTTGTTGGCAGCAAGGTGTTCGCAATCGCCGTGATCGTAGTTCTGGCGCTTGTGAACATTCGAGGTGTTAAGTTTGGCGCCTGGCTGCTGGGCTCGCTCACGGTACTGAAGCTCGGTTTGCTATTTTCCCTGCCGCTCGTGGCGTTCAGTTTCCGTCTTGGTGATTGGGGACACTTTCAGCCCTTCATGTCCCAACGACCCCATTCGGCGCCACTTATTGAGGCCCTGGGTGCAGGAATGGTCGGGGCTTTCTTCTCTTTTGGCGGCTGGTGGGATGTAACCAAGCTAGCGGGTGAAGTGCGGCGGCCGGGCTACACATTACCGCGCGCTCTGGCCTATGGCGTAACAATCGTCACTTTCGTCTATATACTACAGAGCGCCGTCTTTATTTACCTGGTGCCCATGGAGGACGTCACTTCGGGTGAGACTTTTGCGGCGCAGGCCGGTTCGGCACTGTTTGGGCATCTGGCTGGCCAGGTATTTGCCGCAATGGTTGTGGTGGCTGTGCTCGGCAGCCTGGCGGCCGTCATCATGTCGGCTCCGCGTGTCTATTTCGCAATGGCCAGAGACAACTTGTTCATCCACTCAGTTGCCGCTACCCATCGCCGGTACGGCACGCCGGCTCGGGCTATCGCGGTGCAGGCCGTACTGGCATTATTACTGGTCCTCATAGGTTCGTTTAATCAAATCGTGTCCTATTTCGTTTTCACCGTGGTAGTGTTTATCGCCCTCACAATCGTCTCTCTATTTGTATTGCGTCGCAGACATCCGGAGAAACCTGACTACCTCACGCCGGGATATCCACTCACTCCGATTCTGTTCCTGCTCGCTGTAACTGTTCTACTCGTTTTGCTCGCGGGGAATAATCCTCGCCAGGCTTTCGCCGGCGTCGCCATAGTAATGTTGGGGATTCCAGTCTATTTTCTTTTCTTCCGGCGCGTTGGACAGCAATTCAAAACCAAACTGGGGGACTAAAGCTATGACGTGGATTAAGACAATTCCGATCTCTGAAGCCGACGACAAACTGCGGGAGGCGATGACGGCGCAGCACGAACTATATCCGAAGGAATATGCCGAACCTGTACACCCAACGGCCGACGGCGAGACTGCTGGAATTGTGGCCTCCCACAGTTTGATACCAGACGCGCTTTTTCATTCCTTTGCCACGTTTGGCGCCTTGTTGTCTCCCGACTTACCGTTGACCAGACGTCAACATGAGATGATCACCACGGTCGTCTCAGTCACTAATCGCTGTGTCTATTGAATCGAATCGCACGCAGAGTTTCTGCGTCGTGTCACGCTTGATGACGAACTAATCAAGGTCCTGCAAGAAGACTATCAGCGAGCTCCTATTTCTGAGCAGGAGCGGGTGATGCTGGGTTATGTGGTCCAATTGACGAAGGACGCCACGCGCATTTCACGCGCAGACCATGAGCGCCTGCGAGCAGTAGGCTTCGATGATCGCGGCATCTTGCAGATCACGTTGATCGCCTCCTGGTTCAACTATATCAACCGTGTTGCTGATGCGCTGGGAGTAGGGAGGCCATAAACGCAAACCTTTAGTTTGCGAGCTGGGGGCAACATTTAAGAAAAGAACGCAAACTAAAAGTTTGCGTTACATTAGCCGATCTCATGAACAAACTCGTCGCGCTCTTCTGCTCTTTATTGATCTTGCTTGCTCTGCAAAGCAAGAGTAGCACCTCACACGCTCAAGGCATTAAGGGAGAGTATTTGGCACATGAGGTCCTCGTTAAGCTCGAGCGCGGAACCCAACTGACTGGCGACGGATTCCGAAAGTTTGGCGCTGACAAGCTACAGGAGTTTGGAGTCACGGGCTGGGTGCGTCTGCGCTTGCCGGCCGGAGTGACTGTGGGCGAGGCCATTGGCTTCTACCGCCAGCTAACAGGGGTTGCTCGCGTCCAACCAAATTTTGTCTACCGGGTTCAGACTGCAGTCAACGATCCGCGATTTGCGGAGCTTTACGGATTGAACAAGATCAGCGCACCGGCGGCCTGGGAGAAGACCACGGGAAATTCCGCCGTTGTAGTGGCCGTCATCGACCTGGGAGTGAATTACGACCACGAGGACCTAAGTGCAAACATGTGGCGGAATCCTGGGGAAACAGGGATGGATGCACAGGGTCACAATAAGGCGACCAATAGTATAGATGATGATGACAACGGTTACGTTGATGACGTATACGGCATTGACACGATCAACCACGATTCCAATCCGGCAGATGATGGCGGGCATGGAACGCATGTGGCGGGTACCATAGGCGCGGTAGGGAACAACAACAAGGGGGTCGTGGGCGTGAATTGGGCCGTCAGCATTATGGCCATCAAATCGCACGACTCTGCAGGTAATGGCACCTCGGCAAGTGTGATCGAGGCTTTTCAGTACGCCACGATGATGCGGCAGCGCGGTGTCAATGTTCGCGTGACCAATAACAGTTGGGGTGGCGCGCCTGAGGCTGCCGTTTACGATCAGGCGTTGAAGGATGCCATCGAGGCGGCGGGAAGTGCCGGCATCCTCAATGTCTGCGCAGCCGGGAACGCCAACAATAATAATGATGCGAATCCGTTTTATCCTGCCAGCTACGATTCGCCAAGCATTATTGCGGTCGCCGCCTCCGACCAGAATGACAATCGGGCGGGGTTCTCCAGTTATGGGGCTACGAGCGTGGATCTGGCAGCGCCGGGTGTGGGCATTCTTAGCACTTACGGGAACTCGTACACTCCTCTCAGTGGCACTTCAATGGCCACTCCACATGTAAGTGGCGCCGCTGCATTAATCTCGGCGTTCAATCCATACCTTACAGTAACCCAGCTAAAGAGCAGCTTGTTGAACAACGTGGACACGTTACCTCAGTGGTCCGGCTTGACTGTGGCCGGCGGGCGCTTAAACGTGCTGCGCGCGCTCCAGAGCATCCCCACCACGAACGAAATCGACAGTGCCTCATTTTTTGTGCGCCAACACTATCTTGATTTTCTCGCGCGTGAGCCCGACGCGGAAGGATTGGCTTACTGGGTCAATGAAATCGCCTCTTGCGGTAATGACGTTGAGTGTGTACACAGCAGGCGTATTGGCGTCTCTGGGGCCTTTTTTGTGGAACCGGAATTTCAGGACACGGGATCGTTTGTCTACCGGCTCTACAAAGCCTCGTTTGGCCGAGTTCCCAGCTTTGTAGAATTCAGTGCCGATCGGCCGCAGGTTCTTGGTGGCGTAAACCTCGATCAGGACAAAGTCATTTTCGCGGACAATTGGGTCTCGCGCGACAGTTTTAAGCAAGCGTACCCGTTGACAATGACTGCGGAGCACTTTGTAAATAAGCTTTTTGATACCGCTCAATTGTTTCCTTTTGCCCAGGAAAGGCAGGCTGAGATCGACGCCTTGCAGAGTAATTCGAAGAGCCGCGCAGACGTGCTCCGTACTGTTATCGAGATCGCCGAGTTCAAGACTCGCGAATACAATCCTTCGTTCGTACTGATGGAATACTTTGGCTACTTGCAACGGGATCCTGATCAAAAGGGATACGATTTTTGGCTTGACGTTTTAACCAATCGCGAACGGGGCAATTATCGTGGCATGATCTGCGCGTTCATAACTTCAGCGGAGTATCAATTGCGGTTTGCGCCGGTGGTAACGCATACCAACCAAGAGTGCGCCAATTAGTCCGCAGATTACGCCGATTCCACAGATTTTTAGAAACAGAGAGGAAGAGAAGTAATGCCCCATGGCCACCTTCAGTTTCTGTTTCTTCAGTCTGAGTAATCTGCGGAATCTGCGGACCTGAGGTGAACAATTGTTGCTCCCAGGCCGCCGGCTTGTGGTGGAGCGTCGGTCCAACCTTCGACGAACTCGGTTCGTCTAAGAATCGTCCGCGCTGTGTCACGTTGTACTCCAACTCCTTTGCCATGTATGAGGCGGAGGCTGTGGTAACCAGCTTCGTGGGCCTGCTGCAAATATCCTTCAACGACTCGCTTCACATCGCGCGGCGGAATCGTGTGTAAGTCGAGCACGTCCGTTAGCGGCACATGGAGTGGTTCTGGAAAAGGGTTATCCGGGTCAACTTCTTCATCAGGGTCAGGCAGCGAGACCGTGTTGGCAGGTCCCGTGAAGAGCATCCTCCTTAAGTGATCGAGCATCCACATCGTTTTCTTGACACTCTTAAGCATGCGCTTGTACACTCGCCTGCTTTAAAAAAAATCCTAACATTATTGATCCAAAAGTGGCAGGAGACGACGGGCGAGGTCCCCTTTCTCTGCTAAGGAAAGGAATCGTAAAATGGCTACGCGAAAGAAGATTACAGTGGTAGGCGCCGGAAATGTTGGGGCTACTGCCGCGCATTGGTTGGCGGCTAAGGAACTTGGCGACGTAATCCTGGTCGATATCATTGAGGGTGTGCCGCAAGGTAAGGCGTTAGACCTGGCTCAAGCGGCGCCCATAGAGGGTTTTGATGTTCGCTTAAGCGGCTTGAATAGTTATGAGGGAACAGAAAACTCGGATCTCGTGATCATCACGGCGGGTCTTCCGCGTAAGCCCGGCATGAGTCGTGATGATCTGCTCAAGACGAATGCGGACATTGTCTCCAAGGTGGTGGATGAGGTTGTCAAGCGCTCACCTGATTCAATTCTGATCATTATTTCGAATCCGCTCGACGCCATGTGTCAGGTAGCCCTGCGACGCTCCGGGTTTCCCAAGCATCGGGTGATTGGCATGGCCGGTGTTTTGGATTCTGCTCGTATGCGCTGCTTTCTAGCGCAAGCACTCGATGTCTCTGTAGAAAACATAACGGCATTTGTTCTTGGTGGCCATGGAGATACCATGGTACCCCTGCCTCGTTTTTCCACCTGTGCGGGAATTCCCATTCCCGAGTTGCTGCCGAAGGATCAGATCGACGCCATTGTGAAACGCACGGCAAACGGTGGTGCCGAAATCGTCAGCTTGCTGAAAACCGGCTCAGCTTACTATGCGCCCTCTGCGGCAGCGGCGGAGATGGCTGAATCCATCCTCAAAGATAAGAAGAAAATTCTACCCTGTGCAGCATACCTTGAAGGTGAGTATGGGATTAATGGCCTCTATGTTGGCGTTCCCTGTAAGCTTGGCGCACGAGGTCTCGAGCAGGTTATTGAAATCAATCTAACCGCAGAGGAACGAATTGCCTTACAGAAGAGTGCCGCAGCCGTTCAGGAATTGGTCAATGTGCTTGGGATCTGAGGTAACGCAAGCTGTTAGCTTGCACGCGCAAAAGAACAGTTTGGGTTACATGGCTGGAAATATTAGCGATGGCTCTACGCACTCTTGAGATATCTCTTTGCCTGGCGCTCCTTTTCTCGCAAACTTCCTCGTGTAGGCATTCCAAAACAACGTCCAATTCCCCTAATACCACCAACAAAGCGCAAAGCACTCCAACTACAAAGACGCAGAGCAACATTACTGGCCTGTGGGGTGGTCAGGGTATCTCATTCGAGGCGGGCGATGAGGGAGTTAAGATTGAGTTTGATTGCGCTCACGGAACGATAGCCGAAAAGATTGTTACCGACTCGAAAGCGATGTTTCTAGTCCAGGGGTCCTATGTAAGAGAGCGTCCCGGTCCCACTCACCAGGATGGGAATGCTGAGGCCGAAGCTGCTGAATATTCCGGCTCAATTCAAGGTAAGACAATGAACCTCACTGTCACGCTTTCAAAAACAAAGGAGAGTCTCGGCACCTTTAAGTTGACGCAGGGGAAAACTGGACGCGTCAGAAAATGTGGTTAGACTTTCATTGGTAAAATTTGGCACTATCGCTTGAGCCAGCCCAGTAGCCCATAAATGACCGTTTCACGGTTTTCTTCATAAATGGCTTTGGTTAGCGGAATATTCATGGGGCAGGCCTTCACGCAGTTTTGGGCGTTGCCGCAATTGGTGATGCCATCCTTTCCCATGATGCCCTGCAGCCGTTCGTCTCGATTCATCATGCCGCTGGGATGCATATTAAAAAGTCGCACCTGAGCGATAGCCTGTGGGCCGATGTATTGGTTATCGTCATATTGCGGACAGGCCTCCAAACAGCACCCGCACGTCATGCAGCGCGAATACGCATAGCGCTCCTGCACGTCGTCCTGATCCATACGTGGTCCAGGTCCGAGGTCGTATGTGCCGTCAAGCTCGATCCAGGCGTGCACACGTCGCAAATGATCAAACATTCGAGAACGATCTACAACGAGGTCCCGGATGTTGGGAAATTTTGTCATCGGCTCAAGCTTAATGGGCTGCTCCAGGTGGTCCACCAGCGCCGAGCATGATTGGCGCGCGCGTCCATTAATGACCATGGTGCATATGCCACAAACTTGTTCCAAACAGTTCATCTGCCAGACGGGAGGAGTAGTGGGATTTCCTTCTTTTGTGATCGGGTTCTTTTGAATCTCCATCAGGCAGGAGATGATGTTCAGATTGTTCCGATAGGGAATCTCAAACTCTTCCCAGTATGAAGGCGAGTCAGGATTGGCCCTGCGACGGATGTGAATCTCAACGGATTTGGGAGTCACGCGAGCGACCCGTTGAGTGATGGAGCCGTGCGTGGTGGCACTCATGTTACTCAGATTTTCCTCCCGCCTCTTCAATGGTCTTGTTTTGCTCGTGCCGCGTGGTGGCAGTCTTCTGGGAATCGCCCGCGGCTTCTTTGTCCTGGCCCCAGATGATTGGACCGCTGAGATTCTGCGGCTTCTGTTCAGAACCCGGTCGTGGTGCCTGCGGCGCCTTCTGTCTCTCAGCCGTGCTTGCAGCGGCGGCGCCCTGCTGTTTACCTTTACTGTAGTCGCGTTTTCGCGGCTGGATCAGAGAAATGTCCACTGGCTCGTACGATAACACCGGACCTTCACCTGAATACTCTGCGATGGTGGTCTTCAAGTAGTTCTCATCATCACGCTCCGGGAATTCCGGCTTATAATGCGCACCGCGCGACTCATTGCGATTCAGCGCTCCGAGCGTGATCACGCGTGCCAGCTCCAGCATGTTCTTCAAATGCCGGGCGTGCGGCAGCGCCATTGTGGCCCAGAGATTGGAATCGTTAATAGAGATACGTTTGTAACGCTCCATCAACTCCAGTAATTTCTCATCTGTTGCCTTGAGCCGATCGTTATACCGTACGACGGTAACATTGTCAGTCATCCACTTACCCATCTCCTGGTGCAGAATGTACTGATTCTCCGGTCCGCTCTGTTTGATGAGCGCGGCGTTGATCTCCTGTTGTCGCTTCAACTCCTGCTCGTGAATGCGTCCACCATCAGTGCCATTGCGCTCTAAGTTTTTTGCATAGTCAATGGCAGCGGGCGCAGCGACAAACCCACCAAAAACACAGCTCACGAGCGAATTTGCGCCCAGGCGATTGGCGCCATGAACCGAGTAGTCACACTCGCCGGCCGCTAACAGGCCGGGAATGTTAGTACGCTGCTCGAAGTCTACCCAGAGTCCACCCATGGAATAGTGCACGCCCGGGAAGATGCGCATCGGCACATGACGTGGATCATCGCCGACAAACATTTCATATATTTCCAGAATTGCGCCCAGTTTTCGATCAAGCGTTTCCGCGGGGATGTGAGTAAGGTCCAGATAGACCTGGTTCTGCCCGCCCAGGCCGTAGCCATCGATACATACTTGAAAGATTTCGCGGGTGGCGATGTCGCGCGGTACCAGGTTGCCGTAGGCTGGATATTTTTCCTCCAGGAAGTACCAGCGCTCCGTTTGGGGAATCGACGACGGAGAGCGAGTGTCACCCTTTTGACGCGGCACCCAGATGCGACCGCCTTCACCGCGCGCCGACTCGGACATTAATCGCAACTTGTCCTCTCCCGGTATTGATGTGGGATGGACCTGGATAAACTCGCCGTTTGCATATCTGGCGCCCTGCTGATAGCACGCGGAAACAGCGCTGCCCGTGCACACCATCGAGTTTGTTGATTTCCCGAATATCAGTCCGGGCCCACCCGTCGCCATGATTACGGCGTAAGCAGGAAAGGCCTTCAGTTCCAATGTCTGTAGGTCCATCGCCACAAGGCCGCGACAAACCTGGGCATCGTCAAGGATTAGCGAGAGCATCTCCCAATGCTCAAACTTTCTCACCTGGCCGGCAACTTCATAGCGCCGCACCTGTTCGTCAAGCGCATAAAGTAGTTGCTGTCCCGTAGAAGCTCCCGCGAAAGCAGTCCGGTGGTGCAGAGTGCCGCCGAACCGCCGGAAGTCAAGCAAACCTTCACTGGTCCGCGAGAAGGGAACTCCCATGCGATCGAAAAGATAGATGATCGATGGCGCCATCTCGCACATTGCCTTGACCGGCGGTTGATTGGCCAGAAAGTCGCCGCCGTATACCGAGTCATCAAAATGCTTCCACGGTGAATCGCCTTCGCCCTTAGTGTTAACAGCGCCATTAATACCGCCCTGCGCGCAGACCGAGTGGGACCGCTTCACTGGCACCACCGAAAAAAGATCGACGCTAATTCCAGCTTCCGCGATTTTCATTGCCGCTGCGAGTCCGGCCAATCCGCCACCTACGATCGCGATTTTGATTTGATTGCTAGCCATCTTTTTTCAGAGGATTCCTCCCAACAAACCGCCAGGGCGGATGAAGGCGACTGCTGCATTAATTCCAACCGCGAGCAGCACCGCGCCGAAAGCGATGCACGCATAGCCTGTCAACCTCTGCGCGCGCTCACCAATGGTGATGCCCCAGTCAACCATGAACAACCATATGCCGTTCGCAAAATGACAAACAGTGGCAGTAATGCCCACAATATAGATCAGTAAAATCGGCACCATATGAAACTCTCGCGCTACTATGTCGAAGGCCAGATCTGGACGATGCGCCACTGAAGTGGTGTTCAGTCCCGGCACCATGCCGAAACGGAAATTGAGCACGTGAAAGGTTATGAAGAAGAACAGGATTACCCCTGTGATTCTCTGAATCAGATAGAACCAATTGCGCGGATACGGATAGTTTAGATTGTTGGGTCGCGCCTCAATCGTTATCACCAGACCATAGACGGCGTGGTAGATGAGAGGTATGAAGATACCGCCAATCTCAACAAACAGAATATAAGGAATGGATTGCAGGTCCTTGACTGCGGCGTTGAAATCAGCAGCGCCGCTAAGGGCTTTAGAGTTAGTATAAAAATGTTCCAGGAGAAAGATTCCGAGCGGGACAATTCCGGACAACTGGTGTAGTTTGCGCAGGACAAACGTCCGGCTCAATTGGATCGCCAAGTGTACACTCCTTCATGAATGAGCTTGAGCGCGGGGCAGTGTCGATGAGCAGGCAGGGAAGTTAAAGTTTTCACCGGAACAATGAAATTATAGTGAGAACTTCCAGAAAATCAAAATCACCACCAGTTCTAACCGAAGAATGAGTGAACTGATATTCCAAACCGCTACCTGCATAGCTAAGTTAATTCGAGAGCGCGCTGTTTCACCACTCGAAGTTCTAGAGGCCCATCTGCGAAGGATTGACGAATTTAATCCCAAACTTAATGCCCTTGTAACCCTTGTTCCAGATGCTTTCGAGAAGGCGGAGAAAGCTGAAGCGGCGCTGGTCGCTGGACACGGAACTGGGCCCCTCTGCGGCTTACCATTTACTGTAAAGGACACAATTGAAACCGGCTCATTACGGACAACAAGTGGCTGTCCTGCCCGGAAGCACTTTGTTCCCAATAGTGACGCTCCAGCGGTGGCGCGGCTTAAAGCTGCCGGAGCAATAATTCTCGGAAAAACCAATCCAGCCGAAATGGCAATGGACTACACGGCTGACAATCCCGTGTTCGGTCGCACGAACAATCCTTACGACTTGCGGCGCTCACCGGGCGGTTCCAGCGGTGGCGAAGCTGCGGCAATTGCAGCCTGCCTTTCTCCCTGTGGCCTGGGCAGCGATCTGGCAGGGTCGATTCGTATCCCCGCGCACTTCTGTGGTATTGCGGGTCTGAAACCTTCCACGGGACGAGTGCCCGGCGAGGGACAATTTCCGCCCAGTATTGGGCCCTATTCACTGGGTGCTGTTATTGGTCCAATGGGCCGGTGTATTGAGGATCTTCAGTTGCTTTTTCGAGTACTAACGGGAAGTGATTCTTCTGGTGGTTCAGGTGATAATCGCAAGCGAATACAGGGTTGGCGCGTGGCCTGGTACGCGGAAGATGGCGTTGCGCCTGTTACAGAGGAGACTCGTCAAGCTGTTGCCGCGGCCGCTGGCGCGTTGGTCGAAGCGGGTTTGATTGTCGAAGAACGTCTCCCGCCGGCTATTGGCCGTGGTCACGAGCTTTGGCTGAAAATATTTTCGCGCGCCTCGGTGGTCCAGCTGAGGGAGGTATACGCAGGACACGAAACAGAAGCCGGCTCTTTTGTGCGCTGGAGGTTGGAGACCGCAGACGACGGCTTAGTGCCCGGCTTGGACGAATACATAAGTGCCTGGATGGAGCGAGATCGACTGCGGATGTCATTACTTAATTGGATGAGGGACGTGCCTCTGCTCGTCGCTCCTGTGGGCGCGACGCCCGCGGTGCCGCACGATGTACATAAGGTAACGGTGGGCGGGCAGACGATTAATGAGTTTCGCGCTTTCAGCTATTCGCAGGCATTTAATACTTTTGATCTGCCTGCGGTGTGTGTTCCCGCAAGCAAGACAGCGGAAGGTTTGCCAATCGGGGTGCAGATCGTGGGTCGACCCTTTGCGGAGGAGTTTGTGCTTGCTGCCGCAGGCATTGTTGAGAAAGCTCTCGGTGGCTGGCGCTTGTCTGACAAATTTTAGCAGCTATGAAGGCTCATACTGACAAACTGGCATTGAGCCCACCTTCATAATCCGATATATTCAAAACCGAAATTCAATAGGAGCAACTTGCTATGGACCCCCTTTACACACTATTTGTCCTGTTTTTCCTTGGCTTCATTGGGATCGTCTTACTGGTTGTTGCGGCAAAAACCATCAGGATCGTTCCCCAGGCAACAGTCTTGCTCCTCGAGCGATTAGGGCGGTTCAACAGAGTGCTCGACAGTGGCCCTCACATCATCATTCCCTTTCTGGACAAGCCCCGCGGTGTATATTGGACAAATACCAGAGGCGGCCTGACACAGATCGATATGCGCGAGCAGTACATTGATCTGCCGCCGCAACCGGTCATCACGCGCGACAATGTGACTATCCACGTCGATTCAGTCGTGTACTGGCAAATCACTGATCCTGTTAAAGCGGTTTATGAGATGAACGATCTCGTCGGCGGTATCGTGCAGTTAACTATCACCGGCATGCGTGCTGTCATGGGCGACATGGACCTGGATCACACTCTTTCACAGCGCGATCAGATTAACGCCAAGCTGCGCATCATTCTTGACGAAGCTACCGACAAGTGGGGCGTGAAGGTCACTCGTGTGGATGTCAAGAACATCAATCCGCCGGAAGATGTGCGGATCACCATGGAGAAGCAGATGACTGCCGAGCGCAATCGTCGCGCACTGGTGTTGCAGGCCGAAGGCGACAGGCAGGCAGCGATTACTCGCGCGGAAGGTGAGAAGCAGGCCGCTGTCACCCGTTCGGAAGGTGAAAAGCAATCCAACATTCTGCAGGCCGAGGGACTTGCGCAAGCACGCCTTCGTCAGGCTGAAGCGGAGGCAGAAGCAATCGCGCGGGTCGCGAATGCCATGCAGAGCCATGGCAATCCCGCACAATATCTGATCACCACTCGTTACATAGAAAGCTTGCGCGACATGACGCGCACCAATAACTCCAAGGTGATCTTCATGCCGGTGGAAACCTCTGCAATGCTCTCCAGCGTGGGGGCTATTAAAGAGATCTTCGCAGAAACTGGTGAGAAGGCTGACGAGAAGCCTCCGTCACCGCCACGGCCTCGCCAGCTGCCGAATTGATATAACACTCAGGTGCAGCTGTGCCCTCCGCTACCGCCCGACGCCTTTGCTGCCAGCGAATGACGGGAGATAACGGAATATCTTGATCCTTCGCTGTTCAACTCACTTCGAATTACCAGCAAATCTGAAACCTCAACTACTGTGGGTGCCACTTCCATTTCCTGGTGAGTTGCTGCCAGCGTGCGCGAGCCTTGCGGTTTTCGGAGCCGGGCAACGGTCAGGTGGGGATGAAAAGCTTTCTCCTCTCGGGGAAACCCGACACGCGCGCATTCAAGCTCAAGGTTTTTATGCAGGTGACCCAGTTCGTCCGAGAGGTCGTTGACGCCGATCCAAAGAACTGTTGGCATCCCGCGTTTTGGGAAAGCGCCTGTCCCGCCGATTTCAATCTTGAATGGTCCAATTTGCTCCACGGCCTTTGAGGCTGCAAGCGTGACACGCTCAACCAGGGATGCCCTTATTTCGCCCAGGAATTTTATGGTCAGATGAATACTTGCCGCTCTGGCCCAACTGGCCTGGGCATGCGGCACTGCCCGGCGCAATGCGGCGATGTGTTGCATTAATTGTTCATTGATAAGTTGCGGCAGTTCAATTGCGCAAAAAATCCGCCATCGCTCGCCCTTTTTTGGAGTTTCTCGAGACATCTAGCCAGATCAAGGGTGAGGCTGAAACACTATTGACTGCTTCGCCGCCGCCGCAATCGCTGCTTCGCTGAAAGGAAAGACGCGCGGCGTCACAGCTCGCCAATCTTCCAGTTGGTCCTTCCAATGCGGGCTCGTTGGAGAACCGGATTCTCCCAGGGTGATGCCGTGCAGGGTATGGTCCCAATCACCCGGATCCGCGATCAGGCGCATGGAAACGGGAGCACCAACATTGACTGTCGCTCCCAGCAGATAGCCGGTGCCGTTCTGTGGCAGTGGAGCAATCGTGAACTGGAGGCCTATCAAGGGCACTGCGGCCAGCGGATGCGGAAACCGAGACTTGACCATATTCCCCCAGGTCCAATTTGTCTCATCGGCCCCCAGGTTCTTCGTCAACGTCTGACGGGCGTCTGTATAGGAGGAGCGAAGGAGCGCAGCGTAGGAAGCAAACTCTTTCGGCAGCCACTCGCGTGGCTGCTGTGTCAGAAGCCAATCAAGCGTAGTATCAAAATTGTTCCACCCGAAAATCTTTGCTCGCTCATCACCAATGCTTCCCTTGATGATACGGTCGCGAAAGGCGAGGCGCATTTGAGCCACAACCGGTGCAATTCGCGAATCGACCGTCAATAACCCATCCCAGGTTTCGAATGCGGACACCTGGTCGCGCAACTGGTCATTGTTCGCAGCCGCCGAGTCCCCTTTCACAATCTTCGCTGCGCCGCGGGCGAAGTTCACACCGGCTATCGAATAGACATCTCCCTGAATGGCCCGAAAATCATTCGCAGTAATCTTCTGCTTCTGCTCAAGCAAGTCCAGTATCCGTCGCGCGCGATATGGTTGCGCCCAGAAGTGCGTTAGAAAGTAAGGATAATCATTACCAACGATTCTTTGGTTTGCTGTGACGATGATCCCGGCCGGCGGATCGAAGAGTTGAGGTAACTTCTCGAAAGGAATAAAGCTCACCCATTCGCCCGCATCTGTGGAGCCATCATAAGGAATACTGCCGTCGCCGGATTTGCGAATGGGCACGCGTCCGGCGGCGTAATAGCCAATATGTCCTTCGGCATCCGCATAGACCATGTTTTGCATTGGACCGGTGTAACTCCTAAGCGCGGTCGTAAACTCTTTCCAGTTGCGGGCGCGGTTTTGAAGATAAAACCCGTCTGCATTATTGAGTTTGGGATCAAGCGCGGTCCAGCGCAGGGCGTAACGCTTACCGTCCTTCTCAAAAATAATTGGACCATGACGCGTGACGGTTACGTCGAGTGTGATGGTGTTGGTCGCAGTGTCAGTAAAATTCTTTCGCACTGCAATCTCTTCATGACGAATCTTCGCGTCGCGCCAGCCGGCCGGAGCGAGATACTTCTGCGGGTTGGCAGGGTCAAACTTCTCAAGGTAGAGATCCTGCACATCAGGTCCAACATTGGTAAATCCCCAGGCAATATGCTCGTTGTGACCGATCACCACTCCAGGTAATCCGGGAGTGGTGACTCCCGCTACCCGTACTCCCGGCGCCGCGAGGTGCACTAGATACCAGATGGGTGGAGCCGAGGGGCTCAGATGCGGATCATTGGCCAGGAGTGGCCGGCCCGACGCTGTGCGTTTGCCACTGACTACCCAGTTGTTGCTGGCTGCCAGGGATTCGGAGTAAAACCCGATGCGTGCCAACGAGCACTCCTCGATTGAAGCCTCTGTAGCAAGTGAGCTCCAGAACTCTTCGTCAACCTGTCTGGGAGAGGCTGTGTTGACGACAACTTTGGTTCGGCCGGCCTGCTTCTTCTTACGGTCCTTTCCTACTACCAGTACATCGAGAGGCGAGGTTTCCGGCAACAACAGGGCCAGCTTTTCTGCCGGCAACTCCCGGAGTGCGTCGCGCATGACATCCAATCGCCATGAGGAAGAAAGCGTTTCGTAGAAAAGTTTCACGATGATCAACGAGTCTGCTGGTGTCCAGGGCCGCGGCTTGTATTGCAGAATCTGAAATTCGACAGGCAGCATTTTCGGTTCAAGTGATGAGATATAGGCGTTGACGCCGCTCGCATAAGCCTCCAGCACAGCCCGAGCTTGGGGTGACGCCTGACTAGCCTCCGCATCCGCTGCTGGAGCAAAGCCCATTGTGCGATGACGTTTATCCTCTTCCAGCGCCTTTTCTCCCAAAACCTCCGCCAGTTCACCTCGCGCCGTGCGGCGAAACAGATCCATCTGCCACAGACGGTCACTTGCAGTCACGTAGCCCTGGGTAAAGTAGAGGTCTTCATCGTTGTTTGCGCTGATGTAGGGAATACCGCGTTCGTCTCGTCTCACTGTCACTCGAGCTTTAAGGCCCGCAATCTCCTGAGTTGCTACAACTCCCGTTTGAGAAGACACTTGTTGGAACAGTTTGGCGGAGAGAAGCAGTCCGAGCAGAGAGAGGAAGACTACAGCGATGCGCACAGCAGACTCTTGTCTCTTCATCGGTGTTGACATTCGAACAGCGTTAAGAATGTTAAGAACTCGACGATAGTAGCACAGGCCTAAACCGAACCTTATCGTGCGTTAAACAATCCACCCAGCATAGCAATGGCGTGCTTATTGACTAGCCCAGAGCAGGCAGATAGAATCCGCCACATGTGGTCCGTGCTCACAGGCAGATTATCGGCAGTGTTGTTGCTACTGCTGATTTTTCTTTCCAGTGTTCAGGCTCAGCAGCGGCCATTGTTGACGGAAGACGTCGACATCATTCCCCCGGGAACATTGCGGATCGAGACGGGAATAGATTTCCTTCAGGGGGCCAAGTTCCCCGCCTCCGGACTGACCGGCGATCTCACACGCGTTGGAGTAATTGGTGTAAACATCGGTTTTGCTCCCAATGTTGAGTTCCAAATCGAGGGTGTGGCGCAGAATTATCTGAGCATTAATTCGCAGATGCCGGGGGCGATTCCGTTGTCGTTAATGCCTGGCGCCACCACCTCAAACGACACCGGAGACTTCAGCCTGTGGGCCAAGATAAAACTGAGGAGCGAGACGAGTCGGGGCCCCGCACTCGGATTTCGTTTTGGTGTGCAGTTGCCAAACTCGAACCAATCGCGGGGTATTGGACTTAACCAGACAAATGCTTACGGCTCGCTGCTCGTGGGGAAGAAATTCGGCCACCAGGGTCGGTTTAATACTTTCGGCAATCTAGGCATCGCAATTCTTACAGCCCCGACGGCCCTATTCTCCCAGAACGATGTCCTGACCTATGGAGCGGCCGGCATATTTCGTATCAACAAACAGTTCAGCCTGGCGGGCGAAGTTAATGGACGGGCGAATACGCGTCCTGGCGACGGCCCCTTGGGCACCGAGTCGCAATCGGAAGCGCGCCTGGGAATGCAGGTTCGCGCCTCTGGACTGCGTTTCGATTTCGCCGGCATCAAAGGCCTCACCAAGTTCACGCACAACTCAGGCGTCACTGTTGGAGTTACCTACGATACCCCCAACATTTTTGCTCCGGCCAAATGAACGAAGAGTACGGAGTACTGAGTGCTGAGTACTGAGTGCTGAGTTCAGAACTTCTGAACTCACTACTCGGCACTCAGTACTCAGCACTCAGTACTCAGTACTCAGTACTCCGCACTTTTTATGTTTGATTGGTTGCATTCCGTTGCCCGTTGGCTTGAGTATTATGTAATTGCGGTACCGCTGTACGTGGCTGGGCCCGTCATGGTGCTGATCGGAGCGCTTGACTCTTCATTGTTGTCATTGCCCGAGATCAACGATTACCTTGTCGTGGGCCGCTGCTATAGATATCCGGGAGCCGTCTACTACTTTCCTTTGTTTGCCGCACTTGGTTCTGTAATCGGGTGTCTGTTGCTCTACACGATCATGCGTGGCGGCGGGCAAGTCTTACTGCGCAAGCGTTTTCGGCGTGAGAGCATCGAGCGGGTGGAGCGAGTCTATGCCCGGTTCGGCTTTCTGGCGATTGCTATTCCGGCGGTGCTGCCACCGCCGATGCCCTTCAAGATCTTTGTAGCGACGGCGGGTACATTGGAGTATCCGCGCTGGAAATTCCTGCTGACAGTGATGCTCGCGCGTTCCGTACGCTATTATGTGGAGGGAATTCTCGCTGTTTTTTATGGCCGTCGCGTACTGTTGTTTATGAAAGACAATGGCATGGTCATCATCAGCGTCGTGGCAGCTTTGGCACTTTGTGCTTTCCTGATCTACACGATTGTGAATCGGCGGGCGGTT
>Ga0209431_10000555_pt1 | contig 31213 bp, 30 predicted proteins | sample RifCSP13_3_FD_184021 | JGI IMG/M metagenome (GOLD analysis project Ga0209431, IMG submission 184021) | Soil microbial communities from Rifle, Colorado - Rifle CSP2_sed 13_3 (SPAdes) (version 2) | ecosystem: Environmental > Terrestrial > Deep subsurface > Rock core/Sediment | place: Rifle... | reverse complement strand
GACCAAGAGGGCTTCGATCAATCTCTTGAAATCAATGCAGAAGGAAATTACAAAGCAGAAAGGAAAAGGCGTGAGCGAGACCGCATTTAATATTCTCAACAACGATATTCAAGTATTAATCGAAAACCTAAACTAATTCTTTTTAAACCTTATTATTCTGCTATTGACACCGTGGACTAGTCCACGGTCACATCTTAAGATTCGGTAGAAAATACTTAATACTTTATACTGAATACCCCGCCTGCAGCGCATTGCGCAGCATGGCGGGCAGGCTTTATACTAAATATATGGTTGGAGATATTATTGTTACTAAGCGGTCGGGGGAGGAGGTTGTCTTTGATGACAGAAGGGTTATCCGCTCAATGGAGCGGGTAGGAGTTGCGCCCGAGCTTTTTGATAGAGTCCTTGCCCACATCAAAGAAAAAGTTCAGGCAGACAACACTATCACCACAGATGAAATCTTCTATCATATCCGGGAATTCTTAGTTCGAAAAGATAAAAAGTCTGCGTTGCGATTTAATCTCCGCCAAGCCATTTTTGAATTAGGACCAACCGGATTTCCTTTTGAACAATATTTGGCAAAAATATTTCGGGATCAGGGATATAAAACGCAGGTTGATATTCAAATGCAAGGGGAGTGCGTGAGTCATGAGATAGATATTCTTTTGCAAAAAGACGGGAGGAGAGAAATTGTTGAAGCAAAGTTTCACAATCAAAATTTCGGCAAAACTGATGTTCAGGTGATGCTTTATACTTTTGCCCGGTTTTTGGATGTTCGCAAAAAAAATAATATCGATGGGGTTTGGGTTGCAACAAACACAAAATTAACATCTGACGCGATAAATTATGCAAAATGCAAGGGAATAAAGGCTTTATCCTGGAATTTTCCGCAAAAACAGAATATTGCGGAATTTGTTGAAAAGCCAAAGATGTATCCCATAACAACCCTGACAGATTTAACACTTGCGGAGGAAAGAAGATTTATTGATAACGGAATCGTTTTGGCATCTGACCTTTTAAAAGTATCAGATGAGGAGTTTCGCACAAAATATCTAATAGATGAGAAAAGAATTCCGGTTATCCGCGAAAGCGCAGAACTCATCTGTGGCTAAAAGGAGTATGTTATAATAAGCTTCATGTTGACAAAGAGACAAACATCCCATATATGGTTAGTTCAAAGAACTTTCAAAGATCTAAATTGGACCCCTCGAGGGAAGAGTTGTGATTCGGAAACTCATGGATTTATCCCAATAGAAATTTCAATTGGAGAGCTAACATCCTTAATTGCTGAAGGAGAATATTCATTGGATTTTTTCGGAGCATCTCCCAAAACAACCCTTCATGCTATAAGAGACCGTGATCGAAAACTGGTAATGCATGATGGGCATGTTTTGATGGTGGAAACTCTACCGAAAGCAGACCCAAATCTTCTGTGGATTTGCGACGATTCCTTTCGTAGATTTAATGACATTATAACTAGAAATACAAATAGATAGAAATAGTTAGACTACAAGGAGAATTACGCCCAGTATCATAACTAATGTTCCAAGGAGCCTCTCTTTAAATCTTTTTTCTTTTAAAAATATGCCTCCGAAGATAACTATAAAAAGAGCTGAAGTCCTAAAAACCGCAGTTGTATAGCCAACAAACGCAAGAGAGAATGCGGTATATGCCGCAAGTTGGGCGAGAGAGCTTCCGCTTGCGTATAAAAGAATTTTTGAAATGTTGTTTTTGACAAAACTAAATTCTTTTAAAGCTTTTGGAAGAACTATAAGGCTTGTAAAAATGGTTACAAAGATTAATCCCCAAAAGGAGGCATATAGGGGGACCCGGGGGGAGGTTTCAAAAATTGCCTGTTTTTGAAAAATCGGAGTTATTGACCACATGAGCGTTGCCAGTAAAAACAATAAAACTCCCTTATTTCTGAATAAATTTTTGAAAGGGGCAAGAACTCCTTGCTTTATATCGGCGGCATTAAGAAGATAAGCTCCGAATACGATCAAAAAGATTCCTAAAACTCCGATTGTATTTGGTATTTCTTTTAGAGTGTATATTGCAATTATTGCTGTAAAAATCGGACCAAAAGAAGCTAAGGGAGTAACCAAAGAAATCTCCGACTTGCTGATCGCAGCAAAAAAAGATACAAAAGCAATTGTATCAAGTGTTGCTGAGGCGAACATAAACAGATAGAAGTTTTGTGTTGTTTGCGGAATTCCTCCTGAGAATAAAACTAAAATAAGCATAAGAGGTATTCCGAAAATTTGGAGAATAAGCATCAAAGGCAGGTAGCTTATTTTTTTTGTGAGGTTTTTGATTAGTGTAGTCGCGAAAGCAGACCAGACAGAAAAGAATAAAGAATAGAAAAACCACATATTATTTTTTTTCGATAAATTTCTTAAGAGCCCGTTTTACTCCCTCAAATGCTATTTTATCAAAAGGCAGGTCTTTTGGGGTAAAAAACTTTATCTGGGTGACATCATCTGCCGGGTAAAGATTTTCTGTATTTATTTTTGCTTTAAATACGAAAGCAAGAACAGGGTAAGCGGTTCCCTGATATTCATATATATCCGATTCTGTCCCTAAATATTCAAGTTCAACTTTGGTTGTTCCCAGCTCTTCCTTAAGTTCTCTTATTGTTGATTCTTCAGCCGTTTCTCCCGGATTAATAAAGCCTCCCGGAATATCCCAGTATCCTTTTTTGGGATCTTTTGCCCGTCTGACAAGCATAATTTCGCCTTTTTCATTTTCAATTATTGCCCCGTTTGTTGGACTGGGGTCAACATAAGTGTTTTTTCCGCAATTTGTACAAATTAAGACCTTACCTTTTTTGCTCTCAAGTTTGCTTGCGCAACTAAAGCAGAATTTATATTGATCTTTTAGCTTTTTTATATCCATTTCTTTACCAATTTATGTCCTATTTTTTAATTCACTAGTGCTAGGCTAATTATACATTATGAATCCATTCTCTTACATCTTAAGTCTTATTCCCTTAGAAACTGCCTATGCGCATTGTGACATTCCCTGCGGAATTTACGATCCCACCCCGGCCCAGATAGCAGCGCACACAGTTATTAGAATGACAAATTTGATTGACGAATTAAAAGCAAGTGGTTCGGAGCCTTCTTTTGATGAACGAAAAAAAATAATCCATAGGATTTCAAGATTGACAAAGGTAAAAGAGGAACATGCTGAGCTTGTAAAAGAAGAGATCCGTATTATTTGGGGAGATTATTTTAAAGAAGAAAATTTGAAAGATTATCCTGATTTGCATAAACTTGTTTTTAAAATTATGAAGCTTTCTTCAAGAGTAAAGCAGGAAGTTGATCCGGAGGATGCCCTGGAGTTGCTATCTGCTGTTCAGGAATTTGCGGAAATCTTCTACAAATCTAAGGGACCTGAGATTGTCCGTGTTCCATCAGGATACCCAACCGGAGGAGAAATTGTTTCACATAAATAATTATTATGCTTCTAGGAATATTTAAAATTTCTGGCCACAGCATGATGCCCCGCTTAAAACCCAACAACACAGTAATTGTAAGTTCAGTTCCCTTTTTATTTTCAGAACCAAGAGTTGATGATATAGTTTTATTTAAAAATAGTGATAAAATAATGGTCAAGAGAATTTCGAAAATCTTAAATGGAAAATATTATGTCCGTGGAGATAATAAAGTTGACAGTAAAAACATAGAACCTATTTCAAAAAGAGAAATTTTAGGTAAAGTTGTTATTACATTGTAATCAAAAATGGAATTTATTTTAATAAACATCTTCCTTGGTGTAGTTATTTTTTTGTCGCTTATTGTTCTTTGGTTTGTGTGGCCGCCTGACAGTCCATGGAGTCCCTGGTGGCAAGTGGGAACTCGGCAAATACGCGAATCTTTAAAGCTCGCGAAAGTCACGAAAGATGATGTTGTTTATGATCTTGGTTCAGGGGACTCCCGAGTACCTATAATAGCCGCTCGCGAATTCGGGGCACGCGGAGTTGGCATAGAAATTGATTATATTCGACATTTAACCGCATGGTTAAAAGTTCGAATAGATAAGACTTCTGATAGAATGACTCTAAAAAGGGAGAATTTTTTCAACAGTAATATTTCAGACGCAACTGTTGTTTTTGTTTATTTGGTGCCCCGAGTTCTTGAGAAATTAAAACCAAAATTGTTCAAAGAACTAAAAAAAGGTACAAGAATTATAAGTTACAAATACAAATTTGAACCGGACCAAAATTTGGAACTTGTAGAGCAGGATGAAAAAAACGAAATATACCTTTATAAAATTCCTAATTTTTAGGTTTTATCCAAGCAATCTTTTCAGCAGCCTGAGCAGACCCCATCGGATTTTGTCAGCGGCTTTATAGAGCTCGTATAGCAAAGGTTTGACAACAAGATCATAACTCCCAACATACTCCACAAGTTCTGCACCATATCCTTCTTTAAATCTATGGAATCCGTACCACGGGTCATTTTTACTAGGTTCCGGGCCGAGCGCTCCCCACATATCAAATTTTTTAAGCCCCAATTTTTTCCCGAATTTTATTGCTTCCCACGCCATTAAATTTGAAGCCATGGTTTCGCGGTATTGTCTACTTGAAGCTCCATATGGATAGTAAAGTGTATCCTTGAAAACGAATAAAACCCAGGAAGTTAATATAATTGATTGTTGATTAGCGATTGTTGATTGTTTAGGTTTGTAAACAGCATTTAATAAATGATATGACAAAGAATTTGTATCGTCTTTTTTTGGAAGAGTTTCGAAGAGATTTTTGTGATAAGAGGGGGTGTGAGCGTAAAAAGCTTGACGATTTGTAGTTTCAGTCATGAGCTTCAAATAGGTTTTAAAAGAATCTTGTGAATTATCCTCAAGAACTTTTATCCCGTGTTTTTGAGCAACTTTTATGTTGTATCGAGTTTTGGAATGCATTTGTGCCAATAGTTCTTCTTCCTGTTTTGTTAAATCCAAAACAAAAGTGTATTTTGTGAATAAAGGATGTGCAGCATTAACAAGTTTCCAATTTCCGGCCTCTTCCCCGGCGTCAAATTCCGGCCTTTGCGGTAATTTCCACTTCTTATCTGCTTTTAGATTGGGTTCAAACTGGACAAAAATACAGTTTTCTAATCTCGCAATTCTTGAAATCTCATTTAAAATTTCCTCTGTTGGTTCGCTTCCCTTTGGAAGATATCCTATGTAAAGTTTTGTTTTGGGGATTTTATGCAGGGTAAGGGTAAAAGCTCGCATGATTTCCCCATGCTGAACCATTGCTCGCCTAATTACTTTTACTCCGGTTTTTTTGCGGAACTCACCCCACTCGAAAGATTGCAAAGGATGAGCCACAACAGCGTTATATTCATTTTTGTTATTTTCGGTTACATCTATAAATTCCATAAATTTAAACATGTAACAAGTAACATGTAACATGTGACCAAAATTGTCAGTTGTCAATTGTCAAATGTCAATTGTCAATTGTACTACCTATAGGTAGCTTGGTTCGTCTGCGTATCGCTCGATATAATTTTTTTTCAAAACTTCTTCCGGCAATTCATAAATAAATCTTGAAACTGAATTGCTTACAATCTGTCCAAAATAAAGCCTTCTTTTTGCAAATGTTAAATAAAGCTTTTCTTTTGCTCTGGTAATACCAACATAGCAAAGTCTTCGCTCTTCCTCAAGTTCTCCTGCGTCCAGCATGGATTGGCTATGAGGGAAAAGCCCCTCTTCCATGCCAACTATAAAAACAATTCGAAACTCAAGACCTTTTGCCGCATGCATTGTCATTAGGGTTATCGCATCGACTTTCTCTTTTGAAACACGATCCGGCATGCTTGCTTTAAGTGGCGTGGGGGAATTTTCCTGTTCGACTAAAGCAACATTTTCTAAAAATTGAGTTAAGTTAGGAAATTCTATCGCGACGGATCGAAGTTCTTTTATGTTCTCAATTCTCCCCTTGTCTTCCGGGTCTTTTTCATCGAAAAGCGCAAGATAGGAAGTTCTTGACAACACTTCATCCATAATTTCTATTGTATTTTTTTCTTCAATATAATTTTTTTGCTTAAATTCTTCAAGATATTGAAGAAAAAGATTAAATCTTTTTTTCCCTATTTTATTTAGCCTTTTAAAGGCCACTTTATTTTTAGGATTTGCAATAAAGGCAAGATAAGCAAGAACATCTTTTACCTCGCGCCGTTCATAAAATCTTGTTCCGCCCACTAAAATATATGGAATAGAATTATGCAGAAAAGTTTCTTCAATTGCTCTTGATTGAGCATTGGTTCTGTAAAGAACGGCAAAATCCGAAAAGTTTAACTTATTGTTTTTGTGCATTTCCTCAAAAATCTGTTGAATAATAAATTCCGCTTCATTGTGTTCGCTTTCGGCCGAGAAAATAACAATATCCTGCCCGCCTTTATTTTCTGTCCAAAGAGAAAGAATGGGGTGCAGGGTGTTATTTGAAATCACCGCGTAGGCCGCATCCAGTATTTTTTGAGTAGATCTATAGTTTTGCGATAAGGGAAAAACTTTTGCTTCCGGAAAGTCTTTTTTGAATTTCTCAAGGTTTCGGAAATCCGCACCGCGAAAACTATAGATGCTTTGAGAAAAGTCTCCGACAATGCATAAATTTCTTGTTTTTCCTCCCAAAAGCTTTGTCAGTTGATATTGGGCTTCATTTGTATCTTGATATTCATCGACAAGAACATATTTAAATTTATCTTGATATTTACTAAGAGTTTCAGGATTTTTTTTAAATAATTCAATTGTTTTTAAGAGAAGATCATCAAAATCCAAGGCGTTATGATCTTGAAGCGCGTCTTGATAGACAGGATAAACTTTGGCAACAATCTCCTGAAAATATCCGTGCGCAAAAGAGAGATACATCTTGTGATCAATCATTTGATTTTTTGCTTGAGAAATAGTTTGCAGAACTGCTTTTGGTTTAACTTCCTTTGGACTAAGATCAAGGGACACAAGCGCTTCCTTCATTGTTTCAACTTGATCTTGCACGTCAAAGATCTGAAAATTTATAGGAATTCCAATTTGTCTTCCTTCCCACCTCAAAATTTTTGCACAAATTGAATGAAAAGTTCCGGCAGTTGGTTGTCCGGAAATTTTGCGTTCGGCAAATGCTTTTAAAATTCTTTCAATCATCTCCCCCGCCGCTTTATTGGTAAAAGTTATCATGAGAAGGTTTGTCGGGCTGATTTTTTGTTCAAGAACTAAATATAAAACGCGGTATACAAGAACCCGCGTTTTTCCGCTGCCTGCTCCGGCCAGAATAATTACGGGCCCCTCTGTTTGGATAACCGCGGCTTTCTGTTCTGTATTTAATTTATTGAGAATGTAATCCATATGCTGATATAATGACATGTGGAAGGGCTTACGCCTTTCATTTTATCACATGAAAAACTTATTGATTGTTGCTAATTGGAAGGCCAACAAAACAGAAGAAGAAGCAATTGATTGGCTTCGAGAAGTTTCATCCCGATTAGATCGGGATCAAATTTCAAATAAAAAAATAATTATATGTCCACCATGCACTGCCATTTCCGCGGTCTCCGACTTCATCCGCTCGAATAATTTACCATTTGAGGTGGGAGCTCAGGATGTTTCAAGATTTGAGGAAGGAGCATATACCGGAGAAATCACCGTGACACAGATTGAGAAACTATGTAATTATGCGATTATCGGACATTCTGAAAGAAGAAAATATTTTAACGAGACAGATGATGATGTTATTGCCAAGGCAAAATTATTGATCAAGAATAAAATTAGTCCAATTTTATGCATTAGCGATATAAAACAGCTTGATTCTTATCTTGAAAGAGGAAAAGTTATTATCGATAATGCTTCGGGCACGGGCATTATTTTTGTCTACGAACCGCCAAGCGCTATCAGTGGAGGCGGCGCATTTCATCCCGAAGATCCCCGTACGGCTAATGAAAATGCAGTTTTAATTACCCAAAAAATCGGAAGTAAAATTACCATTCTTTATGGTGGCAGTATTAATCCAGACAATGCCGCTTTATTTTTCAGTCTGGAAAATATTAATGGTGGTTTAGTTGGCCAGGCGAGCCTTGATTCAAGTTCTTTTATTTCTCTCCTTCAGAAATGTTGAAAAAAATAGACGCTAAAATAATAATTTTTGGCATACTGGCTTTGCTTATTATTGGCGGCGCTTTTGTTTTATACAAACTTCAGTTTAAAAAAGAAATTCAGCTAAAAACAGAGGAAAAAACCGGAAACATTAATATTTTACTTTTAGGCCGTGGCGGTGGAAAACATGAAGCGCCCAACCTGACAGACACAATAATTGTTGCGACAATTAATCCCGAAAAAAAAATGATGAATTTAGTGTCAATCCCAAGAGATCTATGGTCACCGGATTTGCAAGCAAAAGTCAACACGGCATATAGTTACGGACAAGATAAAGACGGACAAGGAAAACTTCTGGCAAAAACGATTTTAGGCCGAATCACCGGCAAACAAATCGATTATGTTTTGGTTATCGACTTCTCGGGATACGTAAAATTAGTCGATCACCTCGGCGGAATCGATGTTAATGTAAGAAATACTCTTGACGATTACAAATATCCAATTGAAGATAAAGAGGACGATCCTTGTGAAAAAACTCCGGAGGAGATAATTGATTTATCAGCTCAAATTGCCACAGGCAGCGCAAGCGAAACAGACGCTTTTCCCTGCCGTTATAAATATATCCATTTTGATAAAGGAGTGCAGCATATGAATGGCGAAACTGCTCTTGAATTTGTTCGTTCTCGCCATGGGGTAAACGGGGAAGGCTCTGACTTTGCCAGAGCTCAACGCCAGCAAGATGTTATAAATGCGATAAGAGATAAGTCTCTTTCTCTTGGAATAATTCTTAATCCCCTCAAGGTCTTGGGAGCTTTTAACATTATTAAAGATAATATTGATACAAATGCGCGGGTCACGGAGATTGATGACTTTATAAATCTTGCCAACAAAATGCAAGGAGCAAAAATTACAAGCACCGTTATAGATTTTGGCGATGAGGCAAAGAAGAGGTATGGTCTTTTGACAACACCTTCCATTGGGAACGCCGCTAAATATAGACAATGGGTGCTGATCCCAAGAGCAGGTGACGGAAACTTCTCGGAAATCAAAGAATACCTAACATGCATAGAAGAGGGTCTGGTATGTGAGATAGGAGAAGAGGGAATAAAGAGAAGAAGATAAAAATTAATTCAGTTTATAAATCCTAGTATTTCGGCTTTCGAATACTACCCTCCCAAATTCTTCAAACTTTGACTCATTGATGTTAGTATATTTTTCCCGTTCTAATTTTCCCACATAAATATATTCTACTTTATGTTTTTCCAGAAGCATTCTTGTTTGCTCGAGACTCTGCGATTCGTAAATAAGTCTTACTTCCTCAATTCTAGGAGCCACAATGTCATAGCTTCCGCGCCAAAGCCATTCATGTACGGTCCAACCAAGAATTGTTGGAAGACCTGTATTTGCCGATATTCTTGCATAATCCGTATATGAATCTCCTTGTGCTTCTACAATAACAGGACTGCCTTTTATATTTTTATTAATCCATAGTATTGCTTCATGGTCCTGCGGATATTTGTTCTTTAAATAAACTGTTCCGTCAAGGCCCGAATAGGTCTTTAGATCACCATAATAAGACTTTATAGCAAAATAAGGATAGATGAAAACCAATATTAAAAATAAAATAGTAAATAGTAAATATACCCAGTAAATATTAAAAATTTTTAAAATTTTAAATTTCTTAGGTTTAATGGTCGAAGCGATTCTTACAATAATATAGGCTGAAGAGATTGAAAGCATAATGAAGCTTTGATAGACGAGTTTAAACATTGTGTTTGCTCGATAATGTGCAGGATATATGTCTTTTAAATAAAAAAATTCAGGAATTAAAATTAAAATTGTTGAAATTAAAATTAGAAGTAAAATAAATAAATCCTCTTTTAATAATTTAATGTCCTTTTTCCTTCGTGCGATAAATAGAATGAAAGAAATAACAAAGAAATAAAAGAAACCATACAGGATTAAAATTTGCCACCAGGCGCTTCTCTGACAATGATTTGCTTCAAACAAAAAAGGTCCCAGTTTGCCGATATTTGTAAGAAAAGAAGGAGCACAGAGGACTCCGATTCCTGAGGCAAACGGCTTGAAATTTAAGCTAAAAGGAAGAGAGAAAAGGAAAAAGAAAATTATTAAAATTGCTATGCTTTTAATGCCGGATGAAAAAAATTTCCCGGAATTCCTAAAATTGAAATTTTTTAACAATATGACTGATGAGACAAGAACTAAATAAATCATTCCGTCCCATGCATTAGTCATGTACATAACCGCTAATAAGAAACTTATTAGCGGAATTTCCAATTTCCAATTTCCAATTTCCAAATTAGATTTGAAGAGAAGGGACAAAAGTATTGCGATTGTTAATAAGACGAAGATAATATCTATCACATGTCCATGGAGATCTGAGACGACAAAAGAATAGAGCGGGAATTCATGAATTGTAAAAGGAATAAATCTTGTGGCATTCGGGTACCAATAGTTATTCGGGAAAGAAAAAGGCGAGAAGAGTAGGTTCCAGAATGGGACAGGACTGTCTACATTATATGGTTTAAATAATGAATAAATGGTATGAAGATTTCCGCCAAAAGAAACAATAGCTCCTCCTAAAATTCCCCCAATAATTGCCTTTCTTGTAAAAGAATTTTTTGAAATAAAATTTGCTAATAAGGAAAATGAAAGACCAAAAGTAAATGAAAAAATTGTCGCAAGCATCAAATTATAAGTTATTGCAGGAGGAAGCATTGAAAGTTTTGTAAGAACAGCAGTGGTATAATGTCCAAAGTAATAATAATTAATTGGAAGAGGAGGGAACCACATATCAACAGCCGGCATATAAGTGCTTCTTAAAATTGAGTTAATAAATCCAAAATCCATGAATTTTTCAAGTCCGTTGATGCTCGGCTCATGCCCTCGAATATAGCTCCAAAAGAGAATTCCCAAAAGAAATAGCACTTCTTGAAAAAGAAAAATTTTCCATTTATTTTTGATATCAATGAATTTAAATCCCAGTTTCAGGTTTAAAAGCAAGAAAACCCAAACAACCAATATGATTGTAATTAGGTTAAAGGGGAGTATTCGAAATGTATTAAAAACAAATATAAAATAAGAAACTAAACCAAGAGCAATAACCTTTGAGAATAAATAACCTTTATCATTAAACTTTCCAAAAACTTTAGAAGTAAGAGGCAAGAAAATTAAGCCAATTATAAGAAAAACAAACCACCACTGTATTATATAAATAGTATCTTGCATTTCTTTTAGAGATAGTTTGTGAAGAATTCCTCAAGGTTTTTTATCATTTTAATATTTTGAGGCAAGTTAGTTCTCGAATTATTGCCCGGATTAAGCCAGAAAAATTCAACTTTCGGATTTTCTTTTGCGAGATAAATCAAAAGATCAATATCGTCATCGATAAATTTTTCAATTTTCTCCTTTCTTATAATTTCATTTTTAAATACATGAGGTTGTTCGTTGTCAAAATTAAAGTATATTTCCTTAAAAAAAGGTTTAAGTTTATATCTTTCAAGCCACTCCTCTGTTTTTTTTCTAAGAAAACCGAATCTTCCTGAAATAAGAAATGTATGCAAATTATTTTTTTTGACAATAGATCTGAAAGATGAAAGGTTTTTTTGAATCGGATGCCTGAATATTTTATGGTGAGAAAAAATTCTTATCTTTTGCTCAAGTTTGCCCGGAATTCTATAAGACAATTCACGATTGCTCTTTTTATAAAGCCTGTTAATTAGAGCATTTGGAACTAAGGGAGGATGGTCCACAAAAATGCCGTCAAAATCAAAACCTAGTCTCATGTTATGTATTATATTGTATTATTTAACCCTGATAAAGAGACAGTCCCTTTTTTCTTTAAGATTGGAAGTATAATTAAGACATTAAGCATTAAAAGCCAAAAGATACTCCACAATGCAATTAATGAAAGATGGTTTTTTGGCAAAATTGCGGGATCCCCGGCTAAATGGAAAAAAATTATTGGTGTTGGGATAGTTAACATTATAATCGGGAGAACTTCAATTTTTTTAATAGAAAAAATATCCATTAAGATCCCTAAAGATATTAATCCAGCAAGTATTGAGTAATGGTAATGGAACACCAAGCTATAGAAAATGAGCTGAAAAGATATCCATATAAAAATAGAAGAAAAAACCGGAAGTTTCTTTGTTACTTGCAGGAAAATGAGAAATATAAAAACAATTATACTTATATATCTCAAATTTTCTATAGGAATAGCAGGAAAGACATTTGTAATAGCAAAAAGGTTGTAAGATGCTATTGGGGTCGAGGATACAAATTTTAGATTATCAAAAAAAAACTTACCATAAGAATTAAAAATAAATGGTAAAGACGCCAAGGAATAAAGTCCGATGCCAAATAAGACAACCTTAAATTTTTTATAGAGAAGAAGAGGCATAAACCACAAAAGCCCTATTGGTTTAACAAAAAGAGCGAGAAAATAAAGAATCCCTCCTTTAATGCTGTCTTTTTTCGCAACTTCTAAAAGGAAAAGCAAGGTAAAAAGGCTTAACAAGAAATGGTATTGGGCATGTTGTATTTCATAATATTGATATGAATTAAGAAGAAAAAAAGAGAGGGCTAAATAAAGCCATTTATGGTGTTTAAATTTCCTCCAAATAATGATTAACAAAATAAGTGTTGTTAAAAAATGCAGGCCCGCCCAAATACTAAAAGCTATCCACGGAAGAAATAATTGTAAGGGCACTCCTATTAGTAAGGTAAATAGAGGGTGATAGACATTAAAATTAACACCGCAACAATCTATGTAAGGCGGAATTCCTTGCGGTAATTGGCCATCTAATGTACCTCCGTGTAGAAAGGCATAAGCAGCATTTGGTATTTGAAAAAAATCTTGCCCGATGGTTACATGTTCAAAAAAAATATCAAGAGTATGGGTAAAATATGCTGAAATGTAAAAAGAAATATGTATCAGTATGCTGATTAAAAAAATTACAAATTGAAGCTTTTTCATAATTCATAAGAGGGAACAGTTATTACAAGACTAACTATCCTGGCAATATTGTCATCCCTGTACCAAAGATATGATTTCTTTGCCCTAGTAAATTTGTTAAGTAAATTATCTGCTACTGTCTCATTTTCAGATGTAGGAAACATAAAGAACATCAAGCCCTTCTTTGAAACAGGTTTTACGGCCAAAAATTCTCCTGCATTTTCAAGCCAAATGTAATGCTTCTCGAAAGGGTCTCCTCCGGAATAAGTTTTAAATGTCAGAATATCTCTAGGATAATTGCCGGTTAAATAAAAATTATATTGATTTTTAAACTCTTTCATTTTATTTGCAACAATAGTTGCTTCCGGATAAAAGCCAAAGATTTCCCTCCGGTCTTTAGATAGATATTGTTGATAAGTATTAATAAAACTCATAATTAAAAGCAGACATACAAGAAAATAGCTCACTGGCAAAAAAACTTTGTTTATTCGTTGAAATAAAAGCGGAATAATTGATATGCCTTGACCAATAATTAAATATGTTGGAGCAAGTATGCTAAAATCATGATTTCCATTTGGAACGCTCAAAATCCCAGGAATAAATCCAGAAAAAAACCATGTTAAAATAAAAAATGATTCGAATTTTCCCACAGAGAAAAGAATAGCTAAGAATCCTAATAAAAATATAATTCCGGGTATTTTTTCAAGTAGCGGTTCATTTATAAAAAAATCATCTCCGTTTGCTCGAAAATGCAGCATTCCAACTGATGTCGTTACATTTCTTAAAACCGGTTCTAGTGATCCGGTTTCTTTTATTTTATTCGTGACTGAAAGAAAATTCATTCTATCAGAATAAATTTCCCAATCTCGAATTACAAAATTTAATAAAGGCAGTATTGCAATTAGAAAGGCGGCAATGAAAATAATTATGTTCAAAAGAAATAGTTTTATTTTTATGTCTTTTCTATTTTTAAAATACCAGAAGATTAGTACTAAAAATATAATAAGAGGTGTTATTTTTGCAGCGCTATAAGTATTTAAAGTTACCGCGAGGCTTATCCCGGCTCCGATCCAAAAGATTTTCTTTCCGGATTTAAGAGCAGAATATAAAAGAAAAAAAGTAAGAGATTGGAATAGTGGAACAAGTATAGTAAGCCATCCTACTTTACTCATTATTATGTGCCAACCGGAAGTTGCAATAAAGAATAAAGAAAATAAAGCAACTGTTTTTTTTTGAAGAGATTTTGCTAATAAATAAAAAATAGGGATGGTCAATATGCCAATAGTAATCGATGCTAATTTTATAGTTTCTGGGCCTATCCCTAAAATAAGAAAGTTAAGGACTAACCAATAATGATAAAAAGTTTCCCCTATCCAACCGCTATAATACGGAGTATAAAAAGGGAGTTTTTGCCAAAGGTCAATTGCTACGAGCCCGTTTAGTGAAGCGTCGTGATTTAATCCGAAGGGAATAACATCAAACTTATATAACCGGGAAAAAATAGCAATTATCATTATAATTAAAAAAATAAAAGGCTCTTTTAGTGAGGACTTGCTGTTTTTAACCGCGATTATTTTATTTTTCATTGAATTAAAAATTCAATTTCCTTTGCAGTTGTTTTTTTTTCATTTTTAAAAATTAGAACAGGGGGATGATCATAACTTTGGAAGGACTCATCAGCAAAATCGTCACTAAATATAAATGGATAGTTGGTGAATTTTTTAACCAATGTAAAGCCTAATTTTCCTTCAAATAAAAGTTTATAAAATTTACTTGTGAAAGGATATTTATTTGGGTTTTTTAAAATTGAGAAATAGACCCGTCGGCTTGAAGTAATAAAGTAATCGCTATTTGCGACTTTTTCTGACAAAGAAGAAATTTTATAAGAATTATCCTCATTATAAACAGGAAGCTGACTAATTTGAAAACTCGAACTCGTATATGTTCCAACAGAAAAAGGAAGATTGTCATCCCAATGCTCCCCTAGGATTTTGTTTTGCTTTGGGATGTTGTCATAAATCCATAACGATGCCTGTAATCTTGTGTTCGGTTGTTTATAAATATTTAAAAACATAAGGCCATTTATACCAATTAATAAAAGAAGAAAAAACAAAATATATTTTTTGGCTTTTTGAATAAAAAAAGCGCTCCATAAAGCAAGGAAAGGAAAAAGAAGAATATAGTATCTCGAAAATTTTGCATACCATACTCCTGCCCAAGCAAAATAAAAAAGAGGAAAAATAAAAATAAATAAATAAAGAAAGTTCTTTTTCTCCTTTTTAATTAAATTAATTATTATTTGAGTTAAGCCAAGCAGGGAAAGAGGAAGCGAGACAAAGCCTAGCGTGAAAGGTAAAATTTTTACTAATTGGAAAATGTATGGTAGTGTTCCTTCGTAAATTATTATGAACGGAGGCTTATACTTTCCATATGTTACCCCCTGCATGTATTCTTGCTCAGCTTTAAAATGTTGAAAGTCAATTATTTGATAAGGTGCGAATATAAAACCGGAGACGACAACTGCTGATATAAACAAAGAGAACCATAAAAGAGTTTTTTTTATCTTTAATTTAGGATAATTTATAAAAACAAAAGAGATTAAAGGAATAATTACGAATGTTAAGCCAATAATTTTTGTAGCATAAGATAGACCTACAAGTAATCCTACAATTGGAAATAGAAAAACATTTTTTTCTTTTACGATTTTAATGCTTAGGTAAGTAATTAAGGACAAAAAAAGGACTAATGAACTTTCAGTAGTGTTGAAGTGGGCATATTGAATGCTTCCCGTGGAAAAAGCAAACACAAAAGAGGCAATTAATCCTGTTTTTGCCGAAGAAAGCTGTCTTCCTATAAGAAAGATTATTGGAATGGTTAAAATACTAATAATGGACGAAACCAAGCGGCTTGCAAGGAGAAAACTGAATTTGGGTAAAAAAATTACATTAGTAACTTTATAAAGGAAAAGCGGGAATGAGCCATAATAAAACATTTTTGGATTTAGAGGAGAGTTGGGTGAAAAAAAATTTGAAATACTGTGAGGTAATGTGATGTTTGAGGCATTTACATAAAGTCTTTCATCCGGATGCAAATATAACCCTTGGTCCCAGTTTAAGCCATAAAGCCTGAGAAAAGCACCCATAAATATTATTATAATGAGTAGAAAGGAATTCTGATTTATTATCTTTACAATTTTCATTTTTTAATTTTTTTATTGAGTTTTCTATTTTTTAAAAAAAATAAACATCGTAGGTCTGTCAAAAACATTTACGGTCTCCTCAACATTGGATATTGGATTTCCTAAGTATGCTATTTTGCAAAATGCATCACATGGAGTTTCGTAAATTTTTTTAAAACCTAACTTTCCTGACAATAAATTGGAATAGAAATTATATCCCTGGGAGAAGTTGTTGTTATTAGCAATTCGGGATTTAAGTATTCTCTGGCTCGGAAGAATAATATAATCGGTCTTTTTGATCAGAGATTCAAGTTCCGGTTTTTTTGACGGATCATTTTCCAATTCATAAAAATTAAAAAGTGCAATGTTTGAGAAGTAGGAATTGAATGGCGTTATGCCAAGATCGTAAACCTCACTTAATATTTGGGAGCCTTGCGGAATATTTTTTCGAGCAAACTCTAGTGCTTCTATTCTTGAATCGGTTGAGAATCTTACGGTTTTTAAAAATGAAAAAGAAAAAAACAAGCTAAATGCTAGAATTAAGCAGACAAGAATTAGCCAAATTTTTTTTGGCATAATTTTATAAAGGGAAACAATAAATATAGATATGATTATAAAAAGAAAAGGAAGACTGGGGATTATATATCTTGTCCATTTTGCAAAAAGGAATGAGTGAAAGATAAAAAGAGTAAGAAAAGAAATAAGAAGAAGTCCAAGATAAGGATTTCTTTTATTAATACAGAGGAAAAATGTATAAATAATCGCAAGGGCAGAAATAGCTGTTGAGAGCGGATTGATAAGAAAAGGAAGAATTTTTTGGAATTGGAAAAAAATGGGTAAAGTATTATAAAAAGACCCTGTATAAAAGACCGATAATGTGCCCATGGCGACAGAGCTCTCATACTTTATGCTATTAATAAAAGATTCTGTATCAATTAGGTTATAAGGGGAAGACAGAAAATAAAAAAATATTGTAAGGAAAGAAATAATTGACATTAATCGCAATGTTTCTTTAATTTTATGAAATGAAAATCTCTTGCCTAATTGTAAAATTAATAATGAATAAAAAGGAATCAAAAGCAAGACTAATGATGATAACTTTATTCCTATAATCAAGCCTAAGACAATAGAACCAAAGATTAAAAAAATTTCTTTTTTTGTTTTTAAAAAAATATAAAAAGAATAAAACAACAAGAGAGAAAAAAAAGAAAGCCACATTTCAAATGTTCCAAAATGAGAAAATTGAAGAAAAGCAACGCTTGTAATAGATAGGAAAAAAGCAAAAAGCGCTACGGATTTTCCTCCTAAATCCTTTGAAATTTTATAAATCATAAAAACCGAAAGAAGGGAAAAAATAGCTGAAAAATAACGGCTTATTAAAATAGCATCTTGAAAATTAACACTGGATACATTAGAGCTTCGGGATAAAAAGTTTGCAATTACACCCACCAAATAAATTGAATAAATTGGAAATGAACCGTAAGCAAAAAAATTAGGATTTAAATTTTCGGGGAACCGGAGCTGTGAAATAGAAGAGGCAATATTTCTTTCATCAGGATGGAAATAAAATGGTGCTCCCCAATTGAGATTGTAGAAAATAAAGAAGACGAAAAACAAAAAAAGAATCATTAAAGGGATACTTGAAAAGTTAATTTTTAATTTGAAATTTTTAATTTTCATTGAGTTTTTAATTAGTTAATTTTTAAATATTCAACGATCTATAATTTCTGCTGCTTTCTCTCCTAATTCTACCGCATAGTTGGTGCCTCTATCCCAGGGATACACTTGATCAATATTGGCAAGATAGACATTTTTAAAAGGGGTTTCAAAGGGTAGCATGATTTTTGAATAGTTGAGAGGGATTATGGGTTGGGCAAAGGGGGTTTTGAACAACTGACAACTGACAACTGACAACTGATAGGTGGGGTTGATTTTTTTAAGCCAGGGATCGTAAAGTTTTAATAATTCTTCCTCTGTCATTTTAAACCGAGGATCAGAAGGCTCAAGATAATTTCCAAAATAAACAATATGTTCATTGTTATAATGCTCTTTGTCCATAAAATTTGTATGTTCAACTATTGCGAGAATCGGAGAGCGAGCTTCACACATATTTAGCCAATAAGTTCCGTCACGAAGAAATTGCTCTTTTAATCTTAAAACTATATTTATTGCGCCGATTCCCTTAAGTTTACTTAAAACTTCGGTATAAGCAGATGGAAGGTCAGGGGCGATTTTCAGAAACAAAAATGACGGGAGAGTTACAATTACCTTATCAAACTCGAGATCTTCAGATTTTTGGGCCAAAGGCCCATCAGCCTTTGGCTGAGAATTTTGAATTGAAATTTTGACTTTTGAGTTTTGATTTTTGATTTTTAAGACTTCTGTGTCATAGTAAAATTTTCCGCCCCGTTTTTCGATCTCTTTCTGAAGATGCTCGGCAAAATTTAAGAAGCCGCCCTCAGGATATGCCAGGCTTTCTGTGCGCTTATAAACACGAGCCCAAAACCAAGCAAGGGAAACATCATTGGCATATTTTCCTAATTTATTTTTCATCAATGGCTCCCAAAATTTTTCATACGCCGCGGTTCCCATAGAAAACTTGAGATAAGATTCGGCGCGAAAATTTTCAAGTGGTTTCCAAAAAGGGTTGTAGCGCAGGAGCGAAAGTGATAAGCCCATTCGAATTTTATCGAGCATATTAAGCTTGGGGAATTTTAAGAGGGATGATGGAGAATCGAATTGAAAAATGCCATTATCTACAAAGGAAGAAGTTTTAGGACGTTCAATTATAACCTTGTGCTTAATTTCTTTTGCTAAATTTAGAACTGAATAATCATTCGTAAACCAATGATGGTAATGGCGCTCCAAAGACCAATCCCATTCTTTTTCCCTATATCCAACCGCAAGCCCTCCCGGCTTTTCGTCTTTTTCAAATATGACAACTTCATGCCCTTTTTTAGTTAGATAAAATGCGGAAGATAATCCCGTAAACCCCGCCCCCACAATCCCCACGTTCATATCTGTATATTGTATGGGGAGAAGCCGGAATTGACAAGTAGCCCACACTAGATATGTCAAGGCCGGGGCTTGCCAAAAGTTCAGGTAATTAGAGCAGGAATAATAAGACGCTTCCGGTAAATATTAAAATTATAGATATTGAAGTAAGTATTAATGAGGAACTGCTTCCGGGCGGGGCGGGTGTTGTTATAGGAATAGTTATGGGAGGAATCGTTGGCGGTATTGTCACAACAACTGTAGGAGCAATTGTTGGAATTTGAGTAATAAGAGGAGTTGCTGAAGGGGATATAAAAACGGTTGGAGTAATAGCCTGGGTTGTAGTAGGCGTTATTGTTATAGCGGGTGTTGCGGACGGCGTTGCGCTTTCTGCAACCTGAGCCCCTGAGGCAAAGACGGTAAATTTCTGAGAAATTGTTTTCAAAATACCAAAATTGTCCTGAGTTTCTATTGTAATCGTATGTTCTCCGGGAGACAAGGGAACTGATGGCCGGAAGCTCCAGGATCCATTGTTGTCACTTATCACCTCTGTTTTTATCGGGTTTGACTCAATTGTTATTTTTATTGTTTTATTAGGAAGAGCAACTCCTCTAAACAGTGGCTTGTTGTCAATTAAAGATTCAGATGGTTTGGGATTTAAAATTTTTACTTCGCCAAATTTCGTTTTGGCCGGAGGTACCTTTAACTGAGAGGCAAGGCTTGATATTTTTTGCTCGGGAGTTTTAGTAAAATCATAATTTTTTTGAAGCGTGAGAGGCGGTATCAATTCCGAGTCTTTAAACAAAGATTTTACAGAAGCTCTCATATCTCCCCGAATAATTTTAAGTTGAATTTCCTGATTGCCGTCTATTGTCAAATAGTCATCAAGTATGGTTTTCTTTATTGAATTTGTCGGAATTATATATGTGCCGTCGTCTTTTGTTAAAGACGAGATGCTTTGGGCTCCTTCAATTGCAATTACAACAATAGTATCGGATGCCGCTGATCCATCAGGAAGTAAAACTTTCCCAACAATAGGGTTTTGTACAGGAGGCGCACCAGTTATTAATGGTCCGGTAGTTACGATATATTTTTTTTCTCCATTAAGATAAATTTCTCCATCAGATAAAATTGAGAGTTCGTATATTGTTTTAGGTTTAAGATCTGAGACTGTAATGTAGTGTGAATAAAAAGGTTTTTGCTCATCCGTTCTTTTATTTCTGTCATCAAAAACTACAAACTGCGGATTATTTTTTTCTTCAATAGAAACAGCTGCCACGGTTTTCGCCAGAGTTTGAAAAGTAACAGTAAAAGATGAGTCTGTAATATTTGAAATTAAAACTTCCCGGGGAGACTTTTCAGGAGTGGCGCGGCCGACAAAAATAACACCTTTTTGTATTAGAAATGATGTAACCCAAATACTTATAAAAAGAAGCAGAAAAGCAAAAAAAGTAGGAATTCTTTTGCTCCATAACCCTTTTCTCATATTATAGATTTATTTCTCCGGAAGATGTCGATGTTGGTGTCGGATTTATGTCTGGTGCAAGAATAACATTCGTTCTTTGTTCATTTAAGTTTGCCCCGACATTTCTCTTCGATTTTATGCTTTGAATAGTCTCCCTATCAAATTCAGGCCGGATGGGTGCGATTCTAATACTTGTATCGGTGCTTATGGTTGAAGTTGTGTGATTATGATAAACGGCAAAACCTATCCAAGAGGCTACCACTACGGTTGTAAGAATAGCAAGATATAAAAGATTTTTAAACATTATTTATCAGAAAAATAAGCTCTTCCGGTAATTGACGCCAGTTGTTTATTTTCCTCATCTTTACCTGTGATTATTCTATCGATTCCAATTATTCTATCAAAGTTAATAATATCGGCGATAAAATTATTAACATCGGCTTCTTTACCTATAACATTAATTACAAAATTGAAAGAAAAAATCGGATCAATCTTTTTATTGGGATAAATCTCAACAGAATTAAAGTTCAATTTTGCGACAGATACATTATTGTTTATGGCAATATTTTCAAGCTGTCGTCCAAGATAAGGAATTTTTGCACTCCGCGGAATAGCTGAATAAATAAATTCAAGGTCGGGTTGTATCTCTCTATATTGAAAATCTAAGAGCTGAAGATTTCCCAATTTTTTATTCAAAGCTTCATAAACCAGATTATTGTCCTTATATTGCTTATCTAAATTAGATATAGTGCTTAAGGTGGGAGTTATTGCAAAAAATCCGAAAAAAGAAACTGTAAAAAGCGTAAGCGTTATATATAAATAGCCTTCTATTTTTTGTTTCTCCTGAGGAGATAAGGACTCTACATATTTGAAATATGTGTTTTTGAACTTCTTTAGAAAATCAAGTTTCATAATCAGCTTTTCTTGTTTTGTTTTAGCTCAATATTCAATTTGAATTGTACTCCTTGACTTACCCCAGTAATCTCATCAAGGCTTATTGAGGTTACATTCGGATTTTCTTTTAGAACTTGAATGAAATTATTAATAGGGAATATAGAGAAGGCAATGCCGTTAATATTTATATTGTTTTGATTGACGGTTAAATTTGTAGAAGAAAAATTACCTTGGGAAATAGATTTTAAAATATCGTTCATTATGTCTATTTTGATTTTCGTTTCCGCTTGGGTCAATTTGATATTTTCCAGTCGTGACTGGATGCTCCTGTAGTCAGCTTCTTTTGCGGCTTGGCTTTTAACAAACAGCTCAGCCTTCTTTATTTTGTCATGAAGATCAATTATTTTACGATCAACAGTAAACCTGTAAAGTAATGCCGAAAGCGCCAGGAGTTCTGTAACAACAATAACTATTCTTCCAACATTTACAGCCCACTTCAGGAATTCCTGGGTTAGGGATTGTTTTGGTTTGCCAATAAGATTAATTTTCACCTGCGGTGAATTTGCCATACACCCAGTTTAGGCAATTTCAAGCAGATTGTCAAAGTGAAATGCACCCCGATTTATAGCTGATTTTCGCGGATTATTTAATTGGGGTTCTCGTTTTCTTCGTGGTAGATCGTTTTTTTGTTTTAGTAGGCGGTTTTTTAGCAGTTTTTGCAGAGGAAGGAGCTTTAGTTGTCTTGGCAGCAGGTTTTGAGAGTGAGGATTTTATTCTTGCTGCTTTATTTTTATGGATAATATTTTTCTTAACAGCTTTATCAATTGCAGAAAATGCCTCACTTATTTTTTTAGAAGTTTTTTGTTTTTTCGCGGCTCTAATTATAGCTTGTAAAGTCTTGCGAAAATCATCATTTTGTTTTTCGCGCTTTTTATCCCGCCTTAATTTTTTAATTGCAGATTTTATTACCGGCATAAGTGTTTTACTGCCTGTGCAAGGCAATTTTAGCATGGTATACTGGTAAATACAATGGTGACAAGTCTCGTGAAAAAAGGAATTGGAGCATTTGTTTCAAGGCAAACAAATATCTTCACAGCTGCATCCTTTATTATTTTAACTACAGTATTTTCTCAAATTCTTGGAATATTAAAATACAGATTGTTAGTTTCTTTATTTGGCGCGTCATCTGATCTTGGTGTATTTTTTGCCGCTTTTAGAATTCCTGATTTTGTTTTTCAGGTTGTTGTCGCGGGCGCGCTCTCAGCCTCTTTCATACCGATTTTTACCGAGTTTTTGGCGAATAACAAAAAGAAGGAAGCATATGAGTTTACATCTGCTTTAATAACTATCGGAATTATCTTCTTTATTTTTATATCAGCAATAATAATTGTTTTTTCTTATCAATTATCAGGAATGATTGCTCCGGGATTTTCAAAAAACGAACTGCGACTCATGGCGAATTTAATGATTATAATTCAGCTTTCTCAAGTTTTCTTTATTTTAGGTACCATCGTGACAGGAATGCTTCAGTCTTTTCAGCATTTTGTAATACCCGGACTTGCAAATGCTTTTTATAATTTCGGAATAATACTGGGGCTTATCATTTTTTCTAATTTTTTAGGATTCGGCATTTATGGAGCAACCACAGGTGTTCTTATCGGAGCCATGCTTTTTCTATTGGTTCAATTGCCCCTATTGGGTGTAACCGGATTTAGATTTTACCCCTCTTTTGATATGAGAACAGGAATTTATAAACTCTTAAGACTCATGGTTCCAAGGTCCTTAGCTCTTATTGTTTCACAAATCGCAGCTACCGCTAGTGTATTTTTTGCTTCATTTATCTCTGCAAGATCCCTTGTCATTTTTGATCTGGCACAAACCCTTGCTATGGCACCGGTTATTTTATTAGGGCAATCGATAGCCCAAGCAAGCTTTCCGGCCCTTTCCTTAAAATCAAAAGATAAAAAAGAATTCCTCTCAATTTTTACAAGTTCCTTCAGTCAGATTCTTTATCTCACATTGCCTGTAAGCGTTATCCTTATAGTCCTAAGAATTCCGTTGGTCCGCCTTTTTTATGGCGCTTCCCGTTTTGACTGGGATGCAACAGTTGATACAGGTTTGACTCTTGCTTATTTTTCAATTGCTGTGACGGCAAATGCCCTGCTTACTCTTTTGTCGCGGGCGTTTTATGCATTTAAGGATTCAAAAACACCTCTTATAGTGACAATCGGTTCAGTCATCTTAAATATTTTTATTTCTTATCTTTTAATCCTAAAAAACAATTTACCTATTTACTATCTTGCCTTTTCATTTTCCCTATCATCAATTTTGGGATCGCTAGTTTTAACATTTCTCCTAAATCGAAAAATTGATCTTCCAAAACTGAATCTCGGTATTAGTTTTCTTAAAATTTTTATTTCAAGTATTGTTATGGGTGTAGCGCTTTATATACCAATAAAGTTATTGGACCAATTGGTTTTTGATACAACCAGAACCATAAATCTTCTTATTCTGACGGGAATCGCTTCAGTCCTAGGCCTAACATCTTATATTTTCTTTACCTGGCTTTTTGATATAAAGGAAGCATACTATGTGATTGCCGTTCTTAAAAAATTTAAACATAAGGATAAAATATTAAGACAGGTTGAAGAGATGATCGAAGGCCCCAAATTAAACCCATGATCCAGAAAGCCGCGAACCTTTCAGACCATGAAATCTATGCAATTCTAAACATGGGGCAAGACTATGCAATTTTTGTAGCGGAAAAAGATGCACAAAAAACACTTCAAATAATTAGAAAAAATAAATTCAAAGCACTAGACGCGGGAGTAGTTGAAAAAGGCAAAAGACAGGTCGTTGTAAAACCAAAAAATATCGTGTTTAGGGCGGAAACTCTTAATCTGAGGTAAAATCCTTTTTTAGTCCTCTATTTAGGCCAGGGATATTCTTCAGACAGATCGGAAGGAGATGGCGTATGGGGTTCGAATGGACTATCTTCCCTTGCCATAATAACTAAGCTAGAATCATATCCGAGGGAGAGCATTACTAATTTAAGATTAGCCATTGTAGTTATAAGTTCACTGATATACCTCGGGTGTAACGTTAATTGCGGATGGTCTCTCTGCATTTTTTTAAGACCTGGGGGGAAGGTTTTTGCAATAATCATCAGTCCATTGGGGCTTAAGGAAACAGAAGAGGAATGAGATAGTCTTTTTAACTCTTCATCATTCATATAATCCACAGTGAAATCAAGGAATAGGAAGTCAATAACGGAGGGTTGGAATGGTAAATATTCAACCCGCGCTTGAACTGCATGTCCTCCTGATGCAGCCTCTAACGGGAGCCTATTCATATCAAGATAGATAATACTAGGGTTGGGATGAATACGAAAACAAAAATTTTTAAAATCTTCGGGTGTACCATTAAATGGATGAAAACCGCCAAGGACAAGTGTTTTAATTTGAGAGATGTCTAGAATCGAAGGATAACGTGAAGCCATAGTTCTAATAATGTGTTCATAGTAACCGCTATGTTCGCCGAATGAGCGTGGTTTTTGTCCATAATAATAATTCCATGCAGAGTCAAGTGGAACATTACCTTGAAGCATACCTTTCTCAACAAAGTGAGGCATATTCAATCAACGATTATATCATCTTCAGACGCCCTACCCACTTTTGGTATTTGACAGCTAGCTACTGGCTCCTTATAATTTGCGTAAAATTGATGATAAAAGAAAGTGAGATCAGAACAGCGCTTTTTATTTCAGGTGGAGGAAGTACTGCTGAAGCGGTGATTAAGGCACATCAATCAGGAGAATTGAGAGGAATCCTCCCAATTGTAGTTATTTCTAGCAGGTCTGATGCTCCCGGAATTCAAAAGGCAGAATCGCTAGGAGTGCAAACTCGGATTGTTCAACGCAAAGACTTCTCATCGCCCGAGTCTTTTGGTGAGCAATTATTAAGGACTTTAAAAAGCTACGGAGTTGAATTAGTTTCACAAAATGGGTGGCTACCACTTACCCCCACAAGTGTTGTTCAGGAGTACAGAGAAAGGATAATAAACCAACATCCAGGGCCTCTTGATCCGGGGCGTGGTAACGACTTTGGAGGAAAAGGAATGTATGGATCTCGAGTTACAGCCGCTAGATTAGGATATAGTTGGATAGGAGGTGAGGATTTTTGGACCGAGGCAACAACCCACCATGTAACTGAAAAATACGATGATGGGGATCTGATACGAATAGTGCAAATGGATATTCCTCCTCTTGGTAGGTTAGTTACAATAGCCGAGCTACAAAACTTTCCTCAACCTCTTATTGATAAAACAAAAGAAGTACAAGCAAAACTCCTACCCTTAGAACATCGGAATGTAATTGCAACGTTGCAAATGTTTGCAGAGCAAGGCTCTTTACCACATTCCAGGCGCCCCAAGCCGCTTATTCCTGAAGGGCGAGAACAGATTCTTCTTGAAGCAAAAAGGCTAGCAATAGAATTATTTCCAAACGGATAAATCTTATGGCAATTCACGAAATTCATGTAAGACGGAAAGAAGAATTTGGAGATCCTCGCGGTACAAATGTTGCAGCAGAAGCAAAACGTACTCTTGGAATTGAAACTTGCGTTAAAACCACAACAGTCTACGGAGTTGAAGGTCCAATTTTAAATCAGGCGCAAGTTCTTGCGCATGATGCTTTTGTAGATTCAATCATAGAAGAAGGTGGTATTAAAACTGTTTCAGCTTCTAATTCAAGTCCTTCCGTGGAGGTTTCATATAAGCCGGGGGTTACGGATCCAGTCGCCGGAACAATTAAGAAAGTTGGGCAAGATTTAGGAATTCCAATAGAAGGAGCTCGGGTTTCAACTCTTTATGAATTTGAAGGGATCACTCAAGAACAAGCGGATATTATTGCGGATCGATTACTTATAAATAAAACAGTACAGGAAGCAGTCATAGAAAAACCCGAAACTCTTCGCACAAGAGGTGAGAGAAGACCAATCGCTACTATTCCAATTTCGGAAGCAAACGATGGAGATCTTATGGAAATGTCTCGCGACAAATTATTTTTAACTCTTGAAGAAATGCAAGTGGTAAGAGATTATTTTAGAAAATTAGAACGAGATCCAACAGATGCAGAACTTGAAATAATTGCAGCTCGTTGGAGTGAGCACTGTGTTCATAAGACATTTAATGCAAAAGTGGTCGTAGACGGTGTCGAAAAACCTCCGCTTTTTTCAAGGATTAAAGAGACATCAAGAAAATATTTTGGCGAGGATGTTATTACAGCATTTGAGGATAATTCAGGAGGAATGCGCTTTTATGATGGACAAGTTGTGCTCGTTAAATGGGAAACTCATAATAGCCCCTCTGCTCTTGAACCAAAAGGCGGAGCGGCAACCGGCAGTGGGGGAGTATTTAGGGATATCATGGGTACAGGACAAGGTGCTAAAACGATTATGTCAACAGATGTGTTCATTGTTGCCCCTCCCGATATGGATCCGGTACTCCTTCCACCAAATTGCATTTCTCCAGACAGCTTACTTCGTGGGGTGGTGGCCGGTGTCCGTGACTACGGAAATCCTATGGGTATTCCAACATCAAATGGATCAGTTCATTTTCATCCCGATTTTCGTGCAAAACCAACAATTCTAGTTGGAGCTTATGGAATTACCCCTGAGAAATATGCTAGAAAAGGAGAGCCTCAAATAGGAGACAGAGTCGTTGTTATTGGGGGAAGGACAGGTCGGGATGGTATTCATGGTGCAACATTCTCGTCTGCTGAAATGACGGAAAGGACAGCGACGGTAAACGCAACCGCGGTGCAAATTGGAAATCCAATTGAGGAAAAGAAAATGGCGGACCTAATTCTCGAGGCGCGCGACCATGGATTTATTCGTACAATTACAGACTGCGGCGCTGCAGGATTTTCTTCTGCAATCGGAGAAATGGGAGAGAAAATTGGAGTTAATGTCGATATATCTCGCGCGCCTCTAAAATACGAAGGACTTTCTCCTTGGGAAATTTGGTTATCAGAATCGCAAGAGAGAATGATTCTTGCTGTAAGTCCTGATGATATAGATACTTTCAAAAAACTTTGCACAAGACATAGCGTTGAAGCAACAGATCTTGGATATTTTGATGGAAGTGATAGACTTCAGGTCTATTATGGTGACGAAGTTGTTGCGAATCTTGATTACGACTTTCTTAAAAACGGACTTCCGCAGCGTGTAATAGAGGCAAAATTTGAAAGAGAAATTTTCCCAGAACCAGAAATCCCTGAGCCCAGCGATTGGGCAGAAACATTTAAAAAAATAATGTCTCATGGTAATGTTTGCTCAAAACTTCCAATTGTTGAACAATACGACACAACAGTTCAGGGGGGAAGCGCTCTCACACCTTTTGGAGGAGTCAACTTTGATGCTCCCAATGATGCCGCAATTGTTCGACCGATGCTTAATAAACCTTATGGAATGATCGTTTCTCATGGTACAAACCCGATCCTTAATAGAATTGATCCAAGAAGAGGTGCAATATGGGCAGCAACTGAGGCAGTCTCCAATCTTGTAGCAGCCGGAGGCAATTGCAAAGACATGGTTTTGTGTGGCAATTACATTTCTCCTGTTCCGGACAAACAGTATATGGGAGCGCTTGATATTATGGTTGATGCAATTGATGAATTTGAAGATGCTTTAGCGCGACCGGTGGTTTCTGGTAAGGATAGTCTTTCTTCTACTTATACCTATAGGGATGGAAAAAAGCTACATGTTCCACCAGTTGTAAATATCGCAACATTAGGGAAAATGCCTGATGTAGACAAGAGAATGACAACCGATTTTAAAAAGATTGGAGCTACAATTGTTTTGGTTGGGGAGATGCATGCTGGGATGGGTGGGTCAACATATTATGATATACATGGTATCTTAGGAAATACTGTTCCCGAAGTTGACCTTAGAATGCTACCTGAGGTTTTTGATGCAGTTCATCAAGGAATTGTTAGACGTGATATAAAAGCTTGTCACGATGTGTCGGAGGGCGGAGTCGGCGGTGCAATTGTCGAAATGGCTTTTGGTGGGGATTGCGGAGTAGAGCTTGAATTGGATTTAGAAACGAGATCTGACTTTTTCTTGTTTAACGAAACTGCAGGGATGTTCATCGTGGAAGTTGAAGATCCAGAAAAAGCTCAAGAGTTATTTAGAAATGTCTCTTATAAAGTTTTAGGTAAAACTATTGCAGACAGGAATTTTTTAGTTCAAAACAGAGGCAAAGAACTTTTTGAAATAGGAATAGGAGAATTAAAGGAAGCCTGGCAAGCGCCTATGCGGACATTATTTCATTAAAATATGAGTAGTGAATTGTTAAAACCAAAAGTAGCAGTCTTGAAAGCACCGGGAATTAATTGCGATGTAGAAACAGCTTACGCATTTGAGATTGCAGGAGGCAGTCCAGCAACAATTTTAGTAGAAGATTTAAAATCTGGTGAAAAGAATCTCTCAGATTATCAAATAATTGCGCTTTCAGGAGGATTTTCTTACGGAGATGATCTTGGATCCGGAAAGGTTTTGGCCCTTGAGCTTGACACTTATCTTGGGAATCAAATTCAGCGATTTAAAGAAACAGGGTTAATGATAGGTATATGCAACGGATTTCAAATCTTAGTTAGATCAGGGCTACTACCAATGGGGAGAATGGGTGAACAAAAAGCCACGCTTGATAGAAATGACTCAGGCAAATTCATTAGTCGTAGGATTAGCTTATCGATAGAAAAAAACAACGCATGTGTTTTCCTTCAAGATTTAGAATCAGGACCAGTAGAATTTCAAGTTGCTCATGGGGAGGGAAAATTTGTTACTGATGGGCAGACCCTCTCGCAAATTGAAGAATCAGGACAAGTTGTCTTTAGATATGTAAATAGAGTTGGTAAACCAACGCAAGAATATCCTTTTAATCCAAACGGCTCTCCTCACGCCATTGCTGGAATAACAGATCCTAGTGGAAGAATTTTAGGCCTAATGCCACACCCGGAACGTTCAATTCTTCGTTCACAGTATCCTAATATAGACAGAATGCCTAAGGATTTTGTTCCTGAAGGTCTTCAAATTTTTCAAAGAATGGTTCAATATGCGAAACAAGGAATCTAAGCCTTTTATTTTAATAATCTGAATCATTAGACTAGGCAAGATTATTTCTTTTTAAAATACTTGGGGAAGGTGCAGGAAAGTTCTGGGATTTTTTTTGAGAAATGTTATCAGCCGGCTATGCGTTCGATATCATCATAAGTTTCTATTCCCATTCTTTGGGCGGTTTGCTCACCAAGCATACGGATCCTAGCCCATTCCTTATCAAACTGATATAAACGAAATGCTTCTCTCATCAATTCACTTTTTGTTTTGTTTTCCTTCTTTGCCTGCTCTTCTATCTGTTTTGCAATGGCGGCAGGTACAGAAATATTAATGATTTGTCTTTGCGCGCTCATGTAATAAATTGTAATACAAACTATAGATATTATCAATGCCTGTATTAAATCTGATACAATCTCCTCATGCAAAATAATATTCGGAATTTTTGTATTATTGCCCATGTGGATGCGGGGAAGTCGACACTGGCGGATCGGCTTTTGGAGATTACAGGGACGATTCGTAAACAAGATATAAAGAATCAAGAGCAGTTTTTAGATAGCTCTGAAATTTCGCGAGAACACGGAATAACAATCAAGTTAGCACCGGTCCGTATGGTTTACAATTTGAAAGGTATCAGGGGTACCACAAGTACCACGGGTATCACGGGGGAATTAGCTCGTGATACTCTTGATACACATGATACTCGTGATACCTTTGAGAACAGATATGTTCTCAACTTGATTGATACTCCCGGGCATGTTGATTTTTCTTATGAGGTAGTTCGTACTCTCTATGCTTGTGAAGGAGCAGTCCTTTTGGTTGACGCAACAAAAGGGGTGCAGGCGCAAACTGTGGCAAATTATAATTTTGCAAAAAAGCTCGGATTAAAAATAATTCCGGCAATAAATAAAATTGATCTTTCGAGTGCAAATATTGAAAAAACGGCAGAAGAGATATCCGTAAGTTTTGGTTTTGATAAAAATTCGATTCTCAAGATTTCGGCAAAAACCGGCGAGGGAGTGGAAGAGCTGATTCGAACGGTGATCGAGCAAGTTCCGCCCCCAAGTGGAGATGAAAAAGCTCCAACACAGGCTTTAATCTTTGATTCAATTTATGACGAGCATAGGGGGATTGTAATTTATGTGCGTTTAAAAAACGGGAAAATAAAAAAAGGAGACAAAATAACTTTTGCTTCCGATCGCTCGCAAGTATTGGTTAACGAAGTGGGATACATGAAGCCTTCCTATTCATATACTCCGCAAATTTCAAACGGCGAGGTAGGTTTCATAATTACAAACATAAAAGATATAACGCAGGCAAAAGTAGGGGATACTATTCTTAATGAAAAGGGAGAGGGCGATGCGTTGAGGCGCTATATTGAGCAAAAACCTTTCGTATACTTAAGCATTTACCCAACATCTGTTTCAGATTTTCAGAATTTAAGAAAAGCATTGTATAAATTAAAATTGAACGATGCGGCATTAAGCATTGCTCCCGAGCAGTCT
>Ga0209431_10000554_pt1 | contig 31254 bp, 30 predicted proteins | sample RifCSP13_3_FD_184021 | JGI IMG/M metagenome (GOLD analysis project Ga0209431, IMG submission 184021) | Soil microbial communities from Rifle, Colorado - Rifle CSP2_sed 13_3 (SPAdes) (version 2) | ecosystem: Environmental > Terrestrial > Deep subsurface > Rock core/Sediment | place: Rifle... | reverse complement strand
TTGCCATAGAGTAAAAATCTGTCTCGGTGTTTAACTGGAGCCTGTGGTCCCACCATCCGTAATCATGACTTGTGGTTGCTCCCTTCTCATAGGCCTTCAGAAGCTTTCCCCCCGTGTTTGTATAGTTATTGGCCGTATTCACCTGTATCAGCGCCCTGTTCCTGTATTCCCCGCTTATCTTGAACCTTGAAACAGCCTCGTTGGCCGTCTCATTCTCCTTCTCCTTAAGCCTTTCGTTAAGCTCAACAACCTGCTTTTCAAGGGCATCGAGCCTCCCCTTGAGATCGCTACCTTCAGCCATAGAAGCGCAAGGCGTCAGCATGATAAAAAATACGAAAAACAGTATCTCAATCGATGTCACGACCATTTCTTTTCCGTCCTCCTTCCGATTTCGTGATGAGGGTATTACGAATTTCCGCCTATGTCAAGGATCACTCCCACACTGCAGTCAGGGCCTTGCATGTCTATATTGTCTTATTAGTAGCTTTTATAAACAAACTCCAGCTGGTCAGTCGAAGTCAATGGATAGAAGTACCCCTGCTTTTCGTTTATTATCTTGACGCAGGTCTGCTTATGTATATTTGATAGCTGCTTGAACTCCTTTCGACAAGTACGGCTACAGATCCACTGTTTTCTGCAAACCCAGGAAACTCCGGAATAATGGATCGGTATAGAAATAAAAAAAATCTCATTTTTCCACGTTTGCCGTTTCTTTTTCAACTTCTTCCTTGCTCTCGATCTCTCCACTCTCAGTTATAACTATCCCCCGCTTGACCATTATGTTATAAATTATCCTGGAGCGGTTCCCTACATATTTCGAATCGCCAACCGGCTTGTACCTCCTCGGATTCGGGAGGACAGATGCAAGTCTTGCAGCCTCTTCAGGGGTCAAGTCTGATGCTGGTTTGCTGTAATAATGCCGTGAGGCGGCCTCTATCCCGAATATCCCTTCACCCCATTCGGCCACGTTCAGGTAAAGCTCAAGTATCCTCTTCTTTGAGAGGGTTCTCTCTATTCTCCATGTAATGATAGCTTCCTTGACCTTTCTCAAAGGATTTTTTGATGGAGTCAGATACAGGTTCTTTGCAAGCTGCTGGCTTATGGTGCTTCCGCCGAACTTGAACTTCTTCTGCCTGATATCACGCTCTATAGCCTTTTCAATGGCATCGAAATCAAAACCCTCGTGGGACCAGAATTTGTCATCCTCAGCTATAAGTACGGCCTTTACAAGATATGGGGATATCCTTGAATAGGGAATCCATATCTGTCTTATCTTTATCTTCTTCCCCTCCCTCTCCCATTCTCTTTCGCGGTATTCCATGAAGGAGGTCTTCTTCGGATTTTCTTTTTTAAGGGTTGAGACAACGGGATAGATAAAGAAAAAACCTGCACCCAGGAGGATTGCGGAGATAAATAGCAGTGCGGTTATCTTAAGCCTTATAGCAGCCATTTTGACTAAAACACCCATCTCTGCCAGATATGAAACCATAAATATTTGAAAAACTCGCTTGTCACAAGCTTAAGGCTTTTCTGGCTTTGCCACCATTCTTCATCCTTAAAATTCGGGCCCCTCACAGGGTGCCTGTAAAGCTTGACATCCCCATAGATGGTCTTGCTGAATAAGGTAAAGGCCCTTTTCATGTGGTAGTTTGAAGTTACCAGGACCAGGGATTTAAACCCTTTCTCCTCAACAATCTTTTTTACATTAAACGCATTATCAATCGTCCTCCTCGATTCAATATCTAGAATAATCCTCGAAGTATCCACAGCAGTCTTAAGGTCTCTCCCTGGGAATATTGCGCCAAGACTGCTTGTCTCCTCGACTCCTGACAATATTAGGTACCCTCCTCTTCCCTCCCTGAAGAGCCTGAGGCCTTCCTCTAACCTGCCGGTACCTCCCGTAAGGACAACGATGGCATCAGCATAAGCGATTTCATCGGTCGCTACCCTCAACTCATTAATAAAAAGAGAGAAAAGGATAACAATGTAAAGCAATAACAATGTGACAATCGACAGCCAGAAAGACTTTTGTTTTTTCATAACTTGGTGCCCTTTGATTAAATGAAACCTAAAAATTTGCTTGCCAAAGTTTACGCTTTATGGTACAAGTTTTCATTTAACTCAACTCGGAGGTACTATCGTGTCAAGGGCATGTGACATCTGCGGCAAGGGGCCCACTTTCGGCCATAACGTCAGCCACGCAAACAACAGACCAGGAAGGTCTGGTATCCAAACGTCCAGAAAGTGAGGGCCGTTCAGAACGGCTCAGTTCAAAAGATAAAAGTCTGCACAAGATGCATCCGCACAGGTTCCGTAGTTAAAGCTATCTAACTGCCCACCACTGCGACAGCGTCAATCTCAACCCTGACATCCCTCGGAAGACGGCTGACCTCTACAGTCGCCCTTGCAGGCTTGTTCCTGGTAAAGAACCTTGCATAGCACTCATTGAATTTTGAAAAGTCCGTCATATCGGTCAGGAAGACGGTGGTCTTTACCACGTCTTCCATGGATGAACCGGCGGACTCAAGTATTGCTGATATATTTTGCAAGACCCTATCTGTCTGGAGCTCAATCCCTCCTGTCACAACCTCTCCGCTGTCTGGAGAAAGCGGTATCTGACCCGAAACAAAAATGAACCCCCCTGACCTTATAGCCTGTGAATATGGGCCAATAGCCTTTGGGGCCTTATCTGTGTTTATAATCTCTTTCTGCATCTGATTACCTCCATCTATTGGTGGGCACAACCCACCCTACTGACTGTCAAACCACCCGCACTTCGTGCTCCCCTCCTTAACTAAGGAGGGGAATCAAAGGGGTGGTTGTAGTCGCCTATCCTCTCATTCTTTCGACTTTTAAGACCCCCTTAAGCCGAGACAGGGCTGCTATCACCTTCTGGAGCTGGTCAACGCTGCCAACCTCGACCTCAAATATCCCTACGGCCTTTTTATCTTCTGTAGCCTTAAGCTGGGCGCTTGTTATATTTGCCTCCGAAGAGGTTATTGTTGAACTGATATCTGCCAGAATCCCCTTCTTATCATTACATATGACCTGAATCTTAGCAGGCCTCGAACCTGCGGCCCCTGTATCCCACTCAACATCCACCTTCCGCTCGGGGTCTATTTCCCTCGTCATAGGACATTCAACCCTGTGGACGGTAATCCCCCTCCCCCTCGTTATAAACCCAACCACCTTATCACCTGAAAGAGGATTGCAGCAGTTGGCAAACCTGACCATCACATCCTCTATCCCCTTAATCCTTATGGCGCTGTCAGGCTTCTTTCTGAACCTGCTTATAACACCGGCCAGCCCCGATTTTGACTTCTTCTGAAGGTCAAGCAACTTATCTTTGGGGACAATCTTTGTCAATATATTATGAATGGGAAGCTTGCCATAACCTACTCGTGCGTAAAGGTCTTCTGCTGTAGGAATATGCAACTCCGATACAGCCTTTGATATATCCTCATTCCTCAGTTCAAGGGAATACTTTTTGAGTTCCTTTTCCAGCATCTCCCTTCCGAGGGATATGCTCCTGGCCCTCTCCTCCGTATTTATCCACTGTATTATCCTGGCCTTTGCCCTGGAAGTAACCACAAACTTGAGCCAGTCCTTGCTTGGATGATGTGTCGAGGATGTGAGTATCTCCACAGTATCTCCATTTCTCAACTGATACCTGAGAGGGACTATTTTCCCGTTGACCTTGCTCCCCACACATTGATGTCCTACGTCGGAATGAATGCCATAAGCAAAATCAACAGGTGTTGCACCCCTCGGCAGTTCCTTTACCTGTCCTTTTGGAGTAAAGACATAGACCTCATCTGAAAAGAGGTCTACCTTTACCGTCTCCATGAACTGACCTGGGTCCTTCAAATCCGTTTGCAATTCAAGGAGTTGCCTTAGCCATGAGAATCTCGCATCATCTTTCTGACTGAACGCCTTGTCCTCTTTATACTTCCAGTGAGCAGCTATCCCCTCCTCCGCAATCCTGTGCATCTCCCTTGTCCTGATCTGCACCTCCACCCTCTCCCCGTTAGGGGCTATGACCGTAGTATGCAATGACTGATATCCATTTGCCTTAGACATAGCTATAAAATCTTTAAAACGGCCAGGTACAGGCTTCCAGAGGGAATGCACCATACCGAGGGCGCCATAACAATCCTTTACAGAGTCGACTTTTATCCTGAAGGCCATAATGTCGTTGAGTTGCTCTATATCAACGACATCCTGCTCACCCAACTTTTTATAAACACCATATATATGCTTGGGCCTTCCTGTCACCTCACCCTGGATATTAAAACTTTCCATCTCCTTTTGGATGACATTTTTGAAATCGGTTATGAACCTCTCCCTCTCTGCCCACTTATCCGACACCAGCTTTGATATCTTATTGTAAAGCTCCGGTCTTAAATATTTTAACGACAGGTCTTCCAGTTCCGACTTTATCCATCCTATACCAAGCCTGTTGGCGATAGGGGCGTATATATCATGAGTTTCCTGTGCAATTGATATTTGCTTTTCATTTGGGAGGTGTTCGAGGGTCCTCATGTTGTGGAGCCTGTCGGCCAGCTTTACCAGTATCACCCGGATATCCTTCCCCATCGCCAGGATCATCTTTCTGAAGTTCTCAGCCTGCTTCTCTTCAGAGGTTGCAAAGGCGATCTTCCCTATCTTTGTGACCCCGTCAACCATCTCGGCGACTTCCGGGCCAAAGAACTCCTTGAGTTCTTCGGTGGTGGCAAAGGTGTCTTCTATCGTATCGTGCAAGAGTCCGGTGGAGATTGTCTGAGGGTCAAGCCTGAGTTGAGCCAGCAGCATAGCCACTTCTATGGGATGATTGAGGTAAGGTTCGCCGGACAGCCGCACCTGTCCCTTGTGAACCTTGGCGGAAAAAATATAGGCCTTCTTTATAAGATCAAGGTCTCCTGCGGGGTTGTAGGCGGAAACCCTTTCTATGATGTCCTCAAGCCTAATCATTTTTTTATGATAGCTTAAAAACGGTGGGAAATCAACATCCGAGAGGAACCATCCGCAGACGGCAAAAGTAGAAAAGAAGGAGGCGAAGGAACACTAAAAGGCTAAAAGTGAATAACCTTTTAACCTCTTAGTCTTGGATACTTAAAAGTCTATTCACCAGAGGCTACAGCTGTGACTTTCCCTTCTGCGATCTCCCTCAGGGCAACGACTATCTCCTTATTATCCCTTGGGTTCACCAGTGGGTGGGCACCCTGCACGAGCTGGCGAACCCTTTTTGTTGCCAGCATAACCAGGGTAAAACGGTTATCCACCTGCTTTAAACAATCTTCAACAGTTATTCTTGCCATATTTGTTGCCTCCTTTTGTACCAATTCGCATTCAATTAAAGATTATTGAATGCTCAGGTTTAATACCAAGTAAGCTTTCGCCAATCTCATAAGCGGATGTTTGAAAGCAACTTGGTATTATATTTCCCAATCTTTTTTTATCTGAGGGAGTATTGACTCTCTCCGGCATCGCTCTGCAGCGATAATAGACTTAAGGCTCTCCACCGCATCTTCAAAAAGGTCATTGACTATTATGTAGTCGTAATTCACTATCCGCCCTATCTCTTCCCTTGCATTCAAGAGCCTTGCCTTTATCACTTCGTTCCCCTCGGTTCCCCTTCCTCTGAGCCGCTTTTCAAGCTCTTCAGGATCGGGAGGGAGGACAAATATATAGACACCCCGCTTAAGCTTTTGCCTTATCTGTCCGGCGCCCTGCACATCTATGTCCAGGATAATGTCTATTCCTTCCGCTTCATATCTCTTTAATGATTTCTCGGCAGTCCCGTATCTGTTGCCATGAACAATGGCCCACTCAACAAATTCATCCCTTTCCACCATTTTGACAAAAATCTCTTCAGAGACAAAATGGTAATCAACTCCATCTATCTCATTAACCCTTGGAGGCCTGGTTGTGTAGGAAATTGAATGGCGGATATCTGGTAAAAGTTCAACAACCTTTTTACACAACGTCGTCTTTCCTGCTCCTGATGGGGCAGACACAACAAATATAAGCCCTTTACGCATCGGCCGCTTTATCCTCCGAAAGCCTCTCTGCAACCCTCTCCGTCTGCAATGCAGATAGTATTATATGGTCGCTGTCCGTTATTATCACAGAACGAGTCATTCTACCCTCTGTGGCGTCAATAAGCTTTCCTCTCGCCCTGGCATCCTCCTTTAACCTTTTCATCGGTGCAGAGGATGGAGAGATCACTGCCACAATCCTTCCGGCAGAAACTATATTACCAAAACCTATATTTAAAACCTTTAGACCCATTTCTTATCAGATTCCAGTGATAGATGTTAGTGTTAGAATTTAATTAATAACATCTAACATCTAACCACTAACAACTATTCTATATTTTGGACCTGTTCTCGTATCTTTTCAAGCTCCGCCTTCAGATCAACAACCTTCTGTGAGATGACGGCGTCGTTCCCCTTTGAGCCTATAGTGTTGACCTCTCTGTTTATCTCCTGGATGAGGAAATCAAGCTTCCTGCCGGAGGGTTCAGGGGCAACAGCTATTGTTTTAAACTGTCCAAGATGGCTTTTCAGCCTTACTATCTCTTCGGATATGTCACACCTGTCGGCAAAGCAGGCAACTTCCTGAACAAGACGTCCCTGATCAGGCTCGTATCCCATCCCTCTGATCCTCTCCGCCAATCTGTCTTTATAAGACGCTACCACCGCTGGGGCGCGTTCATTCACATCGTCTATCGCAATATCTATCTGTTCAAGCCTGCCGAATATATCTACCGTCAGGGCAGCGCCCTCCCTCATCTTCATATCATCCAGGCCATCCAGGCCCTTATTTGTCGCAGCCTCTATGAAGGGCCAGTATCTTTTGATATCCAGAGGCTCTTCCTTCATGGTGATGATATCTGGGACAGAACTTATATCTCTCACGGTTATTTCACCGGCAAGCCCCAACCTCTCTTTAAGAGTGCAAAGGGCTGAATAGTATAAATCAGCCAGAGGAGTGTTTACTTCAAGCCCTAGCGCCGCTCCCTCGCTTCCTTCTACAGTAAGGGTTACATCCAGTTTTCCCCTTGAAATGCTGCCTGAAACAGTCTTCTTTATGTCCCCTTCTAATGCCGCATAACGCCTTGGAAGCCTGATGCTTACATCGCAGTATCGATGGTTTATGGACCTTAGCTCAACAACAAACCTTCGCCCTTCGTATTCGGCCTCTCCCTTTCCATAACCTGTCATGCTCTTAATCATAAAATTACCGTAAATCTATTCAAGGTTCACTGCTTTTATAAGCTCTTCTGCAGTTACAGTGGCAGTTCCCACCTTCCCAACAACTATCCCGGCAGCATAATTTGACAGATATGCTGCCTCTTTAAAGCCACCGCCTGCAGCAAGGGCCAGGGTGAAGGCGCTTATCACCGTATCGCCAGCTCCGGTTACGTCATAGACCTCTTTTGCGACTGTAGGTATGTGGGTAACATCCCCATTTTCTTCAAACAGGCTCATCCCCTCTTCGCCCCTGGTGACGAGGACAGATTTACATTTTAGCTTTTTAAGAAGTACCTGCCCCGCAGTTATCACATCCTTTTCATTCTCTATCTTTATCCCGGCACCCTCCGCAGCCTCAAGGTGGTTTGGAGTAAGCGCAGTAACTCCTGTATAGAAAGGGTAGTTACCTGTCTTAGGGTCAACGACTATTGCCTTCCCCTTCGCTATCTTCAAAATCTCCTTAAGCAGCTGCTCAGAGATCACACCCTTGCTATAATCGGAAACAACAACCGCGTCAATGCTATCCTGCACGGAAAGGAGATAAGACACTATCTTCTGTATGCTGTCAAAGGATATGGGGCTCTTAGACTCCCTGTCATAGCGTACCATCTGCTGGCTGTGGGCCACTATCCTGGTCTTTACCGTAGTTGGCCTTTCGTGCTCAACAATCACACCCTCGGTGTCAACCCCTGCCAGTCGGAGCTCATGAATTACCTTTCTCCCCATATCATCCGGCCCAATAACTCCGGCGACAAAGACTTTCCCCCCCAATGACCTGATGTTGTTGACTACGTTAGCAGCGCCACCCAATAGAAGTGTCTCCCTCGTGACATTTACAACAGGGACAGGGGCCTCCGGGGATATCCTTGAAACCTTTCCCCATATGTACTCATCTACCATGATGTCGCCTATGACAAGCACCCTGGCATTAGGAAAGTTCTTGAGTACCCTGTTAAGTTTTGGAAGTTCCACTTTCAATGCAGTTCTCCTTGTTCATTATGAAAAAAGGATGAAGGTTGAAGGCTAAGGGATGAATTAACTGTTGTTTTTCATCCTTCAACCCTCAGCCCTCATCCTTGCTTTTTTATTTGGTCGGGGCGGCGGGATTCGAACCCACGACCCCACGCACCCCAAGCGTGTGCGCTACCAGGCTGCGCTACGCCCCGACAAAATTCAGACAGGAAAGGATTTACCCATTGCCTATCTCCGGGAACCCTTTACTCAAGCATTTCCCTTATACCCTCAAGCTCCCCTTTAATCAAGGCCATTATATCACCTTGTTCGGAAAATGGAATATCTAATTGCTTCTTCTCTTTTTTTATATCCCTTATCCTCTTCTTGGCGCCTATGATGGTGTATTTCTCATCATAAAGGAGCCTCTTGATCTCCATTATAAGGGCGAGATCGTCTCTGTCATAAATTCTTTGATTGGACCTTGTCTTTTCAGGGGAGACTATACCAAACTCCGTCTCCCAATACCGCAAGACATGAGGCTTTACCCCTGTTATCCTGCTGACCTCGCCTATCCTGAAATATCTTTTGGATGATGGAAGTTCCAGATTCATTATGAACCCATTATTTTGGAAATTGAGAACTTAAGAAGCTGAGAAGTTGAGCGCAAGTCTCTTTTTCTTAATCTTCGCAACCTCTAAACTTCTTATTTTTCTTGATTCAAGGCGTCCCTAAGGACGTTGCTCGGCTTAAAGGTCAATACCTTCCTGGCCGGGATCTCTATCTCAGCGCCGGTCTGAGGGTTTCTGCCCCTCCTGCTCTTCTTCTCCTTCACGGTAAAGTTCCCAAATCCTGCCACCTTTACCGTGCCTTCCCCGCGGCTCAACTCCTCCCGGATAAGATCAAACGCCGACTCAACGATCTCATACGACTCTCGCTTTGGGAAGCCAACCCTTTCATAGACCTTTTCCACAATCTCAGCCTTTGTCATACCCTGCCTCCTTTATTCTCTTAAAGCCCCGCCCACCGCATCCTTTACGGCAGCAAGAACTTTCTCATGCAGTAAGCTTACCTCTTCTTCCCTTAACGTCCTGTCATGGGCCTGATACCTTATGGAATAGGCCATGCTCTTCTTTCCATCAGGAACATGTTTCCCCTGATAAAGATCAAACAGAAATACTTCCGTAATAAGCGGGTCTATATCTTTAATCGACTTATAAACCCTCTCCGCCGGGACATCGTCATCCAGGACAATGGCAATGTCTCTGGAAACCGCAGGAAACTTTGGGATATGGGCAAAAGAAACTGCCTTTGTCGACTCCATGAGAGGCTTCAACTCTATTTCAAACACATATGCCCTTCCCTTTATATCAAACCTCTCCATGACTTCCGGGTGGACCTCTCCCAATACCCCTGCATCCTGGTCGTATACCTCAACAGTTGCAGACTTACCGGGATGGAGATACTGGATAGTCTCGTTGGGAGCAAATACTGCTGACATCCCCATACCGTCTAAGAGATTTTCCACAACCCCTTTAACATCAAAGAAGTCCAACTCATCAGCCGGAAGGTTCCATCTCTTCCCATACCTGAGCCCGGTCATAACTCCGGTAACGACCATCCTTTCGCCTCTGTCATCCCCACGAAAAGGGAAGACCCTTCCTATCTCAAAGAAGCGCAGGTCTTCATTCTGGTGGCTAAGGTTGCTTCCAACAATTTCAAGGAGGGACGGGATGATCGTTGTCCTCATCACAGACTGTTCCTCGCTTATCGGGTTTAAAAGCCTCACTGGCGCAGCGTTTGGCGGGAGGAATGGTGAAACGGCCTTTGGAGACAGAAAACCGTATGTTACAGCCTCGTAAAAACCCATACCTATCAAGGCTCCCCTGAGCCTGTCCTCCAATATCCCTTTTTTATTCTTTTCTCCTGCTCTTGCCTCCACCTTCGGATATGTAACCGGTATAATGTCGTAACCTTTCAGCCTCGCCACCTCTTCTATAAGGTCTATCTCCCTGGTCAGGTCAACCCTGAAGGTAGGTGGAGTAACCATTATCCTCTCTCTATCCATTTCCTTTACAGCAAGCCCAAGTCCATTAAATCCATAGACAATCGAATCCATGTCCAGGTCTATCCCAAGAATGGACTTTGCCCTGCCCAGCCTCATCTCTATATTTACGGGATGTATCTTATTCGGGTATATATCTGTGAGCCCTGAAGAAGCATTTCCACCTGCAAGCTCCAGTATAAGTCCAATCGCCCTGTTAGAGGCATGAAGAACACCGTTAGGGTCTGCCCCTCTCTCAAACCGATGAGATGACTCTGTATGCAGTCCAAACCTCTTGGAGGCCTTCCTGACGATGGATGGCTTGAAATAGGCGCTCTCAAGGAGGATATCAGTAGTTATCTCTGAAACCTCTGACCCCATTCCTCCCATCAAGCCTGCGATAGCCAACGGTTTTTGGTTGTCCGCAATGATCAATGTTTCGCTGCCAAGAGACCTTTCTATGCCGTCGAGGGTCGTTATCTTTTCTTCTTCAGATGCCCTTCTTACCACGATCCTGCCACCAGAGAGGAGGCTGAGGTCAAAGGCGTGGAGCGGCTGACCTGTCTCCAGCATTACATAGTTTGTCACATCAACCACATTGTTGATTGTCCTGATACCGGATGCCTCAAGCCTCCTCTTCATCCATAAGGGGGACTGGCCGATCTCAATACCGTTAACTACTCTTCCAGTATACCTTGGGCAGGCTTCGGAATCCAGCACCTCCACTGATACGGCTAAAGGATCAAAAACGCCTCCAGATAAATCTGTCTTTGGCCTCTTCATATCCTTACCGGTAAGGGCGGCCACCTCCCGCGCAATACCTATAACTGAAAGGCAGTCGCTCCTGTTTGGAGTAATGTTTATATCAAATACAGTATCATCCAGCATCAGGGCCTTCGCAAAAGGGGTTCCAGGAGCTAACGTATCCTGCAGGATCATTAGACCTGAGGATTCCTTGGCAAGGCCAAGCTCCACCTCGGAACAGAGCATACCTTCAGAAACTTCGCCCCTTATCTTGCTCTTTAATATCTTGGTACCATTGGGAAGGTGTGCTCCAGGAAGGGCCAGGGGAACGAGGTCTCCCTCCTTCATATTCTTGGCGCCGCAGACTATAGCATGGGTTTTATCGCCGGTGCTCACAGAACAGAGTGTGAGCCTGTCGGCATTAGGATGGGGATTCATAGAGAGTATCCGGGCAACCACTACATTATCAAGCCCTCCTCCAAGCTTAGAGATACCCTCCACCTCCAGACCTGCGGTTATCAATGTCTCAGCAAGTCTCTCAGGAGAGATGTCTATGTCAACAAAATCACTTAGCCAATTTAGGGATATCTTCATAATTTTAAAGTCAAAACTTACCGCAGAGACGCGGAGACGCAGAGGAAACCATCTACAGCTTTTCTCAGCGCCTCTGCGGTGAAAATAAGCCTTTCAGTAGTAATCAAAACTGATTTAAGAACCTTATGTCGTTCTCAAAGAAGAGTCTTATATCATTTATCTTGTATTTCAGCATGGCTATCCTCTCTATCCCCATGCCGAAGGCAAAACCCGTATATATCTCAGGGTCGTATTTCACAAAACTGAACACAGCCGGGTCAACCATCCCGCAACCCATAATCTCAAGCCACCCTGTGTCTGAGCAGACCCTGCACCCGTCTCCCCTGCAAAGAACACACTGGATATCTACCTCAGCAGAGGGTTCTGTAAAAGGGAAGAAGCTCGGCCTGAACCTTAACGATACGTCCTCTCCAAACATCTCACCAACAAATGTCTTAAGTATACCCTTGAGGTCTCCAAAGGATATTCCCTTGTCTACTATAAGTCCCTCAACCTGATGGAACATGGGAGAATGTGTAACATCTGAGTCACACCTGTAAACAGACCCCGGGGCGATGATCCTTATTGGAGGGGCCTGTCTCTCCATTGTCCTTATCTGAACCGGTGATGTATGGGTTCTGAGAACCATATCTTCGGATATATAGAAGGTATCCTGCATGTCCCTGGCTGGATGGTCTCTGGGGATATTCAGGGCCTCAAAATTGTAGTAATCAGTCTCAATCTCCGGGCCGTCAGCCACAGAAAATCCTATCCTTGTGAATATCCCTACCACCTCATCCATCACAATGGAAAGAGGATGCCTTTTCCCTATCTGTACCCTTCTGCCAGGCAGAGTGATATCAACCTTCTCTTTCTTTAGAGAATCCTCAGTGGCCATCTTCTTTATCGAGAGGAACCTCCCGGTAAAGGCAGCCTCCAGCGTGTCTTTTACAACATTTACAAGCTGTCCAAAGGCTGGGCGCTCAGACGGAGAAAGGCTCCCCATCTCCTTCATGATCGCCGTAATCTCACCCTTCTTTCCGAGATAGCGGGCCTTCACGGAGAGGAGCTCCTGCTCGTCAGGCGCTTTATCTATGAGGACAAGCGCCTCTTCCTTAAGCCTTTCAAGACTTCCCTTCATCTTATTGAATGTTTTCTTTGGCGATCGTTATAAGCCTGGAAAAACCGGCAGGATCGTTCACGCAGAGGTCGGCCAGAACCTTCCTGTCAAGATCTACGCCGCCTTTTTTAAGGCCGGCTATGAACTTGCTGTACGAAAGGTCTGCCATCCTCACAGCCGCATTTATCCTGGTGATCCAGAGGGATCTGAACTCTCTCTTCCTGACCTTCCTGTCCCTGAATGCGTAGTTGAGACCTTTATCTATGGTCTCCATAGCGGTCTTCAGACGTATCCTTCTGCTGCTATAAAAACCCTTTGCCAACTTCAGTATCGCTTTTCTTTTGTTTTTACCTTTGGGTCCTCTTTTTACTCTGGGCATTTCATTACTCCTTGATTTATTTTCAGTAGGGGCAACCTTGCATGGTTGCCCTATCTTTGGCGGCCACAAATGGCCACCCCTGCATTTCCCTTAAAGATAATGCAGCAACCTCTTCATGTTCTTTTCATCCACCTTTGCAACAAGGCCGCCCTTCCTCAGTCCCCTCTTTCTTGAGGTCGTCTTGCTTGTAAGGATATGTCTGGTGTTGGCCTTGCTCCTCTTTACCTTTCCCGAAGCCGTAAGTTTAAACCTCTTAGCAGCCCCTTTATTCGTCTTAAGTTTTGGCATATAACCCTCCTTTGTATTTAAAAATCAACCACAGAGACACTGAGGCACTGAAAAAACACTTTAAAAACTTTACTCTGTGTCTCTGTGCCTCCGTGGTTAATTTTGTTTTTGAAGTATCAACACTATTTCTTCGGAGCAATAATCATCGTCATGTTCCTTCCTTCCTGCCTGGGAGACTGCTCTATCACACCATGGTCCTTTACCATCTCCGCCATCCTGTCGAGTAATGCCCTTCCAAATTCAGTATGGGCCATCTCCCTGCCCCTGAATAAGACCACCACCTTCGCCTTGTTACCGTCTTCCAGAAACCTGAGTACATGCTTGAATTTAAACTGAAAGTCATGCTCCTCAGTCTTCGGCCCAAGCTTTACCTCTTTAACAAGAACCACGCTCTGCTTCTTCTTCGCCTCATGACTCTTCTTGCTCTGCTGGTATTTAAACTTTCCATAGTCCATGATTCGACATACTGGCGGAGTCGCCCCTGGAGATATCTCCACCAGATCCAGCCCCTCGGCCTCAGCCGCGGCCAGCGCGTCCCTTACGCTCATGATGCCGAGTTGAGCTGCATCGCTCCCGAGTACTCTTATCTCAGTAGCCCTTATCATCCTGTTGATTCTTACAGTGTCCTTAGCGATATTCATTACCTCCTGTTATTAAATATAAGGCTGAGGGCTGAAGGTTAAAGGATGAATTTAAATAATCATTCATCCCTCATTCCTCATCCTTCATCCTTTCTGCATGCACTCTTCTTTAATCATCGCAATAAACCCGTCTTTTTCCATAAAACCAAGGTCTTCGCCGCTCCTCTTCCTGACGGCAACACCTTCACTTTCCATCTCCTTGTCCCCGATAACAAGCATATATGGGACCTTCTGCATCTGAGCCTCTCGGATCTTGTAGCCTATCTTCTCGTTCCTCTTGTCTATCTCTGCCCTTATCCCGGCCTTCCGAAGTTTTTCAAGGACGCCGTCAGCATAAGGAATATGCTTGTCGGTTATGGTCATCACCATGGCCTGAACAGGTGCAAGCCAGGTCGGAAATGCCCCGGCATAATGCTCAATGAGTACCCCAAAAAACCGTTCAAGGGAACCCATAAGCGCCCTGTGAATCATTATCGGCCTGTGCCTCTTGCTGTCCTCGCCTATATAGTTCACATCAAACTTCTCGGGGAGATTGAAGTCCACCTGGATAGTTGAACACTGCCAGGAACGTCCAATGGAATCCTTTATCTTCAGGTCGATCTTTGGGCCGTAAAAGGCCCCGCCTCCCTCATCCACCTTGTATGAAAGGTTGTGCCTTTCAAGTCCTTCTCTAAGCGCCTCAGTCGCCTCATCCCATACTGCAGGTTCTCCTACATACTTCTCAGGCCTGGTTGAGAGGTAGGCCTCGAACTCGCTGAATCCAAACGTCCTGAGTATATAAAGGACAAAGTCAATGACCCTGTCTATCTCTGATCCAAGCTGTTCACGGGTGCAGAAGATATGCGCATCATCCTGGGTGAACCCCCTGACCCTCATAAGGCCATGGAGGACGCCGGATTTCTCGAACCTGTATACTGTGCCCAACTCCGCCTGCCTTATCGGAAGATCCCTGTAACTCTTCATGGACGAGTTGTAAATCATGATATGGAAAGGGCAGTTCATAGGCTTGAGCTCGTACTCAAACCCCTCTACATCCATGGGGGAGTACATACTCTCCCTGTAAAAATCCCAATGCCCGCTCTGCTTCCAGAGGTCAAGCCTGGCTATGTGCGGCGTAAACACCAGCTCATAACCTGCCTTGTAATGCTCATCCCTCCAGAAATCCTCTATAGCCTTCCTGATCCTCGCGCCCTTTGGATGCCATAGGACAAGGCCTCCGCCAGCCTCATCGTTTATGCTGAAGAGGTCAAGCTCCTTTCCAAGCTTCCTGTGGTCCCTCTTCTTAGCCTCTTCGAGCTTATCAAGATGGGCCTTCAGTTCATCCTTTGTAGGGAATGCAGTTCCATAGACCCTCTGGAGCATCTTGTTTTTTTCATCACCACGCCAGTAGGCTCCTGCAATGGATAAGAGTTTTAATGCCTTTGCCTTTCCGGTATACCTAAGATGAGGGCCGCGGCAGAGGTCAACGAAATCTCCCTGTTCGTATACTGAAAAGGTCTCATCAGGGAAACCAGCTATTAGCTCCAGCTTGTAATCCTCGCCCTTTCCGGTAAAGAGAGTAATTGCATCGATCCTAGAAAGCTCCTTCCTCACTATGGGAAGGTTCCGCTTCACTATCTCGGCCATCCTTTTCTCTATGGCGTCAAGGTCTTCGGGCGTAAAGGTCCTGTCGAAGTCGAAGTCATAATAGAACCCGTCCTCAATGGCAGGGCCAATGGCAAGCTTCGCCTTCGGATAAAGCTCTTTCACGGCCTGTGCAAGGATATGCGCAGAGCTGTGACGCAAAACCTCAATTTCCTCTGTACTCAAAACATCTCCACTCTGGATAAACGGCCCGAGCCCAAGACGGGCGTAGGCGGCTGGTCATGAACAGACCGGCACTTTTTTATATCAGCCCTGACGGCTGACAGTTCTTTCATGGTAGGCACGGGCAGGATTGAACTGCCGACCCCTTCCGTGTCAGGGAAGTGCTCTCCCACTGAGCTACGCGCCTGAAAAAATAAGCGTTCTTTATATCAGTTGAGCCCAAACTTGTCAAGTAAAATATGGTACTTATGATAAGGGATCAGTCCGCTTTTGGAATCACTATAATGCTGGACTCCTTGTCCATGAAGTACTTCCTCTTGTCTTCCTCGTAATTGTAGCCGATCTCAGTACCGGCAGGAATTTTTACGTTCTTGTCTATTATCGACATGTTGATCTTACACCCTTCCCCTATCTCTACTCCGTCCATGATTATCGAGTTGATTATGCTGGCGCCGCTGTTGATGTGGACGTTTCTACCTAGAACGGAATCCTGGACATTGGCGCCGGTCACTATAGATCCCTCCGATACCACGGAGTTTATCACGCTCCCCCTCTTACCTTTCTTGTCATAGCAGAACTTTGCTGGAGGAGCTCCGTAGCTGGCCGTCCGGATCGGCCACTTGGAATTGTAAAGGTTGAATGTGGAATCTATCCTCCTCAGGTCCATATTGGTCTCCCAGTATGTCTTTATGGTACCGACGTCCCGCCAGTATCCTCTTTCTATTTCAGAGGCGCCCGGGACGTTGTTGGTCATAAAGTCATAGACGAAGAGGCGGGACGTCTTGTAGATGCTCGGGAGGATTGATTTCCCGAAGTCATGCTCAGTGTCTTCCTTTGCATCCTCTTCGAGGACATCTATCAAAAAATCTGTGTTGAATATGTAGTTGCCCATGGAGATCAATGCCTTTGTTGGGTCGTTAGGCATGGGAATAGGGTTTTTAGGCTTTTCCTGAAACCCCTGGATCCTGCCTTTCTTGTCAGCCTGAATGATCCCGAACTGGCTGGCCTCCTCCAATGGGACAGGAAGGGCGGAAACAGTGACATCAGCCTTATTCTTGATATGGAACTCTATCATCTGCCTGATATCCATCCTGTAAACATGGTCTGCACCGAAGATCAGGACGATATCAGGGGCAAAGCGCTTTATGAGATTAATATTCTGATATATGGCATCTGCGGTCCCCTTGTACCACTCCTCTCCGGTCCTCATCTGGGCCGGAACAATAGTGACAAACTGATCCCTGAGAAGGGTCCCGAATCTCCAACCGTCTTTCAGGTGCTCCATGAGGGACTGGGCCTTGAACTGGGTCAGCACGTAAATCGAGTAGATACCGGAGTTTACCAGATTGCTCAGGACAAAATCTGTAACCCTGTACTTCCCACCGAACGGGACTGCCGGCTTAGCCCTTTCCTGAGTCAAAGGGAACAACCTGGTCCCCTTCCCTCCAGCCATGACCATAGCCAAGACCCTCATGTTTTCCATTGCCATATCGACCCCCTCAAACTGTACTTATGACCAAGATAGCTTGATTCGGGCATTATATCAGGGAAGAGTAAAAAAAGACAAAGATTAATACCAAGTTACATTCAAACATCTACTTTAGTATAAATGACCGTTACTGAGATCCCTGCATCTTTGCGAGCAAACTACCTTTTCCTAAGTAACTTTAATACCTCACTCAGCGGCCTTGTATTCAGCACATCCTTCTTCTCAACCCATCCGCGCCTTGCCGTATTGACCCCGAACCTGATATTGTCCATATGAAGCTTCATGTGTGTGTCGGTTGAGATAACAAGCATAACCCCCATATCCTTCGCCAGCTTGCAATGGATGTCATTCAGGTCAAGCCTGTCGGGGTAGGAGTTTACCTCCATAGCGACATTATACCTTTTTGCTGTCTCAAAGAGCTTTTCCATATTCAGGGGATATGGCTCCCTCCCGGTCAGCAAGCGACTTGTAGGATGGGCAATGACATTCACCAAGCCTGTCTCCATGGCGGTGATTATTCTTTTCGTCATATCATCTTCAGTCATATTAAACTTGGAGTGAACAGCGGCAACCACTACATCCAGCTTTTTCAATGCTTTCTCGCTGTGGTCAAGGGTCCCGTCACTCTTGATATCAACCTCTGTCCCTTTGAGGACCGTGAAGCGTGAACCGTGAGACGTGAGACGTTTGTTGAATTTGTCTATCTCTTCTATCTGCTTCAGCAATCTCTCTTCATTCAGCCCGTGGGCAATACCCACCGCCTTGGAGTGGTCAGTTATGGCAATATACTCGTAACCCTTTTTAACGGCATAATCCACCAGCTCTTCTACGGTGTTCCCACCGTCGCTCTCCTTTGTGTGGACATGGAGGTCGCCTTTGATCTCCTCGACCTTGATTAAGTCAGGCAATCTCCCCTTTTCAGCAGCCTCTATCTCCCCCCTGTTTTCCCGAAGCTCCGGCGGAATCCAGGGAAGCCCCACGGCCTTATAGACTTCCTCCTCAGTCTCTCCAGTGATCCATTTTTCGTCCTTTTCCCTGAATACCCCGTATTCGCTGATCTTGAGCCCCATCCTCTTGGCCCTGTCGCGGATGGCGACGTTGTGGGCCTTTGAACCAGTGAAGTACTGGAGGGCTGCGCCGAATGCCTTCTTCTCCATAACCCTTACGTCCGTCTGCATGCCGTTCTTTAGCACAACCGTTGTCTTTGTCTCCCCCCTTGCAAGAACGCTCGCCACATCAGGAAATGCAACAAATCTCTCCATGACAGCGGCCCCTTTCCTGCATGTTACGAGGATATCCAGGTCACCGATAGTCTCTTTCCAGCGCCTGAGGCTCCCAGCAGGGACGACATCTATCACTCCAGTCGTCTTTTTCAAATACTCCACAATCTGGTTGGCATAGGAAAGTCCGGCAGCCAGCCCGAACCTCCCTGCGCCTGCTTTAAGGCTCTTTATCCCCTTGAGTATCTTCTCTTCAGACTTCTCGCCCATTCCGGGAAGACCCTTAAGCTTCCCTGCCATGGCCGCTTTTTCAAGACCTTCAATCGATTTTATCCCGAGTTGGTCATAGAATAGCTTCACTTTTTTGGGGCCAACACCTGACACCTTAAGGAGATCAAGGAGAGTTGGCGGAAGCTCCTTCAGAAGCTCCTGATGGAAATGGCATTTCCCTGTCTTCAATATCTCAACGATCTTCTCATGGAGGCTCTCGCCAATCCCCGGTATCTCCTCCAGATCCTCCTCGTTCCTCTCGACGATACTCTTGATATTTACTGGAAGCCCCTCTATGACAAGCCCGGCGTTCCTGTAAGAACGTATCCTGAAGGGGTTGTCTCCCTTGATCTCAAGAAGATCGGCAATCTCATAGAATACCTTTGCAATATCGAGGTTCTCCATATATATGAAGGTTATATTATGATTCGGAAATCGTCAACTCACAAGATGGCTTCACATCATTCTTTGTCAATTAATGATCCCTTTTGTCTTTCACTTTACCTTGTGTTTGTGGTAAATATCCCTTCCATCGATTCAGAGAGGAAACAACCTTGCAAAAAGAGATAAGGAAACAGGTTTTTAGACTTGCCATCCCTGCGGCATTGAGCAGCCTCCTCCAGAGGACTGTGAGTATCTTCGACATATTCCTGGTAGGAGGACTTGGGGCATCTTCCATTGCAGCAGTTGGTATTGGACAGCTTAGCATCTTTGTAGCAATGACGATATTCATGGGCCTTTCGGCAGGGACAACGGTAGTCATCGCCCACCTGGTTGGTGCTGAAAAGGGACAAGAGGCTGGGAAGACTGCATATCAATCTATTCTCGTAGTATCTGGAGTTGCGGTTCTCATAAGCCTTATCGGAATAGCCTTCAGTTCAGAGCTGCCTCTCTTCATGGGGGCTGATGCAGAGGTCACACTGATAGCCGACACCTATCTAAAGATAATCTTTTACGCCTTCATATTCACAACGTTTGTAAACATTCTGACAGGGATAATGCACGGTCATGGGGACACAAAGACTCCACTGAAGGCGATTATCTTCGTCAACATCCTCCACTTTGTAATTGCATATCCGCTTATATACGGGAAGTTTGGATGCCCACAGATAGGGGTTCCCGGCGCCGCCATAGCCATAGGGGCATCAGAGGCGGTTGGGGCTGCCTGGTTATTCTGGGCTGCCTTGAGAAAAGGGTATCTCAAAAAAGGGCCAATAGACACCATCCTTACCAGAAGGGTCCTCCGAGTGGGGATGCCAGTGGCGTTTGACAGGGTCATACAACAGCTTGGGCAGATGGCATTTGCCATGATTGTGATGGGTTACGGGACTGCTGCATACGCGGCGCATCAAATAGGCCTTTCCATTGAGGCATTCTCCTTCATGCCGGGCCTTGGCCTGTCAATAGCGGCGGCGACAATGGTAGGGCATAGTTTAGGGGCAGAAAAGGCGGATAGGGCAAAGATAAGCACGATTGAGGCGACCCGCCTGGCCGTCATAATCATGACTACCATGGGACTCTGCTTCTTCTTCCTTCCTTATCTGTTTATGAGGGCATTCACGACAGACCCGCAGGTGATCGCGCATGGGACTGCGTTCCTCAAGATCGTTGCCGTCCTCCAGATACCTCTGGCAATCTCAATGGTACTTGCCGGAACTTTAAGGGGCGGGGGGGACAGCAGATATTCGATGTTGACCACCATTGCAGGGATGTGGTTATTCAGGATACCTGCAGCCCTTATCCTTATAAAGTTTTTTCATGTGGGACTCTATACTACATGGTCTCTCATGATATTCGACTGGCTTATAAGGGTGACAATGCTTGTATACAGGTACAGGTCGGGAGAGTGGCAGAAGAAGGTGTAATCACCCTCCTATCTCCTTGAGCCTCCCGGATATTATATCCCTTACCTTCTGGTTCAGTTCCTTCCTTGAAGATGGAAAAAGCCCCTCCGTAGGTATAGGCTCGTCTATTACAACCGTTATCATTCCAGGCCTTTTCGCAAACTCCTTCCGTCTCCAGAAGAGGCCTGCATTGTGGGTTACAGGGACTATAGGTACACCGGCCTTCAATGCAAGGCTCACGCCTCCTGGGTTGAACTCGCCCATCTCTCCCGGCGCAATCCTTGTCCCCTCCGGGAAGATGATTACGCTAAAACCCTCTTTCAGGAGCCTGGCCCCCTCGCTGTTTATCTGTTTCAGTGATGTTATCCCCATCTCCCTGTCTATCCCTATATGCCCAAGGACCTTGAGGCACCAGCCGAATACAGTGATAAAGAAAAGCTCCCTTTTGAGCACCCACATGTAAGGAGGGAAGATGGAGGGGAATATGACCGTCTCCCATGCGCTCTGGTGCTTGGCAAGATAGACGGCGGGGCCTGCCGGAATATTTTCTCCCCCGATAACTTCATAACTTACTCCGCAAAGCAGCCTCAGGTATATCCCGTTCAGCCTGCTCCAGAGGCGTCCAAAGAAATAAGATGCCCTGATCCCTAAGGGCCTGACAATAACGATCAACGCAGACAATATAAGGGTCGTCGGCCAGTGGAGCATATAAAATAAAAGAGAGCGGATTGTGAGCAATTGACTACCCTTCCTTCAAAGTGACATCGAGCAGATGTCTCTTATATCACATTATCTTTGCCTTTTCAAAGGGCGCCAAAGCTGGTATTATCCTTGCCATGAAGAGGTTCCTGAAGTTCATCATTGGCCTTGCCCTCCTTCCAGCGTGCTACGGATATTCACTGGAGTTTCTGAGGGTCATATCAGCAATATACAAGAATCCAGGCACTTACTGGGGAATATTTGTCGGGGGAGGTGCGGTTTATCTGCTGTTCCACATCACTCTCCCAAAACCGCTACTATTGCATATCTTTGGCCATGAACTGACCCATGCCTTCTTCGCAAAGCTGTTCGGCTGGAAGGTCAAGTCTATGAAGGCCACAAACAGCGGCGGCCATGTAAAGCTATCAGGCTCCAACTTCATCGTAACCCTGGCCCCTTACTTCTTCCCGCTTTACTCATTCATAGTCCTTCTCATATATATGATGACTATCCTGTTTGGTTACGATAAAGCCTTTTACCCTTATTTCCTCTTCCTTACAGGGTTCACCATCTCCCTCCACATCCTCATGACCATAGAATCTCTGAGGGCAGACCAGCCCGATATAAAAGAGGGGGGGCTGGTATTTTCTGTCCCTCTTATCTATCTCGGAAATATGCTGGTTATGGTCCTGCTCCTGAGGCTCACGGTCTTTAAAGGCATAAACTATTACGGTTTTCTGAAGATAGGTTGGCTCAGGAGCTGGGAGGTGTGGAAGGCACTGTACAAGGCTGCTGTGGGATGATGTCTCTGCTCTTGACCAAAACCCTCATATCTGCTATTGATAATAATCATGGGCGATTAACTCAGCGGGAGAGTGCCACCTTCACACGGTGGAAGTCGCAGGTTCAATCCCTGCATCGCCCACCAAAATAAGCTTTAACCAGGGCACGAGATATGCCCTTATTTGTTTTTATTAAGGGAAGATGGATAAACGAATCATAACTCTGATCACTGATTTCGGAATAAGGGACGGATACGTCGGCATAATGAAGGGTGTCATCGCGGGGATAAACCCAGATGGATCTGTTATTGATGTAAGCCATAATGTTGCCCCCCAGGATATATCTGAGGCATCTGCAATCCTCAAGGATTCATACCGTTACTTCCCGAAGGGAGCTATCCATCTTGTAGTAGTTGATCCTGGCGTTGGAGGCAGCAGACGGCCAATCATTGTCGAAACTCCTGACTACACCTTTGTCGGCCCTGATAACGGTGTATTCACACCGATATACGAATCGGGCGAGGTGCTGAGGGTAATAGAAATATCCAACAGAGATATGCTCCTCCCTTACATCAGCAGCACATTTCACGGAAGAGATATATTTGCCCCTGCAGCTGCTCATCTCTCAAAGCTTCTGCCGTCATCTATCTTCGGCCCTGAGATAACCGACTACGTCAGGATAAAGGCCTCTGTTCCTGAGATTAAGGGGGACATCATGACAGGAGAGGTTGCCTATATCGACAACTTCGGCAACCTTATCACAAATATCGATATAGGTACCCTTCGCAACTTTTGTGAAGATGAAAATTTCGATGTAGAGATAAAGGGTAAGACCATCCACGGACTTAAAAGAACCTATGCAGAGAGCTCAGGAGGGAAACTGATTGCACTCATAGGAAGCTCCACCAGGCTTGAGATTGCGGTAAATCAGGGAAACGCCGGAGATTTTCTAAAGACTGAAAAAGGCGCAATAGTCAAGGTGAGGAAAGGAGGAGGGAGACATCTCAAGTATAAATTGAACCTCTTCCTCTTCATAGCCACTGTATTTACAACCCTCTTTGCAGGAGCCCTTCAGCAGGGGGTTAACCCTGTTGTCACGCCATGGAAGATATACAAAGGGTTCCCGTTCTCGTTTACCCTCCTCTCTATCCTCCTTATACACGAACTCGGCCATTTTTTTACGTCCAGAAAGCACAAGATACAAGCAACTCTTCCTTACTTTATCCCAGCCCCATCATTTATCGGCACATTCGGAGCTGTCATATCCATGAAAGAACTCCCACAGAGCAGGTCTGCTATAATGGATATAGGGGTGTCAGGTCCTCTTGCTGGATTTGTCGTTGCTGTGGCCGCTTATATCCTTGGGCTATATCTGCCGAGTGGACAATCAACTCTTACTCTGTCACCTGTCGGAGAGTCCATATTGAGCAAGGCTCTTATATGGCTCATAAGAGGGGATGTCCCTGAGCATGCAAGCATACTTATACATCCGATAGGTTTTGCCGGCTGGCTGGGCCTCTTTGTCACATCTCTCAACCTCCTACCCATAGGTCAGCTTGATGGGGGACATGTTTCTTATGCCCTGCTCGGTGATAAGCAAAGATTCCTGGCAGGGTTCACTGTTTTCATCCTTATATTTCTAGGTTTATTTGTCTGGCAGGGGTGGCTGTTCTGGGCGCTTCTGACGCTTATAATAGGGATAAGACACCCGAAGCCCATAGACCCATATACTCCTCTTGATGCCAGAAGAAAGACCCTCGGTCTTGTTGCCTTGATCATCTTTATCATCACCTTCATGCCCACCCCCTTTGCCTCTTAAAAAAATATATATCGTATCATTACTTTTTACTTGACTTTGCCAGTAGAGTCATAGTATAAATCACCCAAATTAGGCAACCGGTACTCATAATAATCAATTAAAACGTATGGTTACCGGCCTGGATTTAGAGCCCGCAAATCCACTGGAATCAAGCACTTGCGAGCTTCACTCATAGACAAGATTATCTAAAGGGTTTAATAGAGTTCTGCCGTATAAAACACCTTAAGTAAAACAGTTAATGGCCATCTCTGATACAGGAGGTGATAAACAAAGGTTTTTCTGGGGAGGGACTTAGGTCAAGTTAGTCACGCGGTAATTTCAAAGCCCTTAGGGGCAAAAAAACAAACCAAGGAGGATAACAAATGACAAAAGCTGAATTAGTATCCACTATCGCAAAGGATGCAGCCATTCCAAAGGCTGCAGCAGAGAAGGCACTTAATTCCTTTACAGCAAACGTGACCAAGTCTCTCAAGAAGGGAATAAAGGTTACCCTCGTAGGCTTCGGGACATTCACCGTTTCCAAGAGAGCTGCCAGGAAGGGAAGAAACCCTCAGACCGGCAAGACCATCAGCATCCCTGCAACAAAGGTTCCTAAGTTCAGGGCTGGCAAGGCTCTTAAAGACGCTGTAAAGAAGTAAGGTTAAGCAGTAAATAAGCCTCCCCACGCCCAGTCCGCTTTGCGGGCTGGGCTTTTTTTTATCATCCAATCCGATTCCCTTTAAGCTGGTAGATTAATTATGGGGCTTCCTGATAACAATAATAAATATGATGAATAAAATGGCAGACAGGCTTGCAGTTATTGCCCCGAAGTAGAACGTCGCAGACGGAGAGACATGGTCCCACAGCCAGCCTCCGATAAGGCTTGCAGGGAGCATGGCAATCCCGACGATTGTATTATAAACACCAAAGGCAGTGGCCTTAAATTGTTGTGGAATGATGGTAGCGAGGAAGGCCTTCTGTATCCCCTCTGTGAGCCCCATAAAGACACCATAAAAACCGAAAAGTATCCAGATAGCTGTAGCATCGGCTGCGACTGCAAAGCCGTAGTAAAGGAGTGCAAAGAGGACGAATCCAGTAAGTATCACCCTCTTCTTTCCGAACCTGTCCGCGGCGATCCCGGCGGGGATGGCAGATAAGGAATATACGAGATTGAAAAGCAGGTATACAACAGGGATCATAATGGCCGGGATTCCCTTCTGCTCGGCCCTGAGGATAAGGAAAACGTCACTCGAATTTCCTAATGCAAATATGGCTGCAATGAGAACAAAGAACTTGAACCTCCAGTCAAAATGTTTGAGGGTAAGCTTGGGTCTTTCGGAAAGCTCTGCTGGTGGTTTCTTTGTCTCCCTGATGAAAAAGATAATCAGGAGGACGGCGATTGCCCCTGGTATTATTGAAAGCCAGAATACCATCCTATAGTCATTTGAGAGAATGCCAAGAAAGAAGAAGGCGAGGGCAGGCCCTACAACAGCGCCCATTGTATCTAATGAGCGGTGGAAGCTGAATGCCCTTCCGAGGAACTCTTTTTCTGTAGATTCTGCAATAAGGGCATCTCGCGGGGCGCCGCGGATACCCTTCCCGAACCTGTCAAAAAACCTGAAGGTAAATACATTATGCCAGGTTGTGGCGAGCGCAACGATGGGCCTTGTAAGGGTCGAGAGGCCGTAACCCGCTACCATAAGCCATTTACGGTTCCCTATCCTGTCTGAGAGATAACCTGAAAAAACCTTTAAAATACTTGCCGTAGACTCTGCGACTCCCTCGATAAGGCCAATTGCAGATTTGCTGACACCGAGGGAGTTTGCAAGGAAAAGGGGGACGAGCGGATAGATCATCTCGGAGCCTATATCCATGAAGAAGCTCACAAGTCCGCTGACATATATGTTTCGACCAAGGCCGAAGAACTTTTTATCCTGTCCTGTCAAACCTTTATTTCCTGTGTCGTATTCCCTTTACCCATAGATTCTACTTTAAGACTTCATCCTCTTTAAAAGCTCAATACTGCTGTCATTCCCACCCCTTGCCCGCCTTGCAGAGACATCGGTACCAGGTAGACGCTGCCGGCATCTTTCTTCTTATGCAGGTAAACTATGCTTTTACCGGACACTATTCCTATGACCGCACCGGCAAAGACGTCCGAGGCCCAGTGCTTGTCGCTATAAATCCTCTGGATGCCGACCATGGAGGCCAGTCCATAGGCTATTACATCAACCACAGGATTTTCATATTCCTCTGCAAAGACCGAGGCGATTGAAAAGGCGCTTATGGTATGCCCTGACGGCATTGCGGTGTGGTCCGAATCGGTGGAGAAGGCCGAGTATCGTGTGCTTCCATCCTCCGTATATGGCCTTGACCGTCCGAGCCCGATCTTGGCCGCCGTTCCCACAGTATTTGCAACGATAAATGATTCAAGTGACAGAAGGGCCGTCTCCTGCATCTTTTCGTTCCCGATGAGGTAGCCGCTACCGCCATATACGGCAAGAAAGCCGAGGTCATACAACCCGTCTCCAAAGTTCACCGCTATCTCGGATATGTTGTCGCTGGATGAAGTCCTTCGGTCCTGGAAATAGCTCCTTATCTTCTCATCTTGGCTGTATATTGCTGCACCGGCGCCGATGATGCCGAATGTGATGAGGGCGCTCTTCTTCTCCATCCTCGAAGGAGAGGTGACCGCATAGGCGACGTCCTCCTTCAGGTTCCTAAAAAGCGAATATCTTTCCTCTGCAATGGCGCTTCCGAAAAACATCAGGAGCACAATTACGGATATAAGGCAGGATGGAATGACCTTTGTTGGATTTCCCCACGAAGGCAGAATCTCCCTGGCCGTTATTTTCATCTTTATTGACATATATATCCTTTCTTTAATCTACTTATTCAGGCTGACTTCTCAATATCTTTGGCGTCCATCCCCTTAAAAACCGGTCAACAAAATCTGCCTTGCCAAAGATGAGAATCTTACCATAATAAAAAACCCCCGCATGATCTTTGCAGGGGTAATCTGTTTTCTTTGCACAGGGTCTGTCAATGCTTACGGAAGATCGGTCCAGGTCTTTTTCTTCCTGTACTCAAGCTTGTTCAAGGCATTTATATAAGCCTTTGCTGAGGCAACTATGATGTCAGTATCGGTTCCCTGGCCTATAGCTGTTTTGCCGCCTTCCTCAAGTCTCACAGTAACCCCGCCCTGGGCATCGGTTCCACCTGTTATGGCGTCAACAGAATAACGTAAAAGCTTGCTCTTAGTCTTTGTTATTGTCGCAATAGTCTTAAAAACAGCATCCACAGGCCCTACACCAAAGCCAGCCTTAAGGACATTCTTGCCGTCTGCTTCCAGCTCTACGGTAGCCGTTGGCACTGTAACGCTTCCGCTGGATACATTCAGATAGACCAGCTTGTATTTATCAGGTATCCGCAGGACCTCATCGGCCACTATGGCATCCAGATCCTCATCAAATATTTCCTTCTTCTGGTCGGCCAGCTTCTTGAACCTCTCGAAGGCAAGCTCTAAATCCTTTTCCGAGAGATCATATCCCAACTCTTTCAGACGCGCCTTAAATGCATGTCTGCCTGAATGTTTACCAATTACAATAGCGCTCTGAGATACTCCAACCGACTCTGGAGTCATAATCTCGTATGTTGCCTTCTCTTTAAGCATCCCGTCCTGATGAATACCTGCCTCATGGGCGAAGGCATTGGCGCCTACAACCGCCTTGTTCGGCTGAACAACTATCCCTGTTATATGGCTTACAAGGCGGCTTGTGGAATAAAGCTGTTCTGTGACGATATCAGTATCGAAACCGAACAACGCCTTCCTTGTCTTAAGAGCCATAACTATCTCTTCAAGGGAGGCATTCCCTGCCCTCTCACCAATCCCGTTTATTGTGCATTCAACCTGTCCTGCCCCGTTCTGAATTGCGGCAAGGGAGTTGGCAACAGCAAGACCCAGATCGTTGTGACAGTGGACTGAGATGACTGCCTTGCCAATGTTCGGAACGTTTTCCTTCAGGGACTTTATCAGGTTTCCGAATTCAGAAGGTATCGCATAACCCACCGTATCCGGGATGTTTACCGTCTTTGCACCGGCAGAAATAACTGCTGCTACAACCTTGGCCAGATATGCCGGATCACTGCGGACCGCATCCTCTGCGGAAAACTCAACATTCTCAGTATATTTACAGGCGTGTTTCACGGCCTTTACAGCAGCCTCCAGAACCTCTTTCCTGCTTTTCTTCAACTTAAATTTAAGATGTATATCGGAAGTGGCGATAAAGGTGTGTATTCTCGGCTTCTTTGCGAATTTTAAGGCCTCCCATGCCCTGTCTATATCCTTTTCATTGGCCCTGGCAAGCCCAGCAACCTCGCATCGGGTCACAGCCTTGGCTATCCGCCTTACAGCCTCAAAATCGCCTTCAGATGCGATTGGGAACCCGGCTTCTATAACATCTACACCCAGCTTCTCCAGCTGCTTGGCGACCCTGACCTTCTCATCAATGTTCATGGAGGCCCCGGGAGACTGCTCACCATCCCGCAGGGTGGTATCAAATATCTTTATAAATTTCTTTTTCATAAAATAACCTCAGAAACTCTCACCGCAGAGGCGCTGAGACGCTGAGAAAAACCTTTCATACAGGTTTATCTGTACCTCTGCGTCTCCTCGGTTCTATTGTTTTCAGTTTTTTGCTTCCAGCTTTTCGCTTTTTGTATCCTTCCGTTTCCCGTAAAACAGCAGCCCCTCTATAGGACCTGACAGGGCATAACCTACGGCCAGGGTAAATAGCATTATCTCATGCTCTGCTATTATCAGGATTAGCAGGATCAGGACAGCCACAAAGATGTAAAATGGCTGCCTCTTGAAAAGGCTTGGGTCCTTGAAGCTGTAATATTTCACATTGCTCACCATAAGAAATGCCAGGATGTATGTTGTGAGGACGATGGTGATATGCTTGGTAGTTCCAGTTCCCCCTAAATAGTAAAACAGAAGTACCATTGTTGCAATCACACCAGCGGCGGCAGGTGTTGCAAGACCGTTGAACCTCTTGGACTCCACCGTTGCCACCTGGATATTGTATCTGGCCAGTCTAAGAGCTGCGCATATCACGTAGGAAAACCCTGCAACCCACCCGAACTTACCGAATGACTGGAGGCCCCAGACATATATCAAAACACCGGGCGCAACGCCGAATGCCACCAGATCAGCCATAGAGTCGAATTCGATCCCGAACCTGGAGCTGGTGCCTGTAAGCCTTGCAATCTTTCCATCAAGGCCGTCCAAAACGCCTGATATAAGTATATAAACCGCCGCATCATGGAAGTGGCCGTTAAATGCTGCGACTATCGCCCTGAAGCCGAAGAAAAGTGAGGCTGCTGTGATTGCATTGGGAAGGATGTAAATCCCCCTCTTTACAGTATCAGCGCCAACCTCCGCTCTTTTGAATTTCTTCATTTCAGATACCCCAATACGGTCTCTCCAGCCACTACCTTATCTCCTATCCTGACGTTTAAGGTTGACCCGGAAGGGAGGTAGACGTCAACCCTGGAGCCAAAGCGGATAAGCCCCATCCTCTTCCCTTTTTCTACTGTATCACCAGGCTTCAGGTAACAGACGATCCTTCTTGCTATGAGACCGGCTATCTGGACAAACATTATCCTCTTCCCGCTGCCTATATCAAGGATAACGGCATTCTGTTCGTTATCCATGGATGCCTTGTCCATATTGGCAGATATAAACTTACCCCTGTTGTAAATGACATCCTGAACCTTTCCGCTGTATGGCACCCGGTTTACATGGACATTGAAGACATTCATGAAGACGCTTATCTTCAGGGCCTTTTTCTTTAGATATCTATCCTCGTTAATCTCCTCTGCCACAATAATCTTCCCGTCTGCCGGTGAGATGACTGCTGACAGATCCTGAGGGGCAACCCTCTCAGGGTTCCTGAAGAACCACAAGACGAATATGGTAAGGAGCGTAAAAAAACATGCAGGATACCGCACTCCGAAATACCAGAGTGCGGCACTCAGAATCAGCAGTGGTATCGCAAAGGGAAGTCCCTCTATTGCTATAGGTGTGTTTTCATTCATGATTAATTCTTGCTCTCATCAACGATCTTCCCCTTTGTTATCCACGGCATCATGGAGCGGAGCTTCTTTCCAACCTCTTCAATGGGGTGCTCCTTTCCTTTCCTTGCCAGCGCCTTAAACATAGGCTGGTTTGCCTTGTTCTCAAGCATCCAGTCCCTGGCAAACTGGCCGGTCTGTATCTCTGTAAGTATCTTCTTCATCTCCTTCTTTGTCTCTTCCGTAATGATCCGCGGCCCTCTTGTAAGATCGCCGTACTCTGCCGTGTTGCTCACGGAGTAGCGCATATTGGCGATCCCTCCCTCGTAGATGAGATCTACAATGAGCTTGGTCTCATGCAGACACTCAAAATAAGCCATCTCCGGCGGATAACCTGCCTCTGTGAGTGTCTCGAACCCTGCTGTAATAAGGGCTGATATCCCTCCGCAAAGGACTGCCTGCTCACCGAAGAGGTCTGTCTCCGTCTCGTCCTTGAAATTAGTCTCTATTATTCCCGACCTTCCGCCTCCAATAGCTGAGGCGTACGAGAGGGCCAGGGCCTTTGTCTTCTTGGATGGGTCCTGATGTATTGCAATGAGGCAAGGGACTCCGCCGCCTTTTGTATACTCGTGCCTGACAAGATGCCCTGGGCCTTTTGGCGCCACCATTAATACGTTTATGTCCTCCCTTGGGACTATCTGCCCGAAGTGGATGTTGAAGCCGTGGCCAAATGCAAGAAATGCGCCCTTCTTGATGTTTGGGGCTATCTCATCCCTGTATATGTCACCCTGAAGCTCATCAGGAGCCAGTATCATTATCACATCCGCCCATTTTGCAGCTTCTACTACTGTAACAACTTTCAGCTTGGCTTTTTTAGCCTTCTCCCAGGACTTTCCCTCTCTTAAACCAACAATCACATTTACGCCGCTTTCCTTGAGGTTCTGGGCATGGGCATGTCCCTGGCTACCGTAGCCGATAACAGCCACTTTCTTAGACCTGATCAACTCTAAATTCGCATCCTTGTCATAGTAAACCTGCATCTTATCCTCCTGTTTTTATATTATTACACGGTAATATATACTGCATCCAGCGAAATTGCCATTATCGAGTGCGATGCAGAATAACAAAATATCTGCCTAAACTCAAGATTTTTATGTGTAAGTTTGGATGTGGGAAGTAACAAGCTAAATCCTACCCAAAAATCTTGCATGGGGTAGAACGGCTTGGAAAGAAGATCGGCAAGACCTCGCCTGAAGAACTGCATCAGATTATATA
>Ga0209431_10000552_pt1 | contig 31294 bp, 30 predicted proteins | sample RifCSP13_3_FD_184021 | JGI IMG/M metagenome (GOLD analysis project Ga0209431, IMG submission 184021) | Soil microbial communities from Rifle, Colorado - Rifle CSP2_sed 13_3 (SPAdes) (version 2) | ecosystem: Environmental > Terrestrial > Deep subsurface > Rock core/Sediment | place: Rifle... | reverse complement strand
AAATGCCGGTTTTAAAAATTGATAATTTTTCACTTCTTGAGGTAAAAGCATTGGCAATTTGGCAAAATACGATCACGATATAAGTTGAGGCGGTAGCTTGCCAATAAATTGGACTTTCGAGATTTAAACCTGACTTGAAATTCCACCCAGATTGATGTAAAGAAACTATAAAAATAAGTAAACCAAATATTCCCATCACTAAACCGACCTGTAATAAACGGGATAACATTTTCAGGTTAATAATTCGTTCGTTTTTTGAGCGAGGGGGGCGATTCATAATTCCGGCTTCTTCTTTTTCGACACCCAAAGCTAACGACGGTAAAACATCAGTCCCTAAATCGATGGCTAAGATTTGAATCGCGATTAATGGCAAGGGCAACCCCAAAATTAAAGCAAACAATGGCGCAAGTAATTCACCAGAATTTGAGGAAAAAACATAAAAAACGAATTTTTTGGTATTGTCAAAAATTCGGCGTCCTTCTTCAACCGCATTAACAATAGTGGCGAAATGATCATCAAGCAAAATCATATCCGCCGCCTCTTTAGTGACATCTGTACCAATCCGGCCCATGGCCACGCCAATATTGGCTTTCACTAACGCTGGGACATCATTGACACCATCGCCGGTAACTGCCACAATCTCGCCCATTTCCTGTAAGGTTTTCACAATTCTTAATTTTTGTTCAGGTTCAATTCGAGCAAATATTATCTTATCTTTTAGAGAATTTTTTAAAGCTAAATCATCCATATTATGTAAATCTTCACCGGTAATAATTTTGGTATCAGATGTGGCTAAACCAATTTGGAGAGCGATGGCTTTGGCAGTAAGTTCATAATCACCCGTAATTAAAATTACTTTAATCCCAGCTCGATTGCATTTTTCCATCGCCTCTTTAACGCCTTCTCTGGGTGGATCTTCAAGTGCTACAAGACCTAAAAAGGTTAAATTATTTTCAATCTCATTTTTGGGAATTTTCCTAACATTTTTAATTGATGATTTTGTAATTTTTTTCATCGCTATAGCTAACATACGAAAACCTGAATTTGCCATTGAATTATGTTTTTGCATGATAATTTCCTTTTCCTTGGTTTTTAGGTCGCACAATTTTAGTAATTCAAGGGTGGAGCCTTTTGTAAAAACAATTAATTCATTTTTGGAATTTTTAACAACCACACTCATTTTTTTTCTTTTTGAGGAAAATGGAATTTCGTGGATTCTGAGATTTGATTTTCTAATTTCTTCAAAGTTATGATTATTTTTTTGGCAATATTCTAAAAACGCGACTTCTACCGGATCCCCAATTGGTTTATTGTCAAGAATCGCATTATTACATAAAATTAAGTTATTAATAAAATATTCTTTTTGATTTTTAGAAAAATCATTAATTTGAGGCATAGTATTAACAACTGTCATTCGACTAGTCGTAATAGTACCAGTTTTATCCGAACAAATAGTAGTAACTGAACCCAAACTTTCAACATGAAGTAATTTTTTCACTAAAGCTTTCTTTTTTAGCATCCGTTGCGCACCCAAAGATAAGGCGACCGAGACTATTGCTGGCAAGCCTTCAGGGACTACCGCAACCCCGGCCGCGATGGCAAAAAGTAAACATTCTTTTAAGTCTCGACCCAAAACATAAAGTATAACTAAAACTGAAATGGCAATTGCGCTCGCGACAATCGCGGTGACTTGCCCGGTATGAGTCATTTCTAACTGCAAAGGGGTGGGAGTTTCTTTGATTTTTTGGCTTGATTCGGCAATTTTTCCAAATTCAGTTTCCATACCAGTATTTACAACCACGGCCTTGGCGCTTCCTTCTACAACTGCAGTGCCCATATAAGCCATATTATTTATATCAGCTAAGGTTTCGTCGTGCTTAATGATAGCGTGATTTTTGTGGCGATGATGTGATTCACCAGTTAAAGCGAATTCATTAGTTTTTAAGTCAGATGATTCAAAAATTCTGGCATCGGCGGGAATTAAATCGCCAGCCTCCAAAACCAAAATATCTCCCGGTACGAGCCTGAAGGTGAGAATTTGTTTTTCCTTGCCGTCCCTGATCACTTTTGCCATAGATGGCAATTCTTTTTTAAATGCGGCCAGGATTCGCTCCGCGCGATATTCTTGAATAAAGCCAATTAAGGAATTTACGATTACAATAATTAGAATAATTAAACTGTCTCGAGGTTCTCCAATAATTAAAGCAATTCCAGCGGCAACTAATAGAATTATCGCGAGCAAATCTTTAAATTGATAAAGAAATTTAAAAAATACCGGCACGTTTTGCGTCTTTTTGAGCCGGTTTAAACCGAATTTATCTATGCGAAAAAGGGCCTCCTTTGAATTTAGCCCCTGTTTGTTAGTTTTGAGTTTGGAATAAATTTCTTCAACTGTATTCTGGTAATAGTTTGACATTAATTAGTCATCCCAGATTATTGACAAATAGTAGTTGGTACGGGTTGATTGGGATGGCCGTGTTTAACCCATTGGCTATTTTTACAAATCCAATCATCTTTAGGTGAAGACATTTTTAGAATCGCGACTCGTAAAATAATTACCATTAAAAATATCCCAATTATAATTAAGATTTTTTTCATTTTTATCTCATCTTAAATATACCTTTTTCATGGTATTTTACAAGGATATAAAATGATATAATTAGGAACTAAAAAACCCTCCTTAAAAATTGGGAGGGTTTTTTAGTTTTCAATCGCAAACTTATCTTCGTTCGCGCATTGGTCTGGCAACATTGACTACGATCGCTCTGCCTTCAATGTCTTTGCCATTCATTTCTTTAATGGCACTTTCGGCAGTTTTGTCATCTACCATGGTTACAAATCCAAAACCTTTTGATCGGTTTGAGAATTTGTCCACAATGACCTTAGCTTCAGCAACTTCACCGATACCGGCAAAAAGTTCTTTTAAGCCATCATCAGTCAAAGTGTAAGGTAGATTGCCAACGTAGAGTTTGTTCTTTTGTCCTTGCTCTTCCATTTTTTCTCCCAGGCCTAAGCCTGTAATTTTACTCGTTGAATTCCTCGGGAGAATTTACCTAAGATCTTTAGATAGAAAGTCATCCACAGAGTGCTTCAAACGATATCTTAATATGTAGTTATAGTATAACAAATTAAATTGAATTTGTCAAATTGAGGCTAAAAATGATCTTTGGTTAATTTATCTTTGATGAGATGCGTGAAAAAACCGCGTTTGCCTTCTAATGCCCTATCAATACGACGAAAATGAGCGTCAAGACGCGCTTCTTTTTTATCAGGAATCTTTTCGCCTTCATTTCGTAGTTTTCTTACCGATCCTTCCACTTCGGGAGTTTTATGCAAATCCGTATATTTTTCAGTAAGAAATTCCGGAGTTGGATTATTTTCTATGCCCATTTTGTTCAAAAATAGTTCGAGCAGAAGCGAGAATACACCACCACAACGTATTTTGTTTTAATTTAGGTCAATTATCTCGCCTTCTTTGAGTTCAATTAAATTATCAACTTTGGAGTGATGATTATTTTTGAGATCCTCATCCTTTAAATTATGTTTTGATTCGTCAATGTTTTGATTTAGATCAATAATTTGTGGTGTTAGTTTATTTTCTGATTGGGTTTGGGGATTTGAAGCGGGGGTATTATTTTCAGTTTTTTGATTATTTTCTTCAGATTCACCAGACTCGGAATTTGCCATTTTTTGATACCAATGATCGTTTTTTTGATCAGTATATTCGGCGTATTTTTGTGAGCCAACACGGATGATGGCTGAGGGGCCTTTTAATTTTGAAAGTTGATTTTCTGAGGATGATCCTCTATCGGAACTTGAAAATGAAATCGCGTTTGGATTAGCTGGGTTTTGAAAATTATTATGTGATTCAGAATCAGTTCTTGGTGAGGGTTTTGAAGCAGTTGCGGACCATTCAGCAATCAATTCTTCGACTTTTGCTCGGTCGCTGCCATACTTAGTCCGGGAAGCGGCCATCGCCTGTTCCTTAAAGCCTTCGGGTTCATCTGGTAAGGCAATTGTGATTGCGGAAAATGCCGGGCAAGTCACGCCCTCAATCGACATTTTAATATAAATATGATATTTATCAAGATTAACTAAATCACTTTCTTCAAAAACTGGTGAATATTCTTTTGCTAAAAAAGGGGCGTCAGAAGCACCCACGCGAAAACTAATAATCGTGCCAACGTTGCCAAAAACCGCTTCTCGAACCTCTTCTGGCATCTGGGCGATATATTGGTTGGCAACCGCAATATTTAATTTATATTTTCGAGCTTCAGAAAAGATAGTCGCAAAAGATTCGGTGGCGAAATTTTGAAACTCATCAACGTATAAATAAAAATCGACACGATCCTCTTCGGGGATTGAAGCTCTGGCCATGGCAGTAAGTTGAATTTTGGTGATTAACATCGCGCCCAATAAGGCGGAATTATCTTCGCCGATTTTACCTTTGGATAAATTAATTAAAAGAATCTTTTTATTATCCATAATATCTTTCATGTCAATGGTGCTTTTGGGTTGACCAATGATATTGCGGATTGTTTGTGAAGAAACAAATTGGCCGACCTTATTTTGAATTGGCGCCACCGCTTCAGAGCGAAGACGGTCATTATAATTTTCAAATTCTTCAACCCAGAAATCACGAATCACCGGGTCTTTAATTTGGTCCATGACTTTATGACGAAAATTTTTATCGTTAAGCATTTTTAAAATACCTAAAATTGTCGAATCTGGATAATCCAATAAAGCCATGACCGCATTTCTTAAGATGTGCTCTAATCTTGGACCCCAAGTGTAAGCCCAAATTTTTTGGAAAATTCCGACCAAACCAGAAGTAACAATATTTTTTAGATCAGGACTGACATTTTCAAGCAAATTAAAACCAACCGGATGGTTAATATCGGAGGGGTCAAAAAGGACCACGTCTTTGACTCTTTCGGCGGGGATAAAATTTAAAATTCTTTCGACAAAATCACCATGCGGATCGACAACGGCAACCCCTTTACCATCGCGAATATCAGAAATTACCATGGTTTCAAGCATGGTAGTTTTACCAACGCCGGTTTTACCAATAGTGTAGAGATGTCGACGTCGATCATCAAGTTTTAGACCAAAATCAGTGGCGGAATTTCGAAAATCAGTTTTAGCGAAAATAACCAATTCATCCTCTGGGACGGTACCAGCAATTGGTAAATTAGCCGGTGGTTCGCCTTTTTTACTACCAGCCCAGACAATATTTGGAGTTTCTACGGAAACTGAAGGAAGGTGAAAAACCGAGGCTAATTCCTCAATATTAAAAATATAGGTTGATTCTGGAAACATTCTCGCTCGATATGAATTTAATAATTTTTCATCAGAAATTTTCACCGGTCCCGAAACAAAACCACTTAAATTAGTCGTATTAAATTGTTTAAAAGCACCGATAGTAGTATGTAATTTACTGCGCGCTGAGGTGACATCGTTTGCCCAAACAAAAATTCGAATTTTAGTTTCAAAACCTAATTTAGTAATTTTTTCTTCGATGCCTTTCAAGCCTGCTTCAACCGGAGCTGGCAATTGTGGTTTTTCTTCGGCTGTAATTTGAGCTTTGCGATGATCGGCGGCCGTTTGTGGTTGGGCCGCGGTTAGGGCTAATTCCCCGATAAGTTTTAGAAATGATTTTCCAACTTGTTTGAAAGGAGAAATGGTATCAGCTTTGCCGGTTCTAATATTATCAACTAAGGTAATACCTTTCGCTTGCCATTCATCAGAGACTGGTCTGGTTAAAATTTGAATCCAAATTTGATCTCCGGGTCCAACTTCAGTTAGGGCACCCGTAATGCCAGCCAAGGGATCAACTTCAAAATTTGGAAAGGTTTTTATTGGGTAGCAATCAGATTTGGTAGTTCCGAGCTCAGTTGAAGCGGAAATCAAGCCTTTATCTTTAATTTCTTGGGTGTAATCTTCAACCTCTTCAATGTCAACACTTGGATATTGAGCATAAATTTGACCCTTGACAAATTCTTTAATGCCAGCCGGCACATAAACATAAAAACGAATATATTTGTCAATTGAAACAATCTCAAAAGATAAATGATCTTGAATTGCACCTTCCGCATTAAGTTCTTTCGCGGTTTTATAAATTCCATGTAAAGCCGCAAACATTTGTTCAGCAGCTAAGGGGGATTTTTCATTATCCTTGGGAACTGAAATTAAAAGTAAGTGGTATTTTTGATCATTTACCCAGATTTTTTGTTTTTTAGTCCGAATAATTTTAATAATTATTGAAAGGACGAAAATTATTCCAATTATAATCAATAAATACGTTAGAATTATAAAAAAGAGGGACAACATTGAAGTTGAATTAGTCGTATTTAAGAAGTTTTCAAACGGAGACAATAGATTCATTAATTTCCCTCCCAAATCTTAATTATTTTCGAGCAATTTGCCAACGGCCGGTTTTATTTTTAATAAATTCTTGGTGTGAGTTTAAGTTCATAAGAATCGTATTTTTAGAAATAATTCGTTTTTGTAAAATTTGTTCGCAAATTTGTTCTTGAGTTAAACCTTTGGGTTTATTTTTAAGAATTTTTCTAATCAAGTCAAAAACAGTGCCTGGTTCATAACCCCATTTTTTCAAAGCATAAATTCCACGACCAATTAAAACAAACCGATCATCAGAAATTAGTTCATTATGAACCGTGGTTTGAGTTGGATTTTTAGTTGAAAATTTTTTATTAGAAATCTGTTGTGTAATTTCAATAAAATGCAAAGGTTTTTGAGCGTGATTTAAAACGTAAAAGATTTTATCACGGGTATTTTTAGGATTAATTTCTGGCCAAAATGAAAGACCAATCGTATTATTAGGGCATAAAATTAATTTATTTGAGCCCGAGGCAATCGATTTAATGATCGTTGGTGAAAGGTTCAGTTTAGTTTTAGTAAAATAGAGTTTAGCCAGATTTTCGATAATTTGGGTTTTTTTAGCTTCGTTGAGCAGTTCGATTAAAGTTTTGTTAATCTTTAGTAATTTTGCCAATTTAATTTTACCAGTGGTCCAAAAAGCCTCGGTTTGCGGGGTTTTTTTGATTTTAATCAAGTTAGGATTAATTCGGCAAATAATTTCAACCGCACCAACCTGTTTTGTAGCCGCGTTTGGAAAAATTTGCGAGGCTAATTGATTTTCAGCGATTAAACCTCCTTGGGAATCAATAATTTTTTCAATTTTATGAGCTAACTTTTCAAATTCTAAATTTTTAATTCTTTTTAGTTTTTTAAAGCTAAAATTTATAATTTGACGAACTCTTTCACGAGTAATGCCGTATTTTCGGCCAATTGCCTGGAGAGTTTTGTTCGCCTCGTTAGTTAAGCCAAATCTGGAAATTAAAATTTCTTGCTCTCGACCTTTGAGTAAATTTAAATTTTCAAAAATTTTTTGGTTTAAATCTAATTTCTCCATGATAAATTCTTTCTGGCCCACCCTTTGAAATTTAAGCTAATTTACTTTATATTATAGCATTAAAAATATTATTTGTCAAACATAATTAATTAAATTTTCTAATTAATTTGGTAAAATGCTTTCCACCGCCGCCCATTTAGACTTTTTATCTTTAGGAACTAAAATAGTAAGTTTATCACCAGTTTTAGCCTTAAAATACGTAATTGAGGCTGGTAAAACCTCATAGTTATCTTTTTTTTCAGTGATTACAGTGGGTTTACCACTTTTGTTTATTTTCAGAATGCCGACTCGCCGATCTCGATCGATTGGTCCGGGTTGTTTGAAAATAAAGGTGCCATTTTGCAAAATAGTCAATTTTAGCGCATCACCTGAGACTAATTTTGATTTTGAGGCATAATTGGCTGGAACTGGATATTTTTTCCCTTCTGAATCAATCATGCCTTCGCCGTTAAAGAAACCCTCGATCACTTTTCCATTTGGGTCTGATAATAAAATTTTCGGATCCAAATCTTTAGTCAATTTAGTTTTTTGAGATTTTTTAGATGATTTTTGCCCAATTAATTCTTCAAGCAATTGAGATGCGAGATTAATTTGTAAATTTGCTTGATGCAATAAAAAATTAATCTCTTCAAATTTTGATTTTGTCATTTTTGTTCACCTCCTACAGTGAATTTTCAATTTTATTTTACAGCTTGGTTTCTGAGTTTGCCTCCAAACCGGTTAATTGTTGAGCAGTACTGTCGAGCCTGGCGCGTTTAAAGATTTCATCGGCAACCTGCTCTTTACTTTTTCCATATTTATCTCTCGAAAGATTGACAACGTGCTGTGCGATTTGAAGACTTGGAATATGTTGATCTTGAAAAGTCGCCATACTAAAAGGCTTCGAGGCGACACCATTGATTAATAATTTTAAGTATGCGTGAAATTTATCAATATTAATTAAATCTTCTTGATCAAAAACCGGGGTAAATTCTTTGGTTAAAGTATCTGCATCGGCAGCACCAACTCGAAAACTAATTAGAGTACCAACATTACCAAAAATTGAATCTCGAATTGGTTCTTCAAGCTGGGCAATATATTGATTAGTTAAATTTAAACTAAGATGATATTTTCGAGCCTCGGAAAGAATTTGCGCAAAATTTTCCGTGGCAAAATTCTGAAACTCATCAACATATAGATAAAAATCTTTACGTTGATTTTCTGGAACATTTGCTCGGCTCATGGCTGCCATTTGAATTTTAGCCACACAAATCATTCCCAATAAATTCGAATTTACTTCACCAATCATACCTTTTGATAAATTGATTAATAAAATCTTGCCTTCGTCCATAACCTGTCTAAAATCAAAAGCTGATTTGGTTTGACCGATAATATTTCTCATCATTTCATTGGTGATAAAACGGCCGAATTTTGAGGTAAAATAATTTAACATTTCAGATTTATGAAAATCAGCAGTTTGCGCAATTTGTTTCTCCCAAAATTCTTTAACTTGCGGATCATGGAGGTGTTTTACTTTTTCGTCTTGAAAACCTTTATCAACAAAAAGCCGTGGAATTTCAATTAAAGTCCCGCCTTCTGGATCTGACATTAAAGTTAACGAGGCATTTCTCATCCAGTGTTCCCATTGCGGACCAACAATACCAATTCGAGTCGGATCAAATAATTTATAAAAAATTTGAATCGCTTCTTGAACGATAAAATCACGTTGTTCAGGCGTGGCAGCTTCGAGTAAATTTAATCCTAAAGGACGCGCCGTATCGGCGGGATTAAAAATAATCACATCGTCAAGACGATTTTCGGGAATTTTTGGTAAGATTTCGCTAATAGCATCTCCATGGGGATCAATATAACAAATTCCTTTGCCGGCCCTGATGTCAGAGATTGCCATAGATACGAATAAAGTGGTTTTGCCAACACCGGTTTTCCCAATTGCATAAAGATGTCGGCGCCGGTCGTCATTAGTAATTTTGACTTCTTTCCGCTCACCACGGAAAATAGATTCTCCTAAAACAGTGCCATCAACTGGAAGATTTGAAGGGGCGGGCGCATCTTTGGCAGACAACCAATTAATATTTGGAGTCTCAATGCCTTTATTTGGAAAATGAAAAATCGTCGCTAATTCCGCGGTATTTAAAATTTGAGCAAATTTCGGATCGCCAAAACGTCTAAAAATAAAATCAGTAAGAAATTTTGCTTTATTTTTTATCTTAAGCTTTTTAAAACCATTTAATTCTGGGTTGGTTAGTTGTGCGAAAGAACTTAAAACGTTATTTAGATGAGCTTCTGATTCTTGTTGGTTTGGAGAAGCACATAAAACTCGAATTTTGGTACTAAAGCCAACCTTGGACATTTTTTCTTGAATACCTTTAATTTGCGTTTCAATAACTGGAGAAAGAGGTTCTACAGAGCCTGAACTTTTATTTTCTGGTTGGAGCGGTTTTCCAGCGACAGTGTTGCCCAAATCTTTTAAAAATGATGCTGAACTTGATTTTTTGCCAGTTCGCAGATTTTTAATCGTACTTTCACAGGTTTTTCGCCAATCATTGTTTTGAGGTCGAAAAACAATTTGGACAATTGCGGCATTATCTTCGCCAATTTTAGAAAAAGTATTAGAAAGTGCGGCAAGAGAGTCAGATTCCATTTGGTGGTAAGTTTTGATTGGATAGACAAAATTCTTAGCCAAACCTAATTTAGCCGTGGCAATTTTCTGACCAGATTTAAAGGGATTAAAATAAGGCACAATTTCAATCGAGGCTGAGGGGTATTGGCCATGAATTTGTTTCTCGACTAAGCTGATGAGTTCTTTGGGACATGAAACAAAAAAGCAAATTTCACCACCAACCGTTGCCATTTCAAAGGTTAAATGCGGTTGGCCAAGAACTTTGTTTTTGAATTCAGATGAATAAATACTATATAAAGAGGAATAGAGCTGATCCATAACACCCGCGAATAAAGACGCCAATTCTCGTGAATCTCTAATTTCTTCTTCTTTTTTGCCTGAGATTTTGGAGACTTTAATTAGCATCATTTTGCGGTTTAAAACTTGTTCATTATCATGTTTACCAATAAGGCTGGATTTGATGAGATGATAAATTATCCAGATTAAAAAAAGACCGATGAGAGTTGCCAGAGCGGTAATGCCAAGGACAGTAATCATTGGTTTGTCGATAATTGTCGAGATAAATGAATCGTTCATTTTTGCCTTTTATTTTTATTTTAGTCGCTTTGTTCAATTTCCGCATTTACAGCTTGAATTGCCGTAGCAATGGCGCCACCCTCATCTTGTTCGATGCCTGGACATAATTTAGCTTCTAAGGATTGAACAGTTTTGAGATGATACGAAGTAGGTTTTGGAGGAGTTAATATTAGGGCATCTTCGGGGTTAATTTTAGGGACTTCAACCGCTTCTCGTTCTGCGGCTGGGATATTTTGATCAGTACGTTTAACTTCCTCGTCGATAATTTGCAGTAAGGTTTCGTTTTCAAGTCCAGCTTTAGATGTTGGTAATCCCGAAGTAGCTTCTTTTTCAGAAGTTGTTGGGACTGTTTGATCTGGAAGGTGAGAGCCAGGCCTTTGTTCTAAAGGTTGTTGATAAGTCATTATAAATATGTAATTTCCACCTGCTGGCGGATTTTGTTATTTTTATTATACAAGGAATCTGATTTTTTTGCAATAGAAAGTTTTTTTTATAAAATAATAGCCCTAGCGGCAATGAAGGTACAGCCAGGGCATATGATAGCCTGAAATAGTGATGATTATTCGGATTCGGAGACAGGCTTAATGCTAAGTGGAAGGAGTAAAGCACCTCGGCCTTCTTGAATTTCACGCATATGCTGCCCAAGAGCATGCACCATACTTAGTGTCAAACAAGAAAGTTTGGGTGATGGTTTTGGGTCGTTTGCTGGTGGTGATGGTTTTGGGTCGTTTCCCAACGCGATCGCCTCCTGAGGTGGTTTATGATCCATTGTTGACTAAGTAAGAAAATCTTAGATAGTAAAGGATGAAGTTGATCGAGTGGTGGTAATTACGGAGAGATGAATCATAATGGTATTTGCGCCATGTATTCAAACTTGAATACATCAATTGTGCTTCGTTATTAGAGAGCTGAACAGGTCTATTTTCAGCAACTGCCTTTTCAAGTCTTGTAAAACAGGAAGTCTCGAGCCCACTCAGTTCTGAGCGAATCGCGAGGATATTTTGGCAATGTCTCTCGCTTAGTTCTATGAAAGGACAAGCGGGAAAGGGAAAAGTAGGTGCGTATACGTCCATAAATGGGGATTGCCCGGGACGAGTTAAGGCATTATATTCGGCGCCAACGTCCATCTTTGTTCATCCTTTCGTTGGTACGACTCGCGAAGTATCTCAATTCTAACACAAAAGTCCTATGTTTGTCAATATTTAAAGAAAAAACCTGACGGACTTGGAATCGGCTTGTCGGCCAGGTTGGAATAATTGATAGGATTAGGATTGATTGTGAAAAATTGGGGTGGTTATTGAGGCGTTATGCCATAATGTCGCCGATTTATGGGATGTTTGACCAGTTGAAGCTGAATAGATTCAAGTTGGGGATCACAAAACATCGAATGCGGGCTAGTTTTTCGCAATATGCCTTTAAGGATATCAAGTTTGAGTATTGGAAATGCGTAACAGTAGCACACAGCTGCATTATAAAGACATGTTGATTCGTTATCAGTTAGAGTTTCACCCGATTCTACCTTCGCACAAATTGATTGAAAAAGAGACGACAATTTATTATCATCAGACCCAATATTATCTATAATTCTGATGATCAAATCATGTTCTTCGGCGGTAAAGACCCGATGGTTTCCTATTGCTGTTTCTGTCAACGATGATTCCTCCTTGTCGGTATCAATCAATGTCATTAAAACTATATCATAAAATTTTCGTGTTTGTCAATATTAAAATTTAATTATGTGCGTATTTTTTTCATCAATGTTTGTATAAGATTTAAATTATGAAGCGTTAGCAAGCGTAAGCCTAAAATTTCATTTTCACGAATTAAATGTGATAAATAGCTTTGTGAGAACTTGTTTTGACACGCTTCGCATCTACAATTTACCATGATTGGTTTTGGGTTTAATTTTTGACGACTTTTGCGAAAATCAATTTTGTAAAATTTTGTAAATTTTTTTGTTACCCATACCACACCATGCCTGGCTAACCTGGTTGGTAAAACACAATCAAACATATCAATGCCTAATTTGGTAGCGCAGATTAAATCATCAGGTTCGCCTACTCCCATTAAATGGCGAGGTTTATTTTTAGGCAAGATCTGATCTAATAATTTTACTATTTGCCACATTTTCTTTTTAGACTCCCCGACTGCCAAACCACCAATGGCATATCCCGAAAAACCAATTTTAATTAATTCTTTAGCACAATTTGTTCGCAAATTTTTAAAAGTCCCACCCTGAACAATACCAAATAAGGCAGGTTTTTTAGGATTATTTCTAAAAAGCTTTTCAAATTCTTTTTTAGATCTTTTTGCCCAATCAAGAGTTAATTGGACTGCTTTTTCATGTTTTGTGAGCGGAGAATTTGCCGGCAAACAAACATCTAAAGGCATAATAATATTAGAACCTAAATCTTTTTGGATTTGAATAACCTTTTCTGGCGTAAAAAAATGTTTTGAGCCATCTAGATGAGAACGAAATTCAACCCCGTTTTTATAAATTTTAACTAAAGAACCATTTTTTAAAGAGGTTTTAGCTAAACTAAAAACCTGAAAACCGCCAGAATCAGTTAAAATTGGTCCTGGCCAATTCATAAATTTATGCAATCCACCCATTTTTTTAATCAATTTTTCTCCAGGCCGCATATATAAATGATAGGTATTGGCAAGAATAATTTCACAACCGCTCTGAATTAGTTCTTTGGGACTGACAGTTTTTACACAAGCTTTTGTACCCACTGCCATAAAGGCAGGTGTCGAAAACCTGCCTTTATTCGTGGTGATTTGACCTACACGTAAAGATGACTTTTTAGAGCGTTTATAAACAATAAATTTAAACATAATTATAAATTAAAAATAAAAAAGTTAAAAGTAAAAATACAGATTTAAAATATAAAATTAAATAGGATTTTTTATCTTTTCTTTTTATTCTTTAATTTTACTTCAGTTCAACTTGCGCACCAACCGCTTCAAGCTTTTTCTTCATTTCTTCAGCCTCTTCTTTTTTAACATCAGCCTTAAGGTCTTTTGGAGCAGCTTCGACTAAATCTTTAGCATCTTTTAAACCTAAAGTAGTTAATTCGCGGACCGCTTTAATGACATTAATTTTTTGATCACCAGCGGCTTTTAGAACCACTATGTAAGAAGCTTTTTCTTCGGCTTCGTCTTCACCGTCGCCAGAAGCTGCAGGACCGGCCGCTTGTACTATTGGAGCGGCGGCAGAAACACCAAATCTGTTTTCTAATTCTTTGACTAATTCAGATAATTCTAAAACTGACATAGATTCAACCTTCTTGATAATTTCCGTAAATTTGCCTGAAGGTTCAGGTTTGTTTTCGGGGACCGGTTTAGTCTCCTCCGTTTTTATTTTTTCAGTTTTTGGCGTTTCGATTTTTTCTGGTGTTTTGGTTTTTACTTCGGCTGGTTTGGTTTCTTTAACTTTATCAGCTTCGGTAGTTTGATCTTTTTTTTCTTCGTCTGACATTTTTCTCCTCATAAAAATTTAATAATTTATTAAAATTAAGATTTATTTTTTTTGGAATATTGCTTAATAATCGAAATTAATCCTGAAATATTAGCCTTTAAAACATATTGCAAACCAGAAATTGGAGCTGCAAGCTGGGAAACTAATTGAGCTTCAAGAATTTTTCGATCTGGGATTTTGGCTAATTTTGCCACCATTTCTGCGGGAATAAATTGGTTTTGATAAATTGCCCCCATTATTGCTTCGGGCTTTTTAAGATTTTTAAGAAACTTAACCACAATTTTTGCTGGTTCAGCTTCATCAGCATAACCCAAAACCAAAGATTTTGGTCCAAAAAATACATTCTCATCTAATTCCAGATTATTTTGTAGAAAGGCTTTTTTGATTAAGGTATTTTTAATAATTTTTAATTCAGCATCTTTTTGTCTTAATTCTCCTCGTAACTCGGTTAATTGTTCCATCGTAAAGCCAGCAAAATTAAATAAAATGATGATTTTGGAGTCAGGAATACTTTTAGATAATTTGTCTAAAATTTGATTTTTTTTAGTTTTTGAAATTGCCATTTAGATCCTAAATAAAAAATTCTGTCCAAAGACAGAAAAATTGAGTTTGTAAATTAATTTCAATTTTTTACCTCGGCAGGAAGCCTTGGGGCTATTATGATTAAATCGCCTGCTGTCTTTGGTATTTATATTATATCAAATAATATTTTAATGTCAAGAAGTTATAATTTAATCTTAACTGATGGACTCATTGTGGAACATAAGGCAATACTTTTTAAAACCCCTTTTTTGGCGGTGGCGCGATTTGATTTGATTTCTTGAAAAATTTTATTATAGCTGGCTAACAAATCATCTTCACTTTCGGAAGTTTTGCCAATTTTAACATGAATAATATTAAGATTATCAATTTTTAACTTTCCAAAGTCTTTTTTATCGCTTTTTTTAAAATTCATTGCAAAATGAGCTTCCAAACTTTCTGGAAAATTCGCTTTCGAGATTGACCTAATCATCTCAATCGCTTCTTTTGGTGACTCAACCATGCGGGCTGGGAGTTGTTTTTTGCTTTCTAAATATTTTTGGCTGCGAGATTTTTTCTTTTTCGGTTTAACTTTTTTGGCTTTATCTTCATAATTTTCAGCTTTTTGGAATTTCTTGGTAATTTTAGCATCTTTAATTTTAGATTCAGTGGAAATATTTTGCTCTTTATTGTGGAGTGTTTCTGGTTCCCCAGAAATTATGATTGATTTTTGCTGTCCCATTAATCTCCTTAAAATATATTAATAAGTATGAGCTTGAATCTGTTTTGACTTAATTGATTGTATAATAATATCTTCAGCTTTGTCAAGACTTAAATTTAGGACTGGAATTTCTTGTTTGGTAAATTTTTCTAAAACAAATTCTTTGGCATCAATTTTATATATACCAGAATTAATATCGGCATGGCTTTGGGCAATATCTTCACCAATGCCAATTCTAATTCTGGTGAATTTCTCCGATCCTAAAACGTCAATTATGGATTGTAAACCATTGTGCCCGCCAGATTCTCCGGAGTTTCGAATTCTCAGGCGAGAAATTGGCAGGTCTAAATCATCTGATATTACCCATAAATCTTCAGGACAAGCATCATAATATGAGAGGATTTTTTTTACCACTTGGCCTGATAAATTCATAAAACTGAGGGGCTTGGCGAGAATAATTTTTTGACCCATTTTTTGGGTTATAGCGATATCTGCATTAAGCTTCTTTTCGGTTTTGAAATTAATTTTTAATTTTTTAGCAATTTTATCAATCACTAAATAACCACAATTGTGGCGGGTATTTTCGTAGCTTTTTCCGGGATTTCCCAAACCAACTATCAGCATATAATCCTCCAATTTTTAAAAGCCTGGCAAACCTAAATCTCCTGATATTTGTTTCATCTTTGAAGTCGCAATTTTTTGAGCTTCTTTATTAGCTTCATTAAAAGCATCCTTTAAGGCTTTTTCAATACGGGTAGAGTTTTCTGGGGTCAAGATCTCAGGATCTAAATGGATACTTTGTAATTTTTGGTCAGCCGAAACTATTACTGAAACTTGTCCAGACATACTTTCAGCTTCAATTTCAGTCTTAGATAATTCTTTTTGAATCGTTTTTGCCTTTTTTTGCAAACTCATTAAATTTCTCGCTTGTCTCATTTTGTCAAACATTGCCATTTTTGCTCCAATTCTATAACTTAAAAATTAATTTAATTGTTTAGGTTAATTTCAGCTTCGATAAATTCTTCTAAATTTCCATTCAAAACATGATCAGTTTTTTTTGATTCTATGTTTGTCCGGTGGTCTTTAACTAATTTATATGGCTGTAAAAAATATGAACGAACTTGTGCTCCCCATCCTGGACCATGATGTGAGGTAGTAATTTTTGATAATTCTTGTGTATGCTGGATTTCCATTTCCGCCAAAAGTCTGGATTTCAAGACTTTTAAAGCCTCGTTTTTATTCTGAAATTGTGATCTTTCGTTTTGGCAGGTGGCGGTGATTCCAGTTGGAAGATGAGTGATACGGACCGCGGAATCGGTGGTATTAACACTTTGTCCGCCATGACCTCGACTGCGGAAAACTTCGATTTTTAAATCTTTTTCAGGAAGATCAATACTTTGAGGATTTTTAATAATGGGAATAATTTCCACTAAAGCAAATGAGGTATGACGGGCTTTATCGGCATCAAAAGGGCTAATTCTTACCAATCTGTGAATCCCCGCTTCACCTTTTAAATATCCATATGCAAAATTACCGACTATTTCAATGGCGACATTTTTAATGCCAGCTTCTGCAGCAGGATTTAAATCTAAAATTTTAGCGTTAAAACCTTTTTTTTCGGCATATTTTAGGTACATGCGCATTAGCATTTGTGCCCAATCACAGGCTTCAACACCGCCAGTGCCAGAAGAAACCGTAATCAAGACATTTTCGGGATCGAATTTGCCTTTAAAAATGGCTGGTCGATTTTTCATAAATTCAAGCTGTTTTTTGAGCTGATTGTATTCAGCGACAATTTCATGAGCTTTTGCTTGATCGTCCCAAAAATGAGGCGATGACATTAATTTTTGAATTTGTTCGAATCGATCTTGATTGGACATTTTGCATACCTATTATATATTATAACACAAAAAAGCGCCTCGAGTAAAGACTCGAGGCGCTTTTGGCGATGCTAATTTGTTTGAAATTTAGATCATACGACTTTCAAGATAGGCTTTGTAGAGTTCTTTTCTATTCTTGAGGTAGTAGTAAATACCAATAATTACAGAAGACAAAACTAAGGCTAAGGTAGCCATACCACCGGTTGGAGGCAAAACTTTAGCACTTAAAATCTGAGGTTGGACTGGTGTAATAGGTGCAACAACCTTAATGGTTGTTTTAGCTTCAGATTGGTGTCTAGCACCTTCTGAGGTTTGAATTTTGCCAATATTAGTTAAAACCGTACCATTGGTTAATTTTTTGCTAGTGACAACTTTAAAAGTAATATAACCTGATTGACCAGGTGCTAAATCTGGAACAGAAATACCAGAACCAATGATGCCATCGACTAAAGTATAAGTTTGTCCATTAAAGACTAAGATGGTGCTACCGGGAACGTAAGTTACGCCTGCAGGTAATACATCGCTAATAATCACCCCGTGAGCAATACCTTCACCAGTATTGTTGTACTGTAAATGATATTGTAAGGTATCACCGGGGTTAGCGAAGTTAGCCTTTTGCCAGATTGATTCATTTAAGGTTAAATTTCGAACGGTTTTTTCGATATTAACAAATGGTCTGGCAGGAGGAGTGACAATAATATGGGTTGAAGCTGAATCTTGTTTTTGAGCAATATTATCAGCTGAGATTTTGGCAGTGTTAATTAAATTAAATTCACCAACTGAGGGATTATTATCAACAGTAACTCGAAAAGTGATAACCCCAGAAGTGCCAGGCGCTAAATCACCTAAATTGACACCTGTTGAAACGATAGAATTTGATAATTGACTTTCGTGGCCTGCAATGTTTAATTTGGCTGAATTTGCCACAAAATGAACTGGAGCACCAGCCACGTTTGGCAAAACATCAGAAATTCTAACTTGTTTGGCATTAATGTCACCAGTAATTGTAAAAGAAATCTTGTATTCTAAGGTTTGGCCGGCTAAAGCTGAGTTGCTATCCACAAATTCGGATTGATTTTGTGAAACATTTCGAACTAATTTGGTAATAGTGTCATTAACCTGGCCCGGCATGACAATAGTCACTTTGGTCTTGGCTGAATCTTCTTTAGAACCAGCATTTGAGGAAGTAATCTTAGCCTTATTAATTAAAGTGTATGAGCCTGGAGTCAATGATTTAGTAATTTTGACTTGAAAAACCACAAAACCTGAATTTTCATTGCCAGTTTTCAAATCACCCAAATCAATTCCAGAGCCAGTAATGCTATCAGCTAATTTAGTACCAGCGGTACCGGTTTTATTGGTGTAGAGATTGGTTGATCCGGCCACATAAGAAACATAGTTAGGTAAAGTGTCAGAAATTTTAACATTTTCAGCCGTGGCCAAACCTGAGTTTTTGAAATATAACTTATAAGCTAAAGTTTCGCCAGCTTTAGCAGTATTTTCTTTAACCCAATTATGAGTCCCAGATTGAGTCGTAGAATTTGAAACGGTTTTGTCAATAGAAATATTAGGTTGGCCTGGAATCTTGACTTGGACTTGGAAAACTACATAACCGGCAAATTGCCAGCAACCATTAACATCACCGATATTTATACCTTTTGAAGAGGTAATGCCATCAGCTAAAGTTTGTGGAGTTTGCGAACCATTGGCATACCATTGAGTAGTACCGGGAATGTATTCCACGGTTGATGACTGCGCGGCGTTAATAGTGAAGTTATCTTTAACCTCAGAAGAGGCATTGTCAGCTTTTAAATGACCCTTTAAAACTAAGGTTTTAGCGGTATTTGTAGGAAGTTCAACGCGAATAGTCGTGTTTTTGGCAGTAGTTTTTTCCACACCATTGTGATAATAAGCAATCACGGCCACAGAATCGCCGGCTTTGGCGGAAACCGGGTCATGCCACTTAGTTTCGTTTTGGCTGGCATTAGCGCCTCTTAAGAGCTCAAAATCACCTGCCAAAAAGTTAAATTTTGGACCAGAAGCTAACAAATCAGCCGGTAGGGTTAATTGGGAAACAATGATTGCTGTGAACACCAAAAACGCCTTTCTTAATTTTGAATTTTGAAAGGTAAGGGTTTTCTTGATGTTTTGGACTAATTTTTCAATAAACTTAGGCATAATTTTTCCTTTAAAGAAATTTTTACTATTTTTAAATAGTTGTTATATATTATCATAATCTGTTTTGTTTGTCAATATGTTTTAAATATTAAGGAATTTTTCTAGTTTAAAATTAAGTTTAAATGTTTTAAGTTTAATTTTAAGTTAGAAAAAGTGAGACAGGGGCAGCAAGCTGCGGGTGTATGCAGATCGCATACTAGCTTGCTGCCCCGAAATGGGCGGGGTGAGACGTGGGATGGTTATGGGACTGGTGGCTCTGGTGGGGGTTGGGGTACGGGTGGTTCAGGAGGAGCTCCTGGACCTGGAAGGTCCGCAGCGGGAGGAGGAACAGGTGGTTCAACGGGTGGGCCGGTGACTCCCGGAATAGGCTTTTCGCCAGGTCCCGGGGTTGGGCAGAACTCTTCTTCAGAAGGAGCTTGTGCTCCGGGTGTCGGCAACCAAATGAATCCATAGCTGGGTGGTGACTCCCGTTTCTCCCCGGTGTAGATAGGAAGACGAAGGTCGGGTGCTGAGGAAAGCCTGAGGGGACAAACTGGCGGTTGCCACGTGGGTGGCAGAGCCACAGGTTCGGGTTGTCCGGGAGGTCCAAGTTCTCCTGGTGGTCCTTGAGGACCGGCAGGTCCGGGTGGGCCTTGGATGACGGGAATCGTAACCACCTGCGGTGCAGTCCAGACCTGGTACATTGACCAGTATCTGGTTGCGTCCCCTGTGCGGTACTTCCCATCAGCGGGAACGTGGATAATGCCCACCAGCAACATTTGCCGACAGGCTTCACGAAGACCATACGTATCTGATCCCGAAGGACCAGATGGTATAGTGGCCAAAAACCGCTGCTCCCGAATCGTCAACTGACGATCTGGGACGACGTTCTTAATCTGGATAGTCGTGGATTGCTCGGCGAATGCAAATGCCGAGCAAAGGACGACTAATGCCAACACGAGTCCGAAGACCCGGGTCATGCTACTCACCTCCGAAGTTGAATGTATTGACGGGGCCAAAAGTCCCGTTATCTGTCACGGCTCGCACCTGAAGGTATTTCGCTCCAGGGCAAACCTTGTAGTTGACCGACTGAGCAATAGTGGACACCGGATCACTCCACGCCGTCTCCTGATTGGAGGCAGTGTAGGAGTAGACAAACCGGCTGATGCCTTGTGGCAGGACGAGCCGAAACTCGTCTGACGACACCTGTTCGATTCGGATGACCAGATCCCTTGCGGGTTCCGGCTTTTCCATTTCGACAGGTTTTGGTGCTTCGGTCACGACAGCAGGCGTTGGGGGCGGAGTTTCGATCATGACCCCCTCTACCTGTTCTGCAGACCCAACTGTAGCTGAATCCGTTGGAGGATCAGTGAATCGTGGACCGGCAGCCAGACGTCTTTCGACGAGTTGGCGAACCAAATCCTTATCCACTGACCCGATCGTGGGCGTGCCTCCGTTGTGTACGAGGAGGAACGCCTCAAGGGCAGACAAGCCGAGTTCAGGAACAGGTCCGAACATCTCCGGGCCGGTCAGGGGTCGAATCAAAGTGAATCTGATCAGTCCCCAGTCCTCATTGTACTGCCCCTTCTTTCCGACATCTCCGATTAGGGGCAGTGAGATGATGGCTCGGTGCGAGGCTTTTTGCCCGATGATCAGACAAAGACCCTGCATACCGGCTTCACCTCCGAACTCGCTGATAGGGATCTCCGCCGAGATGATGTCCCCGCGGTTTTCACCGTGGAGTTTCACCTCAAACCGACGATTTCCAGCCAGACCGACCCGAGCGGATTTCCAGTTGCCCGAGTCAGAGGTCCAATTGACGCGCAGTATCAAGTCCGGTGCAAAGACAATCTCTGGAACTTGATCTGCGCCCCACGATGTGCTGGCTCGCAGGGCATCTGGATAGACAGCGTCTATCCAGACGTTACAGCGTCCGAACTCTTCATGTTGGCTGGGCGTCATGGACAACCCAAAGCCAGCGGCATCCGCCATAGGAAGCGCGAACGCGACGACGAGCAGAACGACCACGATGGATACGACTGTGGATCTGGTCATTGTGTTTCACCTCGTTGTTCAGGTACTGACTGTGGCAACCCCAAAGGGTGCCGGTGTCACTGATATAACATCACTGTTCTTGCGAACAGAGTTTGACCGGGAGAGTGGTACATTCGTACCTCACTTGCGGGCACTAACCCTAAATTGGTACAAGCTGTCCTAATTCCCAGCCAAACCTTGGCCGAAAAAACAATAAATAACCACCAACTGTAACTAATGCAAACAATTTTCAAAAATTAATTTCAAAAACGGATCCCGAAACGGGACCCCCCTTTAAAAATCGATAAAAATTCCTTTGCCGTTATTATACTATATCGGACAATATTTGTCAAGTTAAGCTTTTTTATTTGTCCTACTCCTATTTATATAATAAACATTTCAACTGTAAATAATTATAAATTCTAAATAAATTATTTAAAATTATTAATTTTTACAAATTATATTAATAAGCCACTGTAATGTGTGAGCCATTTTCATCTTTGGTAATATCAATTCGAGTTTCAAAAGCATCTTTGAGTTCTAAAATATGGGTAATGACAATAATTTTTTTAAAATCTTGAGAAATAGCATTAATCGCTTCGACTAATTGTAAACGACCGTTGTCATCTTGGGTCCCAAAACCTTCGTCAATAGCTAAAAACTGCAATTTAGCGCCTGATTTTTGCGCTAAAAACCGACTGAGGGCAATGCGAATGGCAAAATTAATTCGAAACGCTTCTCCACCGGAAAACATTTCATAATTTCTAGTGCCATTATTATCAGTAATCGCGATGTCTAAAGTTTCAATTAAAGATTGATCTTGGCTTTTCTTGGCTTTTTGGGTTTCAAAACTAATTTTCATAGTGTCTTGCGATAATTTTGACAAGATTTGATTGGTTTGATTTTCAATTTCTGGAATGGCATTATCTAAAATTCTCGCCTGGATGCCATTTTTACTAAAAATTTCTGCCAGCTCCAAAAAAATATCGGCATCTTTTTGGTTTTTGGCAAGCTGAGTTTTTAGTTGATGATATTTTTGCGAAACGCTTTCTAAGTGTTTTATCTCTTGTTGCAAACCGCCAAGCTCTTCCCTAATATTTGAATGTGCTTTATCTAACTCAGATATGTTCTGACTAATTTGTTGATATTTTTCTTCAATCTCAGAATACTTGTTCAGGCTGGCAGTAAGCTTGGTGATTTTTGAGTTTAGTTTAATAAATTCATCTTTTTTGGTTTTGATTTTTAAATTAATTTTTTGGAGTAATTTTTTCTTTTCAAAAGATACGGCTTCGAGTTGTGATAATTGATTATAATCATCTTCGGCTGAAGCTAAATTTTGAATTAGAAACTTAACCTGGTTGTGTTTTGGGTGAGAATAGTTAATCTTGTCGATTTTAGCTTGGATTTGATCTAATTTTGGTTGAATTTGATTTTTAATTTCTTGGTTTAAATTATTAATAATTTGTCCAGCCTCATTTTTAGGCAAAATTCGCAAACAGGTTGGGCATTTAGCAATATGGCTAATTTTCTTAATTTGGGATTTAATTTTGTCAATATCTGCTATAAAACTGGCAGTTTTTTGCTTTAAGGTTAAAGTTTGAATTTGATTTGTGGCCATTAATCCCTCAGCTTTTTTTAATTTTTGAAGCCTTTCGAAATTATCATGAATTAGTTTTCGGCGTTTTGTTAATTTTTCAATTTGGGAAAGTTCCATTTCGGTTTCTATTTTTTCCGTTTTTAATTTTTTGCCCTCAAAAATAATATTTTCTAAGCCATATTTCAAATTTTCTAATTCTAAATTAATTTTATTTGCGATCTTAATTTTTACTTCTAAGTTTTGTCGTTGTTGTTTTACAGTTTCAATTTGTAAATTAATTTTTTTGAAAACTTGAGATGATTTTTGAAAACTTTTTTTAATTTCTGGCTCGCGGGTCATTTCCATTTCAAGCTCATCGAGATGGTATTTTTGAGATTTAGCTTCATTTTGAAAGTTTCGAGATTTTTCACGGGCAAATTTAGATAAATCATCAAAATATTCTAAATCCAAAATATCAGCTAAAATATCTTTGCGTTCCGCCGGAGTTTTAGTGGTAAATTCATCGGCTTTTCCTTGCCTTAAATAGGCAGAATTAATAAAAACTCGGTATGGAATCTTGATTAATTTTTCGATTTTCTTTTGCGTGTTCAAAATTTTGTCTTCTGATAAAGAGTGATAACCTTTGGTTTTGGGTGAAAAAGAAAACAAATAAAGTTCAGAGTGACCTCTTTTTTTGCGAATCCGTTTGCGCAAGATTTTGTAATGACTTTTTTCAAGTTGAAATGTAAATTCAACCCACATTTCAGAAGCTTTTTGAAAAATTAAATCATCATCCGAGGAGGCTCTAGATTTCCCCCAAACTGCCCAACTTAATGCTTCTAATATCGAACTTTTGCCCACACCGTTATCGCCAGCCAAACAAGCTAAATTAAAACTCTTAAAATCTAAAGATTTTGGGTTTTGATAGCTCATAAAATTGTGTAATTGCAATTTTTCTGGTACCATAATATCTTCTATTCCCTTTCTTCAATTAAATCTTTAGCGTATTTAATTAATTGTTCGCGTTTTTTGGAAGAGACTTTGTTAATTTCCAGGTAGTGAATTAGAGTTTTTAAAGGAGTTTCACCTTGTTCTAAAAAGACTGTTTGTTTGATTTTACGAGTTTGCGGGGTTTCAAAAGTGATTGAAACAATGTGAAAAGCGTCATTTAAATATTTTCTAATCAGATGCTCATTAACCTGGCCAATCAAGTCCGCGGGCATTTTAACCTTAACGCGCACTACCGTGTTTTTAAAATTTGCATGACCAATTTGTTTTTTAATCGTTTTTTCAAGGGAATCATCAAAATAATCTAATTTCAAATTGATGGTTTTAAAAGGACGGACCGACAATTTAATAAATTTATATTCAGTTTTTTTGCCAACTTCAATATCAGCTACCACAAAACCTTTGGCATCTTTTTCTTCCCCAAAATCAATTCGGTCAATCGAACCGGCATATATAATGGGCGGATTTTCTCTGAGAACTTGGAATTTATGAATATGCCCTAAACCAACATATTGGATTTTAGGACTGATAAATGATTTTTCCGATAAAATTAAGTCTGTGCCAAGCATCACAGATCTTTCTGAGCCAAAAGTGGCATTTTCACACGTGGCATGAACAACTGCAACGGCTGGAATTTTGGGATTAATTTTGTCAATAAATTTTTTAGTAATTTGATTTAATTTTTGAGCCAATAAAATTTGAGTTTCATCGGCTGATTTTCCTAAAAATTGATCTTTTTCTAACAGTTTACTTTTGGTAATCCAGGGTAAGGCCAAAACTTGGACCGAACCAGATTTTGATTGGATAACTTTTAGGGTCGGTCTTCGAAAAACGATAATATTTTCAACTTCGAGCGCGGAAAAAATATCTAAAGTATTGGCTTTTTCTAAGGCTTGCGGCAAATCATGATTTCCAACCACTAGGATGGTGGGAGCAATTAGGGCCAATTTTTTAAAACGGAGCGCCGCTTCCCGTTGGTGGGTTGGGGTCGGATTTCGATCGCGATAAGCATCGCCGGCAAAAACAATAAGATCTGGATTTATATTTTTCGCTTTTACGATTAGTTCATCAAATGAATTTAAAAAATCCATGAATCGAAAATTCATACCGGTGAGATTATCTATTTTTCCATAATTTTCCATACCAATATGAATATCAGCAAAATGGATAATTTTCAGATTACCTCACAAATTTAATGAAATTAGATTGATTTTATCCGCCTTCGTGCCAATAAATAATCGGACTTCGGCGGATTTCGCCTAAAATCTCACAATTTATCTGATTTTTAAGCTGGAAAGGCTTCATAAAAAATTATTAATCACCTGCCTAATAATTTCTAAGATAATCATAACGAGCACGGGTGAAAAATCAATGTTGCCAAAAGTGGCAAATTTTCGAAATGGGATAAGGACAGGTTCTGTGATTTCAAAAATAAAGTTTAAAAGCGGATTATCCCAATTGAACGAGAACCATGATAAAATAACGCGAATAAATAATATCACTAAATAAACATTGAGAGTAAAATTTAAAAAATCTAAAAATGTCAGCATTAAAGATGCTTTTCAAGTTGTTTTTCTATTTGGGCTAATGATTGAACTCTGGTTAAATTAGTCACAATCTTACCCTGATTATATAATAATAAGGTTGGTAAACCCATCACATGGTTTAGGTTGGCAATTTTGGGATTTTGATCAACGTTTAATTTTGCAAATTTAAGTTTATTTTGATATTTTAAAGCAAAGGCTTTAAGGGTTGGTTCTAAGGCTTTGCATGAACCGCACCATGGGGCATAAAAATCAATTAAGACCGGCTTTTCGGCTTTAATAATTTCATTTTTCCATTTTGAATCATTTAATTCAATAAAGAGATCTTTTTCCATATCACACTCCTTTTTGAAACTAATAATTTTGATAATTCAAATAAACCGAAAATAACAGCCACGTAGAATAAATCACCTAAAACTGTATTTCTAAAAAACGGCAAAGCCATATAATAACAATTAATTATTCCCTGAAGATTTTTTTCATACCACGGCGTTGCGGCCCAAACTGCAAAATTAGTTAAAAAGAAAAAGATAAATGAACCGGTAAGGCTGACCATAACCATATTTTGAATTTTTTGGTGATTTTTAAGCCATAAACCTAATAAACTGATAATTAAAAAACTGCCATACACCGAAATTGTCACCCAAAAACTGGCAAAGCCAATAAAAATATCAGCAGCCAACATAGTTAAAATAGGAATTATTAAAGCTTGCTTTCGAGATAAATTTACACCGGAAAACAAAGCTATTGCTGCAATTGGGGTAAAATTTGGTTCATGCGGCAGTAAACGCAAGGCGGCACCGGCAAAAATAAAAAAGTAAACCATCAAACCTCATATAATTTACTTAAATATTTAAATTATCAATTTTTTCATATTTCCATTCAATGGTTTGATTATTTTTCGTCATAAATTTATCAGGTGCTAATTGTCCTAACTCCCCATCAACATAATACATCCAATACGATTCGGTTGAGTTTGCAACACCATCGATTGAATTAATAAAAACCCCCAAGCTTGAATCAGAATATTCAACTCGGTGATCTTTTTTTAATAAATCCAAAGTAGTTTTCCCATCAACACCTTTGTAGGTGATGGTTTGTGCGCCTAGGACTTCTGGATTTGAATTTTCACTCCCAGTTCTTTGGGTGGTCAGATCTTTCCAAACAAAAATAGCAGTTAAAGCTATCACAACGACTAAACCAATTTTCCATCGGGAATCAGTACTAATTTTACTTGAAATTTTGGTAACTTTTACGTTTGGCACGGTTCTCCTTCCTGTTTAAGTTAAAAATCAATTCCTTTTCGTGCTGGAATATTTTTATAATATGGATGTTTGATCATTTTCATTTCTGTCACTAAATTTGCGGCATCGATAATTTTTTGAGGAGCATTGCGTCCAGTTAGAATTAATTCCAGTTTTTTAGGTTTTGATTTAATTATTTCTAAAACTGAATTGATTGTAATTAATTTTAGCGACATAGCAATATTAATTTCATCTAGTATCACAATGTCAAATTTTTTTGAATTAATTACTTTCTCCGCGTGTTTGAGGGTTTTTTGAGCAAGTAATTGATCTGATTTATTGGCTTTTAAAATAAAACGCGTGTCTTTAGAAAATTGATGAATCGAAAAGTGCGGCAGATAATTTTTGGAAATTTTGATTTCGCCAATTTTTTTATCACCCTTTATAAACTGTATCATACAAACTTTTTTATTCCAACCCAACGCTCTTAGAGCTAAGCCTAACGCCGCGGTAGTTTTACCTTTGCCATCACCAGTATATACTTGTGTCAATCCTTGATTTTTCATTTTTGTTTATTTTAATTATTAAAGTTTAAGCGCATTTTGAATAACCGCAAAAATGACATTTTAAACACCCCTCCCCTAATTCTAAAACTTCATGGCATTCTGGGCAAGCCGGCGCATCGCCTAAATCAGCGAGAGTTTTAAGTTTTTCGGCTGATTGGTGATTGTCGGGCGCATCATTGTTTGAGCCTGCAGATATTAAATTTTCTTGATTTGGATTTTCTAAATTTTCTGGATTTATTTGTTTTTGGTAATTATCCAAACTTAATTGTTCTTGATTTTTTTTGATATGCAAATCTAATATTTGACCAATGGCATCTGGCATTGATAAAACCATCCCTTTTTCGCCCCACGCTGGATTTGGGCCACGAATCCCTTTTAATTGGTCAACGATTTCATGGGCATCAATTCCAGAACGGAGTGCTAAGGAGATTAACCTGGAAATTGCTTCAGCCTTGGCAGCAAAGAACCCACCGGATTTACCAATATGGGTAAAAATTTCAAATGGATCGCCAAATTCATCTTCATTAATCGTTACATACATATTACCATAGCCAGTAATAACCTTATAAGTCATACCGGCAATTTTATCGGGTCGTTCTCGGGGTGCTAATTTTTGATGAGTAATTGAAGTATCCAAAATTAGATCATTATCTGGAGTGGTTTTAATAATTTGGTTATCATGTTTGCCTTTAGTTAAAACCTGGACATCCCGAGAACCATCTCGATAAATCGTAATCCCTTTGCATTTAGTTTTATAAGCGGTTAAATAAACATTTTTAACATCTTCAATGGTGGCCTTGTTGGCAAAATTAATCGTTTTTGAAACCGCATTATCAACATGTGTCTGAAAAGCCGCTTGCATTTTAATATGCCATTCAGGATCAATTTCGCCAGCGGTAGCAAAAATATCTTTATATTTTTTCGAAACCTCTTTAAGATCAGCGACAGACCCGGTATCGATTACTTTTTCTAATAAATCTCGCGAATAAAAACCTATTTTTTTAGCGATATTTTCAAAAGTCTGGTTGACATAAATTTGCTCTAAAGATGCTGAACCATCTTTATTGAATAATGATTTTTTCTTATAAGCTAAGGCAAAAAATGGTTCAATACCTCCTGAACAACCGCCAATTAATGATAGGGTTCCAGTAGGCGCAATGGTGGTGATGGTGGCATTTCTGATTGGTTCTTTTTTGGCATAAATACTATTTTTAAAATTCGGAAAGGGACCACGTTTTTTAGCTAATTGGTGGGAGGCATTTTGAGATTCACGTTGGATAAAACCCATCACTTTTTGAGCTAAAACAACGGCCTTTTCGGAGGCATATGGAATCTCTAATTGCGCCAGCATGTCGGCAAAACCCATTACTCCTAAACCAATTTTTCGATTAGCTTTGGTAATTTTTTCAACCTCGCGGACGGCATACTTATTAACATCAATGACATTATCTAAAAATCTCACCGCCAGATGTACAATATTTTTTAATTTATCCCAATTAATTTTATCCAAAGTAACCAGACGAGATAAATTTATTGAACCCAAATTACACGATTCATATGGTAAAAGGGGTTGTTCTCCACAAGGATTAGTTGATTCAATTTTTCCCAAAGCCGGGGTGGGATTATCTCGGTTCATGCTGTCAATAAATATAATCCCAGGATCACCATTAGTCCAAGCATTTTCGATAATTTCATTAAAAATTTCTTTAGCATTAAGGCGATCCATTTTTTCATTAGTTCGGGGATTAATTAAATCATAATTCTCACCTTTTTCAACTCTCTCCATAAAATCATCAGTCACGGCCACCGAAAGATTAAAATTGCGGAATGAGGCGCCGTCCTTTTTACAATTAATAAATTTTTGAATATCCGGATGAGTAATTGGTAAAATACCCATATTAGCACCAACTCGAACGCCACCTTGCATCACTTCTTGGGCCACAGAGTCAAAAATACGCATAAATGAAATTGGGCCGCCCGCAATTCCACCAGTTACCCCCACGATATCCCCCTCTGGTCGAAGTTTTCCAAAGGAAAAACCAGTCCCTCCCCCACCTTTGTGAATTAGCGCCATATCATGTAGCGTCGTGAAAATTCCATCCATAGTGTCTTCGATAGGTAAAACAAAACAAGCCGATAATTGGTGAATCTCCCTGCCAGCGCCTCGTAAAGTCGGGGAATTTGGTAAAAAATCCGTGGTTGAGATTAATTGATAATATTCACGCGCTAGTTTAAGATGATCTGTTTTTTTATTATATTTGAGATCGGCGGCGGCAATATAATAAGCGACGCGCCAAAATAATTCCTTGGGTGATTCCAAAGGATTCCCATCATCATCCTTAATTAAATAACGCTTAATTAAAATTTCTCGCGCATTGTCGGATAAAATTGGTTCAGATAGATCATCCGGCATTTTATTTTTGCCAGGCCAATGGGTTTCATCAAGATTAAGTTTTAGTTTAGGGCTGATTTTTTTTTGAGATGCCACGATCCCTCCTTTTATCTATTAAACTAATTATATATTTGAATTTTAGAACAATAAAAATATGACACGCCCCTTTTAGTCATATTTTATTTTGTTTTTAATAAGATTTTTATTTTAATTTTTTTCGAATAAAGGCCGGAACCTCGAGTTCATCCTCTTCTTCTTCGGGTTTTGCAGGCTCTGGGGCAAAGGGTGAGGCTGAAAAAGAATCGTCTTCGACGGGGTTTTCTAAACTAGAAGTGTCCGGAAATTGTTGAACAGTGGTCATTTCTCGCTTTTTTTCTTCGTGTCGTAGACGTCCTTCAAAACCGGCAGCAACAACTGTAATTTTTATTTCGCCTTGCATGGCATCATCGATGATGGCTCCAAAAATGATATTCGCATCTTGATCAGCCGCTTCAGTGATGGCTTTGGCTGCTTCATCAATTTCGTACATGCTTAAATCTGGACCACCGGTAATATTGAATAAAATACCTTTAGCGCCTTCAATAGATAAATCCAATAAAGGGCTTTCAATGGCGGCATGTGCCGCTTCCATGGCTCGATTATCACCAGAAGCGCGACCAATACCCATTAGGGCAGAGCCAGCGTCAGACATCACCGCTCTCACATCGGCAAAATCCACATTAATAATACCATGAAGGATAATTAAATCTGAAATTCCCTGAACACCTTGTCTCAAAACATCATCAACGATCATAAAAGCGTCAAATAATGAAGTCTTTTTATCGATAATTGACAATAACCGATCATTAGGAATAGTAATTAAAGTGTCAACCTTATCTTTAAGCTCTTCTAAGCCTAATTCGGCTATTTTAGCGCGTCTTTGTCCTTCAAAAGCAAAAGGCTTTGTCACCACACCAACAGTTAGAGCCCCTAATTCTTTAGCAATTTCAGCAATCATCGGGGCTGATCCGGTGCCAGTGCCACCACCCAAACCACAGGTGACAAAAACCATATCCGAACCTTTAATTACATCATAAATTTCTTCTTTGTTTTCTTCGATCGCTTTTCGACCGATTTCAGGATTAGCACCGGCTCCCAAGCCACGGGTTGTTTCTTTACCAATTTGTACCTTAGTTGAGGCTTCGTTATGAGCTAAAGCTTGAGCATCAGTATTGACAGCAATAAAATCCACTCCGTGCAATTTGGACTGGATCATACGATTGATGGCTGAACAGCCTCCACCGCCAACACCAATAACTTTGATTAAGGCAAACGTATCCACTTTTGATGCTTCCACGGGACCAGAAGGTTTCACGATCGCGGGTTTTGAATTATCGATCGGCTTCATCATATTTCCCCTCAGCCCCTCCTATATTATTATCTTAAAATCATTATATACTAATTTAAAAAATATACTAAATTTAGGGATTTAATCTATGGTAAAAAATGCTTAAAGATTGACTTGAGCTTGCTGGCGGTGCGATTAAATTCCCCACCCCGAG
>Ga0209431_10000549_pt1 | contig 31329 bp, 37 predicted proteins | sample RifCSP13_3_FD_184021 | JGI IMG/M metagenome (GOLD analysis project Ga0209431, IMG submission 184021) | Soil microbial communities from Rifle, Colorado - Rifle CSP2_sed 13_3 (SPAdes) (version 2) | ecosystem: Environmental > Terrestrial > Deep subsurface > Rock core/Sediment | place: Rifle... | reverse complement strand
TATGGCTGCGCCGGCAAACGGCAGTATCCAAATCAGCCAGACGTTGATAGACTCGATAAACGGTGTCACCATCAGTGCTCCCCTCCCGTTTCAACGCCTACTGTCAGGCCTTCCTCAAGCTCTATCTCGGAACCGTGCGCGACAGGCTCTATCAGTCCTGATGCCTCGGGCACCGGGAGGACGCCGGGGTAGTCTGCAAACATCCCCTCAATGTAGCTGGTAACAGGCGTCAGGAACAGGTCGGGCATGACCCCTATTATGAGCGAGAGCGCGGCAAACGCAGCCATGGTCGCAGTTATGTAGGGGCTTGCCTCCTTTACGTGCGCCATCTCTTCCGGTATCTTGCCAAAGAAGATGCGCTTTATCATCCACAGTATGTAGGCAGAAGTCAGTATCGTGCCCATGATGCCAAAGCCGAACATGGCAGTCCGGAACCAGTCGCCGTCGTTTGCGGCTGTCTGCAGGACGCCGTTAAACATGACCCATTCTGCCATAAAGCCGGCTGTGGGGGGCACGCCCATTATCGTGAGAGCGCCTATCATTGCGATGACTGCGGTGTAGGGCATCTTGCCTGCAAGTCCGCCCAGCTTGGACATGCTCCTTGTGCCGGTCTGCAGTATTATGGAGCCGGCCATCATGAAGAGCACAGCTTTTCCAAGGCCGTGCGTGATGTACAGCATCGTCGCGCCGGTGACGCCAAGAACGCTTTCAGAACCAATGCCAAAAAGAATGTAGCCCATCTGGCTGATTGACGAATATGCGAGGACCCTCTTGATGTCGTCCTGCATCAGCGCCATCGCGCCGCCGTAGATTATGGTGGCAAGGCCCCACATGTTGATGTATATGCTGTACTGCTCGTAACTGCCCGTCAATAATTCAAGCCACAGCCTCAGAAGACCGTAAGCGCCGATGCCGATCATCGCCGGCGACAGGAGCGCCGATACGGGCGTAGGCGCCTCCGCGTGGGCGTACGGCAGCCAGATGTGCAGCAAGAACGCTGCCAGTTTGACGCCAAGGCCGGCTACGAGCCCGAATATGATGAGCGCAAGCCACTCTTGCGGTATCAAGTGGGCGTTTGCCCTTATGGTGTCAAAGTCAAAGCCGCCGGCGAAAAAACCCATCCCCAGCAGGCTCAATAGCAATACGACGGCGCCGGCGTGCGTCCAGAAGAAGAACATGAGGGCTATCCTGCGCCTTGCACCATAGCCGTAGAATGCAACCAGGAAGAACGAGGGAACGAGCATCAGCTCGAAAAATACGTAAAACTCGATGACGTTGGTGGCAAGGACCGTGCCGAACATGCCCATAGAGAACGCGAGGTAGAGCGCAAAGTAGAGGCCCGGCGGCCGGTTGACATAGCCCTGCTGGTCTGCAGTCAGCGTCAACTGGCCGCCGTGGCCGGGGTTCTCGTGGTGATGAGCGCCGGGCATGTCCTCCATTATCTTGTGGACCATGTACGGCTTTGAGTAGATTACAAGCACGGTGCACAGTATGTAGATTATTAGTGCAAATGGAAGGCTAAGGCCGTCAAGGCGCAGGCCAAAGTTGCCGAACTGGCTCCACGCATATGATTCGACGTAAGCGGACATGCCGCCCTGCAAGAGCATCGCAGGTATGAACAGCAATCCGGTTGAGATGGCAAGCGCGCCGAAAGAGAACCAGGTTACCGCCTTGGCTCCGGCCTTCTTGCTGATAAAGTAGGCAACCGGCGCAAAGAGCAGGGGTATGAAGGTCGCTGCCAACAGGAAAAACGACTCTGCCATCGCGTTTCTAGCCTCTCATGCTCCTGAATTCTGCGACATCTATTTCCTTGTACAGCCTATACGCCACTATGATGAGGCCAAGGCCTATTGCGACTTCGGCTGCAGCTATCGCGATTGAAAAGAGCGCAAAGACCTGACCCTGTATATTGCCAGTGTAGCGGGAAAAGGCTACGAGGTTGAGGTTGGCGGCGTTGGCGATTATCTCGATCGATATGAGCATCCTGATTGCGTTGCGCTTGACAACTAAGCCGTAGATGCCCACGGCTACGAGCACCACTGACACTATCAGAAAATCAATTAGCTCGTTCATCTTTCTGCTCCACATCCTCTCTGCGCGCAAGCGCAAGCGCCGCAATGACCGCGCCGGCAAGCACCAGCCCCAAGACGACTAGCGCCGGCGAGTAGTAGGTCAGCATCTCCTCGCCGATTGCCGTAAAATCGACTGGGGGCGCGGTGAAGCTATTCTGCGTGTTGAGTCCCGACGCCAGTAGCGCGGCCCCAAGACCGCCCATCAATACAAGCATCAGTATTATCCCTCCAAGCTTCCGGCCCTTATCCTCTCTCATGCTAAAGAGCGCCTGGGTGCGGACGAGCATGACGGCGAATATGATGAGCACGGCTACAGCGCCCACGTAGACTGCAATTTGGAACATGGCCACAAACGGCGCATCCAGAAGGAGGAAAAAGCCGGCGATGCCAAGCATAGATACCGCAAGCCCGATTGCGCCGTAGATGAGTTCCCGCGTCTCAAGCGCTACAATGGCCGAGCCGACGGTAAGAACCGCGATACCGACGAATACCGGGTCAACCATGCGTGGCTCCCCTGTCTGTTATTATTATCTCGACGTTGCCGTCGTACTTTGGCTTGACTTCAAGCTGCTGCGGCGTGTATATCAGGTGCTCCTTTGTGAAAGATGAGAGCTCGTAGTCGTTTGTCATGAAAAGGGCGTAGAACGGGCAGGCATCCACGCACAGCCCGCAGAACACGCACTTGCCGTAGTCTATCTGGGGCATGATGGCCTTCTTGTTGTGCTTCCAGTTTTCGTCCACCTTGACCATGCCGATTGCTTCTGCGATGCCTTCGCACGCAATCGCGCACAGCTGGCAGCCGGTGCACTTGTCGTGTATCAGGATGTGCCGGCCGCGGTATCCTGCAATTCCGACGCCCTTTTTCGGGTCAAACTGGTAGCCGTCGCCCACAAAGCGCAGCTTTTGTTCGGGATACCTCAACGTAAAGCGACGCATGACGAGGTGCTTTGAGCCGGACTCGATTGCCTTGATGAAACCCGAAGCGGTACTCATCTGACAAGCAGCCCCTCCGGACCAAGTATGCCGCCATATATTAGTGCAAGGGCGACGAACATGTTGATGAACGAAAGCACGATCAGCTTGTACCAGCCGGTGTGGAGCAGGATGTCTATCCTGATACGCGGGCTGATGCCCCGTGGCAGAAGGAACAGCATTATCACGCCGAAGGTCTTTACCGAGAACCAGAATATCGCAGACAGCGTCACGTGGTTGTAGATCTTTTCGCCGGTGTAGCCAGGTATGATTTCTTCAGGGAATATGATGGGGCCGGACCAGCCGCCTAGAAACAGCACGACAAAAAGCGCGGCCAGCACGTACAGTTTCAGGTAGGTGCCCAGCTGTATTAGGCCGTAGATCATGCCTGACGTTTCAGTTATCCAGCCTGCGACGATCTCGCTTTCTGCCTCCGGGAGGTCGAACGGGATCCTCTCTAGCTCTGCCAGCGACGACAGGTAGAACACGAACGCGCTTATCGGGAGGAAGAACACGAACCAGTACGAGGCTATCTGCGACTCAACTATGCCTGTCAGGTTCAGCGTGCCTGCAAGTATCACGACCGATAACGCCGAAATGATGAACGGGATCTCGAAAGCGATAATCTGGTGCAGGGCCCTGAGACCGCCGATGAAGGGGTACTTGCTGTTTGACGCCCACGAGAAAAGCAACGCGATCAGCGGGAAGAACCCGAATATCGCAAACACGGCTACTAGGCCCACGTCGATGTCGGCGACTACCCAGCCGGGTGCGACCGGTATGAGCGCGGCTGCCGCTGCGGCGACTGAGACGAACGCAATGGGCGCGGCCCAAAAGATCGGCTTGTCCGCCGCTGCAGGGATGATTATCTCCTTTGATATCAGCTTCAGCCCGTCGGCCGCAAGCTGGAGCCAGCCCTCTATCTTGCCCACGTACAGCGGCCCGTAGCGCAGCTGCATCTTGGCTAGGAACTTGCGCTCGACAAATATCGTGACTGCCGCAAAGAGCGCAGCGTAGGTAAAGCCGGGGAACGCGGCCACCCTGAAGAGGTCAGTGTGGATAAGGTACTTGGCTATCGGAACGGTGCGGGTAGGATCCACGACCATTGTCAGGAACAGGTACGGGGTCAAGGGTTCGTCGCCGAGCGGAGGCAGCGGCACGTAGAATAGCACGATGAATATCAGCGGCAGGCCGACGAGCGAGATTATGATGAGGATCCAGAATACCAGCCACAGTACGCTTCCAACGAACTCGCCAAAGCGGAAAGACTCGATGTACGACGCCAACTACCTGTCAGCCTCCACCGGCCAGTAGTTCAGCGACCAATATACAGCAGGCATGTCTGCAAGCTTGTTGCCGACGAGAAGGTACGGAAGAGCGAGCAAGTTGCGGAACGAGCCCACCGATATCTTGACCCGATATGGCCTGGGCGTGCCGTCGCTCACGATGTGATAGCCAAGCGCGCCTCTGCCGGACTCGACACGCCTGTACGCCTCTCCTGGCGGCCCCTTGGGGTTTGGCTGGAGTTTTGTGCGGACCTCGCCTGACTCGGGCATCTTGTCCAGCAACTGCCGCATTATGTTGCAGGACTCTTTCATGTCAAGGAACGGGACGTACGAGCGGGCAAACGAGTCGCCTGTCTTCATGTACTGCACCTTGAAGTCAACTTCGTTGTAAACGTCATAGGGTTCGACTTTGCGTATGTCGTACGGGATGCCCGACGCGCGAAGCACAGAGCCCGTCACGCCGAGCTTGACCGCGTCTTCTTTTGACAGCACCGCAACGCCTTCGGTCCTCTGCCTGAAAAGCGGCATGTTGTAAAAGATGTCCTCGTACTCCTTCAGGCGCTTCTCGAAATATCTGATGTGGTCAAGACACCTTTGCTTAAAGCCCTCGGGCATGTCGTTTCTCACGCCGCCGGGGATGTTGTAGGCGTGCGTGACACGGGCGCCCGTCAGCCTCTCAAGCAGGTCGATAAAGAGTTCGCGGTCGCCTGCCGGCCACATGAACATGGTCGAGTGGCCAAGGAATATTCCGTAGATAGCAAGCCAGTACAGCGTGTATACTTGGCGGTTCAGCTCCGATGCAATGGCCCTGATGAACTGGCCGCGGCGCGGGACCTGGATGCCCATCAAATCCTCGACAGCAAGGCTATACGAGTAGGTGATGTTGTTAGAATCGTGGATTACTGGTCTCTCCAGGTGGGGGATGTTCTGTATGACGTTGCGGTACTCGCACATCTTTTCCTCTCCACGGTGCACGTAGCCGGGGTCCGGGTCGCAGTAGACGATGTAGTCTCCGTCAACTTTGATAGTGAAGCGGAAGTGGCCCGAGCCTGGGTGCTGGGGTCCGACTGAAAGCGTCATCAGGCGGTCTTCCTCGATCTCCTTGACCACCTGCAGTCCCAGTTTCCTCGTCTCCTCTATCTTTTCTTCAAGAGTCGCCATGCTATCTCCCCTTTATCCTGAAATCCTTGCGTAGAGGCGGAATGTCTGCCCAGTCCTCCGGGAGCAGGAACCTCTCCATCCTCGGGTGCCCCTCGAAGTAGACGCCAAGCATCTCATACGTCTCGCGCTCGTGGTACTCGACGCTTGGGTATACCCTTATCAGCGACGGCACGCGCGGGTCGTCTCTGTTTGCCTTTGTGGTCAGGACTATGATGTTCGCAAGAAGGTCGTCGCGCGTGTACGAACCCAGGTGGTAGTTGACTTCAATCTGATTTTCCTTTGGGTAGTCCGTCCCGGATGCCGACTCGGCGTGGTCAAAGCCCATACTGTCCCGAAGGTAAGTGGCCACTTCGACAATGCTTGAAGGCCCTGTCTCGACCTTTATCCTGATGGGCCTGATGTAGAGTATTTTCACCGCGTCGCCAAATTTTGCGACGAGTTCCTGGGCAAGACCTTTCTCAAACGCGGGCGGCTCGGGCTCCTGCTTGGCAGGCGGAGCAGCTGTCGCTGGAGGCGCAGCGGGTTTTGGGGCCGGAACAGGTTTTGTTTCTGCCGGCTTGGCCACTTCCGGAGCTGCCTTTTCCGGGCCTGCAGCCTTGGTGGGCTTTGCCGCTTTCATTTTCTGCTCTTCTTTATCGCTGCTCATGCTACTTTATCTTTGACCTTTTGATCTTTTCCTGCAGTAGCATTGTGCCTTGGATAAGCGTCTCTGGTCTTGGCGGGCATCCCGGCACATAGACATCCACCGGTATGATGCCGTCTACGCCAGGAAGGACGTTGTACGAGTCTATGTACAGCCCGCCAGTGATTGCGCAAGCCCCCATCGCTATGACGTACTTTGGCTCGGGCATCTGGTCGTAGACCATCCTGAGCCTGGGCGCCATCTTCCTCGTGACAGTTCCCTGCACCACGATGAGGTCGCACATGCGGAGCGACCCGAACGCCTCGATGATGCCGAACCTCTCGACATCGTACCTGGGGCTCGACGCGGCCCCAAACTCGACGCTGCAGCACGCAGTCTCTAGGTGCACGGGCCACAAGGACCACAACCTTCCCCAGTTTATGGCGTATCCAAGTGGCTTGTCAAGTGCCCTGACCAGCACGTCGGAGAGCTTGCTCACAAAGGCGTTGAAGTTAGTCGGGCTGACGAGTTCCTTGTTCAAAGGCGCAATCCCTTCCTGATTATTTCAGCTCTTCTACCGTATTTAAAACCTGCTAGCATTACCAGATCCCCTTCCTCCCTGCAAGAGACAGCGCGTAGCCCATTGCGGCAAACATCGCCTGGGGCTCGGCGATTATCGGCAAAGTCGCAGTTCGCGGAATGTGGAAAAGCGCCGAGCCCCAGGCGTATAAAAAGATAGACATGACGTCAAAGACGACGAACATGAGTATGTAAGCATAATACTGCATCATGAAATGCGAGCGGCCTTCGCCTGTCGGCATCTGTCCACACTCCATCGGCAGGAACTTGACGGGATTGTAGCGGCGCCTCGGAGAGAGGAGCCTTGAGAGAACCAGAGCGGGCACCGAGGCTGCGAGACCAAAACCCAGCATGTAAAGGATTGGAGTAAAGTCTGCAGCGGTCTCTCCAGCCAAGTCAACTGAGCTGGTTTAACGAAGATATAAAAACTTAGCGAGATTTCGCTTGCAAGCGCAAAACTTTCATTTCAAGACCATGTCGAACAGCTGCCGCGCCGCCAATTTCGGGTGGTGCAGCGCAAGCTTCATCATTTTCACGGCGGTGAACTCGGCCTTTATGAAGTCAAGGAACTCGTCTGGCGTCATGTCGCGCAGTATCTCTATCTCCCTGTCCCACTCGGCATCAGACAGCCCAATCCAGCGCGACTGCACCTTCAAAGCAGAAGCTATCTTGGACGCGACACGGGCCTTCCAGGCCCTTTCATACTCTGCAAGCGACTCCTTTGTTGCGCCCTCTGTGATTGATCGTGCGCCCACCTTTCCCGCGAGCCGGCCGAACTCGATTGCATATCGTATTCCCTCAAGCACCAGCGGGTTTGCTTGGCCCGCCGAGTCGCCGACGAGCAGGAGGCCGACTGAAATAGAGTTTGAGCGCACGCCCTCGTTTGGGATAAAGCCGTAATGCAGTTCAATTGGCTGAATCTTGCCAAGCTTGTCCAGTGGCTTCAGCCGCTTTTCAAGTATGGAATGGAGCTTGTCAAGCGGGTCTGCCTGCGACTCGGGCCTGCCTATGCCGACTCCTATCCTTGCGCGGTGTTGCGAAAGCGGGAAGACCCAGGCGTAGCCGGCGTCAGAATATTGTTGTCCAACCATGAGCGTCCACGTGAAACTATCAACATTGTCACAGTAGCACTCGTACTCGGCTCCGACGCCGTAGCGACGCCACTCGCCTGCTATTCCGGCTTTGCGACCGGCAGACGTGCTAAAGCCGCTCGCGTCGACGACGAGCGTGCATTTCACGTCCAGGTCGCCGACTGGCGTGCTTGCCCTGACGCCCGTGACCCTGTCTCCTTCCCGGGCGACGTTGATGACGTTGCTCCTCACCATTATCTCGGCCCCTGCTTCGGCTGCCATAAAAGCAAGGTGCTGGTAGGTGGCCCGCACGTCAAGGACACACGACTTGGGCGTCGAGCCTGCTATCATGACCTCGTTTGACTGAGAAACGAACTGGTAGTTTGAGACGGGGTTGTACAGGTGGTTCGGAATGCCAAGCCGCTCCATCGAGTCTATCCAGCTTACGCCGGACGTCCTCACGCTGTGGGCTATGGCTTCGTCCTTCTCGAAAAGGATGACGCTTGCGCCAGCCTTTGCCGCGGCCCAGGCGGCCGACAGCCCGGCAGGTCCCCCGCCCACGACTGCGATGTCGTATTTTTTCTCCACAATATCGCCCTCCGGCGAACTAGCTGAGCGCACGCATCAAATTATGTGTTTCATTCAAGCCATGTAGTTTTTCCGGGTTTCTTTACCTGCAAGTGCGCAAAGTCCTCGCCCTTAATTGCGCCATGCCAGTGCCACACGTAGGCAGGCACGCAGACATAGTCGTCATCGCTCAGGGCATGCACTTCGTCCATGCTCACCCTTGCCACGTTGTCGCCTTCCATCGCGACCTTGCTCTGCAGGACGACCAGACCCCTGCCCTTTGTCGCAATCAATATTTGATCAGTCTCGTGGTAATGCAGTTTCGTCCTTGCGCCGTTTGAGAAAGTGACCAGGTACGTCTCGACTTCTTTGCTTGCAGCCTCTGTAACCATCTTCTTCACCTCTGCGGAGCCTACGAAATAGTGAAGCATGGAGGTGTCAGGCGCAACGTCGCGGATGTTACCCTTGTGCATGACCCTGCTATGATAGCGGCTGTTAAATGTCTACTGACTGGCCATTTCGGTACTTGCTGTCAAAGATCATTTCAACTATCTTGGCAGCGACTTGTTCTGGCTTGAGCATCTTTTCCTTGTTCGCTTTATGATAAGCGGGATCGATGTCCTGCATCACCGTGTCCACGTCGCCGGGGCAGATAGCCATCACCCTTATCCTGCTCGAGGCGACCTCCCATGCGAGGCTCTCTGTCAGCCCCATCATGCCGAACTTGCTTGCACAGTATGCAGACAGGTTTTCAAAGCCCGACTTCCCAGCGCCTGAGCTGACGTTTACTATGACGCCCGAGTTTCGTTGAAGCATGTAAGGCAGGACCGCCCTCGAGCACAAAAACGCGCCTTTCAGGTTCGAGTTGATGGTCTCGTCCCACTCTTGCTCAGTAGTATCGGCAAGCTGCTTCAGTATGACGACGCCGGCGTTGTTCACGAGAACGTTGACCTCACCAAATTGCTCGACGGTATTTTTGACGAATTTGTCCGCGTCGGAAGCGATGCCCACATCGCACCTCATGCCAAGTACGCCTGCGTGTAAGTTCCTTATCTCGTCGGCAACTGCATCTATCTCGCTCTGGGTCCGGGAGCATACCGCGACGTTCATGCCTTTTTTCGCAAGCATGATGGCAGATTCTTTACCTATCCCCCTGCCACTACCGGTCACTATTGCCGTTGGCATGCCGTAAGACAGGGCTTGGCGACTATAATTTGTAGTGGATGGTATGCCAGCAACAGCATTCGTCAAGCGCGCAGTTTGGGCATTCTTTTTCGGACCTACTTTGCAGGCATTCCTGCGGCGTGCAGTTGCAGTCGGCGCACTTCATGCTTTTGGTTCAGCGGTTCGCGCTAAAAAATCTAACAGTTATATCCTGATTTCATGGCAGAAATGCCATGCAGCTGATACCGGCAGAGCCGGCGCCAGAGTTCAAAGGGATAACCGGCTGGGCAAACTCGGAGCCGCTCTCGATCAAGTCGCTGAAGGGCAAGGTCGTCATACTGGACTGCTGGACCTACACGTGCATCTTCTGTCTACGCACGATACCCGTACTGAGGCGGCTGCAGGAAAAATACAAAGACCTGCAGGTGGTGCAGGCCCATTCTGCAGAATACCAGTTTGCGACAGACCAAGAAAACATCCGCCGGGCGCTTGCCCGCTACGGTGTCAAGCTGCCGGTCGCGTTTGACACCGCAAACAAGACGTGGGAGGCGTACGGCAACACATACTGGCCAAAGCACGTGCTCATTGACGCAAGCGGCTTTGTGCGCTACGAGCACGCAGGTTACGGCGACATCACCGAGTTTGAGCCTGTCGTTGCAGAGCTTCTAGAAGAGGCCGGTCAGAAGCCGCTTGATTACGACGACAAGAACCCTGAAGACGAGATCTTTGACACTTATGGAATGCACTACGCCAGCATTGCGCCGGAAATCTGCGTCGGCTACTCGCGCATGCGCCGCTTCGGCAACAACCAGACGTTCAGGCCAGACGAACCAAGCGTGGCAGTCGACTCCGGCACCCACTTTGACAACAGCGTCTACCTGCGCGGAAAATGGATATGGCAGAGGGAAAGGGTCCAATATGCGCCCGGCGGCAAGGAAACGATACCGGCGATAATCATGAAATACAACTCTGCCCGGAAGGTCCACGGCATCATAGGGACCGCAGACGGCAGGCCGGGAAGGTGTGAGGTGAAGCTCGACGGGAACTCGCTTGCAAAAGAACACCTTGGCAGGGACGCAAGGCTCGAAGGCGGTGCAAGTGTCGTCGACATACAGTGGCCTTTCATGTACAATCTGGCCAAGACGGACAAGCCCGGGGTGCACGAGATAGAGATAATCCCCCGGTCAGACAATTTCGTCTTCTACACTTTTGTGTTCGGGTGAAACATTTTTGCGACCTGCGGCTTGACGGCTTTTCCCAGCGCGTTTCTTGGAAGTTCGTCTACCACCTTTATGTCCGCAGGGACCTTGTAGGGTGCAAGCCTCTCCTTTGCCCACGTCCTGAGCAATGGGGGGTCCAATTGTCCCTTGACAATAACGGCGGCGCATACCTTCTGCCCCCACACCTCGTCGTCGACTCCCACGACCGCGCAGTCTGAAACCGCAGGGTGCGCCCGCAGCGCTTCCTCGATTTCAAGCGCAGAGACCTTGTAGCCGCCTGTCTTGATGATGTCGACGCTCTTTCTCCCGAGTATGCGGTAGACGCCGTTTTCCCTGACTGCGATGTCGCCGGTGCAGAACCACCTGTCGGCGGTGAACGATTCCTTAGTGCTGTCCGGCCTGTTCCAGTACTCGTTGAACACGCCACCGCTCTTGACCTGTATTTCGCCCGGCTCACCGTCGGCCACAGGTTTCTCGTTGTCACCTGCAAGTCTGACCTGCACCCCGGGCAGTGGCGACCCTACCGACCCGGGCACCCGGGTGCCCTCAAGAGGGTTCGAGAGCGTCATGCCAGTCTCGGTCATTCCATACCTTTCCATGATGACGTGGCCGGTTATCTCCTGCCACTTTGCAAGCGTCGTTACCGGAAGGGCCGCGGAGCCGGAGACCATCAACCGCATTAGTTTGAAGCCGGCCGACATGGCCTCCTTGTCAGGCGCGGCCTGCCATTCAGCAATCAACTTTGAGTAAATAGTTGGCACTGCCATGAACACGGTGATGTCGCCTCGCGAAAAGGAAGACCAGGTTTGCTTTGCTTCGAACTTGGGCAACACTTCGCACTTGGCTCCCGCCCAGAGCGCGCACGAAAGTACGTTTATCAGACCATGGACGTGGTGCAGGGGTAGCACAAGCAACGTATGGTCACTTTCAATCCAGCCCCACGCCTGAACAAGCATCGTTATCTGGGCCTCAATATTTGCGTGCATAGTGACTACACCCTTTGGCCTGGTTGTAGTCCCGCTGGTATAGAGTATCATCGCCGGCCGGTTCTTTTCTATGCGTGGCAATGCCTGATCGCCCTCACGCGCGGCCTCTGAGACAGAATAGAGTTGTTCAAAGGCAGGCACTTTGTCGCGCAGAGTATCGTGTGCAATGACTGACGAGATGCCGCAGTCTCGGATGATGTATTCTAGCTCGGCCTCGGGATACATCACTGGCAGCGGGACTGCAATCCCGCCGGCGCTCCATATCCCCCACTGGACCGCCGCGTACGAAAAACTGGGAGGCAAGATGAAGCCCACCCTTGCGCCTGCAAGGTCCCCCCCGTTTTTTGCAAGCAAAAAGCGCGCGACGCGCAGCGATTGTTCGTATAGTTCATCGTATGAAAAGGAGCGGCTGCCCTCTATTATGGCAGTCCTGCTCCCGTGCGACGATGCACGATGCACTATTTCGACGCTTGACACCAATGCCAGTTCTGCAAAGAGGGAATAAAGTTTTTTATCGCGTCGACCTCTGCAATAACCAAATGGCAGGCATTGCGGAAGGCAGCGACGCACCCGATTTCTCTATGAGAGACATAAAGGGCAACGTTTTCAGGCTGTCCGGCCTCAAGGGCAAAAAGAACGTCGCCGTTTACTTTTACCCGAAAGATTTCACGCCCGGCTGCACCACAGAGGCGACAGAGTTTAGCCGCGACTATAGCAAGTTTGCAAATGCTAGCATAGAGATAGTCGGCATAAGCCCGGACAGCGAGGAATCGCACGACAAGTTCCGCGGCAAGATGGGCATACCCTACCCGCTCGTCGCCGACACCGACAAGGAGGTCGCAAAGAGCTATGGCGTGTTTGGTATGAAGAGCTTCATGGGGAGGGAGTTCATGGGCGTCATCCGCACGACGTTCCTTATCGACAAGTCGGGAAAAGTCATCAAGGTCTTTGCCAAGGTCAAGCCCGCCGGCCACAGCAGAGAAGTGCTCGAGTCATTTGGCTGACTCGACCAGCTCCGACAAGTGTTCCAGTATGCGCATGTGGTGCTCCTCGTCGACGCTCACGCTCCTTAACAGCGCGGCGGTTTCCGGGTCGTCGGCCATTTCCGCGCATCTCAAGAGCGCGTCTCGAGAGGCCCTCTCGTCCTCTATCGACGCGGCAATGCCCTTTTTCGTCAGGAGCGAGCTCCCGGTTGCGCCCTCTATCTCGGCCATTATGCGCGATATGTACTCGATGTGCCTGAGGCCGTCGCTCAAGAGCGTGTGCAGGTAGCTCCGCACGAGATTGTTCTCCACCGCCGTCAGGGCAGACATGTAGTGCATCAGCTCTTTTATCTCGGCATCATGCTGCTCCTTCAACAGCGAGTGCAGCTTTTGCTTCCTCGCAAGCTCCTTCAGCCGGCTGTCCATACAGGGTTTGTAACGCCACACCAATAAAAAAATGACGCGCCTATGTTTAAATAACAATTTGGTAATCCCTGTTCTCGGTTGTCCGAAGCCCAGAAGGTTTGCAGCTGCTCCTGCCACAAAAAGTACGGCTATGAATCTTTCTGCAGCAAGTGCACAGAAAGGCACAAAACATCGCCCCACTACCAAGTCATGAAAAAGTTCGAATAGAAGATGACAACCTCAAAGATATCATAGTACCTGTCAGACATTCACATTCTATGAACAGGACGGTGGACTATTACTGCACGCTGCACCCGACGATGGTTGGCAAGGTAGCGGTCCAATTGTGTACTGCGCCTTCTCTTTTTCATTTTTTGCAAGATGCTGTAAAAGTAAAATGGTGCGGGAGATGGGATTTGAACCCACGAACCCCTTCGGGATAAGAGCCTCAGTCTTACGCCTTTGACCAAGCTGGGCGACTCCCGCTCCAGAGTAGACGCTTTTGCTCCGCTAATTTGAATATTACTTGCGCTGTAATGGTTTTTATAAGCCAGCATCGCCAACAAGTCCAGATGCTTATTCCAGTTCGCTGCTTCACCTGCGGCGCGCTCATCGCTGACAAGCACGGCCAGTATTCAGACAGGGTCAAGTCAGGTGAAGACCCGGCAAAAGTGATGGACTCGCTTGGCATTAAGAGGTATTGTTGCAGACGTATGTTCATATCAAGCGTCGAGACCATCTACCAGATCATCCCCTACTACGAGGCACTAAGGCGCAGAATGTCTGAAATCCAGACCGAAATAGAATAAATAACGAACTTGCTGGCAAGAGATTGTTGCCTTCCATCACATCGCTGCAGACAAGGATTGTGTTCAATAGCCGCGGGAGCAAGACCATCGAAGTAGACGTTGTGGTTGACAAAAAGTTTGCTGGCAGGGCATGCGCGCCCTCTGGCGCAAGCGTCGGCAAATTAGAGGCGCAGAGCTTTCCAGACAACAAGCCGGAAAAGGCCCTGGACGCGTTCAACGCAAACAAGCGGAAATTCGTCGGCATTGACGCTTCCAATACAAAGGCAATTTACGACGTTTTGCGCCGAATAGACAACACAGACAACTACTCTAAGATAGGCGGCTCGGTGGCGTACGCGCTCAGCATAGCTGCCGTGGACGCAGCGGCAAGGGCAAAAGGAATTCCACTGTTCAAGCTGTTGAACCCAAACAGGCCGTACCGATTCCCGTTCCCGCTTGGCAACATGATCGGCGGCGGTGCCCACGCCGGTCCTGGCACCCCGGACATACAGGAGATACTTGCCTGCCCTGTCGGTGCCAAGGACATCGTCCAGGCGCTTGAGATGAATTTCAACCTCCACAAAGAGACGCGAAAAGTAATCGAGTCTATAGACAGCCGTTTCACTTATGGCAGGGGCGACGAGGGCGCCTGGGCCCCCAACGCGACAAATGACCAGGCGCTAAAGATAGCGGAAAAGGCAGTCAATAATTGCGGTTACAAACTGGGTAGGGACATGGCCCTTGGCATAGACTTTGCCAGCTCGTCGTTCTGGGACGAGCAGAACAAGATTTACGACTATGCCCGACAGGGAATCAAGAGGGACACGGGCGAGCAAATAGAGTTTGCCAGCAGGCTTGTGCGTGACTACAAGCTCGCATACGTAGAAGATCCTGTGCACGAAACTGACTTTGAGAGCATGGCAGTACTGACAAAAAAGAACCCGCAAGCTATCGTCACGGGTGACGATATGTTGGTCACAAACGCATGGATGGTGAGAAAAGCCGTCGGCTACGGCGCCTGCAGCGGCGCCATATTGAAGGTAAATCAGGCAGGCAGCCTGCATGACGCGGTCCTTTTTGCGCAAGAGTGCACGAAAAACAAGATAAACATCATAACGTCCCACAGGTCTGGCGAATCAGTAGACTCGCACATCGCGCACATCGCCGTCGCCACCGGCTCCAAGATGTTAAAGACGGGCGTGCTCGGTGGCGAGCGCATAGCGAAGCTGAACGAGCTCGTGCGCATGTCAGAGTATGATTTAATAGATGGTATGGCCGAACTGTCCTCTACACTATGAGCGATCCCGAACAAGCCTCTCCGTCCGAGGAGGCCGTGATGGAAGAGACTCCCGTGGTGGAAAGCCCGGAGGGCCAGGATTCCATTGACACTGACAATTTAGAAAAGATGATACTTTCAACAGGCATCAGGGTCGGAACGCCGGTCAAGACAAAGTTCATGGCGCCCTTTATCGTACGCGCAAACCCGGAAGGCCTGTACATCCTGGACATCAGCAAGACCCTTGCAAGGATTGACGTCGCTGCCAAGTTCATAGGCAGGGCTGACATTTCCAAGGTCGCAGTCACCTCAGCGAGAGAGTATGGCAAGACCCCGATTGAAAAGTTCTGCGAGCTGACCGGCGCTACCAGGATACTGGGCCGGTTCATGCCAGGCACATTTACCAACCCGTCGCTTCCGGACTACATGGAGCCAGAAATAGTGGTTGTAACAGACCCACAGGCAGACCAGCAGGCCGTCATAGAGGCTACGAGAGCGGGCGTCCCAGTAATCGCGATTGCAAACAGCGACAACGTGACATCAAAGGTCGACCTGACAATCCCGGCCAACAACAGGGGTAGGAAGGCGCTTGCCACCACCTACTGGCTCCTGGCTAGAGAAGTCCTGAAAAAGCAGGGCAAGATCAAGTCCGACAGCGAGATGAAGATATCAATCGACGACTTTGAGACAAAGTTAGTCGAGGAAATATCTTGACCAAGGCGACCAGACGATCGCCGGCCGTTGCCGGCATGTTTTACCCTTCAAACCCCGGTGAGCTGCGCACGGCTCTGGACCAGTCTTTCCGCAACCAAAAGTTCGGGCCAGGCATGCCTCCCCCTACAATGACGGAGCGTAAGATATACGGCATGGTGACGCCGCATGCAGGCTACATGTACTCGGGCGCGGTCGCGGCAAACGGCTATTACCAGATCTCCGCGCACGATTTTTCAAACGCCGTGATAGTGGGCCCGAACCACTACGGCATAGGCGCCGGCGTCGCCACGATGAAAGACGGCGTGTGGGAGACGCCCCTTGGCCAGGTCGAGGTGAACGGCAGCTGGGCGCAGGGTATGGCCAAGAGGTCCGGCGTCGTGGACTTTGACGACATGGCGCACAGCCGCGACCATTGCCTTGAAGTTCAGCTACCTTTCTTACAGTACATACGCGACCAGTTTACGATTGTGCCTGTGATCCTGATGATGCAGGACATCGATACCGCGTTTGACCTTGGCAAGGCGATTGCAGACACCGTCGCCGAGAGCGACGACACGGTGCTCATTGCGTCTTCCGATCTAACGCACTACGAGCCAAACGAATCGGCCCACAAGAAAGACAACGAGCTGATAGGCGCCATGCTCGAACTTGACGTTCCAAAATTCTACAGCGTGCTTGAGCGGATGGATGTCTCGGCTTGTGGCTACGGCGCCATTGCATCGATAATGGTGGCGGCGAAAAGCCTCGGCGCGACTAAAGGCGAGCTCCTCAAATACGCGACAAGCGGCGACGTTACAGGTGACACAGGCGCGGTAGTAGGGTATTCATCGGTGGTGTTTGTTTGAAGGGCAAGGCGTCGGCTCCGGCAAAGATAATACTTTTTGGTGAACATTTCGTGGTTTACGGCAACCCCGCCATACTGGCTTCGATTAACAGGCGCATATCGGTGTCTGCCAAGAAGGGCAAGAAGGGCAAGGTCACCATAAAGTCAGACATCGCTTCAGGCGAGTTTGAAGGTTCGACATTCAAGTTGATAGAAGGCGTGAATGCGAGGAACGCACTGGACCCACTGTATTTTGCAGCCAAGCAGGCCCTTGACGCAAGAAAACAGAAAACGGGCCTCGAGATAACGATAAAGTCGGACATCCCGTACGGCGTAGGACTCGGGTCGTCTGCCGCCGCTCTTGTGGCCACCATCGCGGCAGTCGAGTCGCTTCTTGGCAGGCCTGACAAGAAAAAAATATGCGAAGGCGCCATCGAGGCCGAGCGCATTATACACAAGAACTCTTCAGGCGCTGACTGTTTCGTGAGTACCTTTGGCGGCCTGATCCACTACAGCAGGGGCGGCGGCTTAAAGAAGGTCGATTCCAAGACGAAGCTCCCCCTGGTAATCGGGGACACAGGGATAAAGCACAACACGGGCGAGCTGGTGTCAAGTGTCAGGAAGCTGAAAGAGGCAAACCAGATGGTGTTTGCTGGATTGATGTCGCAGGCAAAGGACATCTGCAACCAGGCGCTGGTGGCGCTTGGTTCCGGGAACATCGGGCAGTTGGGTGTGCTCATGAACGAAAGCCAGCTGTTGCTGAATAGGCTCGGCGTCTCGCACGAAAAGGCTGACGACCTGATAGATGTGGCGAAAAGCTCGGGGGCGCTTGGCGCCAAGATGACCGGTGCCGGCGGTGGCGGCGCGATAATCGCGCTTGCAGCAAGCAAGGAGGACAGCGAGCGCATAGCATCTGACATAAAGGCCGAGGGTTTTGCTGCGTTTGAAGTCGAGATAGACCCCATAGGCCTGGTCATCGGCTAGTCGTTTTTCAAAGGCGCCACCAGGTGGACCGGCTTTACCAGGTCCGCCACGTCAACCCAGCACTTTGCTATCCTGTCCATCGAGTAAGTAAGGTTCAGCACTGCTACAGTCGACTCAGCGCTCCGGCCCTTGGCAGCTGCAGACATGCCCTTCACCGAATTTATCACCTCGGTGAACTTGCCGTACAGGCTCAGCACGGCTATCGATTCGGACCTGTTCTTGCCGATGTACGCCGCAACTGCCTTCTCCTGCATCTTTTCCACAAGCTCGCTGGCCTGCATAAACCTGTCGACAAAGTCGATGTGGGAAAAGTTCTGCATGGAAGCAAGGTCAACGATATAGTCGCCGGCACCTTCGAGCAGGTTTGCCGCGATCCTGTAGTCGAGTATGTCGATGTTGCTGAGGTTGAGTTTTCCGGCAAGCCTTTGGTCCATCATGGCGCTCCTTATCAGCCTGACGAGCAGGAAATACTGCCGGTCTACCTCGTCGTCGCGAGCGTCGATGGACTTGCGGACCGTGTTCTGCCTTGCCCGTATTGCTTCCACCGTTTCCTTGAACATGCCGGCGACAAGCGAGTTGAGCCGGCGCAGGATCTTTTCAGCGTCAAGCGTGTTCGGGTCAAGCAGAAACTGCGAGGTGATGTTCCTGCCGTCCTCTTCCACTATCTCCAGACCGACAAGTTTACGCATCGCCCGCTTGAACCGCTCGGCGTCCTCATACGATATTGAGCCCGTAGCTCGCACGCGTATCACGTCGTATCCCAGCAGGTACGCGCCGTAGACCTGGTTCACAAGCGAGTCCATCGATGCCGGCGAGTACTGTATCGCGGCCTCCTTGGTGTGCTCCGCCTCCGATTCGGAGGGGAATATCGATATCGTGTTGTCGCGGTTGACGTCGATGGGGACTATGCTTCCCTTTTGCAGTTTGTTGTTTTTTATCCACTCACTTGGCAGCGAGACCAGTAAGCTGCTTCCTATCTGTTGAAGGCGCCTTGCGTACCTCGTCATAAATAGTATAAAGGCATTTAAACTAATTAAACATTATTTTTATATTTTCTGACCGTTATAAACAGCTGCATGGCATCGACACTGGTTACGGCGCCTTTAGCTGTAGCCAAGGCGTTCTCCCCCGGCCACGTGACCGGTTTCTTTGAAATCCCGCACGGTCAGGGCACGGACCCGCTTTACAGGGGATCGAGGGGCGCAGGATTTTCTATCGACAAAGGCATCACTACCACTGTTTACGTTTACTCGGGCAAGCCAGGCTCCAAGATACTGCTAAACGGCAAGGCCGCCAGGCAGGATGAAGCCGAGGTGTCGCAGTGGGTCGTCGACCATTACCTAAGAAACGCCGACAGGCCGTATTTCGTAAAGGTCGAGCACGAGATAGGCGTGCCTGTCGGGTACGGCCTAGGGTCGAGTGGCGCGGCGGCTCTCAGCCTCAGCTACGCGCTCAACGAGGCGTTTGGCGCGGGGCTCGATAGTGCGGAGGCGGCGCAGATAGCGCACAGTGCAGAGGTTGTGTGTAAGACGGGTCTTGGCACAGTCATTGCAGAGTATTTCGGCGGCTTTGAGATGCGCAGGACAGCAGGGGCTCCCGGCGTCGGCACGGTCGACAGCATTCCACTTGAAGGCTACAAGGCAGTAGTGCTGTGCATAGCGCCCATATCCACCAAGGCGTTCCTTGCAGGCAGGATGAACGAGATAAACGGCCTCGGCGGCAGGATGTTACACGACCTGTCAAAGTCAAGGAGCGTGGGCGACTTCCTTGACATGTCGTTCGAGTTTGCGCAGACCCTAGGCCTCGCAAATGACAGGTGCGCCAGTCCGGTCAGGGCATTAAAATCGGCGGGCTTTGGGTGCGGGATAGCGCTCTTTGGCCAGACCGTTTTCACCATCGTTCCAGAGGGCAGGGCAGAAAAGGCCACAAAAATCCTGAAAGGATTTGAAGGAACGCTCCTTGTCTGCGACATCGACCGCAGAGGGGCGCGGGTAGTCTAGGCGATGATACCAACGGACCACCCGAGGGCACGGTCTCTCATGACCCGGGAGAGGCTTGTCGACGGCTTTAGGCGGAACCTTGTAGTCGCAGAGGGCCTGATAGCTCACGGCAGGGGCGAGGCCTTTGACTACTTGCTTGGCGAAAGGACGCCCGAGCCTGCGATAAAGGCCGTGCGCGCTGCGGCAGCATTGCTTTTGCTTTCAAAAAATGCCGTACTGTCGGTCAACGGCAACGCCGCCGCGCTCTGCCCCAAAGAAGTTGTGGAGCTTGCCGGCGTTACAGGGGCCAAAATAGAGGTCAACCTGTTCTACAGGACGGACGAACGCGAGCTTGCCATAAAGGCGGAGCTTGAAAGGCACGGCGCAAGGCAGGTGCTGGGCGTAGGGGAAAGGGCGTCTGCCAGGATACCCGAGCTTTCAAGCGAGCGCAGGCGCGTCGACCCTGACGGCATCTTTGCCGCGGACATGGTCTTTGTCCCATTGGAGGACGGCGACAGGGCGGAGGCGCTGGCGAGGATGGGCAAGGGCGTGATAACGGTCGACCTCAACCCACTCTCAAGAACCGCCAAGGCAGCCAGGATAACGATTGTCGACAACCTTGTCAGGTCCATGCCTGCGCTCGTGCAGGAGGCCCGCGCCCTGAAAGGCAAGGACGCGACAACATTGCAACAGCTGGTCGACAACTTTGACAATGACGAAAACCTTGCCGAGTCGCTTGCGATAATCAGGGGTGGAGCGAAATAGCGCAGCAGAAAAAGAAGGTGAGCGTCAGCGACCTTGCTTCGATGAAGGGCAAAGAAAAAATTGCAGTGCTCACAGCCTACGACTATTCGACTTCGCTCATCTGCGATAGGGCCGGCGTCGACGTCATGCTGGTCGGCGACAGCGCCGGCATGGTAGTCCTTGGACACCCAAGCACGGCACCTGTGAACATGCCCGAGATGCTGATGTTCTGCGGCGCGGTGGCAAGGGGCGCCAAGAGGGCGATGATAGTGGGCGACATGCCCTTTGGCTCGTACCAGCCAAGTACCAGCCTGGCAATCGAAAACGCCATCCAGTTCATAAAAGCGGGGTGCGACGCAGTAAAGCTGGAAGGCGGAGCAGAAATAGCAGGCAAGGTCAAGGCGATAGTTGACGCAGGCGTGCCGGTCATGGGCCACATCGGGCTGAAGCCTCAGACATCGTCGCTGTGGGAGGGCTATAGGCTTCAGGGCAGGACCGCCGAGTCGGCTGCGCGCCTTTTCCAGGACGCCAAGGCGCTCGAAAACGCCGGCGTCTTTTCAATAGTGTTTGAAATGGTAGCAAGCGAGGCGGCAGAGATGATAACGAAGAAGGTGTCGGTGCCGACAATCGGCATAGGCTCGGGCCCCGGGTGCGACGGGCAGGTGCTCGTTCTGCACGACCTGCTCGGGATATACGAGGACATCAAGCCCCGGTTTGTCAGGCGCTACGCCGAGCTTGCCAAGCCTATACTCGACGCTGTCACGAGCTACGCGCAGGACGTCAAGGCAGGCCAGTTCCCCGGCGAGCAGAACACCTTTCACATGGACCCGAACGAGGCAGGCAAGATGGGGCGGAAGAAATGAGGGGCGTTCACCCGTCCAAGGACATCACCGGCTCTGACGGAAGCGAGCTTGCCGGCAAGAAGATAGTACTGTGCATAACCGGGAGCGTTGCCGCTTACCGCGCCATCGACATGGCGAGGCTCCTCATGCGCCGCGGCGCGGACGTGCACGCAGTTATGAGCCAGTCCACGGCGTCCACGCTTTTGCATGCAGACATGATGGAGTGGGCTACCGGCAACGAAGTTGTCACGAAACTGACAGGCAGGCTTGAGCATGTCGCCCTTGCAGACTACGACATGTCCGACCTAGTTATCGTGTATCCGTGCACGGCAAACACGATAGGCAAGGCTGCCAGTGGCATTGATGATACCCCCGTAACTTCGGTATTGAGCGTCGCACTCGGCTCAAAGATACCGGTAATCATCGCGCCGACGATGCACGAGGCGATGTACGGAAACGAGTTCATCCAGCAAAACGTCGAGAGGCTGAAAAAGCGCGCCACGTTCGTCGAGCCCACGATGGAGGAGGGCAAGGCCAAGGTCGCGGAGCCCGAGGACATGTTAAGGGCCGCGATCGCGGTGCTTGGTAAAGGGGGGCCGCTTGCAGGCATGAAGATTCTAATCACCGCAGGAAGCACCGCCGAGCAGATAGACCCCATACGCGTCATCACAAACGCAAGCTCGGGCAAGATGGGCGCGGCCATTGCAAGAGAGGCAGAGGGCATGGGGGCGCAGGTCACGCTCGTTTATGGCCACGGTACGGAAACGCCGACAGCTTCCAAGGTTATCAGGGTTGGCACTGGCGATGAGATGCGCGACGCAGTGCTGACGGAATTGAAGAAGGGACCCGATGTAGTAATAATGGCCGCGGCGGTTGCAGACTTCAAGCCTGCGTCAAGGTCAGCAAAGAAACTTGACACCAGGTCCGGTGGAATCAAGCTGCCGCTTGTACCGACAAAAAAAATAGTTGACGAGATCAAAAAAATGGACAGGGACGTTTTCCTGGTAGCCTTCAAGGCGGACTACAACGTTTCCGACTCGGCGCTTGTCGACAAAGCTTTCAATAAACTAAAAGAGTGCAACGCGGACCTCGTCGTGGCAAACGACCTTGGCAGGAAAGGATCGGCAGCAGGCTCTGACACGGCCGAGGTGTTCATAATCGACGGCAAAAAGAGAGTATCGCACATTCCAGAGTCAAGCAAGCAACAGGTCGCGAGCAAGCTACTAAATCTTGTTGTGCAGAAGCTAAAGCACAACTAGTTCCTTTGTGTACCTGTTGAGCACCTTTGGCCTTCGGGCCGTGACAATTATACTGTCCTCTATCCTGACTCCGAACTTGCCGGCAATGTAGATGCCCGGCTCGACTGTCACCGCCATTTTTTCCTGCAGGACTTCGTCGTTGTTTGGTTTAAGCCAGGGCGGCTCGTGGACATCAAGGCCTATGCCGTGGCCTGTGGAATGGATGAAGTATTTCTCAAAGCCCTTCTCTCTTATCAAGTCCCGGCAGGCGTCGTCGACCTGCCCTGCCGTCGCTCCCGCCCTCGCCGCGTCAAGGCCGGCCTTTTGTGATTCTTTGACTATACCGTATACTCGGGCCATCTCTGCTGTCGGCCTGCCAAGTGCAAAAGTCCTTGTCGCATCGGCGATGTACCCTTGGTGCCTCAGGGTCAAGTCGACCACTATCATGTCTTTTTTGTGGAACTTGCGGCCCGTGACTTCTGCGTGGGGAAGTGCACCGTTCGGGCCGCCCGCTATTATTAGCGGGTTGAGCGTCGACTTGTATGACGGCGGGTTTGCGCCCATCTTCATTGCCTCGTAGATGAGTTTGGCCTGCAGGTCGCGCTCTGACAATCCTATTCTTATTTCGTCCGCACAAATTTGATACATCTTGTCTAAAATGTGTGCGGCCTTTGTTATGACCTTGATCTCGACATCGTCTTTTATCCGGCGCGCCTGAAAGAAAGTATCCGTGTTCACCGCTATGTCGCCGCCAAGCTTGCGCACCTGCTCTGCAGTGCCATAATCGTTAAGATCGGCGCACGCCTTTTCGCCCTTGATTTCTGAAACAAAGGTAGTGAGAAGCTCGTCGCCACGCTCTGTCGGTATCACCTCGCAGTCGACCGACGACTGCTCTGCCCTTGAAAATTCCAGTTTGGGCGCAAGCAGTTTCGTGCCGCTTTCTGTGCAGACTGCTATGGCCTCACCCCAGAAACCCGTCAGGTAAAAGACGTTCTCGGGCTCGAACGCCGCGACCGCGTTGAAGCCAACTTTGGAGGCGTGCTTCAAAATACTGGCCCGGCGCTCTTTCATGCCGCAAGCATGTCTGCAACTGTATTATAAAACGTTCCAGTCGGAAAAAATGGATGGAGGCCTAGTTGGCCGCGTCCATGCGTAGGTGGTTCATCTGCCACGCCTGGCCGAAGTGCTTGCCTTGTCCAAATCCTCTGTGGCCAAACATCATGGTGCCGATCTCGTGACCTTCGCTCTTGTAGAGCACCTCACCGTTTCCTACGTCCACTATTACCTTGTAGCCAGTCTGGCCGCCAGCGTCAGTCACAATGAATGTGTAGACGAGGTAGCCCTGCACTACGCCTATGTGGCCGCCTACGACCTTGCCGCCCTCGACCTGCAGTTGCGCGGTAGTAGCAGCGTCAATGAACGACACCTTGACGTTTTCGTTGATGAAGTTCCGGGTCTGCTCTGCCACGTTCACAGAGCCGGTTATTTCCGGCTTTTCTTCGGCTTCCTGCTGCGCGCTTGCGATGGACATAGAACCCACCAACACGGCAGAGAATAGCCCACCCGCAAGGATAGCGATGATAGCCACCTTCTTGTTGACGAATCTTGCGTTTACCATCGTAATGTAGACGCTTGAAAATATATTAACAGTTGTCCACCAATGTCACGTAACTTTGTTACGGCACACTTAATCTACTCCAACCAAGAAGTCCTTTTAGGAAGTAGGAGCTATGTTGCTAGTGATGGGTATGCTGCTTGACAACGGCTGCGAGCTCGGCATATTGCCACGTTTCATTACCAAGGATGATTTTTCGTCGAGGACCAGACCCGAGAAACCTGGTTAACTTGGTCCACGAATACCGCGACAGGATTTACATCAGAAAGGACATCATGCTCAAATTGTCAGAGTATGGGGAGCTGAACCAGAGCAAGCTCATGAGCTACTGCGGCCTTAACAACGTCAAGCACAAGGAAATACTCGATGACATGGTGGAGAAGGGCCTGATAGAAAGATTCGAAGAGGCGTGGGGCAGTAAAACCATAATCAAGTACAGAGTGGCGGAGAAGGGCCGCGCGATACTACGCGAAATACTGGAGCCATACGAGGCTCTGTTCCCGAGGGGCGAGGAAAAGCTATGATGCGTAACAAAGTTACTGCAGGGTTTTTAACACTAAGGAGTAAACCAAGGCTGTGAGCGGTCCGGAAAAGAAAGACGACACTGGGGAGAACATCTTCCACATAATGGACGGAATAATCGACCAGCTGAACAGGACCAAGAGGACGTTCATACTGATGGTGATAACCATCATGGTTGTAATCCCAGTGTCATTTGCGATCTCGTCTGCGATCATCGACCGGCCGTTCCCCGTCCATGGCGGCCCGTGGAACCCGGACAGGGCTCCCCCAGAGCCCCCCAACTTTTGGCCCGTCCGCACCATACCGTTCGTGATAGCGCTCGTGTGGCTCGGCGTCGGCATAAGGCAGTGGTTTGTGCTTTCAAAGTGGACTAAGAAGTACGAACACTACAAGGCGCTACAGAAAAAGCTGGACGAAAAGCTGGGCGACGAGGAAGAGGAAAAGGGCAGCAACCCTAGTTGATTTAAATATCGGCCAGCGCGCCTCACCGTACATGGAATATCTCGTAATGCTCCCAGGTCCTACAAACGTTCCCAACAGAGTCATGAACGCGATGCTTGCGCCCGTTATTAACCACCGAAGCGACGACTTTCGCGTGCTGTACAAGGAAATATTTGAAAAGACCCAGAAGGTCTTCCAGACCACCGGCGACATTGTGCTTCTGACGACGTCGGGCACCGGCGCGGTCGAAGCGTCTGTGGTCAACCTCATCAAGAAAGGTGACAAGGCACTCATACCGGTAAACGGCGAGTTTTCGACCAGGCTTGCAGACCTTATCGACAGCTGGGGAGGCCAGGCAATCAGGATAAAGGCGCCATTTGGCCAGAACCCGCCTTACGAGGAATTTGAGAAAGCGTTTGAACAGCACAAGGACATCAAAGCGCTCTACGCCGTATACAATGAGACGTCGACTGGAACGACCATACGCTACATGGACAAGCTGGGCCAGCTTGCGTCGAGCAAGGACGCGTTCTTTATTGCTGATTCAGTTTCGATACTTGGAGGCGACGATCTCCCGGTGGACAAGTGGAACATCGACGTCTGCGTGACTGCGTCGCAAAAGGCGCTTGCAGCGCCCCCGGGCGTTTCGCCGGTGTCTGTTAGCACAAAAGCGAAGAAATACATGCAGGAAAACCCGCCCCCCACAATCTACCTCAACCTGAAACGATACTTCAAGTACCAGGAGGAGCACTTTGAGACTCCGTTCACGCCGGCGCTGCCGCTGTACTACGCTTTCCGCGAAGCGCTGAACATCATACTGGAAGAGGGCATGGAGAACAGGATAAGGCGCCACAAGATATGCGCAGAAGCATTCTACGCAGGCCTCAACGCGATGGGGCTGACCCCGTTTGCAAAGGAGGACGCAAGGAGCAACGTCGTCATCGCCGTGAACTACTTGCAGGGCATGGACGATAAAAAGTTCCGCGGGCTTCTTAGCGAGCAGTTCAGGGTGCTTGTCGCCGGCGGCTTTGGAGACCTGAAGGGCAAGGTGTTCAGGGTGGGCTCTATGGGCGAGGTAAGCAAGTACCACGTCATGAGGACCCTGTCATCGATTGCTTCTGCGATGAACATGTTAGGCATCAAGGCAAACCCTGACGCGACTTCCGTGGCGCTTGAAAAGCTCAAGGGGCTAAACTAGCCCTCCTTTTAATTTCTATCAAGCTTAATATTACGCAGAGAAAGACACGCTTTCCATGCCATTTGAAAAGGGTTCTCTCGTTCTGGTAGATTACACTGCCAAGGTTAAGGACACTAACGAAGTTTTCGAGACGACGCGCGAAGAGGAGGCAAAGAAGACGGACCTCTACGACCCGACGCGCAAATACGAGCCAAGACTCGTATCGGTGGGCGAGGCGTGGGTCCTGAAAGGCCTTGATGAGGCGCTTGCAAAGGCAAACGTCGGCGACAAGCTCGACGTTGAAGTGACGCCGGACAAGGGCTTTGGCGACCGCGATCCGAGCAAGGTGAGGATGATCCCGCAGCGCAAGCTGGGCGACAAGGCAGACGAAGTCCAGGTGGGCGATGTCGTGGAACTGGACGACAGGACCGGCATCATCCGCTACATCGGCTCTGGAAGGCTGCAGGTCGACTTTAACCACCGCCTTGCAGGCAAGACGCTCATCTACGACGTCAACGTGACAAAAAAGCTTGAAAGCGACAGTGACAAGATAACCGCGCTCATAAAGCGCAGGATACCGATCGAGGACGACAAGGTCAAGTTCAACCTTGCCGGCGAGAACCTGGAAGTGGAGCTGCCGGAAGAGACGTACCTGGCAGAAGGGCTGCAGATAATAAAGCGCGCGGTCGCAAACGACGTGTTCAAGTTCGTGCCCGCCGCCAAGAACCTAAAGTTCGTCGAGAAATACGAGGCTCTCAAGCCGGCGGCCGAGAAGGAAGAAAAAGCTGACGAGAAGAAAGAGGACATGCCGGCGGAAGCAAAGGCAGAGGCCAAGTAACCCCCCTTTTCCACTTTTTGCGGTAGGAAAAACTTATTATATCAAAAAATGCAAGTTTTAACAGTATGGAAAGCGCGCAGCAAGCACAAGCGATTACGATAACCCCCAAGGCGGCCGAGAAGGTGGCCGAGTTCATGAAGCAGGAGGGCAATACGGGCCTCTTTCTCAGGGTCTACGTGACAGGAGGCGGATGTTCAGGTCTCTCGTACGGCATGGGCTTTGAGGAAAAGGCTGACGAGGACGACGCAGTCCTTGAACAGAACGGCGTCAGACTGTTGGTGGATGGCTACAGCCAGAGGTACCTGAAGGGCACAAACATCGACTATGTCGAGAGCCTGATGGGTTCTGGTTTCAAGATAAACAACCCAAACGTGACTAAGAGCTGCTCGTGCGGACACTCGTTCAGCACAGAGTAAACTCCCTTTTTTCCTGTTTTCATTTGGATAACTTGGCGATCGCGTTATATTGTGGAATCGCGGACCCTGGTGCTGTTTCATAGTCTGCTCGAACATGACGACGTAAGGCCGCAGGTCAAAGTTCAGGTTGATTGACGCGATCTTGCCACCCTCCACGTGGAACCATTCAACCATCCTTGATATGCCTATGTCTGGCAGGTTTGTTGCAAAGTCATAGATCATGCAGGCGTCATTCCCGTCAACGAACACCTTTTTCTTTTCCATCCCTTTTATTATTGGACCAAGCCGCCTCATCACGGCCACAAGATCGTCTGTCTTGTCGAATGCTTCAATCGGTCCCCGGAAAGAAAAGCTTGTGTTGTGCAGTAGCTTCTGACCCTGTCAAAGTCCTTTTTCGCAAACGCATCACCATAGGATTCAACTAACACTTTTGGAGTTGCCATGCAACTAGTCTGGCGTGTGCTTATTTAACAATGAAAGTTACCGCGCTGAAAGCGGATGAAGAAAAGGTAAGCCGGGTTACGGCCACAGGCCGCGGATCTTGGTGGCTTCGACGACCCTGTTGACCGCAAGCACCATCGAGGCCTTGCGCATGTTGACGTCGTAGTCCTCGTGGGTCTTGTAGATTTCAAGGAAGGCCTTGGTGATGTTCTTGTCGAGTTTCTGGTTGACCTCATCCTCGGTCCAGTACTCGCGCCTCAGGTTCTGCAGCCACTCGAAGTACGACACCGTCACTCCGCCGCCGTTTGCAAGAATGTCAGGGATTACAAGCGTCTTGTTCGTGTACAGGACCTCGTCGGCGTCCGGCGTAGTCGGGCCGTTTGCGGCTTCGGCCACGATCTTGGCCTTGACATTTTTGGCGTTCTTGCCGTTTATCTGGTTTTCAAGCGCGGCCGGTATCAGGATCGTGCAGTCAAGTTCTAGCAGCTCTTCATTGCTGACCGACTTGGCTCCTGCAAATCCGACGACAGAGCCGGTCCTTTCCTTGTGCTTGCGCAACGCTGCAATTGATATGCCCGCCTTGTTGTAGACGCCGCCCTTCGTGTCAGACGCTGCTATCGCCTTTGCGCCCTGCTCTTCCACAAGTTGCGACGCAAACTGGCCGGCGTTGCCAAAGCCCTGCACCGCAATGGTGGCAGATTTCATGTTTATCTTTAGCCTCTTGGCCGCTTCTCGGACTGTGAATGCAAGCCCCCTGCCGGTCGCCTCGGTCCTACCAAGCGAGCCGCCAATCGGTATCGGCTTGCCAGTGATTACCTCGGGCTGGACGTAGTTGCCCTTTAGCGCCGAATAAGTGTCCATAATCCAGGCCATCTCTTTGCCTCCCGTGTAAACGTCGGGCGCCGGAATGTCGGTGTGCGGGCCGATGATGTCGGCTATGCCGTACGCATAACGTCTAGTCATGCGCTCTAGTTCGCCATTAGACATCTCCTTGGGGTTGCAGATGATGCCGCCCTTACCGCCGCCGTACGGTATGTCTGCTACCGCGCACTTCCAAGTCATCCACATGGACAGTGCCTTCACTTCATCAATGGAGACCTGCGGGTGGTAGCGGATTCCGCCCTTGAACGGGCCACGGGCGTCGTTGTGCTGCGACCTAAAACCGGTGAAAACCTTGATCTCGCCGTTGTCCATCTTGGTAGGCACGGCCACTGTGAGGACGCGCTTTGGGTGCGCAAGAACCTGGTGCATTCCCTTGTCCAGCTTTATCAATTTCGACACTTCGTCAAGCTGCTTGAGAGCCATCTCAAACGGGTTCAATGCCTGAGACATTGCCTCCAAGCTAGATTGATAGCGTATTTAAGTGTTAGATTGTTCTAGACGCTCATCTTTTGCGAAATGAGCGACCGGAGTTCGTCGTCGCTCTTGCCCTCGTGGTCAATGCCAAGCGACGTGGCGATGGTCTCCAGCTTTTGCCGCTCGGTTTCGACGGGGCCCGTTATCCTCGGCAGCCTGCTAACGCCGGCGTCCCTCTTGGCCTGCTCGGCAGCGATTTCCATCTCCAGTCTGAATCTTTTTCGGGTTTTTTCGTACTCGCCCACCGCCTTGCCGATAGTCCGCGAAAACTGAGGCAGTCGCTTTGTCCCAAATATAAGTATCAGAGCAAGCAGTATGATAATGGCCCACTCCGAGCCAGCTATATTCATGAGCATGCCTGAAGGCACGGCCATACGTACGCGAATTGTCCAAGACGGGAATTAAAGATTACCTTTCAGATGTTGTCCATCAGTTTTGTTACGGTCATCTGGCAGGACGGCATCGGGTCGAGTGATACGCACAGGAACCTGTCGCCCCGGATGGTGAGCGGAACGGTTAGCAGTTTCACATCATCAAATTCTGACAATTGGTACTTGAGCGAGCCAAGCGAGGTCTCAAACGTCCGGGTCAGCGCCACCGACCTGTAGCTTGCGTAGAACAAGTTGTTCGTCACGTCGCTTCTTGCAGTGGAATTGAAAAGAGGGGATTTTATGTCGTTGCGGTATTTCCCGGTCAGCAACCTGCCGTTGTTGTCAACCACCCCGGCAAACCGGACGTTCCTATCTATGGACAGGGCAAGCTGGCACAGCTCTGTGAAAAACTCGGATTCTTCCAATGCGATCCTCAATGCCCTTTTTTGGATACCACATAATAATCTTCCACGCTATGCCGCGCGGATGCAGCCGTTCTTCAGCTAGTCTTTCGTGCCGCTTTCAAGCCTGCCGACTGCGTCCATGAACGCCTTTCGCCTGCTCTCCTCAGTCACCACGGCGCGTATGTCTTCAATCAGCATCCTTGCCACGTCGAGCTTTTTGCGCAGGCCGGCGACGACGTTGTCGTAGACTGCAAACGGGTAGACCGCGCCGTAGATCTCCTCCATGACTGCAAACAGAGATTCCGCGCTCTGGCCCTTGCCGGCCCTCATGCTGTCGTAGACGAGGCGCTTTATCTCGCCCACGCAGTCGAGCAGGCCGGTGAGGTACGCGGGACCCGAGACCTCTAGGTCATCCATCGACGGTACTGCCGAGCCTTCGATTACGGACCGCAGAGCATACGCCTCGACCAGCTCCTGCTCTGCGACTGAAACGTACTTCTTCAGATCTTGCTGCGCGGACGCTCGGAACTCGTCGAGCATGGCCTTTGCTCCGTCCATGTCTTTTTTCGCGACATCCATCTCGCCCCTGTGCATAGCAATTATCGACTTGCTGCAGAGCATGACCGCATCGCGCGTTCCCTTGATCAGTTTTTCGCGGCGCTCCTGTACGTCCTTTAACTCCGCATCGATGGCTTCGAGCGAGTCCCGTATGCCAAGCTCTGACATGGCCTTTATCGTCAGCCATTTCAATAAAAGACTTGCGACAAACCTTATTTCCGGGGGACGCAAACGCTAGTCGGGCTTGGGGAACATCCGCCGGAGCAGGGGATACGCGTTTGAGCACGGGCTCGTCGAGCGCTTTAACGAGCTGAAGGAGTGGAGGGCCAGAAGGCTCGGCGGCTCATCGACCGGGCTGCCTGACATTGTCGCAGTCAACAACGAGAAAAGCGTGTTCCTCACGATTGAGGCCAAGTCCGGCACGAGCAACATACTGTACGTCCCGCAGGACCAGATAGAGCGGTGCGTGATGATAAGGGAGATGTTTGGCGCATACAACGAGCGCCACGTCGTTTTCGCGTTCAAGTTCATGAGCAAAAAGAGGTTCCGACGCAAGAACAAGACCGTCTATGAACAGAGAAAGCTGGTGGAATACTACAAGGTGGCAGACGTCCTTGTCGGCGTCAACCCGCTGCCGGTGGTAAAGTGCACCTACGAGGGAAAGACTTTTGCGATGCTCGGCAACAAGACCTTCTCCCTTGCCCTGCCAGACCTA
>Ga0209431_10000548_pt1 | contig 31330 bp, 29 predicted proteins | sample RifCSP13_3_FD_184021 | JGI IMG/M metagenome (GOLD analysis project Ga0209431, IMG submission 184021) | Soil microbial communities from Rifle, Colorado - Rifle CSP2_sed 13_3 (SPAdes) (version 2) | ecosystem: Environmental > Terrestrial > Deep subsurface > Rock core/Sediment | place: Rifle... | reverse complement strand
AATGGCGGACTTGATCCCGTCCTGACCATCCACCACATAGCCGCGCGGGATGACGTGGATGACCTGGCGGTTGTAGGGCAGCGCAATCGAACGCGCCGCATCCAATGCCCGGTTGACGTCGTCTGGGGCGATGACCCGCCCCGACACACCGGCCATGCCCTTGCTGTTGAGCGAGGCGATTTGTGCGCCCGACAGGCTGACCAGCGCCGAGCTGATCTCGAAACCCGAAGTGCGCTCGGCCTTGTCCTTGGCCGACTCCACCGCCCGTGCCACGCCCTCCAGGTTGACCACACCTCCCTTGCGCATCCCGAGCGATGGCACAATGCCGACGCCGATGATGCGCAGGCGTGACTCCTCGTCGAGCTGGCCGACCAGCGCGCAGACTTTCGTCGTTCCGACGTCGACCCCGACGAAGATGATTTCGTCCGAACCGATCATGTCGCTCCGCCGCTCATTTCTTCCGATAGTAGGGGGCCGCCGGGTCTTCCACGCTGACCAGTTCCGCGACGACGCCCCGCTGGGCCAGAACCTCGGAGATTCTTCGGTACAGTTGCACTTTGAGGACCATGTCTCCGCCGGTGCCGAAATACGCCTGCCAGCCGTTCGGGTCGATAAAGCCGAATCCGTGTCCGGGACGGTATTGAAGTCCGTCCACTTCCGGTACCTGCGCCAAGAGGGCGGCGGCCGCCCACAGCGCCTCGGGTTCGATCACCGGAGCCAGCGGGTCGCGCTCGACGTCGAGGCTGGGCTCACTGGCCGTCACCCGGATCAGGTTGCCCAACTCGCCGTGTTTCAGGAAGGCGACCCCGTCGGCGCTGAGCCACCAGACCTGCCCATCGTCGTCCCATTCGATCATCGGCCGGCGTTCTGCGACGCGCAGCTCAACGTGATTCGGCCAGCGAAGGAGGACGTCGGCCGATTGAATCTCGGGCTGCGCCAATAACCTGCCCCGGACCTCGGGCGGATCGATCAGGAAGACCGGACGCCCGTCGATATCAGCAATCGATCGAATCTGCGATTCGGTCAGGAGCTCGGTGGGGGAGACGCTCGCCTTCTCCACCCGGAATTCGCTCCCCCGGAACGCGCTGAGCAAGGCCCAGGCCACCACCAGCATCATGGCGGTGGACAGGATCCGGGCGCCAACCCGAAAGGCGGGCAGGGCCGGCAAGCGCAGGGCCGCCCCCACCTCAGCCGGGATCGGCAGCTCCCACACTCGACGAGGGCGCCGATGGTGAGGCGCTGAGCGGGCCGGGCCACGCGGGGCGCGTTCGGCCGGTTGGCGGATGTGGCCCCGGCGCGAGCGCACGTGCTCCGCCCGCGTTCGAGGCGTTTCGATGGACGGGTCGGCGACCGTCATGATTCGCTCCCGTAGCGCCGCACCAGCCGGTCCTTCTGCGCTTGGCGTTCCAGCGCCAGCTCGATCAGCCGGTCCATCAGGGCCGAATACGGCAGTCCGCTGGCGTCCCACAGCTTGGGATACATGCTGATCCGGGTGAACCCGGGGATCGTGTTCAGTTCGTTCACGTACAACCTGCCATCGTCCTGATCGAGCAAGAAATCGGCGCGCGCCATTCCGGCCCCGTCGATGGCGACGAAAGCCTCGACCGCCAGCCGCCGCGCTTCGTCGCGGGTGGCGTCGTCGAGCGGCGCCGGGATCAGGAGCTGCGACGAGTCGTCGACGTACTTCGCCCGATAGGAGTAGAAGTCGTCGCTGGGCAGAATCTCCCCCGGCAGCGACGCCTGCGGCGTTTCGTTGCCGAGCACGCTCACCTCGATTTCGCGCGCCCGCACCCCGCGTTCGACGAGAACGCGACGGTCGTAACGGGCGGCGTCCATCAGGCCCTCGATCATGTCCGACCGGTTTCGCACCTTGCTGATCCCCACCGACGAGCCGAGGTTGGCCGGTTTGGTGAACAGCGGGTAAGCACCGACGGCCTCCGCCCGCCGCGCGGCGGCCTCGATGTCACGCTGGATTTCTTCCGCCAAGATCAGACCCCACTCGACGACCGGCAGGCCGCGCCCCTCCATGACGGTCTTGAAGAGAGCCTTGTCCATCGCCACGGCCGACGCCAGAACTCCGGCACCGACATAGGGGATGTCGGCCAACTCGAGCAATCCTTGGACCGTACCGTCCTCTCCGTAGCTGCCGTGCAGTACGGGAAAGACGACATCCAGCCGACTCACGACGTCCATCGGCTTGCCTTCGCCCCAGCGGAAGACGCAGCGCAATCCCGGCTCGGCCGGGAACCATGCCGGTTCCAGAGAACCGGTGCCGCCCTGCTCGAAAGTTTCCAGGGCCGCCGGCCCCGTGTACCACTGGCCATCATGCGTTATCCCGATCTGCACCGCTTCGTACCGGCTGGCGTCAAGGGCGCCGAGGACCGAGCGGGCGGAAAGCAACGAGATCTCATGCTCGCCGGAGCGGCCGCCGAAGATCACGCCGACGCGAAGACGGTCGGTCATACCGCGGCAGCCCCCAACAACCGGCACGTCCTACTCGTGCCGCCCCCGCGAATCGCGCTTCGCATCCCGGAGGGGAGGCGGGGGCCCAGCGTTTGCGACTCCCTGGATTCCCGCTTTCGCGGGAATGACGAGTTCTTTCTGGTGTCGCCCCCGCGAATCGCGCTTCGCATCCCGAAGGGGAAGCGGGGGCCCAGGCTTTGACCCTCCCTGGATTCCCGCCTTCGCGGAAATGAAAGGGACTCGATCACGCGAGCGCCTCCCGCAATTCCTTCGGCCACTCCCCGACCAGCTCGATCTCGAGCTCCAGATCCACGCCCGCCGCTTCCCGCACTTTTCGGCGCGCTTCGATCAGCAATCGCGCCACGTCGGAGGCCTTCGCTCCGCCCTTGTTGAGGAAGAAATTCGCGTGGCGGCTGCTGATTTCCGCCTGACCGACTTGTGCTCCCTTCATCCCCGCCGCCTCCACCAGCCGGCCGGCGAAGTCGCCCGGAGGGTTCTTGAACATCGATCCCCAGCTGGCGCCCGGGGGCTGCGTCTTCTGCCGGTATCCGACGTTCGCCTCCACCTTCGCCTGGGCGGCTTCCGGGGTGGATGGCTCCAGACGGAACGTCGCTGTCAATACCACCGCCGCGCCCGGATTGCGTTTCAGCCAGCTCGTGCGGTAGCCGTACTCGAAGCGCTCCACCGGCCACGATTCGGTCCGATACGGTGGTTGCAAGATTTCGGCCGTCTCCAGGCACCGCGCAACTTCCGCCCCATGCGCCCCGGCGTTACCGACCACCGCCCCACCGACCGTCCCCGGGACGGTCGCCGCCCATTCAAGCCCGGAGAATCCTCGAGCGGCCGCTCGACGAGCCACGCCCCCCAGCGCTGCGCCGGACTCGGCCCGAACCCGCGGCGTCATGCCGGCCTGATCGAACCTGGCTCGTCGAGCTCGGTTCAAAATGACCACCTCCCGCACGCCTTCATCCGCCACAAGCACGTTCGAACCGCCTCCCAAGACGCGGAATGTCTCGCCCAGACCCCACAAACCGCTGGCCGTCTCTCTCAGCTCGTCCGCGGAACGGACGTCGATCAGGAAGTCGGCCTTGCCGCCGGTCCTGGAGGAAGTGAAGCGTGCCAGCGAGACTCCCTCCTGGAGCCGTTCGCCGAAGAGACGCCGTAGGTCCGAAGGGCGAGGCATCCGGCCTCACAGCTTGCGGACTCTCTCGATCAGGCGCGTGACCAGCTCTCGCTCCGGGAGGTCCGTCGCGAGCGGCCCCGTCTCCACCAGATCTTCGGATCCGGCGCGCTTGGCCAGGAGCCGAAGCTTCAACTCCATGCGCCGATCCGCCTCGAACAAGCGTTTCTGTTTAGCGTTCATTTCAGCCTCCCCATCCTTGTTGTCCCGCGTAGGGGCACGGCACGCCGTGCGCCTACCCCTTGCCGCTTGAACCCCGGCCTCGAAGATCGTCTAGAACAATCTGCCCCACCCGATTGGCGTCGCCGGCGCTGAGCGTCACGACGACCGCCGGTGGTTGCATGCCATCGATCACCATCGCCGCCGCTTCCTCCAGGGATTCGGCGTGGCGGACATCCTCGTGCACGATCTTTGCCACCAACCAGGCTCCGTCGATGCCCATCTCCGGCCGCTCCCGCGAAGCGAAGATCGCCGTGACGACGACGTGATCCGCCTGGCCAAACGCACGGGCGAAGTCCGCCGCCAGCGCCCGAGTCCGCGAGAAAGTGTGGGGCTGGAAAACGGCCCAGACTTCGCGGCCCGGCCAGCGGGTGCGGACGGCCTCCAACGTTGCGCGGATCTCGGTCGGATGGTGGGCGTAGTCGTCGATCACGACCACGCCGGCCGACTCACCGAGGACCGCGAATCTCCGCTCGACTCCCTGGAACTCGGTCAGCGCCTGTCGGGTGACGGCCAAAGGAATCTCGAAGGAATCGACCGCGGCCAGCGCCGCCAGTGCATTGAGAACGTTGTGGCGTCCCGGAAGCCGGGTCTGGATCAGGCCGAGCGAGGCCTCTCCGTGGAAGGCAAGGAAATCCGACCCGCCGGCGGAGTTCGGCCGGACGTCGGCGGCGCGCCAATCGGCCTCCGCGCTCCAGCCATAGGTCTCACGAGGCACGGTGGGGTGAACCAGCGACGCGGCCACCGGGTCTTCCTGGCAGACGATCAGCTTTTCTTCCACGAGATGGACGAACGCTTCGAACGCGTGCTGGTATTCGAGGATGGCGGGGAAGAGATCCGGGTGGTCGTATTCGACGTTCGTCACGACCCCGATGGCGGGATGAAGACCGAGGAAGGCTCGGTCGTACTCGTCGGCTTCGATCACGAAGGTCGAGCCGCCGCCGGCGGCGCCGTTGCCGCCGAGGTCCGGAGAAATTCCCCCCAAGATGTAACCGGGTTGGCGGCCGGCCTGGTGCAGAATCCACGCGATCAGAGCGGTCGTGGTGGTCTTGCCGTGCGTTCCGGCGACGGCGATGGTCCGCAGGCCGGTCGTCAGCGCACCCAGGAAGGCCTGGCGACGCAGAACCGGAATCCCCGCCAGCCGCGCCGCCGCCACTTCCGGGTTGTCGTCGCCGATGGCCGACGAGACGAGCAGCAGGTCGACGCCGGCGACGTTCTCGGCGCGCTGCCCGACAGCGATCGCGACGCCGTCCCGCGCCAGCGATTCGGTCCGTTCGTTCGGTTCCCGATCCGATCCGCTCACCACGTCTCCTCGTTCGTGCAACACCCGGGCGATCGCCGACAGCCCACTTCCGCCAATCCCCACCAAATGCACCCGACGCCTCATACGAACACGACGATGATGAAGACGAACACCAGGCCGACGACGAAGTACACCAGCGGTATGGTCAGCACGGCGGGGGGAAGGTAGGGCATATAGGTGGCGATTTGGGTCGCCAGCGCGCTCCCCTCCTCTGGCGCGGCCACCAGGTTGGTGGGATAGCCGGCCTGATTCATGTAGTACCAGATCGATCCGATGAGCAGGTATCCGTTGAGCAGACCCAGCATCAAGCCGAGCACAATCTCTTCGACCCGCTCCCGAGCCACCTTCGGCTGCAGGGCGCGCAGGTTGGGCGTCTGGTAGCCGAAAAAGGCCAGCAGGATCAAGAGGCCCGAGCGGACAACCACTTGGGTCCCGGGAGTCTGCAGGGCCATCGAGTCGCGGAAGGGGCCGATGTAGGTTTCCAAGATGGCGATCAAGAAGAGACCCAACACCAGCGCGCTGGTCACCAACAGCTCGCGCGACCAGCCGCGCATGCCTCCGACCAGACCGAAGACGACAATGAACAGCCAGAAGACGACGACCAGGCTGATCACGCGGCCACCTTGCGGCGATTCGCCTCGCCCTCGACCAGATCCGCGATTCTTTGAGCCGAATCCGAGGTGGCCTGGCGGCGGGCGGCAGTCGACATCGCCGCCAGGCGCCCCGGGTCGGAGAGCAGCGCCAGGGCGGTCGGCACGAGGTCGGAGCTCAGTCGTTCATCCGCTACGACCTCGGCCGCCGCGCGCTGCGCCAGGAAATCGGCGTTGACGTGCTGATAACGCCAGGCATGCGGATAGGGAACCAGAATCGCGGGCAGCCCGAAAAGCGGAAGCTCGCCGAGCGCCGATGCTCCGGCGCGACCGATCGCCAGATCGGCGGCGGCGTAGGCCGAGGCCATCTCCTCGTGGAGGTAGGCGACCGGGAAATAGCGCGCATGTTGGGATTGCGCCAGCCCATCCCGCACGTGAACGGCCTTGGCGAAGTCCATCTGCCCGGTGAGATGGATGACCTGCGCCGCCGGAAGCAGTCGCTCCAGCCCCGACCACATCGCTTCGTTGATCGAGTGCGCCCCGCGGCTTCCGCCGAGAACCACAACGACGGGCCCGTCGGCGGACAACCCGAGTCGTTCCCGGGCCCGAGGCTTCGAGGAAGGAGTCAGATCCGGGCGCGTCGGGTATCCGGTAATGAACACGCGAGCCCGTCGCGAGTAATACCTGCGAGAGTCTTCCGCCGTGACGGCGACGACGTCTGCCAACCGAGCGATCACGCGTGCGGCGAGGGCCGGCTCGATATCCGGCACATAGAGAACTTTGGGGACACCCCGGCCGGCCAGCGCCGCCGGGATGCCCACGTAGCCTCCCGTGAGCAGCATCGCCTCGGGCTGGAAGCGGCGCATCACGCGCCGGGCCGCGCCGAAACCGCGGGTCAGCGCCGCCAGGTTGCGCGGCAGCGACCGCAGGCCGACCCCGTGCAGGCCGGCTGCCGGAACGGCTTCGAACCGAATCCCGGCCCGCGGAACCAGATCGGCCTCCATCCCGCCTACACCGCCCAGCCAGAGCACGTCAGCCCTCGAGCCGAGCGCGGCGATGGTGGCCAAGGCGGGATACACGCCTCCGCCGGTGCCGCCAGCCGACACCAATAGTCGAAACATAGCCCTCCGAGGCCGTCGTCGACGGCGGCCTTCGTGAGATGTTGAGCAGTAGCCCGACCCCGGCCAGGGTCGTCACCAGGTTGGATCCGCCAAACGAAAAGAAAGGCAAGGCATTGCCGGCAAACGGCAGGAGGCCCAATAGCACCGACATGTTGATCAGCGCCTCGATACCAATCCAGAAGGCGATCCCTCCGGCCATCAGCATCTCCAGCCTGTCCGGCGCCTGCGAGGCGACGCGAAAGCTCCTCCATAGCAGCAATCCGAAGAGCGCCAGCACCAGCAGCGCCCCAACCAGCCCTAACTCCTCACCGACAACGGCGAAGATGCTGTCGGTGTGCGGCGCCGGCAACAGGCCGAACTTCTCTCGGCTGGCGCCCAGACCCCGCCCGACCAGCCCGCCGCTGAAGAAGGATTGCAGCGACTGCTGAACGTGATAGGAGGCCTCCTCGATGTTGACAAGGCCCGCCACGTAATCCGCCCAGCGGGCCCGGCCGGTATTCGTCAGGCGGACCAGGACATAACCCACGATGGCGCTGCCGGTGGTGACGACCGCCGATTGCGAAATTCGGGTGCCGGCCAGGTAGAACATCACCAGGGCGACCATAGCGACCGTCAGCACGGCGCTCAAGTCCGGCTGGAGCAGAATCAGTCCGCCGACGATGCCGATGATCGTCATCAGCGGCAGGAAGCCGTAGCCCCACTCGGAGAGCCGCTCGCCCTTCGACTCCATCCAGACCGCCAGGTACAGGATGACCGCCAGTTTGGCCATCTCCGACGGCTGCACCGAGCCGCCGAGGAAGGCCCGCCGCGGGCCGCTGCCGGCGCTCACCAACAGGAGGACAAACAGAAGGAAGATCGTCGCCAGGATGAGCGGCAGCGCCAAACGGCGCAACCAGCGGATCGGGAAGACCGCCGCGGCCGCCATCACCATCAGGCCGATGACGACGTTGCCAAGCTGGCGCAGGATCAGGGCATTCGGATTGCCAAACAATCGCCACGATACGTCCCAGCTGGCGGAATAGACCATCACCAGCCCGAAAACGATCATCACGCCGACCAGGATGAGCAGCCATGGATCGAACCCAAGGACGTGCAGCCAGGGCAGGCCTGCCCTGAGCGGAGTCGAAGGGCGCAGCGCGGTTCGGCCTGGTTTCGCGGAAGCGGCTTGGCTCACAACGCCTCCACCCATTGGCGATAGCGCTCCCCGCGCTCGGCGAAGTCGACGAACTCATCAAAGGAGGTACCGCCCGGCGCCAGCAGGACGACGTCGCCGGCTGTGGCGCGGGCCGCCGCCGCTTGCACGGCCTGAGCCAGGCCGGTAGCCCGATCGAGGGTCTGCAGACGGCCGTGTGGTTGCAGCCGGCCCAATGCGGCGGCGATCTTCTCCGCCGCCTCGCCGAACAACACCAGGTGGTCGACACGCTGGGGCACCACGGAGCCGAACTCGCTCCAGTCGAGGTCTTTGTCGCGTCCGCCGGCAAGGAGCACGAGCGGCTCCTCGAAGGAGCGGATCGCCGCCAGGCTGCGCTCCGGCGTCGTGGCGATCGAGTCGTTGTACCAGTCGGCGTCGCGCACGCGGCGGACGAACTCCAGCCGGTGCGGTACACCCCGGAACCCGGCGATCGCCTCGGCCATGGCGGCGTCGCTGATCCCGGCGGCGGAGCCCGCGGCGCAGGCGGCAAGCACATTCAGCAAGTTGTGATCGCCGCGCAAACCAATGGCCGCGCGCAGGCAGACCTCCCTGCTCACCACACCCGACCGGACGACGATCGATTCGCCGCGCATCTCGGCGCCATCGACCCCCTCGGGCAGCTTGTGGGCGAAACCCATCAGCCGGCCACGCACCCGAGGGCGTAACGCCCAAGCCGCTCGATCTTCCGCACCGAGCACGGCGATGTCGTCTCCGGTCTGGAACTCGAGCAGGCGGGCCTTGGCGGCGACATAGGCATCCATCGTCCGGTGACGGTCGAGATGATTGGGCGTGAGATTGAGGACGATGGCGATGGCCGGACTGATGGTCATCAACTCGAGTTGGAACGACGAAAGCTCCATGACCACCAGGTCGTCCCGGCGAATCTCGGCCAGGTCGGTCAGCAAGGGACGACCGATATTGCCGCCGACCCAGGCCCGCGCGCCGGAGTCCTGTCCCCAGAGCCGTGCCATCTCTCCGAGCAGGGCCGTCGTCGTGGTCTTGCCGGCCGAACCGGTGATGCCGATCGTGCGCGCCGGGCAGGACTGGAGGAAGAGCTGGGCGTCGTTCGTCACCCGAATCCCGCGGCGGCGCGCCTGCTGTGCCAGCGGCAGATCGGCGGGAACCCCGCCGGACAGGCACAGCAGTTGCGCGTCCGCCAGCAGCTCGTCCGGATGGCCGCCCAGGGCGAACTCGAGCGGCAAGTCGGCGAGTTCTTCGATCGCCGGCCGAAGTTCATCCATCGAGCGCAGATCGGTCATCACGACATCCGCTCCCTGATCGGCGAAATAGCGAGCCAGCGCCTTACCCTGACGGGCAAGCCCCACGATCACCACCTTCTGGCCCCGCCTTTCGCCCAAACGACCGCCTCAGGCGGCCTTCCTCTTGGCCGGCGCTTCGCTGCGTGCCTTGCGAGCGCTCTCCTTCTCCGCCTTGCCCGCCCCCTGCTCCTCGATCCCCACCAGGAAGTGGTTGGGCAGGATGGCGTGCGTCTCTCGCAAGACCACGCCCGAGACGTTCGTCACCTCGGCGCCGGCACGAGTCGCCGGATGCACCAGGCAGACCGTCGGGGTGCGGCCGTACTTGGTGGCGTAGAACGAAACGGCGCGTGCCACCTTGTCCTTCAGGCCCTGGGGGCCGTCGTCGAACCACAGCATTCCTGTATCCATGTCTCAACTCCCTCTCAGCAAGGCCAGGGCGACTCCGATCATGGCGGTCAGCAGCGCCACGAGCCAGAATCGCTGGACGACTTGGGTCTCACTCCATCCGACGAGCTCGAAGTGGTGGTGCAGCGGCGCCATCTTGAAGAGACGGCGGCCGTGCGTCACACGGAAGTAGGCGATTTGTAGGATGACGCTGATGACCACGCTGACCGGGATGATGGCGATGACCGGAAGCAGGATCCACTGGCCGGTCATCAGGGCTACGACACCCAGCGTCGCCCCGAGGGAGAGCGAGCCGGTATCGCCCATGATCATCTCGGCGGGATGGACGTTGTACCAAAGGAAGGCGAAGATCGCCCCGACCACGGTGAAGCAGAAACGCACCAGGAACTCCTGACCCTGGAGCATGGCGATGGCGCCGTAGGCGGCGAAGGCGGTGGCGGCGATCAGCCCGGCCAATCCGTCGAGACCATCGGTGAGATTCACGGCGTTGGTCGAGGCGACGATGACGAACATCGCAATCGGGATGTACCAGATCCCGAGGCTGATCCCTTCCGGGTAATTGGGCAGGAACAGCTCGGGCGCCTGCAAACCGTACTTGAGCGCCAGGGCGGCGCCACCCGCCAGGACGACCTGCCACAGGAACTTGGTGCGGGCGCGCATGCCCTCGCCGCGCCTCCGTCCCTTGACGCCGAACCAGTCGTCGACCGCGCCGAGGATGGCGAAAGCCAGCAGCACCAGCGTCGGCAAGAGGATCGACGGACCGAGAACGGTCAGCTCGGAAAGCAGCGAAACCAGATTCAAGACGGCGGTCACGGTCAGGACCGAGATCACAATCAACCAGCCGCCCATCGTCGGTGTGCCGAGTTTGGTGACATGGCGTTCGGGGCCTTCGATTCGAATCTTCTTGCCGACCCCGAGGCGGCGCAGCACCTGGATCAGCGGGCCTCCCCAGATCACGGCCAGCAGGAAGGTGATCCCGCCCAGCGAAAGGGCCATCGCCGATTGGCCGATCACGAGGTACCCTCCGCCAGCTCATCGACGATCTGATCCATGTGCATCCCGCGCGAGCCTTTGACCAGGATCACATCGCCGGCTCCGACGCGCACGCGGAGCGCCTTGACCGCTTGCTCGGCCGACTCGACGTGGACGACGTGACTGGCCGGCAGCCCGGCCCGAGTCGCCTCTTCGGCGATCCATCGGGCGCGGGGCCCGACTGTGAGAAGCTCATCGGCGACGGCCGCCGCCCGGGCGCCGACCATGCGATGGCCGGCCTCCTCGTAGGATCCCAGCTCGAGCATGTCGCCGAGCACCGCCAGCCGACGCCCTTCCAGCTCGGCCAGCAGGTTCAGCGCGGCGATCGTCGAGTCGGGCGAAGCGTTGTAGGTGTCGTCGAGCAAGATCGAACCTCCCGGCCCCGGAACCGCCACCAGCCTCAGCTGGGCGTGCGTTTGCTGGAGCCCGCTCAGGATCTCCTCCCACGACAAGCCCTCCACCAGACCGACGGCCGCCGCACGCAGCGCGGTGTGCACCGAGTGTTGGCCCAACATCGGAACCCGAATGTGCTCCTGTTCGCCGCCGTGGTGCAGGGCGAAGCGAACCCCGTCGAGGCCCAGCCCGACGATCGCATCGGCCCACAGGTCGGCCCGCGGGCTGAGGCCGTAGGTGAAGACGCGGGCAGTGGTGTGTCCGGCCATCTGGCGCACGCGTTCGTCGTCGTAATTCAGGATGGCGACTCCTTCCGGCGCCGCCGGCAGGCTCTCCACCAGCTCGCGCTTCCCCGCCACGATCGCTTCCATCGTGCCGGCGCGCTCCAGGTGCACCGGGCCGATATTGGTCACGACGCCGACCTGCGGCCGGGCAATGTCGCACAGCAGAGCGACCTCCCCGGGGACATAGAATCCCATCTCCAGGACGGCCCGCGAGTGGAAATCGCTCAGCTTCAGAACCGTCAGCGGCAGGCCGATCTCGTTATTCAGGTTTCCGGGGTTCTTCAGCGTGCGGTAGCGGCGTTCGAGCAGCTCGGCGGTGACCTCCTTCGTGGTCGACTTCCCGACGCTGCCGGTGATCCCAATGACCCGCAGCGAAAGCTTGGACCGCCAATAGCGGGCGATCTGCTGCATGGCCGCCATCACGTCGGCGACGCGCAGACAGACCTGTGCCGGCATCGTCAGCCCGGGGGACACCGGGCGCCGCGTATCAATCACCGGCCAGTTACCGAGGCCGTCGCGCTCGACGAGGGCGGCCCGCGCCCCGCGCTCGAAGGCCTGGGCTACATAGTCGTGACCGTCCGTCTGTTCTCCACGAAGGGCGACGAAGAGCGCACCCGGCGAGACCTCCCGCGAATCGATGACCGCGTCGCGCAGGGGAACGCCTGGGCCGGAAAGGGTGGCCCCGGTGAGCGCTTCGATGGCCAGTTCGAGACTCAACCGTTTCACGTTCGATCAGCCTCCGAGCGCCATCGGCACGGCCGGGTTCGGTGGAAGCTGCAGGAGCACAACCAGTCTCTCCACGACTTCCTGGAATACCGGGGCCGCCACGACCGACCCCCACGGAGACGTCGTCGGCTTGTCGAGCCGCACGACCACGATGAACACAGGATCGGGCAGCGGCCCCCACCCGACGAAGGAAGCGATCGTCCACTTCGGGTCGTAGCCTCTTTCGCCGGGAATCTGCGCGGTGCCCGTCTTCCCCGCCAGTTGGTAACCGGCGACGGCCGCCTTGCGCGTCTCACCCTCCAACGATTCGGCGAGCATCTGGGTGAGCATGTGGGCGGCTTCCGGTGTCACCGGCCGACCGAGCACGACCGGCTTCGGCCGGTACGTGCCCTGCGGGCTGGCGATCTCGCGCACGACGTGGGGCTGGGTCATGACCCCCTTGTTGGCCACGGCGGCGGCGGCGGTGATCAGCTGGATCGGTGTGACCGAGACGCCCTGCCCGAAGGCGTTCGTTCCAAGGTCCGACTCGGTCCACTCCGGATGGCGCGGCGTGCGCAACTGGCCGGCGACCTCACCGGCGAGATCGATCCCGGACAGCTGACCGACGCCGAATTCGGTGAGGTAGCCGTAGAAGGAAGACGCGCCAAGCTTTTGCGAGGCGACCCAGGCCAGGCACACGTTCAAGGAATAGCGCATACAGCCGATCATCGTCTGCGGGCCCCAGGCGCCGTAATCCCAGTTGCGAATCGGCACACCGCCGACCTCGATCAATCCGGTATCGACGAAGACATCGTTCGGCTGAACCGCGCCGGAGCTGAGCGCCGAGGCCATCGTCACGATCTTGAAGGTCGAGCCGGGCTCGTACTGCGCGGCGACGGCCGGGGTGATGGCCGATTGGTCATCCTTCGCCTTGACGAGCCAGGGCTCATAGTTGTTGGGGTCGAGGGTGGGCCAGGCCGCCATGGCCAGGATCTCGCCGTTACGCGGATCCATGACGATGATCTGTCCGGCTTCGGCCTCGGTGGACTGGATCGCCTCCCTCAGCGCGATTTCGGTGACTTCCTGGATATCGGCGTCGATCGTCAATACCAGGTTGACCCCCGCCGGCGGATCCGGCTCGAGTCGGGCGTCGGGCGGGATGAAGGTGCGCTCCACCGTGATCGACTTGCCCGAGAGCCAATCGTCGTAATAGCCCTCCACTCCGAAAAAGCCCTCGCCTTCCTGATTGACGATTCCCAGGATGTGCCCGGCCAGGGTGCCGTTGGGATAGTGCCGGCTGGAGGTGGGCACCAGGTCGAGGCCGGAAAGATCGGGCGCCAACGGGTCGGCCAGAAAATCCCGCAGAACACCGGCCACCGTCGGATCGAGGCGAATCGGAAGGCGCCCGAGGCGCGGGTCTTCCCGCGTCAACCGGATTCGGTACTGGCCCTCAGCGGCCCAGTCGTACGTCAGCTGGGCCAACAGGTCATCCATGGGCAGCACCAGCAGCTTGGAGAGGACCGAAGCGATCTCCCGGCGGCTCGTCTCATTCAGTTGGCGGATCTCGATTTCCATGTAGTACATCGTCCCGTTGGTCGCCAGCAGCGTTCCATCCCGATCGAAGATCAGGCCGCGCTCTGGAACGACGCGCTCGAGGCGGCCGTTCCCGGCGCGAGCGCGGGCATCGAAAACCGGTGCGTAGGGCCCGAACTGGACGCGAATGAGTTGGGCCACCAGCCCGGCGCCCACGACGGCCATCCCGACCATGACCGAGTAGACCCGCCCGCGTCGGAACCCATGTCCTTCGACGGAGCCTGTCCCGAGCGCAGCCGAGGGGCTCAGGACGCCCCGGCGGCTGTTCATCGCACGCCCCGCAAGAGCTCGACCATTCGCAGGGTCCAATCGGCGAGCGTCTCGGTGTAAGCCGGGGATAAGCTCCCGGAAGGCATCACCGGACTGCCGATGGGCGGCGGCGCATCGAATCCTCGAGGCGGGACATACCCGTCAATCACGACGTACTCCAGGTCCTTGGCATGGGCCGGTTGAAAACCGAGCGAAGCTGCCCGTTCCATCATCCGTTGCGGTGTCGTCAGGTCCGCCAACTGTGCACCGAGGTTCGTCGACTGGCGCATCAGGTCGGCCCGCTGCGCCTCCAGCCCGAGCAACACTCGCCCGGCATCCGCCAGGCGCGCGTTGACCGCCAGGTACATCCCGGCGATCACGAGCAGCGCCACCAGACCCAGCAAGGTGTTGCTGGTGGTCTGCTGCAAGATCCTCCATGGCGCCTGGCGAAAGGCCTGTCTGTGCGCTTTCCTCACCCGCCGCTCCCGACCCTGTTCCTTTTATGCAAGGATCGTGCCGTACCCAGCCGTTCCGCTGCCCGCATCCGGGCGCTCCGCGCCCGCGGATTCCGCTCGACTTCCGCCGCCTCCGCCCGGATCGGCCGGCGCGTCAGAGGCTGCAGGGTCGCCTGGTGCCCGCAGGTGCACACCGGTTGCTCCGGAGGGCAAATGCAGTCCTGCGACTCGCGCCGGATGAATTGCTTGACCAGACGGTCCTCCAGCGAATGGAAGGAGATCACGACCAGCCTCCCCCGCTCCCGCAGCAACCCGAGCGACGCTTCCAAGCCTTCGCTCAGCTCGTCCAGCTCGCGATTGACGGCGATGCGCAAGGCCTGAAACGATTGCGTGGCCGGATGGACTCCACTCCGGCTGCGGCCGACCGCCCGCGCTACGATCCCGGCCAGTTCGGTTGTGGTCGCCACCGGTCGGGCGCCCACGATCGCCCGCGCGACGGCTCGCGCCCGAGGCTCCTCGCCGTACTTCCGCAGGACGTCGGCCAGCGCCGCTTCGTCCCAGTGATTGACAAGTTCGCCCGCCGTCAGCGCCTGCGACGGATCGAAACGCATGTCGAGAGGGCCTTCGAAGCGGAAGGAGAAACCGCGCGCCGGATCGTCGAGCTGCATCGATGAAAGGCCGAGGTCGAAGAGTATCCCGTCGACCCCGTCCCAGCCGAGCGCCTCTGCCTCCTGGGTCATCGCTGCGAAGGAGGCATTACGGAGGTGGAACCGGCCAGCGTAGACTTCGAGCCGACCCGCCGCCAAGATGAGCGCCTGCGGGTCCCGGTCCAATCCGAGGAGTTCGCCGTCGGGTCCGGAGGTTCCGAGAATCCCCAGCGCGTGCCCGCCCCCACCCAGGGTTCCGTCCATATAGCGGCCCCCCGCCCGCGGTTCGAGGGCGGAGAGCACTTGCTGGTAAAGAACCGGGGCATGCGGTCCGGGGCCCGCGTCTCGCATCGACGCGCCCATGGACTACCCCGAGGAAAGGTCGAAAGCCGAGAAGCGCTTGGCGTTAGACTCAGGGTCGGTCAGACTGCGCTCTTCCCCAGACCACGCCGCGGCGCCCCAGATTTCGAAATACTCCCCGGCACCAACAAGGACGGCATCGCTCTCAATGGCAGCGTACTGACGCAGGAACTCTGGAAGCAGGATGCGGCCGGCCGAGTCGAGGCTGACCTCGGTCGCTCCGCCAAAGAGGACTCGACGAACGGCGCGCGCCTCGGGATCGGTCGTGGTGAGGTGATTGGCCCGCGCCGCCAATCGCTCGAAACTCTCCGTGGTATAAACCACCAGGCTCCGATCAAAACCTTGGGTGACGAAGGCGCCGGTGGCGAGCGCCGGACGAAAACGGACCGGTATGGTTAACCGGCCCTTGGCATCGAGACTGTGAGCGAACTGACCGAGGAACATGCGTTCTAACAGTCTCCTGGCATGCAAGACGCCGGTCCACTCCGGCGTCCCACATCACACCACTCTGACCCACAATTGCCCACAGTATATACACGTTTTTGGGAAGGCGCAACCAAATAGCGCAACGCGATTGGTCGGTACTTTCCTCCTACCCCCAGATATGGAGATCCCTGGATGACTCAACCCACGCTTGGGATCGGGTATCGCGAGCTCTTTGTCGGAACGGAAGTCGAAGTCCCGCTGCTGGGCGGCGGGACGCGGAGCTACGTCAACCTCGACAACGCCGCCTCCACCCCACCCCTGCGCGCTGTGCGAGACGGGGTGAACGGATTCCTGGATCACTACGCCAGCGTCCACCGCGGGACCGGCTTCAAGTCACAACTCTCGACCTGGGCTTACGAGCAAGCGCGGCAGCAAGTGCTCGGTTTCGTTGGCGGCGAGGCGACCAGCCACGTGTGTATCTTCGGCAAGAACACGACCGAGGCCCTCAACAAGCTCGCGCGACGGATGACTTTCCGACCGGAGGATGTGATCCTGGTCACCGAGATGGAGCACCACTCGGATGACCTGCCTTACCGTGGTGTCGCGCGCGTTGTCCACGCCGCCGTGCTCGATGACGGCCGCCTGGACGAGGACGACTTCGACCGCAAGCTGGCCACGCTGCACGGCCAGGTGCGGCTGGTGGCCGTGGCCGGCGCCAGTAACGTCACCGGTTACATCAACCCGATCCACCGGCTGGCCGCCAAGGCGCACGCCGCTGGGGCATGGATCAGTGTCGACGCCGCCCAGCTCGCCCCGCATCGTCGAGTGGAAATGGGGCCGCTCGACGATCCGGAACACATCGACTTCGTAGCACTCTCCGGCCACAAGCTGTACGCGCCCTTCGGCACCGGTGCCCTGATCGGGCGACGCGACCTGTTCGAGGGCGGCGACCCGGATCAGCGGGGAGGCGGCACGGTGGAGATCGTGACGCTCGATGATGTCGTCTGGGCCGAACCTCCCGACCGCGACGAAGCCGGCAGCCCGAATGTCGTCGGGGCGGTGGCCCTTGGACTGGCGCTGCGGACGCTGGGGGCCATCGGAATGGACCAGGTGGCGGCCCACGAAGCCGAGCTCACGCGATACGCCTTGGACCGGCTGAGGACGATCGACAAGGTTCGGGTTTTCGGCGACTCGCGCCCGGAGACCGCCGGAAGCCGTCTGGGGGCGATACCGTTTCAGGTGGACGGCCTATCCCATTTCCTGGTGGCGGCCATCTTGGGTTACGAATTCGGCATCGGGGTCCGCAGTGGCTGCTTCTGCGCCCACCCCTACGTCCTGCGTCTATTGGGGTTGAACGCGACACAGTCGCGAGAGGTGCGCGATCAGATGGTCGCTCATGACAAGCGAGAGATGCCAGGCTTGATCCGCATGTCGTTTGGCTTGTACAACACGATCGACGAAGTCGATCGGTTCATCGAGGCACTCGGTCGGGTCGCCCGAGGGGGCTTCACCGGTCGCTACCACCAGGAGCCTACCACCGGCGAATTCACCCCGGAAGGCTGGGCGCCGGATTTCGAAGACTACATGCCCAGCGCGCCTCCCCTCGTCTCGGCCTAGCCGGCTCTGCCGAGGGGCGACCCGGACGTCGCGCTTTTTTCCGGTGCCTGTGGGGACCCCCGCGCGTTTTCGTACCCGCGGGGACATTCCGTGAGAATCACCTGGGGGATTCCCACCTGCACTTGCAGCTGCGCTGCAAGCGCAGGTACAAGTGTCGCTTCGCTCGGAATGACATTCAAAGAGGACCACGCTCTCTTTGTCATTCCGAGCGAGGGCCATGAGCCTTTGCGCACGATCCTGCGAAGTCCCGTCGAAGGGCCGAGAGACACCTGCGCCTGCAGCTGCGCCGAAGGCGCAGGTGCAGGTGGGAATCCCCAAGGCGCAGCACCGGCAGGATCCCATCCGGAGCGAATGTCCCTAACCCTCCGGGGCATAAGGGCATCCTCGGGCCCTCCACCGATGTGATCGACGCGAATCGAGGGCGGTGGGCTTCTCTTCGAGAGGCTCCAGCTTCCGGCCGGAAAAAGCTTCCCGCGGGCTTGAAGCTCGCGGGAAGCTCTGCAAAGCCGGGGGCCGACTTGTAAGCCGCGTTCTGTCCGGCGCCGGTGGCGGTTTACGGCCGATGGCCTTCATCCCGCTGACCGGAGCCTGTGCGATCATCTATCTCGGCCCGAGCGTTGCCGCCGGGCTCAAGCAGCCTACCCGGGGCTCGAACGGAGCGGGCAGCTCCTCGCCCCTGCTTGGCCTTGCTCCGGATGGGGGTTGCCTGGCCGGCCCCATTGCTGGCGCCGCCGGTGGTCTCTTACACCACCGTTTCACCCTGGCCTCGGACTCGCATCCGAGGTGGTCTGTTTCTGTGGCCCTGTCCGCGGGTTTCCCCGCCCGGGTGTTACCCGGCACCCTGCCCTGTGGAGCGCGGACTTTCCTCGGACTGCCCTTCACTTTCGCTCAGGACAGCCCGCGATCGCCCGGCCGACCCACCGGCCGCTTTCATCTTATCCTCCGGTCCATCCAGCGTCAACAGTCGACCGACGACTTGGAGACGAGACTCCGCCTGCTCCCATTCTGGCCCTGCCGCCCTCACCTCTTCGGGCACCCCTTCGGTGCACCCTGGGTGTGCGCCGCCCTTGGCGCCCTGTCCCCTGGGGACACCCGAAGGGGTGCAGAGGGCGAAGGGCGTGGCGCCCTGTCCCCTGGGGACACCCGCCCTTGGCGCCCTGTCCCCTGGGGACACCCGAAGGGGTGTAGAGGGCGAAGAGGTGTAGAGGGCGGGGCACTATGTCGTGGATCCGGAAAGTACCGGTAAGCGGGCCAGGGTCCGGCGCTAACGCCCCTCCAACAGTCCCCGGGTACAGTCGTTTCAGCCGATGGGGAATCCGACCGCTCTTGTCAGGTCTGCCGCCCACGCCGTATAATCACGGTCTTACAAGGAAAGAGTATGCCCACGTACGTGTACGGCTGTGACAACTGCGGTGTGCGCTTCGACCGCTACCAAAGCTTCGACGACCCTCCGCTGACCGAGTGCCCGGAATGCGGCGAGGACGCCTTGCGCAGGATGATCCTCCCGGTCGGGGTCGTATTCAAGGGCTCGGGTTTTTACTCGACGGACCATCGATCTCCGTCGGGTCAGGGCGCGCCTCGGAAGCCCGACGAAAGCGGGTCCGACAGCAAGGAAGGCGGGTCCGGCAGCAAGGACAACGGGGCGAAAGACAGTGGGAACAAGCCCAGCAGCGGAAAGAAAGAGACGGCCGTCGAATCGGCCGACTGACGACCTAACCCACGAACAAGAAGCGAAGGGCACAGCGGCGCTGTGCCCCTTCTCGTCTTCTATTGGTGCTACTCGACCTCGCCGCTCCGGCTACATCTGGAAGCCGCCCGTCGCCCGGATGATCTTCCACTCGAAGTTGGCAACGAACTCTCCCAGCCGATCACGTAGGCCTTGCCACTCTGGAGACTCGAGCGCAGACCGCATCTCCTTGAGATCCTGAGTCACACCGCCGGTCAGGATCTGCGGCCGCCGTCCGAAAGTCGTGTACCAGGCCTCGGTCGGCTGGATCCCCAGCCGCTGCATCCCAGGAACGAACTCACGCACGACAAACTCAAAGTACTCCTGCTCGCGGCCGGGTAGGATGTCCCAGGTCATCAGCAACTTGATCGACAGATCCAGACTCCTCTGACGGCCGCCGGGAGGCCGCCTACGAGGCGGCCGCCTCCAGCAGGATCACCTGGGTTTCCTCGGCCAGCCCGGACTTGGAGACCTTCAGCGTGCGCAGCGGGTCGATGGCGCCGATCCCCATCTCGGAAAGGAAGCGCGCCGCAGGCCCGAGCTTCAATGATTCCTTGCCGGTCTTATAGTGCATCGGCACGACGATCTTCGGTTCGATCAGGCTGATGACCTCTGCCGCCTGGGACGGGTTGAGCGCCCCGCCCCCCCCCACCGGCACCAGGGCGACGTCGACCGTGCCCAGATCCTCGATCTGCGGTTGCGTGGGGACATAGGCCAAGTCGCCGAGGTGCGCCACGGTCAGACCGTCGAACTCGAAAACATACAGGGTGTTGGGCAGACCGCCGTTGTCCTTGCCCGCGGGGGCGTTCATGGCGATCCCGGTAATGAACACCCCCCCGATCTCGTATTCGCCTGGACCCTGAATGACGCGCCGCTCGCCTTTGACCGCCGCCAGGTTGTTGTGTCCGGGCGCGTCATGGCTGATGGTGATGACGTCGGCACGCAGCTTCGGCGCCGGCAGACCGACACTGGCGTCGAATGGGTCGGTGACGACCGTCGCCAGGCCGCGTTCGACCATGCGGAAACAGGACATGCCGTACCAGGTGAGTTCCACGCTCGTCTCCCCGAAGCGTCGGGATTATACAATGGCCCTCGGCCCGGCTCGCCTAGAGAATGGAAACCGGGTTTCTTCCAAAAACCCGGTTTCCGATCAAGCGAGCGCCATCGGCCCTACAATTCTGCTGTCGGGCGGGAAAGCCTGTGTTAACGAGGTTCACAGCTGGGAATGGGCGTGTCGAAGCGACGGCGGAAGGGTGGCGCCTTCACCTGCCGTCATCTTCCGGTTACAGCGATGCCCAGCTCGACGACACGCAGGGGCGGGTACGGCATCGTTTGCTGCATCGGCCTCCGCTGCAGCTCAGCTTGGAGGCGCGCGCCTCGGGCGCGACTCCTCTTGGCACCCTGGGCTTCGGATTCTGGAACGATCCCTTTCCCTCTATCGGCGGGCAGGCCGGCGCGCGGCGGGTACTGCCGGCCTTGCCGCAAGCCCTGTGGTTCTTTCACAGCTCTCCTCCCTCCGACCTGCCTTTTTCTCCGGCGGGAGAGGGAACGGGCTGGCGCGCAGCTAGTTTGCGAAGCCCTGCCTGGCCGGGAGCCGTCGTGGCCGTGCTTGGAGCGGCCGCCGTCGCGGGAATGGTGCTGCGACCGCTACGGCGGACGCTGATCCAGCTAGGTTGGCGAATCGTAGAAGGCGCCCAGTCTGCGCCGATCGCAGGCCAGGACGCGTGGCAGCGCTACGAGATCGATTGGTCGAAGGAAGAGGCACGCTTCATGGTCGACGGTCGCACGGTGTTGGCAGCGAAGAACCCATCGAACGGGCCTCTCGGCCTGGTCCTTTGGATCGACAATCAATGGGCGGCCTTCTCGGTGGCAAGGGGGCTTCAATTCGGAATCGTCCCTAACGCCCCGGAGGCCTCGCTCGAGATCCGCGGTCTTCGACTCAGCGGGAAATCGATCGAGATCGCCAAGCGGTAAGGAACGGCACCCTGGCGCCGCCCGCCCACCGCCTCGCCCTCTACGCCCCTTCGCCCTCTACGCCCTTCGGCGCACCGGAAGCGGTGCAGGGCGCCAAGGGCGGTGTGGCGAGGGCGTCAAGGGCGCTCTCCCCCGACAGAGCTCCTTCGGTCGCGAGGCGTTCCCGACCTGCCTTGACCAGGCTCTCGCGGTCCCTTATCCTCAAACCGCTGACGATGGACATTCTCCTTTTCGATCTCGACGGAGTCCTGTTGAACTCGGCTGGCTACCATCGGTCGCTGGTGGAGACGGTCCGTCAGGTTTCGCGGGCGCTCGGATTCGGCGACCGCGGCCTGGCAGCGGACGAGATTGAAGCTTTCGAGGTGCGCGATATTACCGCTGAGTGGGATTCGTCGGCCATCGTGACCGCCCTCCTGCTCGTCGAGGCGTGGCGAACCGATCCGGAGAGAGATCTCCCGCGCCGCCCGCCGCTCCAGGCCTTGCCGATGCAGCACGCGTTTCCGGATGTTCGCGCGTTCCTCACTGAATCCGACCGTGTCGCCGACTCCGACCCCGTGCGGCGCGCCAGGTCCGCGCTCATGCAGCGCCTCGACGGAGCCCCGCCAAGCCAGGTTGCTGCACTTCTGTCGACCCTGGAGGCGAGTCGCTCGTTGAACGAGTCGTTGACCTTCTGGCTCTTGCAACTTTTCAATCTCGGAAGCAGGCGGTTCGAGGCCGTCTATGGATTGCCGCCCGGCCTCGAGACCCCCTCCTATCTCGAGACCTACGATCGGCCCACATTGAATCCCGCCGAGACGGATGCATTGACGGCTTGGATCACTCGTGGAGACCGAGGGGCGGCGATCGTGACCAATCGGCCGTCCACTTCACCGATGGGCGTCTTCAACTCGCCGGAGGCCGAGATCGGTGTCCAAGTGTCCTGGTTCGGTCACCTCCCGGTGGTGGCTGCTGGCGACCTCGGTTGGCGCGCCACCTCCCGCGGCCTCGATCCTCAGGCATTCCTCAAGCCGTCCCCGGTCCACATGCTCGCAGGATTGCTCCGCGCCATGGGGCAAGACAGCGGAAGCGTCGAAACCGCTATCCGCCTGGCGCACCTGGGAGAGTTCGACGCCGTCTGGAAGGAACTCCGGGATGCGCGGGTATGGCTCTTCGAGGACGCACCGAAAGGTCACACGGCCGCGCGGTTGGCGGCGCAGCTGCTTGCCGGGCACGGGATCCGCCTCGACCTGACACTTTTCGGCATCGGTACCGGCTCTGAGAGAGCGAGGGCGTTGGAAGCCGCGGGCGCCTGCGTGGTGCCGGATTTGGGGACGGCCTTGGATGCCGCGATTCCCGGATGGCGATTGTGAGAAACCGGGTTTCTTTCAGAAACCCGGTTTCTAATGTAAAATGCGCTGCGCCCCGCCGAGATAGCTCAGTTGGTAGAGCACGCGACTGAAAATCGCGGTGTCGCCAGTTCGATTCTGGCTCTCGGCACTTCACCGAGTCCTCAAACGCGGAACACCCCCGGTGGGGGTGTTCTGGTTTTCCGAGAGCTGTAGCAACGAAATGGATGAAGGTTGCCTTCGATGTCAGGCCGTCTTTTGGCGCGAAGACCGGCTGGGTCGGGGCGGCTTCGCCTTCGGGGGAGCGCTGAGGTCCCTCAAGTACTCCTGTCGCAGCGTGTCGAGGGGAAGCAGTTGGTCGCTGCGGTCGGCGAAGTACCAATGGTCCCATCCGTTGCAGGGACTTCCGTTGGACAACTTCTTCCCCAATTGATGGATCGACCCAACCTCCTGGCCAAGTCGGAGGCGTCCGTCAGAGCGCAGGCGCGCCGCCCGGCGTCGGTCTCGCCGGAAGAAGAGGGGTTGGCCGACAGAAAGGCGACCGTTGGCAATCAATTCGCCGACCGATACTCTCGGACGAGGCGGACTCTCCCCCGCCTCAAACAGTTCGGGGTCGTCGGCCGCCGGCTCGGTGCGGGACAGGCGTTCTCGTGCCACCGCAACGTAGGAGGCTTCACGCTCAATCCCGATCCAATGACGCCGAAGGCGCTTGGCCACGGCACCGGTGGTCCCCGTTCCGAAGAACGGGTCGAGCACGATGTCCCCCGGGCGTGACGAGGCAAGCAGTACCCGCGCCAGCAGCGCCTCCGGTTTCTGGGTCGGATGAGCCCGTTCTCCACCTTCGGCGCGTAATCGCTCGCCCCCACCGCAAACCGGCAGCACCCAATCGCTGCGCATCTGCAGATCATCGTTCCACGCCCGCATCGCCTTGTGATTGAAGAAGTACTTCGCGCCGCGCGAAGTGCTGGCCCATATCAGAGTCTCGTGGGCATTGGTGAAGCGAACTCCTCGGAAGTTCGGCATCGGGTTCGTCTTGACCCAGATGACGTCGTTCAAGACCCAATAACCCAGGTCCTGGAGAATCGCCCCGACCCGGTAGATATTGTGGTACGTACCGATGACCCACAGCGACCCGCTCGGTTTCAGGACGCGTCGGCAAGCGTTCAGCCAACTTCGGGTGAACGCGTCGTACTCGGCAAAGCTGGCGAAGTGATCCCAGGCCTCGTCGACGCCGTCGACCCGAGTCTGGTTGGGGCGCCACAGTTCCTTCGACAACTGGAGGTTGTAGGGTGGATCGGCGAAGACCAGGTCGATGCAGCCTTCCGGGAAGCCAGCCAGCAGCTGGAGGCAGTCCCCGTGAAGCACCTGATCGAGCGGCAGGCTGGATGACGAGGTTGCGGTGACACCTCTCGGTTGCCGTCGGGCGGCGGACGCGGGACGATTCACCACGGACTATTCCCCACACGGTCCGACGGAGGACCAGCCGGACGGGCTTCGTTCGTAGCACTCGCAGTAATCCGTGTCCGCCGAAGGGTCGCTCGGGCCGAGGAATACGAAGCGGACCTTCGTCAGCGCGCAGACCTCCTGATCCGTCGCGCCAGGCAGCGGCCGGGTCGTCGAGAGCCCGAGCCCACCCCTTTCGGCTTCCCGCAAGAGCCAGAGGCGCGTGACGCGAAACGGCTCGGGAGAATAGGCCAGCTCACCGCGGTCGTTGATCCACAGGGCGAGGAAGAAAGCGCCGGCGCACAGGACCCCGACCAGGATGCTCAGCAGGCAACCGACAGCCGGCGTGAAGGGAAGGCGGTCGTCTGCCGTCGATGGCGTCGGCTGGGCCTGCTTCTCCTCCATGGTCCCAAGTGTAGCCAGGTTGTCAAGCCGGGACAACGGGTCTACAGAGCAAGTAGCCGCCGGTGGGCTGGCGGCTAGTGAAGGGCGCGACCAAAACGCGCCTACGGCCGGAGGACGACGAAGTTGTCGAAGAGGATGTCGGTTCCTGTTTCGGAGAACGTTCCGGCAATGAGCCCGACGTCGCCTGTGGCGAAGGCGGAGTCATTGGTGGAATAGACCAGTTGCCCATTGGCGTAGATCGACAGCTCGTCCCCAATGCAGTCGGCGCGAATTCGGTTGCTGGCGTCGCCCTGATGGACGGCGTCCGTCGCGGGCCAGCCATCCGTCCCCAGGGTTTCTCGGACGCCATCGGCGACCTTGGTGATCGAGTAATAGCCGTCGCTGCTGACCAGGAATCCGTAGAAGTTGTCGACGTCCTGGTAGCGGCAGATGACACCGAAGTCGTTGTCGTCTGGCCCGCCGACTTTCGTCGCGTCCACTTCCACCCGAACGTCGCCAAAGGAAAGTCCAGGGTTCGCCCAGTAGTCGCGATCGGCCTGGCCGACGAAGATACGGTAGGCGCCATGGGCATAGTTGGTGACGCCTTCTTCGGCCTCGACCTGGTCCCATCCACTCGAGGTGTCGGAGAAATCGTCCTGGAAGAGGACGCCCTGTCCCAGGCCCGACTCGATGACGGGGTCAACTTCGCTGCCATCGATATCGGGGCCGGAAACCAACGAACAGGCGAGGGACAGGACGAGCAGAGGCGCAGCGAACAGGGCAAACGTGCGCAGGGGTTTAGCCATGGGTCTCCTAAGGCAGACGGTGCCGGTCGGGGGCCAGGCCGGCGGGCGGACGACTGCCAGATTTAATGAGGAGGAAGTGTATCCGGAAAGGCACGAATAGGAAGGCGAACCGAGGTACCAACAGGGACACGGGTCCTTCGGCCGGGGTTCCTTGACGGCCGCTAGTGGCCAGGGTATCCTTGAAAGAACTCGCGGGCGTGGTTCAGTGGTAGAACGTCTCCTTGCCAAGGAGAAGGTCGTGGGTTCGAATCCCATCGCCCGCTCTGGAAAAGCTGTCAGCCTTCAGCTTTCAGCAATCAGCCAGAACGCCCCAGCCGAGGGTATTGCTGATAGCTGACGGCGGAAGGCTGACGGCTATTTCGGCGACGTAGCCAAGTGGTAAGGCAAGGGTCTGCAAAACCCTCATTCGTGGGTTCAAGTCCCACCGTCGCCTCCTGAATCTCTGAGTCTTTATTCGTGGGTTTCCCTCGCGGAGCCTGCCCTGAGACGACTCGAAGGGCTCGGGACTTCGTCGTGCAGCACCCCACCCTCGCCTCTTCAGAATAGCGGTCAAAAACCAGTCCCCGGGGCCGTCGAACGTGGCCGGACGCTTCCCGATACCACTGGCTTGATCGGGCTCAACGGGCCAATCGCTGCGACGGCAGAGATCGTGATCGCCGCGCGCGAGAGGAGCAGGCCCGCTTTACCTGTCGCTCCGCGGCACGATGGGCGTGCCCGGCGCCACCGAGCGGGTCGCACGCGCGCCGCAAGCCGATGGCCTTTGGGCCGCGGGGGGGGCCGTCATCATACCTTTCTTGATCCGTTTTGAGGTAGGATTCTGCAGGTTGCTCCACTTCCCTGTGCCCAGATGCCGCCGACAACGCGCCATGGGTCCTGGTGGGGAGACCCTCGGTTTGACCCGTCGTCGCATCGACCTCCGGCAACCGAAATGAAACCTATGCGTGGTCCCCGAGCCCATGGGGAAATCGATGAGAAGCCGGTTCGGGCGCAGGTTGAGCCCGAGGCCCTTGCGACTCAGGGCACGCGTGTCCTATTGTCGGCTTTCGAGTTCAGCCAGGAAATCGTCGCCGAGCTCGACTTGGCCCAGTTGATCCAGTCGGTCACCGACCGCGCCCTCGCCCTGACGAGTGCCAAGGGCGCCGCCTTGTGCCTGTTGGAAGACGACGGCATCCACCTGCGGCTCGCCGCGACGAGCGGAGAGTCCCGGCCGAGCGGAGACAGCCTACCGTACCAGTCCATGGTGCCCGCCGGCCGCGTGATTGGGGGAGGCGAGACCGTTGTCGTCGATGCTGCGTGCGCGTTGTGCGGTTTCCAGCGGGCCCACGTCCCCGGGCTGTGCGCCGCGGCGCCTCTGAGAACCGGCGAGATCACCCTCGGCGCGCTGTGCGTCGTGCGCGGCGACAGGCGTGCTTTCAATACGGACGAGACGCTGGCCCTCACCCTGCTGGCGAACTCGGCCGCGATTGCGATCTCGAACGCACGCCTGTCCGAGGCCGGGCGCGCTCAGGCGAAGAGGGCCGCGGCGCTAGCCGAACGCGAACTCTTGGCGGCCGAACTCCACGACGAGCTGGCGCAAACGCTGAGCTTCCTCGGACTTAAGATCGAACGTTCCCTTCAACAGCTCGACGAGGGACGCGCCGCAGACGTTGTCAGCGAACTGGCGGCGATGCAGACTGCCGTCGCCTCGGCCTTCGCCCAGGTTCGCGCCGCCCTCACCGGGCTGCGCGAGCCCGAGCCGCACACGACTAATCTGCGCCAACGGCTCGCCGACGGCCTCAAGGATTTCCGCCGCGATTGCGACATCCCGGCGGAGCTGGTGATCGGCGACGAGTCGGCGCTGGCTATGACGGCTCTGGCACAAGCGCAGGCGGTCGCCATCGTGCGCGAGGCCCTGGCCAACGCCCGCCGCCACGCCGGCGCCCGGCAGGTCCGCGTCGTGGTTGGCCGCCAGGACGGCCAGGCCCGGATCGCCGTCGAGGACGACGGGCGCGGCTTCGAAACCGGATCCGTCGCCGGAGACCATCACCTCGGTCTGGCGATCATGCGCGCCCGAGCCGAGAGGCTCGGCGGCCGGCTCAGCATCGAATCGAGCCCGGGCGCCGGGACGCGCGTCACCGCCTGCCTGCCCCTGATCCCTCTGGACGATAAGGAAGGAGAGGCGGCGTGACGGCCTCCCGCATCCTTCTGGCCGACGACCACGTGCTGTTCCGCGAGGGCCTGGCCGGCCTGATCCGCTCCCAGAGCGATCTTCAGGTTGTTGGGCAGGCCGGCGATGGGCTCGAAGCCCTGACCCTGGCGCGGGATCTCCAGCCCGACCTGATCGTCATGGACATCAAGATGCCGGTTTGCGACGGCCTGGAGGCCACGCGCCTGCTCCGTGGCGCCCTGCCCGACGTTCGCATTCTGATCCTTACCGTTCACGACGAGGACGAGAAGCTGTTGGAGGCCGTCAAGTCCGGCGCCAATGGCTATCTGTTGAAGAACATCAGCTCGGCCGAGTTCCTGGATGGCGTCCGCGCCGCGCTGGCTGGCGATGCCGTGCTTCCACCGCGGCTCGCTTCGCGGTTGTTGCAGGAGTTCGCCCGCCTTTCCGTCCGAGCCGCGGCCCAGCCGGCCGCCACGTGGGCGGATCTCACCCAGCGCGAGGTCGAGGTGCTGAACCTGTTGGCAACCGGGGCGACCGACAAGCAGATCGCCGCCCGTCTTTCGCTCAGCCCGCACACCGTCAAGAGCCACGTCCGCAGCATCCTGAGCAAGCTTCACGCCGTCAATCGCCGCGATGCCGTGCGTCTGGCGTCGCGACCGTCGCCCTAGCTGATCCGATCTCGTCCCGGGGCTGCCAGGCAACGGCGGTCAACCACCTCGGCCTCAATCCTTGCTCCCCCCACGGAAGTTCGAGAGGAGGCAGAAGGCTTCCTTCGCGGTCCGAGGCCATTCGGATCGCGGCGCAGGGATGGGCCGAGGATTGAGCCTTTGGAGGCTGCGGAAAAACTCGCCTCCGGCCTCACCCCCTACCCCTCTCCGCGGACTGTGAGGCCAAGATCCGCAGGCACATGGCGGAGAGGGGGTAGGAGGTCTGGGGGGTGGGGGGAGCTTTGCTCCCCCCACCCCCCAGAAGTACCCTCCCCTCCCCCTGGACGAAAGCTTCGGACGCGAGCCCACGCGGGCGCAGGGGGAGGGGTCAGGGGAGGGGGTTGGATGGCGGTCGCCGTTTTTCCGCAACCTGTTAGGTCGCTCGCTCATCAGGCCACCGTCCTACCCGAAAGAACTAGTTCCTCCTCGCTCTAGAAATGCCGATGGCTCCCTCCCTTTTCATCCTTTGTCCCGACGGGGACGGATAGACGCGCCGCGCCGACCCCCGTACGCTGGCGGTGTGCAAGCACGTCGTATCTTCATTATCGGCGACTCGCTTTTCGCGGAGACCCTGGCCGGCATGTTGGCGCGCGCGGGCGGGGTCAGCGTCATCGGCGCCTCGGCAACGCCGGAAGCTGCCTTCCCTCTGCTCGCTCGCGTCTGCCCGGATGCGGTCATCGTCGCCGGGATTGGCGACGACCCTGCGCAGGACCTGGGCCACCTGCTGGCCGCCTTCCCCGATCTTCCCGTGATCCGTGCCGACCTCAACGCCGACAGCGTTCAGGTCATCACCTCGCAGCGGGTCAGCGCCCGGCCGTCCGACTTGCTGGCCGCCATCGCCGCCTTACCGAAACGGAGTTAGTCCCGTGGCCAAGCTGACCCGTCGCGATTTCCTCAAACTCTCCGGGGCCTCGACGCTCGCGCTGGCCTTGTCCGATTTGGACCTGCGCCTTTTCGAACCCATCATCATTGACAACCCTCTGGCCGGTTATCCGGACCGCGACTGGGAGAAGGTGTACCGCGACCAGTACCGCTACGACTCGACCTTCACCTACGTCTGCTCCCCGAACGACACGCACGCCTGCCGCCTGCGCGCCTTCGTCCGCAACGGAGTCATCCTGCGCTCCGAAACCAACTACGACGTCGCCAACTACTCCGACCTGTACGGCAACAAGGCGACGGCGCACTGGCACCCGCGCGGCTGCAAGAAGGGGCAGACGTTCCACCGCCGGATGTACGGGCCGCACCGACTCAAGGGTCCTCTGATGCGCCAGGGCTGGCAGGCGTGGGCCGACGCAGGGTTTCCCGCGCTCAACGCTGAGAACCGCGCCCGCTTCAAGTTCGACTCGCGCGGCACCGACGAGCTTCTTCCCGTGTCCTGGGAAACCGCGTACGACTACATCGCCCGCGGCATGGTCGCCATCGCCACGCGCTATTCCAGCGACGAGGGCCTGCGCCTGCTGCGGGAGCAGGGGTACCCCGAAGAAATGATCGACGGCCTGGGAGGCGCGGGCACGCGCACGTTCAAGTGCCGCGGCGGGATGGGCTTGCTCGGCGTCATCGGCAAGTACGGCATGTATCGCTTCGCCAACATGCTGGCGCTGCTCGACACACACGTGCGCGGCGTGGCCGAAGACGAGGCCCGCGGCGGCCGCACCTGGTCCAACTACACCTGGCACGGCGACCAGGCCCCGGGCCACCCCTTTGTCACCGGGCTGCAAGCTTCCGACGAGGACTTCAACGACCTGATCAACTCGCGCCTGCACATCCAGTGCGGCAAGAACCTGGTCGAGAACAAGATGCCGGAGTCGCATTTCTTCATCGAAGCCATGGAGCGCGGCGCCAAAATTGTCACCATCACGCCCGAGTACTCGCCCCCGGCGACGAAGTCGGACTACTGGATTCCCATCCGCCCGGCGACCGACACCGCCCTCTTCCTGGGGATCACGCGTTGGCTCATGGACGCGGGGAAATACGACGAGGAGTTTGTCCTGCGATTCACGGATATGCCGCTGCTGGTGCGGGCCGACACCCTTACGCGCCTGCGGGCGCAAGACGTCTTCCCGGATTACACGCCCGGCCTTAGAAACGGCGGCCCCTCCTTCCGCCTGCAGGGACTGACGCCGGGTCAATACGAGCAGCTCGGTGACTACGTCGTGCGCGACGCCTCCGGCCGGCTGGCGCCGATCACGCGCGACGACGTCGGCGCCGCCATGGACGCCGCCGGCGTCTCACCGGTGCTGGATTGGTCCGGCCGCGTGCGGCTGGCGGACGGCTCCGCCGTCGAGGCGCTGACGTTGTGGGCGATGTACCGTGAGCACCTGCGCGATTACGACCTCGACACGGTGGCCGAGATCACCCACGCCCCGAAGGCGCTCATCGAGCGCCTGGCGAACGACATCGCCACGCTTCGACCGGTGGCTCTCCACATCGGCGAGGGAATCAACCACTGGTTCCACGCCACCCTGGCCAACCGCGCCCAGTTCCTGCCGTTGATGCTCACGGGCAACATGGGCACGCCGGGCGCCGGCTGCTACACCTGGGCCGGCAACTACAAGGCCGCCCTGTTCCAGGGGTCACCGCAGACCGGTCCGGGTTTCAAGGGATGGGTGGCCGAAGACCCGTTTGAGCCAAATCTCGACCCGGTGGCGCACGGCAAGGACATCATCGCCCATGCCTACACCAAGGACGAGGAGCCGGCCTACTGGAATCACTCGGAAAGGCCGCTGATCGTCGACACGCCAAAGTATGGCCGACGGGTCTTCACCGGCCAGACGCACATGCCGACGCCGACCAAGGTCATGTTCTACACGAACGTGAACCTGCTCAACAACGCCAAGCACGCCTACGAAATGATCAAGAACGTCAATCCGCTGGTCGAGCTGATCATCTCGACGGACATCGAGATGACGTCTTCGATCGAGTACGCCGATTTCGGCCTGGCGGCCAACTCCTGGGCGGAGTTTCAGGTGCACGAGATCACCGCCTCCTGCTCCAACCCCTTCTTGCAGATCTGGAAGGGCGGCATCCCGCCGCTCTATGACACGCGCGACGACGTGCGGATCCTGGCCGAGCTGGGGGCGGTGCTGGGCGATCAGTTGGGCGACAGCCGCTTCCGCGACTACTGGAAATTCGCGCTGGAGGGCCGGCCGGAGGTGTACATCCAGCGGTTGCTCGACTCGTCGATGACCACCTCGGGCTACCGCTTCGAAGATATCGCCGCCGGCCGCTACGGCGAGCCCGGGGCGGCACTGATGCTCTTTCGCACCTACCCGCGCATCCCCTTCTGGGAACAGGTCCACGATTCCATCCCGTTCTACACCGAC
>Ga0209431_10000542_pt1 | contig 31405 bp, 24 predicted proteins | sample RifCSP13_3_FD_184021 | JGI IMG/M metagenome (GOLD analysis project Ga0209431, IMG submission 184021) | Soil microbial communities from Rifle, Colorado - Rifle CSP2_sed 13_3 (SPAdes) (version 2) | ecosystem: Environmental > Terrestrial > Deep subsurface > Rock core/Sediment | place: Rifle... | reverse complement strand
GAAAGAATTCAGCACTTCACTCTCGGTAATGGTGTCCATCTCCTTTCCTTGGGAAAGAAAATAGATGCCGTGGGTAAAAAGTTCGGTGGCGGAGGCTTTGCGAGAGGTAATTCGGCGGGCGCCGGGGGCAAAAGCAACTACCCGTCCCCGGTCACGGGTATAGATGGTTAAGATCTTGTCAGCTTCGCCAAAATCTTTCTTGCGGATTACTATTCCTTCTTCGCGGTAGGTTGGCATGGACAGGAACTTTTGAAGTTCCGATTTACCTTCCCAACGGGATAGTGATTTCCCGATCCTGAGAGAGGTCAACAGTTTCAATCGTATCACCAATCTGAACCTTCACAAGACCTATATTTGTGCCGGATTGCTTCTGTAAAAGCAATTGGTACTCACCCTCCCCAATTGTGCCCGCCGGCAGGTCGTAGACAAAGGTGAGGAAGTATTCCCTCTGCGGTACGACCGCAAAATAGGCGCCGAAAACTGTCTTTCCAAATTCCTTCCAACCGGCCGGGTTTTGAATGCCGGTTGACCAAGTGTTGGCGTAGGTCCAGACCTGGAAGGCCCCGTCAACCGAAACCAGTTTCGACCCCTGCGGTACATAAATCCGGACGAAATCTTTGTAGTAGCCGGAGAGCCAGCCGTCGTAAGGAACCGGGTTGTAATATTTGATCTTGACGGTCTTGCGCCAGGTACCGTCTTTCAGCTCCTGCAGATTCTGCTCCACCGTCTCCTGCAGGTAGAGATTAGTCTTCAGCCCGCCAAAGTTGCTGTCGTTGATATAGAGGTAATCTCCGGCGGACTCGCGGACCTCCCCCGCGTAGCCAAAGTCGGAAATCAATGCTTGCTCTTTTTCCGCTGAAGCATAGACCATCAGGTTTTTCTGGTCCAGATTTTTGAAAATGAAATCCACCAGCTTCGGCCAGATCTCGGCGGAGGAGTGGGAGATCTTTTTGATGACTGCGTCCGAGATCAGGTCCAGGATCTTCTTCCGCGCCTCGGTCCCGCTGCTGCCGCGCGGCGCCTTCTCGACATAGAATTCCAGCCGGCAGATGAGATTACCGCTCGTGAAATTCCGCCCTCCTTTCAAGCAGTCCTCGGGAAGGCCGGTGTTAGCCAGATCCAAATCATATCCCGATATCAGGATCGGACCGGTGAGGTTGAGAATATCAGCAGCAATTTCGGTGTTGAGCGCCACCACTCCCGAAACCTTTGGGAGGGGTGATTTCCTCCAAGCCGCCAGGATCGTCCGGGCGGTGGTGGGAAAGTCCGGCGAGTAATTAGAGTCCTGGAAATGCCACTTCCCCACATTCAGATACTTGCTCAACGGTTTGGGCGGGGAGAAACCGAGCTCGGGAGGATAGCTGTCGGCGAAGTAGGCGCCGCTGTGAAAGTCGTTGGCGAGAACCGTTCCTCCCTTAATGGTGAGGAGCGAAAATCCGGTAATAAAACCGCCGGTCGCCCGCAACTCGGCCGCATTCTGAAAAAGAACCAGATAGGTCCTCTTGGGGGAACCGAGAAGGGCCGGAGCGATCTCCAGAATTTCTCGCCCGCGCGCAATGATCGGCGCGGTTTCGTCCAAAATCTTTCGGGCCTCATCCAGCCAAAAGCGAATTCTGATCCCGCGGAAATCCTCCGGATAGCGAGAGGGATTGATGCCTTGTATCTCTTCTTTGATGAGAGGAATGTTTGTCCAAACCAGGTCCAACTTATCGGCAAGCGGTGGAAGTGTGTCCAACAGATTCTGCAGCCGCTGCTCCACCGTGATCTGGTCGCCAAAACCCTGAACCAACCCCAGGGTTTCTTGATAGGGCTTCAGAACGGTCACGATCTCCTCGCCGGTATCAACCGCCAGCCGCGCCGCCTTTAGGGCGTGCGTCCCGTCCCGATAGTAGTCCCCCAACAAAGGAACCAGCCGAAAGACGAACATGCCGGAAAAAGCGGTCTCAACCTTGGCCAACTGGGAATCGACGGCACCGAGCGCCGTTTCGATCCGAGGAAGGTCCTGTTCCTTAATAGCGCTGTTCAGCTCACTCCCCAACGCCGGAAATCCCCGGATCTGGAAGAAGAGATAAACCCCGGCCGCGGTGGGAAGAGCCAACAGAACAAGCAGAACGAGAGAAACCCCAAAGGTGATCCAACGCCGCCGGCGCGTCTTGAAAGGAAACCGCAAAATCGCCCCGAGCTTCCCTTGTCGTTTTTTCCGAAAGGGAACGGCCGGAAGAAGGTCTTGAGGTAAGGATTTTTTTCGGGAGGACGGTTCAATAAGTTCCACAGTGTAAATCTAACAAATGGCGCACTTAAAGTGAGGAGTAAATCGGTTACTTAGGTTACTTAGGTTATTTAGGTTACTTCTCAATACGCCCCTTTCCCGGCAATCATCGCCCAGGGAGTCTTGAGGATGATTTTTAAATCCTCCAGGATCGACCGGCGGCGGACATAGCCGGCATCCAGTTTGGCCCGCTGGGGAAAATCCACCTCGGAGCGGCCCGATACCTGCCAAACTCCGGTAATTCCGGGCTTTACCTTCAGCAGCGTCTCCACATCCCCCCTGCTTTGGGGATACTCTTTGAGCTTGTACTCCAACTCATCCGGCTTGTAGGCGCGGGGACCCACCAGCGACATGTTCCCCTTGAGAACATTGAAAAACTGAGGCAGTTCATCCACGCTGAAGCGGCGGATAAATTTTCCGACCCTCGTGATCCGGGGGTCATCGCTATTTTTGAATTTGAAATTGTTGCGCCGGTAGGCCCCCAGAAGACGGGGATCGTTTTTCTCCAACTGAATGAAAAACTCCCGCTCTTCCTCATCGGTCGTCGTCGTCATTGAGGAGAACTTGTGAAATTTGAAAGTCTGGCCGTCTTTACCGACCCGCGTCTGGGAGAATATCACCCGCGTTGCTCCCTCCGATTTCCGCGCGATCCAAATCGCGATCAGCAGCGGGCTAAAAAGAAAAATTCCGAAGACCGCCGCCAGGATATCGATCAAGCGCTTGGTCACCGAGTAGAAAATTTTTTGATTTAAGGCCACGGGTAGCTTACTTTATCATGGTGACTTTCCTCTCGCCATTAAAGTTAGAACCTGCCTTGGGCGGGTCGTCTTCTACACCGACCACTCTCGCCGCAATCTTGAGTAGTTCTTTTTGGAATCGCTCCTTGCTGAACCTTTCCGCATTTTTCCGGCAATCCTCCGGACGATATCTATTCGGGTCGAATTTCTTAAGAACCTTTGCCAGAACTTCGAGATCCTGGGAATCAAAAAACTCCCCGGTCTTTCCGGGAATGACGTTTTCCAACGCTCCGCCCCGGCCGTAGGCGATTACCGGCTTGCCGCAGGCCTGCGCTTCCAGCGAGGTGATTCCAAAATCTTCCTCCTGGGTCATAACCAAAGCGGAGCAGTTCTGGAATAGACCCACCAGTTCCTCATCCCCTACTCCTCCCAAAATCTCTACTTTCTTACTCTTGGCTCCTGACTCCTGACTCCTAGCTAGCTTTTCCAGGCGCTTCTCATCCGGACCGATACCCACCACTTTCAGATTTACTCCCGCTTGTTTCGCCGCTTCCACAGCAATCTCCACTCTTTTCCACGACGCCAGTCTGGTCACAACCAAATAGTAGTTTTCTGGTTGTTTGGTTGTCTGGTTGTTTGGTTTGAATCTTTCTAAGTCAACGAATGGGTAGATAACTTCCGCTTCTCTTCCGTAATAGCTCTTGATCTTGCCGGCGACGTTCTTGGAGTTGGCGACGAGCTGATCCACTCGCTGGGCGGCGGTGTGGTCCCAGAGGCGAAGATAACTCAAGATGGGTGTCAGGATTGTCTTGAGCCGCGAATCCGGACCAAAATAAAAGTCCGGCTCCCAAAACATTCTCCCGGGACTGTGCATATAGCAGATGTGTTTTGTTTCCGGACGGGTGATGACGCCGTGGGCGAACCGCGATGAGGACGAGACCACCAAGTCGTAATCAGACAGGTCGATGGACTCGAAGGCCAGGGGATAGAGAGCGAACAAAGGTTTCTGTAGTTTCCTCTTGAACGGAAATCTCTGCATAAAAGTGGTAATGATTTTCCTTTTGTAACTGGTGTTACTGTCTTTATTGAGGTTACTTATTTTACTCGCCCATTCGGGCGTTATCATGCTGGTAAAAATATCCGCCTTGGGAAAAGCTTCGGCGATCGCCGAAAAAACTTTTTCCCCTCCCGCATAGGGAACGGTCAGGTCATCGTGGCCCACCGCAATTTTTAAATCCGTCAATTTCATCACAAGACTTTCTCATAAACCTTCAGAGTTTCCCGCGCCATTTTTTCCCAAGAGAAATCTTTCGCCCTTTTCAATCCCGCCGCAACCAACTTCTTTTTTAACGGGTTGTTGCCTAATACCTTAGCCAGCTTTTCCGCGATATCTTGAGGACTAAAGGGATCAAAGTACAGTGCCGCTTCTCCCCCGATCTCCGGCAGGCAGGAGGCGTTGGCCTGCACCACCGGCACTCCCAGCTCCATCGCTTCCACCGTCTGTAGGCCGAAACCTTCCGACAGAGACGGCTGGACATAGGCCTCGGCTTCCCGGTAGAGGTCGATCAGATCGGCGTCGGTGACGTGATCGGTTAGAGAGATGTATTTTAGCGCCCCCACTTCCAAAGCTTTACGAACGACTCTTTCCAAGAAAGCGTCCTTCCTTCCCGCCAGAATAAGTTGAGACGGTTTTTTCATTTTTTCATTAAGGATCTTCACCGCCTCGATCAGCCGATCGACATTCTTGTGCGGGTAGAAGGCACCGACGTAGAGGAAGTAGGGCTTGGTGATCCGATACTTCTCGAGCACGTCCTCGACCTCCCTTTCCCGATCGGCTCGGCCCTTTCCCGCCAAGATCCCCGCCTCGTACGTCACAAAAATCTTCTTGGCGGGGATTCCGAACGTTTTCATGATGTCGTCCTTCACAAACTGCGAGAAGGTGATGACTGCGGCGGCTCTCTGCGCGGCGTCTTGAAGGATAAATCTCAGCCCCGCTCGCTTCACCAGAAAAATGGGAGCCGAGAGGGTTGAGGTTTCCCTTCCCCCGAACTTAAGCATCGTCAGGTCGTGGATGGTCACCACCATTTTTCCCTGGTACAGGAGGGGAACGTTGAAGTGCGGGACGTGTAGGAGATCGAGATTCGAGGCGGAAAAAATTCCCGGCATCATCACCTGCTCTTTGGCACCGTACCAGGTAACATCCGCCAGGACCTTGTGGAAGTTTTTGTTTTTAGGCTGATAGGTGTTGAATCCATGCTCTCGCAGGAAGATAAAGTACTGGTTTTTGCGGTCGACCTTTTCGAGGTTTTCGACCAGGTTCTGGACGTACCTCCCCACCCCGCGGCTAGAGGAACCCCAGATCCGAGCGTCAATCCCAATGCGCATGTTGATTGAATTTTAGCAGAGGAGTAATCTAACTGAGTGATTCTTGGTATACCGCCAGCGTATTTTTAACAAATTTTTCCATCGAGAATTTCTCCTCGACGAGCCGTCTCCCCCGCTCCCCCATCCGGCGGCGCAGCTGCGGAGACTGAACTAATTTCCTAAAGGCCTTAATAACCTCAACCTTGTCATCAAAATCGACCAAAAAACCGTTTTCGCCATCCTTCACCAGATCTCGAATTCCAACCACGTCGCTCCCCACCACCGGCAGACGGCAAGCCATCGCTTCCAAGATCGTCAGCGGCATGCCTTCGTGGTATGACGGAAGGATTGCGGCATCGCTAACTTTGAAAATGTTAAAGACATTTGACCGTTGGCCCAAGAAACGAACTGCCGAAGATACCCCCAGTTTCTTCACCAACCTCTCCGTACCGGAGCGTTGATCCCCGTCTCCGGCAAAAACGATTTTCAGACTAGGAATCTTTTTGAGAAGCTCCGGCAACATCCCCACCAACCTTTCGTGACCTTTGACCGGATCGAACCTCGCCACCATGGTTGCCACAAAATCACCCGGTCCCAGTCCCAGTTTTCTCCGAAAAGCAGTACTATTTACCTCAACCCTGTCAACCACCGCGGTATCAACGCCGTTTACGACCACCCGAGATTTGGACTTCGGAAACAACTTCGTCGCTAAACCCTCCCGCTGTTGTCCGACGGAAACATTAATAAATCTAGTTGTGAAGTGTGCCAGCAACTTCTCCAAGGAAATATAAAGGAACCACACAAATCGATTCCGATAATCGTAGTGCAGCCCGTGAAAAGTCTGCACCACCGGCACACCCAGGATAAAACCGACCTTCCGCGCGTAGAGACCGGCGCCCTTGCCGTGAGAGTTGATTAGATCGACTTTCTCCCTCAGGGCAATTTTCAAAAGCTGCGTAAATCCTTTAACCCCAATCTTGTCTAACGGAACCCCGTATACCCTATACCCTAGACCCTTAAACCTGCTAACAAATTCCCCCCCCGCCGGCGCCGCCACCACAAATTCAAATTTGTTATCCCCCTGACCCCTAAACCCTAAACCCTTAACCCTAACCTGCTTCAGCAGGTCATAGACCACTTTGGGTGCCCCTCCCGGCCCGGAACTGGTTAGTGCGATTAAAACTTTTTTTACTTCTGAATTCTTACTTCTTAATTCTGACAAGGCAATTGTAAGTCCAAGTACTCCCCAAAATGCAATCATCGGCGCATCCGAAAAAAACTGTTCTCCGGAGATAAAGTTATCCAAAAACCACCCGGCCAAAAACCCGCCTAGTACAAATCCAAAAACCTGGATCTCTCTGCTCCGGGAACGCAGGAAATCGAAGATCTTTTTAAACAACAGCCCCCAGATGACGAGCACCAATCCCAACGCCGCCAAACCACCCCTCGCCCAAAGATCTAGAAATAAACTGTGAGTTAAAGAAACACCGGTGAACTTTTCCAAGTTCTCCTGGTTGTAGCCCACTCCAAAAACTGCAAATTGCGGGTTTTCACCAAAAAATTCAAAAATCTTTCCCCATCTTTCAAGTCTCCCCATGGTGGAGGCATCTACGGTAATAGATGTTGATGAAGAACCCGGCTTGGTAACGTCATCCTGAATACTAATGGTGGAAAAAAACTTACTGTATAACTGTGGGTTAAATTGGACAAGAACTAAACTTACCACCACCAAAGTGGCGGCGAAGAAACTTAAAGTTTTAACCCTCTTCTCTTTAAGAAGCCACACAAACCAGGCGCCAAAAACTGCAAACCCGGAAACAATGGCGCCGCGGGATAGGGTATACAAAATACCCGCATAAAAAATAATCGACGAGGCCGCAAAATACCCAAACCAGCGAGCGGAAAATCTCTTAACCGTGGTAATTAATGCCAAACAAACCGCCAAAGCTATCGAAACGTAAAGACCGTAAGTAGCATGCGCTGCTTTACTAGTGGAACCAAATTCACCGGTCAACGGATCAAAAAACTGGCTTAAAAAGCCCACGCTGCGATTGCGGATGTCATAAACCCAAAAATCGATCGAAGCACCCGAGTGAACAAATTCCCAAATTCTAAAAAGCGAGACTAGGGCGGTGATGACCCCAGCCAGAATCATAAACTGGAAAATCCGCCGAGTTAAGTTTGGTCCTAAGATGCGCCCCGTGTATATAGCCAGCGGAAACGGCAAGAAATACAAGGTAAATTTGACTAGGTGCAAGAAATCATCCGAAGACTGATTCACGGTCAGAGCCCATCCGTAAAAATAAGAAACAAAAAGAACCGCCATTAGAAGATAGTAGGAAGCGGCAATCTTATTAGGAACTAAGAAATTCTTTAGTTCGGGAGATAACGCCACTCTACCAACTTTCTTAAAAAAACTAAATACGATTAAAACAAAACCGAGGACAAGAAGCGGCATAAATGGCTCGATATAAACTCCCTCCAAAACCTGAACCTTCACCAAAATAGGGGTAAAGATGAAAAAAACCAGGAAGGAAATGATCCCCCACTTCTTAAAATTTATTTTTTTGAATAAGCTCGTCATAGATATCTAAATATTTTCTCGCACAAACCTTAACCGAGAAATAATCTCTCGCCAATTTAAGAGAATTTTTCTTTAGGATCTTATGCTCCTTAACCAGCTGTCGCATTTTAACCCGAATATCATTTTGGTCAAAAGAATCAATCACCACACCGCAGCGGTTATCCCGAACTAACTTTCCCATACTGATCATGTTGGAAGTTACAATGGGAGGAACTCCCGAAGCTGTGTATTCTGGCAACTTGACGGAGGAGACGTAGGGCGCAATCGGAACATCCCCGTAAACGTGCAAACCCGCATCCGCCAACGGCAAAATTTTACCTAAATCGGGGTTACTTAGGACCGTAACTTCTTCATCTTTGCCTTCTAAATCTTTCATGACTTGCAAAAAAATCGCCGGATCAGATTGCGTCGCCACTAAAAAATGGGGGGTTTTAACATGTTTAGAGACCGAAGAGTAAAATTTTGCCAAGAAAAATGGATCATGGAGCCCCCCTAAACTTCCTGAGTAGGCGAAAACAAATTTGTCAGAAATGCCATTTTTTTCGCGCTCCTTTTCTCTAAAACGAGTTAGCATCCGGAATTTTTCTACGTCTACCGGGCTTGGTATCAATGAAACTTGAGTATTGGGAACGGCTTCTCTAACGTATTCGCCGATTTTAGAAGCTTGGATCACTACGCTATCAGCAAAAATGAGAAGATTACGCTCAATTATCTTCCAAAATTTATAGCTGGCGTCTGATTCCCCCCAACCACCTAACATTTTGGCCTCTATTAGGTACAAGCTCCTTGTATCAAAAACCAATTTAATACCTAAAATCTTCTTGACCAGGTAGCCACTAAAAGCCGAAAGATATGAGCGGGCATGGATGATATTAATCCCATACTTAATTGAAAAAAATAGGACTAACGGAACGGTTTGAACAAGAAAGAAAGGGACTGCCCAAACCGGCATAAACGAGGGGCCAACCGGAAGGATCGGAATAATAACCAACCCGATGCCCCTTCTTCGGCAAAAGTTACGGACAGACTGGTAATTTTTAAAATTTTTCAAAAAATTGGGGAGCGAAGGAAAGTTAATAATGGTTATCTCAATTCCTCTGCGATTACGAACTATCTCCCAAATCAAATCAAGCACCTGGCTCTTCATTACCCCAGGAGCTGCGATGTTCTCTCGGCTAACCAGGTACAAAACTTTTTTATTAGACACTGGGATTTCTCGATTTCCCGAGTACCCTGACTTCAAATCCGGCCGAGAGCCAATCCACCTCGTCAACTAGATTCCGGGAATCAAAAATATTCTTGCTTCGCATTCCACTAACCTCTGAAGGTTTGATCTTTTTATAGACATCGTGATCGGCCACTATAATCAAACAATCCGAACCTTGAACGGCTTTTTGGAGATTCTTCTCGACTTTGAACGGAAAAGTGGTGACCAACGGATCGTGAATCTTAACCTCCCAACCTTTCTTCTCGACAACCTCGATAATCTCTAAAGCCGGGGTCTCCCGCCAGTCATCCACGTTACCCTTGTAGGCCACCCCAAGAATAGTGATCGTGGGATTCTTGATGCCCTCAAGCATTTCTGTCACCCGTGAAACCACAAAATGAGGCATGGAATCATTGATTTTTCTGGAAAGCTCGATCATATCCGTTCCAGCGTTTCCTCGGCGAACTAGGAACCAGGGATCGACGCTGATGCAATGCCCACCCACACCCGGGCCGGGAGAGTGAATATTGACGCGGGGGTGGAGGTTAGCCAATTCCCGCGCCTCCCAGACATTCACCCCGATACTCTCACAGAGCTGAGCAAGCTCATTGACAAAGGCAATGTTTACATCTCTAAAAGTGTTTTCGATCAGCTTCACCAGCTCAGCGGTGGTGGCATCGGTAAGGTGGATCTTCCCCCTCACAAAGGAAGCGTAGATTTCCTTAGTCCGGGCGGAAGATTCCTTATCCAACCCTCCCAGGATCCGCTCGTTCTCTACCATCTCCGTAATCGTCCTCCCCGGGATTGCCCTCTCCGGCGCATGGGAGACGTAAAGGCGCATCCCTTTATCCTTCTTCAACAAAATAGGAAGGACGATTTTTTCCGCCGTTCCCGGAGGAACAGTGGATTCAAGAACTACCAGATTTCCGTCCTCAACCACCTCGCCGATCGATTTCGCGGCACTCTCAACGTAAGTTAAATCAGGCTTCTTTTCTTCAGTCGTGGGAGTAGGAACAGAAATGATAAATGCATCTGCCGGCATCGGCTTGGTAAAAAATTGCATATTTTTAAAAGCGGATTTGAAAAGTTCCGGGAGCCCCGGCTCCGGAAAAGGCAACTTTTGGTTCCTAAGAAGATCTATCCTCTCCCCGTTAATGTCGACACCGACAACCTGGTGCCCGTCCCGCGCCAGTAAGCAGGCGGTCGGAAGTCCGATATAACCCAGGCCGACCACACAAATTTTTCTATTTTCCGGCATTTTTCAGAACTAATTCCACAATCCTATCCCCTGCCCGGCCATCACCGAATGGATTTTTCCAATCTCTCTCTTTGCGAACCATCTTTTCGACGCCCTTAAAAATTTTCGTCGCATCTGCCCCAACCAAGACATTTCCCCCTACTTCCAGAGTTTCCGGTCTTTCGGTGTTATCTCTTAAAGTAACGCAGGGAACTCTCAAAATGCACACCTCTTCCTGAATCCCTCCGGAGTCGGTCAAAACCAGCTTCGCGTTAAGTTCCAAACTCAAGAAATCTAAATACCCAACCGGCTCGACAACCTGCATTCCCATCGGAATTTTCAACTTAAATGCACTTATCATCTTCTTCGTCCGAGGATGGATGGGGTAGATAATAGGAGTATTAAGATCTTCATAGACCAGTTCCAATCCTTTCAAGATACCTGACAATCGATTCTTATCGTCCACATTTTCTGGCCGATGGGTGGTAACCAGAATATACCCCGACTTACTAATTCCCAAATCACTCAAAATCTTGGGTTTCTTCTTTGCCAAAGCTATATTTTGGTAAACCGCGTCGACAATCGTATTCCCTGTCATAAAAACTTTACCCTCCGGAATTCCCTCCCCAATCAAGATATCCCGAGCCTTGGGGGTCGGAGCAAACAGAAAATTCGAGCAGTGGTCTGCCAAAACCCGATTGATTTCCTCTGGCATCTCTCTGAAATAGCTGCGGAGACCGGCCTCCACGTGACCGACCTTGATATGAATCTTTGCTGCCGCTATAGCACTGGCCAAAACGGTGTTAGTATCGCCTTGAACTAGGACCACATCGGGCTTTTCCTTAAACAAAACCTTTTCAATCTCGATAAGCATCTTTCCTGTCTGCCCACCGTGGGTACCGGAACCGATATTCAAGTTGTATTTCGGCTTCGGCAGATCCAATTCTTTAAAGAAAACTTCATCTAGATTCTTAGAGTAGTGCTGGTTGGTGTGGAGGATAAAGTAATCTAAACGCTGCTTCTCACAAACTCGAATAATGGGACTCATTTTTATAATCTCTGGCCGTGTTCCTAAAGAAATGCAGATTTTCATATATTTTTATTAAGTTTCAGCAGCTTTTCGTAGAGCTTCCCCATTCTACTAGCATTCTTTCGCCAATCGTAATTTTTCGAAACGAAGTCTCTACCCGCTTTTCCCATTCTCAAACGCAACTCCTTACTCGAGAGTAGCTTAATCATCGCTTCGGCAAGAGCTTTCTCGTCGAGAGGAGTAACCAAAATCCCAGTCTCACCGTCCAAAACAACTTCCGGAATACCACCAACCTTCGTTGCCACAACCGGAACTTCGAGAGCTTCGGATTCAAGCGCCGCGACACCAAAAGATTCTCGTAGGGAGGGCATTACAGTTATGTCCATAGAAGCCATAACCTCGGGAACGTTTTCTATAAACCCCAAAAAATGGACTCTCTCATGAAGATCCAATTTTTGTGATAACTTTTCGAGATTGGTTCTTAGTTCACCTTTCCCGGCAAGAAAAAGCTCAGCATTATTAAACTTTTTGGATGATATCGCGAATGCTTTTATTAAATACTCCGGACCATATACCTCTTTCAAATGTTTAAAAAATCCAATCCGCAAAATATTGTCATTAGGTTTATCTTTCCTAAATCTTTTAGGATCAAATAAGTTTAAATCTACCCCAAAAGGCACAACTTCAATCCGTTCTATCGCAGGAGAAAGTTTCCGAGTCTCTTTAGTAAGAAAATCTGAAGTAGCTGTAACTAGATCTGCTTTTTGCAACACATACCGACGTGCCAATCTTGAGAGTAGACGACGTGGTCCTAAAATGTCACTCCCCCAAGTAGAAACTACAAGCGGAGCGAAATGGTTTAGAAAAGCAATACCAACAGCAAGCCCAATTTCGTCAAGGGAGTGGATATGGATTAGATCAAACTTGCTAGACCGCAGATAACGAGAAAGGAAAAAGCTACTTATCAGAAATCCGATTTTAGGAATACGGGTAAAAAAACCTAAGTTACTTGGCAAAACATCCCTCACAAACAGACAGTTGCGATCTCTACAAGAAACATTCGAGATAACTTTTACGGTATCGGATTCACTCTCAAAATATTTAACCCACCTCCGAAGATGGACATTCTGACAGTTGCCAACAAAGCAGATTTTCATTTGAAATAATTTAGGTAAAGATCCGAAACCTTATCCTGATTATGTCGCTCTTTGGCAGTTTCAAAAGCATTTCTGACTAATTTCTTTCTTAGATCATAATCAGATAAAAGTCTCTTAATAGCCTTGGCCAAAACAGCAGGATCATTTTGATCAACTACCAGCCCCCAACCAAATTTCCTTGCGTATTCGGCAATATAAGAATCGAAAGCAGCATGCACAAGTATAGGTATCCCTGAAACCAGATACTCCGGCAGCTTTCCTGGAGAAGCGGTGCGGATAATTTCTGGAGCAGGTGTTTCAAATCCCATTGGCAAAAACAGTATATCGGCCTTGGATTGCTCTTTACTTATACCCACGTTCTTAGAGAATCCCAGACTTACCCCCTCTCCCCACGCTCCGATTCTTTCAAGCTGTTCCTTGGTAGCGGCAGTAAATATCTTTAATGAAACTTCCGGAACCATCTTAATAGCCTTAATTAAGTTAATAACCGAGTCCCTTTGCGCCCAATAAATAGCTCCCGTGTACATAATAACGGGCTTCTCTTTTGAAGGCTTAGCCTGAACTACGCGTGGAATCTTAATAGGATGTTCAATTATGGTAGGTTCGATTTGGTAAAGCCGCCGATAGTGATCCCTGGTTTTTTCGTTGGTAACGAAGACCCGTGAGGAATGACGTAATATTCTTTTTTCCATAAAATTTGCTAAGACACGTTTAGGAAAACTGAAGTTATTGTTGGCATACAAATCAAACAAAAGAACGTACAGCGGAATCCTGGTCTTTCGGGAAGCAAGGTATGATCCTAATAAAAACGGGCCATTATCAGAAGTGCCCAGCAGCAGATCGACGGGCTCGTTTTGAGTTATCCTTATAGCTCGGTTACGAATTTCAATAATCTTTTTCAAATCTCCCAACTCAATTAGTATTGGCAGAATAGTTCGTCCAAGGATAGCCCTAAACGCTTTATGAAACGGGCTGACCGGCTTGGACTGATCCACAGTAAAGAAACTAGGTGACTCGCCGCCGATATAAAAATACTGAGCAGGCAGCCATTCCCCAACACTTTTACCATTAGAAGCTACTTTTGATGAAGTTAAAATAAGATACGAATTTTTAGGGAAGCGCTGCAGCAACCTTCCTAGGATTATTGGCGAACCGCCGGTCTGCGGTGGCGCCCAGGCTGAAATAATTAGTGTTCTTTTCACCGCAGTCACCCACCTCTACGAGAACGAAATTAGAACTCTCACCTTAGAAATTCTCCTTCTCGCTCTGTTTGCTGTTCCACGAGTAGACCGTTTTCCTTAAGGTACGCTGAAGTCTCTTTTAAGTCCATCAAAATATCGTTGGAGCTGTACTCGTCTTCCAGAACCGGCTTTTCCTTACCGGTGACGTGAACCAATTCGGGCAAAAGTGATTGGATCGCGTAGTATCCCCCGCGCTCAAAGGTTCGAAAAGCCTCTTCGTCAGAAACCAGAATCTCATGGAATTTCTCGCCGGGCCGAATGCCGGTAACTTTTATTTCAATATCCCGATCACCAATCAAGGCTTTGGCAAGATTCATCATTGTGGCAGCCGGCACCCGTGGAACAAATATTTCACCGGCTTTAGCATTTTTTAAGGCCGCGATAACAGTATCAACCGCCAGTTCTAGAGGAAGCAGAAAGCGGGTCATCTCTTCAGTGGTCACAGTTACCGGACCGCCATTTTTAATCTGTTCGTGGAAGAGGGGAATAACCGACCCGCGAGATGCCAAAACGTTACCGTAACGAACGCAAACAAACCTGGTCCGAGAGCAGGTAATGTTGCCGCTGATAAAGATCCGTTCTTGCAGAGCTTTAGTCATCCCCATAACATTTATCGGCTTACATGCTTTATCGGTCGAAACACCAACAACCGTCTCTATCGGCAACTCGTGTTCTCTAATCGCCCGCAGGATGTTTTCCGGACCACCAATGTTTGTTTGGACAGCTTCGTAAGGAAAGTATTCACAGGAAGGAACTTGTTTTAAAGCGGCGGCGTTGATAACAATGTCTACTCCACTTAAAGCCGAAGCGACAGAGTGGAAATCCCTAACATCGCCGATGCGAAACTCCAACAGACTCCTAAAATTGTTATAGATTACCTCGTCGGTCGGATTCTTAGCTTTCTTCTGATATTCAACCCGCATAAAGTGCTGTTTGGCTTCATCGCGAGAGAAAATAATAATTTTCTTTGGCAGGCCCTCTGACCCAGAAAGCAAACGCTTTGTTAAAACCTTACCAAGCGAACCGGTACCGCCGGTTATCAAGACAACTTTGTTATCAAAATATGGCATCGTGATAGTTTAGCTTACTTTCTGTCTCTATACCAGGGTGACGCCAAAAAATGCGCGTGCATGATATAAACGAGTTCCTCCCAACTCGGCGACACAAAGCCGGTTTCTTGGCGAAAACGGGTCGAATCTAGTGAGCGGTCGATCACTATCTCTTCGCTAGGATTAATCTTGATCTTCTTACCGTACTGCTTGGCTATTAACGAGAGAAGATCGTATTTAGAGATCGGATCTGCCGATACGTGGTACAAACCCTTTAAGTTCTCGTTAGGAATGATGTATTTATCAATAATCCCAGCTAAGTAAACGGTTGGGAAGCCACTAAATATCGCTTTCGTAAAACCATTTACTTCGCCTTCCTGAGCAAGGAACCAATCCACTAAACTGGCGTAACTTTTTAGCTCGTGGCCGATGATTGAGGTCCGGATGGTAAGGGCGTTGCCGTGAGCCACCTCCCCCAGACGCTTTGTCGTTCCATAGATATCTGACGCAAACTCCTTATCGTCCTCGGTGTATTTTCCTTTTACCCCGTCAAAAACGCAATCGGTACTAACTTGCAGATAACGCCCCCCGACCGATTCGGTAAGATCAGCTAATTGATGCGGAAGTACCGCGTTTAAATGAATGGCCAACAGCGGGTCTTTAGCGTCTGGCCGCTGCTTAATCAGTCCGACACAGTTAATCACAAAGTCGGGCCCCACCTCATCAAATACCTGTTTAACTGAATCAATATTATCCACGTCGACGTTGAGATGTATACGCTTGAGCTGTTCGGGTGTCAACCGTACGGATAAACTGTCAACCAGATCTCTGGCGGTACTATAGACAACCAGATTTTCATCTTTGGATAGTTCGGTAAAAAGCGTGTGCCCGAGCATGCCGGTCATTCCGACAATAAGTACTTTTGTCATTGGTTACGAATTATATCGTACATCTCTTTGACCTTTTTAGTAATAATCTTCTGATCCAAGCGTTTTTGGGCAGTTTTCCAATTAATATCGGCAGCCGTATCAACTAATTTATCGTCGGTTAAAGCTGTTCGAATATTACGCTCTATTATTTCTGGATCCTCGGGAGGAACTAAAAACCCGCTTTTTCCACATTCAACCCACTCATTGGCGCATCCGGTATCGGATTGGATAGGAAAAGAACCCATCACCAAGGATTCGAGAAAAGATGTACTAATACCATCACTGATATTTAACCCAATTGATATTCGAGACATTCCATGAAGCTTCAATATTTCCTCGTGCGGAGCCCGTGGGAGCAAGATACGGGTAGGAATATCTGTTTTTGCAGAAAAAAGCTTGGCGGCTAGCTGAACCCCGGGACTGTCCTTTTCGTTGGAAGAGTAAATAGCTACTTCAAAACTTTTTAACAAGTCGGAACAACGCTCAAGCGCCCTAAGTCCAACCAAAGCCCTCCCCGCCCAACCCTGATATCCCTTTAACGCTATTACTTTTCTCGCAGAGGTTTTCCCGGGTGCGCGCAATCTCTTAGCCAGTCCCAGATCCATTCCCCCAGTGTTTGGAACAACCGGCATTATTTCTCCTTTAAAACCAAACTCCCTAGCAAGACCGATATCCCGCTGGCATTCACACGAATAGTAGTCGCAGTGGCTCAAGACGCTACGAATTTTATCCTTATGTTCCTCAAGCTGTCCAAATAGATATATATCGCTTCCCCAGTTTGTCACTAACCATTTCGGGAACTCCCCCTTCCATTGCTTTCGAACCTCATCAACAATGTACCCGGCATGCTGAATCTCTAGTGAGTGGATAATGTCGGGTTTCTCTTTTCTAATCAGACGAGCCAACTGATTAACACGATACGCTGGGAACAGCTTTGATGCCGCACTCCGTAAAATGTCGGCTGGGATAGAGTAACCAATGTTTATTCCCTTCTTTTTGATATCAGTAGGATACGGCCACTCTTTGTTTTTTCCGTAAAACGAATGGTGCACAGTCAACCCCTCCAACTCTCTGTGCATTATTCCCCTGTCGGCCGATGGAAAAAGGTGCAACTCCCAATCCTCTTGTTTTAGCTGTTTAATCCAGCGGGCGGTGTGGATGCTATCGGAAAGTGCAACAAATAATATTTTCACCTTATTCTTTTCTTAAAATCAGCTTTACTAATCCGATTAGGTGCAATTTAACCAAAACTCGATAAATAAGATCTTTTACTGAAGCAGCAACCATCCTCGCCCATCCCACACATTTAAAAAGAGTCGTGCAAAAACTTGTGGCAAACCTACTTCTGGCGAAAATTGCTGCCTTGTCTAAATTGACGAGTGCAATATTTCTAGGTGGCAAATTCGGTTCCAAGGTTTTGATCGCCCAAAACGCGCCCCAGGGTTTTTCAAGCGGTTCTCCCTTATTGTTTTCAAGGTGAAAGTGTTTACTGCCGATTATTACCCATTCGCTGTCAAAATCTTTCTCTGGGTTCCATCCTGAAAGATGTTTTTGCCAACTCCCGCCATTAAGCCCCCAGGCGTCCTTTCCGTCAGGATGATCTTGAGGTACAAACCCAAGCGGGGTAAAAATAGCAATCTGTCGTCTTGCGATTCTCTCACTCTCCGCAAGCAAACGCTTCCCATCCTCTTTTTTCAAGTGCTCAATAACATCTGAGAGTATTATCGTGTCCACAGACTTAGGTGCCAACTTTGTAACGGCGTCGTTCCAATCTCCGTTTACAATCACGTAAGTCCTATCCATTTCATTCTTAACCTTTTCCTGCAGATACTCAACATATTGAAGGAAGGGCTCGAAACAAATATGGACCCTCGGTTGAATTAACTTCTGGGGATAAATTCCACAACCTATATCTAAAACAACCTCAACATTCTCAAGCGCCTTGGATGCCTCATCAAAAAGGTTATCCCTATCCACCCACCTAATGTTCTTCGTTGTGCGGATCATTACAGTTGTTCTGTTCTCCAAGTCAGATCCGGCCTAATTACTCCTCCAAATTTCCCTAAGAAATCTCCTCTAAGCGCAGGGTTATCCTGGACCTCGAAAGTGAGTAATTCCCCTACTTGGACAACGTCTGAAAAATTTCGACCAAACATGATTAAGCTAATAGAGTACCAACCGTCATTAAGAAGATTAGCGGGTATTGTACAACTCGTCCGATACAATCCCGGCGGTTTTTCCTTACCATACCAGTCCCTCTCTCTATTATTTATTGAGCTGAAAACAACGTTTTCATCCTGGTCTTTCAATACCAGAGTGAACCCCACGGTTGACGCGCCCGCAGCTCGGTCATAATCTATCGAGAAGACAATATCTTGATCTGTTCTAATTTCCTTTGTTGTTCTATTCGTTTTGATTGATACCTTAAGAACGGCAGCAGAGGTATTGTGAGTCTGGTTCTTAATAAATTCCCGTTCAAATATATTTTTTTGAAATTCTTGTGTGTAGTACGTGATGGACTGTGACGGACTCCCGCTAAAAACTACCCGTCCTTCTTCCAGCACAATGGCACTAGTACAAAGTTGTCTAATCGCGTTCATGTTGTGGCTTACAAAGAGTATTGTCCTCCCACTTTTAGAAACTTCACCCATCTTCCCCAAACTTTTCTTTTGAAAAGCGGCATCTCCAACTGCCAAAACCTCATCCACGATTAAAATCTCCGGTTCCAGATGAGCCGCCACCGCAAAGGCCAAACGCACATGCATTCCAGAAGAATAAAACTTAACCGGTGTGTCTAAAAACTTTTCAATCTCCGAAAAAGACACAATCTCGTCAAATTTTCTTGAGATTTCCTGTCGGCTCATTCCCAAGAGCGCGCCGTTAAGATAAATGTTCTCCCGCCCAGTTAGTTCCGGATGGAAACCGGTCCCCACCTCCAAAAGAGACGCTACCCGTCCCCTAAGAACCGCACTCCCATTTGTAGGGTCGGTGATGCGCGAAAGAATCTTAAGAAGAGTAGACTTACCCGCCCCGTTTCTCCCAATAATCCCCAAAACTTCCCCCTTCTTAACATTAAAACTAATGTCTTTAAGCGCCCAAAATTCCTCTTTGTCGCTCTGGTGACCGCGCAAAAAACGGATCGGGGTCTTGGCAACTTCAATCAGATCCTCTCGCAACGTGTGGTAAGGTTTTCGCGCATGAGAAATCCGATAAACCTTAGATAAATTTTTAACCTCAATAATTGGTTTCATATAATGTCGGCGAATTCACTTTCAAAACGCCTTAGGTAGAGGTAGCCAACCGCGAAAACAAACAGACTAATCGCAGAAGCAATTCCCAAACTGCCCCAATTTACATCCCCTAAGCCCAAGAAACTGGCGCGGATCGAGTCAATTACTCCAGTCATTGGGTTAAGCTGAAGGAGCCAGCGAAACCTTTCTGGAACAAGTGAAACCGGATAAATTACCGGTGTTAAGAAAAGAAGAAGCTGGATAAAGAAAGGCAAGGCGTACCCCACGTCCCGGTACTTTACGTTAAGGGTTGCCAGAAAAGTACCTAGCCCCGCCGCAGTTAAAAAAGTTATCAGAATTGCCGGGATAACCAAAAGAATCCCAATAAGGGTTGGAGCAAATTGGTAATAAACCATGAGCCCTGCAAAAACTACCGCCGCCATCAAAAAATCCAACAAAGAAACCACTGTCGCAGAAAGAGGAAGGATCAGACGGGGAAAGTATATTTTCTGGAGGATCCCTTGGCTACTAACAAAACTCCCGCTTGCTTTTGTGACCGCTCCCGAAAAGAACTGCCAAAAAAGCAACCCTGCGTAAGCAAAAATCGGATAAGGAACTCCATCCGACGATATTCCCACTACCCTCCCAAAGAAAAGAGAAAAAACCACCATCAGAATTATCGGCTGGAGTATCGCCCAAGCTACGCCAAAGGCGGTTTGCTTATAACGAACTTTTATATCCCGCCAAGCCAAAAAATAAAAAAGCTCCCGGTATCTCCACAGATCCCCCCAGTAATGCGGGATCCCGCGGTTCACTGTTATCACTACTGTTTTAGACGTGGATTCGTTTTTAGCCATACTAGCTAAGAAATTATTTTGTTTTTACAGGCTTGCGATGGATGATGAACTGGACCATTTTGTCAGAAACATTGGTGTCCCCAACATAAGGTGAAGTCCACTTACCTCGCGAGCCCAACATCACATCCACTGCCAACAACATCTGAGTCGGGTCGGTAGTTCCGCTTAAAATGTTGGATCCGGATTCGACTGATTCCGGCCTTTCGGTGGTTTGCCTAACCGCAACGGTTGGGACGCCGTAGAGAGAGCATTCTTCCGGTACAGTCCCACTGTCAGTTAGAACACACGAAGCATTCTTCTCCAGTTTAGTGAAGTCAAAAAATCCGAAGGGATCATTTTCTTTTACCAACGGGTTTAATTTAAATTTCCCGGCATCGAGTTTAGACCTGGTCCGCGGATGGATGCTCCAGATAAGAGGGAGTTTGTATTTTTCAACAATAAGATTGAACCCGTCTACGATATTTTTAAGCATTACCGGGTCATCGACATTCTCCTCCCGGTGCATTGTTGCAAGGAAGTATTTTTTGGTCGTTAAATGCAGTTTTTCGAGAATTCCGCTTTTTTCGATTTCTTTATCGTAGTAATTAAGGACTTCGGTGATAGGATTACCGCTTACGGAAATATATTCTGCCGATAAACCCTCTTTTATTAGATTTTCTTTTGACCTTTCTGTATAAGGGAAGAGCCAGTCGCTGACATGGTCTATAATCTTTCGATTCTTTTCCTCAGGGATCCTCCAATCATAAGCTCTATTCCCCGCCTCCATGTGAAGAATTGGGATTCGGAGCCTCGCCGCCGGAATTACACAAAGCGAACTATTTGTATCGCCTAGAACAAGCAAACAATCTGGTCTCTCCTTGATCAGGACTTCCTCGGTTAAAGAAATTATCTTACCGATTTGCGCACCTACCGTTTTTTCTTTAATTGCAAGATGATAATCGGGTTTACGCAAGCCCAGTTCTTTAAAGAAGATATCGGAAAGCTTGGGATCATAGTTCTGGCCGGTGTGAACCAGAACAGTTTGGATACCAAGCTTATCGAGGCGCTTTATAACTAGACTAAGACGTATTATCTCTGGCCGTGTACCCAAAACTATTAAAACTTTCATAGACTCTCAATATTATAACAACAGAACCGGCGTGACATGACAAAACTTGATTCGTTTAGTAAAGTGTTCAAGTACTCTAATAACCAAAGGAGGAGGTTGCTGTGGACGAAGAGAGGAAAGCACTTTTGGCGAAGGTGAAGGAAGATGGCGTTCGGGCCGTCAACCTTCAGTTTACGGATTTGGGAGGCATGGTTAAGAGCGTTACCATTCCCTCCCACGCTTTGGAAGACGTCCTTGAGAAGGGTTCCTGGTTCGACGGCTCTTCAATCGAAGGCTTTGCCCGGATTCACGAGAGCGACATGCTGCTTCAGCCGGATCCTTCGACCTACCAGGTTTTTCCCTGGGAACCGGAAGACCGCAAGGTTGCCCGGATCATCTGCGACGTTTACCAGCCCAACGGCCGGCCCTTGCCGATGGATCCCCGCGGCATTCTCAAGCGGACGCTGGAGCGGGCAGAGAAGCTGGGTTTCAGCTACAACACCGGCAGCGAGTTGGAGTTCTTCCTCTTCAAGGACGGATCCACGCTCGAACCGGTGCCCCATGACGTCGGCGGCTACTTCGACTTCTCCCAGGACGCGGCCCACGAGGTCCGAATGGACCTGATGGACGCGTTCGAAGCAATGGGGATGCGGGTCGAGATGTCCCACCATGAAGTCGCTCCTGGACAGCACGAGATCGACATCCGCTACGACAACGCCCTCGTGACCGCCGACAACGTCGTCACTTTGAAGTACACGGTCAAGGCGCTGGCGGCGAAGCGGGGACTCTGGGCGACCTTCATGCCCAAGCCTCTGGCCGGAATCAACGGCTCCGGAATGCACACTCACCAGAGTTTCTTCAAAGGTGGGGAGAACGTGTTCTACGGCGAGTCGGACAAGAAGTACGGGCTGAGCTTGCTCGCCTACTACTTCATCGCCGGCCAGCTGGCACACGCCCGCGCTCTATCGGCGATCGTCGCCCCAACCGTCAACAGCTACAAGCGGCTGGTGCCGGGATACGAGGCCCCGGTCTACATCTGCTGGGCGCGGATCAACCGCTCGGCGCTGATCAGGGTTCCCCAGTTTTCTCCCGGCCGGGAGCAATCCACCCGGGCCGAACTGCGGTTCCCTGATCCTTCCTGCAACCCGTACCTGGCGTTCACAGCAATGCTCGCCGCCGGGCTGGACGGGATCGAGCGGAGACTGCTTCCGCCCAAGCCGGTCGAAGAGGATGTCTACCACTTCGACGACGCCCGGCTTGCCAAGCTGAACATCGGCACGCTCCCCTCAACCCTAGCGGAAGCGCTCGATGGGTTCGAGAAGGACCCGGTTCTGGAGGAAGCTCTGGGATCCAAGACCGCCGCCGCGTTCCTGCGGATGAAACGGGCCGAGTGGGACGAGTTTCGGCTCTACGTTTCGCCTTGGGAACGGGAGCGGTACCTAAGCACTGTTTGAGGATCTAACCCTTCGGGTTTACAACAACCCGGAGGGTTTTTTGTTTACCGCTGGACTCGATCGGTAACTTCAATGTACTTATAAAAATGGTCTTCGTCTTCGTAGATGTAATTTTTGTCGGGTAAAAGATCCAAATCCGCCCCGAAGTATTTGTTGAAGATGAGCCGAAAAGTATTCACCGGTGTCATTGTGGGATATAGATCACTAGTACCAACTCCCGGCAGATAAAGGGCGTTAAGAATCGGAAATCTCTCATTAAGGGTATCATCGGAAGCATCTTTAAATTGGAAGCGGCCCTTGGGCATTGGGTAGACCATGTTGTAGGGCCCTTCGTCGGCCTGGATCACAATTATCGGCGGATTTTTCGAATCAGCCAGGATGCTTCCCACCAACTTCATTACTTTCTGGTTAGCACATGACATTTGGTCGAGGTAATTTTGGATAGTTAACTTTACGGAATAAATTTCCTCACAGTTGGGACCGAAAACGTAAGGGTCGTGAGGGATCAGGATGTGAGCGAAAACAAATTTGGGGCTGCTGAGATACGGAACCTTACCAAGAATATCGAACTGATCAAGAATTCTATTCCGGTGTTGAAAATCAAACTCGAAAGATGCTGTTCGGGAAGATAAACGACGAATCACAGGAGAGAAAATGGTTGTCTCAAAGAGTTCAGTTGAAAATCCGTCAAGCCCAAGAAATGGGTCTTTTGTCAGAAAATTTTGATCTGCCAGAATACTAACCTTAGTCGGCTCAAACCACGATCCTAAATGGAGATAGCGGTAGCCCTGGGATTTTAGAAGTTGGCCAACCTTGTGGTTATCAACGAGCGGATAAGCGAAGGTTTGGTCGCTCGTGTTATCCCCGGCAATCTCGGTCAGAAAGTTAATATAATTCATATTTAATGAGGCGGCTAAAGAGGTCAGTGTGCGAGGATAATTCATCGTACTCCGATCCGCAACATAGAATCCTTTTTCCGTCAAGAAGTCGAGAAATTCACTGTTGTCGAAACCGTATAAATTCTTTAGAGTTCGCTCTCCTCCGTAGCGGTCTAAAATAATGTAGTAGATGTCAGGCTTAACTGTTACTTCCTCCACTTTTAGCTGAATTTCTTGACCGATCTTCGAATCAACCTCCTGCAAAACCCGGGGTTTGATATTCGCAATCTTGTAGAAAGCAGAGGTAACCGCCGGCACCGCAAACAGAAAGATAGCAACAAAGTTCAATAATTTAGTGACGGAAACGAAGTTCCGCTTAGTCCGCCAAAGAAAAACTAGGAGAGAAAATCCGGAGATAGCCCAGATCGAAACGAGAATATCGTCAATCCCCAATGGCAAAAAACCAAAAAACTTGTACTGGCCTTCGGCGAATAGATTTTCAAACCGGTACGCGAGCGCGCTATGAATGTGTCCGTGCGAAAATATCACCAAAATCGCAAAGCCTGCTAACAAGCCGGCTTTGTGCCAATCTTTGAGAATTAGCTTTGCCACTCCAAAGATCAGTGCCGCTAAAATCAAAGAAGCAATAAAGGGCCTGACGAAAACCCAGGGAAGGATTTCGGAGGCGTTGTGATAGTAAAGGGAAAAAACCGGAAACGCCGCCAGGAAAAACGGGTAAACCACCCATGTTTTGTGAATTTTACTTTGAGATTCATTCATTTCTGGCGGCCTACTGTCTTAACTTATCAGTAACGTCGATGAATTTATAAGGACGGCGGTCCAAATCATATAGGTTCCCATCTTCTTGGAAAATATAGCTGCGATCCGGCAAAATTTCGTAATTCGTTCCAAAAATCCGATTAAAAATTAGGCGAAACGAATTTACTGGGGAAATTGCCGGATAAAGACCGGCGTAGTCCTCGTTCGGCAAGTAATAAGCGTTTAGAATGCTTGCCCGCTCTAGCATTGAGCGGGGGTCGGCATCTTTATAATTCTGACCCTCTTTGAACGGATATTTCATCGGCTCAAGCGTTGTCCAATCAAGGGAACCCTCATCTCCCTGAATAATAATCACCGGGGGCTTGGCAGAATCCTTCAAAATAGCCCCAACAGTTTCTTCTATCAAACTGTTAGTACAAGAAAGCTGAATAATAAAATCGGAAAGCATGTCGTTGGTAGCTTCATGATCATTGCAATCAGAATCAAAAACATACGGGTCGTGCGGCAGAAGAATGTGGGCAAAAACAAATTTGGGGCCTGGCTGGGAACTGGGAATTCCTTTTAAGCGGGCAATTTGATACAGAGACCGGTTTTTGTGCTGAACACCGAAATCAAAAAGCGCCGTGCCGGGAAAAATCTTGCGGACTGCTGGTGCCAAAAAAGTAGTTTCAAATAGTTTTAAGGTAAACTCATCCAGATCAAGGTATACTTCCCCAACTTTGAAATTTATATCCGCAATCGGGCTTGTCGCGGTGGCCCCAGCCCAAGAACCGATGTGAGTGTATCGATATCCTTGGGTTTTTAAGAGTTTCCCTAGTTCGTGCTCCTTTACCTGTTCGGTAACCTTTTCGCCGGGTTCAAGGTATTTAAAGTTTAGGGAAGAACCCAAGGACAACAAAGTACGAGGATAATTTGCAAGACTTTCTCCGGCAACATAAAAACCCTTCTCTTTAAGATAATCGGTAAAGTAGTTGTTATCGTAACCGTAAAAGTCTTTTAAGACCTTATTTCCTGTGTAGCGGTCAAATATAAGGTAATAAATATCGGGTTTGTATCCGATACCTAACTCTGTCTGCTGGTTAACATCTTCTTGAGGCTTGCTTAACCTGGCGAGGGTGCGGCTAATCTCGTAAGGAACTGCGGTGATTAGGGAATAAAAAACCAAAACCGAAGCAACTAAATTCAAGATCCCAGTAATCTTCGAAGAACTCCATTTGCTTCGAATCAGTACAAAAAATGCCCCGGCGATAACAGTCAACCAAACCCCAAAGAGAATGTCGTCCGTTCCAATCTCAAATCCCCCGATCTGATACTTTAAGGCACCAATTAGAGTATGGACGTGACCGTGGGAGAAGAAAATTAGTACCAGCAATGTTGTAAACAAAGAAGATTTCTCCCAGTTCCGGAAAATAAGATTAGAAACAAAAAGAATTAAGGCAGTCCCGGCCAAAACAAGCGCAAGCGGCTTTAAAATAACGCCAAGAGAAGTTTCCTGGATGTTATAGGAGTAGAGAAAAAGAACCGGAAAGATAGCAAAAAGGAACGGGTGGAGCATAGTTGTTTTTCCTTTAAAAGGAAACCTCATTTAACAATGTTTGTAACATCTATAAAATCAATCGGGCCATCAAAGTCATATACATACAAATTAGCTTTCTCCTGAAACACGTAGCTGCGGTCGGGCAAAAGCTTTAGGTCGGTCCCAAAATAGAGATTCAAAATCACGCGAAATGAGTTTACCGGGGTTATCGACGGATAAAGAAATTTTTCCACATCTATCCCAGGCAAGTAGTAGCTATTTAAAATCCTTGCTCGCTCTTGGAGCGAGCGGGGATCCGCCTGAGTGTAATGTTGCCCATCTGAAAACTTGTACTTCATCGCAAAATGACCTTCATCAGCCTGGATCACAATTACAGGCGGCTGGGAAGAATTTTCAAGAATTTCTTCCACGGCCTCCTTTACTAATTTATTTGTGCAGGACAAATTGGAGAGGAACATCTCAATCGTGCTTCCGGCCGGGTCTTCCGGTTCGCAGTTTGGCCCAAAAACGTAAGGATCGTGAGGAAGAAGAATGTGGGCAAAGAAAAACTTAGGGCCTGCTTTGATTTTTGAAACTTCTTTAATGCGGTCAAACTGGTAAAGCGCGTGATACCGGTGGAAGGCGTGGAAATCACTTAAAGATGCTCCAGGAGCAATTTTCTTAAGCACGGGGGATATCGCAGTAGTTTCGATTAACCGCAGCGTAAACTCATCTAAATCAAGATACAGTTCAACTTCCTCAAAATTCACATCGGCTAGCGGATTTGTTCTTGTAGCCCCGCTCCAAGACCCGGTATGGAAATAGCGATACCCTTGGCTTTTTAAAAATTTTCCTAATTCATGATCCTTAACCAGCGGGATTGGTCCCCCATCCATCGGCGAAGTATGATAAGTCATGTTTAACGAAGCGGCTAAGGAAAGGTAGGTTCGGGGGTAATTAGAAAAACTGTCTTTGGCAACGTAAAACCCTTTCTCTTCCAAAAAATCCGTAAAGTATTCGTTATCGTAACCGTAAAAATCCTTAAGCGTCCTGTTGGCATCGTAACGATCCAAAATAATGTAATAGATATCCGGTTTGTAATCAATAATCCCATCCCCGGTTGAATTAATGGCGGTCTCCCCGCCGGGATCTGGGGAGGCAAATAAACGTCTAACTTCATGCGACACAGAGGTAACTAAAAGGTATAGGACCAAAATCAAAGAAATAAAATTTAAAAATCCGGTAATTTTACCAAAGTTGCGTTCGGTTCTGAACAACGCGAAAAATACACCAGTCAGTAAAACTGTCCAAACCATAAAAAGAATGTCAGTAGTGCCAAGCTCAAGTTTCCAAATCTGGTACTTTAAAGTACCAATTAGGGTAAAGATATGACCGTGGGAAAAGAAAATCAGGACCCCCAACGAGATAAACAAACCAGCTTTCAGCCAATTTCGGAAAACTAATTTAGCCAAAAACAAGAAAATTGCGACCCCAACCAAAACCACAAGAAGGGCCTTAAAAGTCATAGAGATGCTGGTTTCTTCGATGTTGTAGGCGTAAAGGAAAATGATCGGAAAAGCTGCGAAAAGAAAGGTATGAAGCGGGAAATTGAAAATTTTGGAAATTACTTCACTAAATCTCATTATTTTGACTCAAAAAGCGACTCACCATCATCAATCCCTCCGTAGATAATACCGTTTTTGACGGATGCCCCACTGACTCGATCCAGATCAACCGTTGCAGATTCGACTTTGCTCCGCAGCAGTTTTTCATCCTTGTAGAGGTAACTAAAGATGCTTGGAAACAAATCCTGCAGAACTGTAATATCATCATACTCTTCAAAATCTTTCGTTGGCCACCGGATCGCCAAAAAAGTCCCAAATCGATCTTGGATATCCAGCCGGGAAATCTCGGAAATGTCATAAGAATTCCGGTAGACAGAACCAGTCCCAGTGCAGTTTTTAGTTAAGTAAGGTCCGTGATCGCTTGCCACAATTATGATTGCTCTTGGATCGCTTTTGGTAAGTTCTTCAAGTTCCTGGCGCATCTCCATATTGGCTTTGTCTAACCTCTCCTTGTACAGCCCGGTTTCGTCTGGTAAACAGGTTCCCGAGTTCTGGCTATGGCTAGGAATATTGGTGTGCATATCAACAAACCGCGGAGTTCCAGAAATTTCTTTAAAAACATTCAGCTTCTTTTCCACAAACTGCTCGTGCGGAACCTTGTCGAATTCCAAATCAAATTTAAATTCACCCATCAAAATTGCCTCCAGTAAAAGATTGCCTGACGGGGTAATATTCGTGGGGAAGTAAAAGTCGTAGTTTGAACCGTAACCTCTAAAGAAATAATCCGAGGGGAACAAGCCGTAAGTTTCGTAACCTAAGCCCTTCAAAAGATTTTGCACTACCCCATCCCCCGAAGCCGCCCTCCTATTATTTCCGTAATACTCGGTCGAGGCATTTAGAACCCGACTCATAGTGCCAAGTGAGGCGGCCCCGACTGAATAGGTCCGGGGATAAAGTTTAAATCCCAGGTCTTTTAGGTAATTTTCCTGTCCGCTGTTGTCAATTCCATATAAAAGAATTGTTTCGTTGTGGGCGTAGGCATCATAGATAAGAAGGTAGATATTGGGAGTTGAGGACGGCTTTCTATCCCCAACCAGCTCAAAAAGCTTGTTGCCGGAAAAAGAGGTATCCGTGCTGCCACCCGCATTCTCGGGCGGGGTAAATGCCTGGACAACGCTGTTGCTCACGAAATAAACTACAACCAGAAGATAGACAAGTTTCTTGAACCCAAAATCGTAAAGAAACCAAACTAACAAAAATAGTCCCCCAAAGACTGCCAGTTGAATTTTTAAACTGCCGATCTCAAACCAAGCAAATTGGCTACTGAGCGCTGCCATATTGGTAAAAGTAAAGGCAAATGCCAAACCTAGAATCATAAGCGTTCGGGCAGAACCAACAACGACCATGATCTTTGGAATAGCAACGATTAAAACAGCTGAAAATAGCGCAAAAATCCCAAGTACATAAAAGGATTCCCAAATGGACAGGATATCTTGGTTATTTAAGATGTATTGCACAACCGGAGTTAGCGGAAGTAAAAGAAGGATAAGATCACGGGCGGAAGATTTTTCGGATGTTCGTTTGTTAACTAATTTACTACTCTTCTTTAATTTTAAAATCCCAAAAAATGCCAACCCGGATAAAATTGTCAGCGCCAATGAGGGTTTCCACAGGTCACTGGCAAAAATTCTAGTTACTCCATCCGGCAACAAATAAGCAGACAAAACAAAATATAAAGTTAAAACAGCTAGCGGAATAAACACATTTTGGAAAACGAATCCGGCATCCCAAAATTTGGAGAAATATTTCTTAACCGCAGTAAATTTAGAAGCCATCAACTCTTTCTCTTAAGAAGATAAACGGTCCTTTTTGATCCCTTAACCGGTTCTTTTCCCGTCACGGTAAACATCCGGCCGAACTCCTTTTCGAAATCTGCTTGCGTGTAGTTGGAAAAAATATCTTCCCGGGTCGCGAGCAGCCGTTGGACTTGAGAATCTTCTTTGGGAACGAATTCGATGATCAAGGATCGACCGATCTGCGCGAAAAATTCGGCGATCTTGGCGAAAGGGAGATTGTTGGAGATGGCGAGGTGATGGATCAGCGCCAACGCCATCACCATATCGGCCGGTCCCCGCTCCGCCAACGCCATTCGCTCCCGATTCGCCCAGCCGATCCCTCCGCTGGGATTGGTCAGGTCCAAAACCAGAGGAAGAATCCTGCTCTCACCATTTGATTTTACTTCCCGGTAGTTCAACTCCACCGCCGCCGGGTCGATGTCACTAGAAACTATTAACTTTGAACTTTTCATTGCCACCCGGCTGAACTCTCCGGTGTTGGCCCCTAGATCCCAGACAACCTTAGGCCGGGCAGATCTGACGAATTTTTCCACAATCTCCGCCTTGTTCTTGAACGCCACCCTCGAGTAGTTGGTGTTTTCGTAGTAGTCGGCCCATTCGGTACCTCGGGGCTTCCACTCCAACCCCCGAATCGCTCCCTCCAAACCGGAGACCAATCCCAGAAGCTGGCCCTTTCGGAACCTCAATGACCGCTCCATCCCCCCGGACTGTGGTCGGTCGGCAAAAAACTGCTGGCTCTTGGCGTGCAGATACAAGTGCGCCAGGAGCTGGGGCCGGATAAGCGCCTTCTTGGGCAAGAGCTTTGCCGCTAGGTCCAAGGGAATACCGTCGATATAGACTCGCATCAGCTGAATGAGACGGATGTCGTTGTAGGAGGCCAGCGCCAATGGTGCCAGGAAGTGCTGACAGAACTGGCGGTAGGCGACCCAGGGTTTCTCTTCGTGCTTTTCAAACGAGAGGTGGTCGATCAGCATCGGTTTCCCTTCAACGAATTGGATGTTGTAAGCGCTGGCGTCCTTTAGGCTCATCCCGTATTCCAACGCGATTTTTTGGATCTTTAGCGTCAAGAGCGCCGCATCCTTCAGCTGCCCAAAGCACCATTCGTAGGGGTAAGAAATGAATTCGACGAGCTGGGGCTGAATAATTTGATAAGCGTCGGCACTTGCCGACAAACTGTGCCTCGCTTTTCGGTACGGGATAAGGAAACCGAGCTGGACCAGCTTCCGGGACAGCCCGGACTTCTCGAACTGTTCCCAGTCTTCTTGGTAACTCCGATTGATCTGGCGGTAGAGAGTTCCGTTTATTTTGAAAAGAAATCCGCTCGGGTCTCGGAAGGAAGCAGAAACTTTAGCTGGTTTTTCCATCGCCCTGCTTTTCTTTTTTCCCTTTCCTGAAGACGGACGAGAGGAGTTGCTTAATTTTCCCCCAGGAAGAAAAGATGATGTAGCCGCCACCGGCGATGCCGGCTAGCAGGATCTGAACGAAGTAGCTCCCCGTTCCCGGGTCAAGGTAGGCGTGCGCCGGCCGCGCTAGCGCCAAAAAAGTTAGCGACAAGAACAAAATACGTAGCATCACTGTTGAAAAATATACCATATTTTAAAAGTCAATCCTGCAAACCAAACTCAAATTTACCCCCAAAGCTTCAATTGGCCCATTTCGATCAACCCTTATAGTATATGGTTTGAAGATATATACTATAACAACCGTTCGCCGTTCACCCCAGACGGTTGAAGATTTCGATCAATTTTCGGGCGGATTCATTCCAATCAAACCTCCGGGCGTTAGCGAGACCCTTTTTAACCAGTTTTTCGCGCAGACTCCCCGAGCTCAGGACTTCCTCAATCGCCCGAGCGAGCTGGTAAACATTTTTTGGATCAACCAGCACCGCTCCCTTCCCCGCCGCTTCCGGCAGAGAGGTTGTGTTGGAGGTCACCACCGGCGTTCCGCAGGCCTGCGCCTCCACCACCGGCATCCCGAAGCCCTCGAAGAAAGAAGGAAAGACAAAAACCTCCGCCGCGGACATCAGCTTGGGCCGATCCTCTTCCGGAACATAGCCGGTGAAAATCACATCCTCCTCCAACCCCAAATCCGCCACGGTCCGGAAGATTTCCTCGGAGAGCCAGCCCCTCTTTCCCGCCAGAACCAAGTTAAAATCACGGCGGTTCGGCAGATCGGCATAGACCTTAAGAATGGCGGGGACATTCTTCCGCGGCTCGAGCGTGCCGAGAAATAGAAGAAATGGCTTGTTGATGCCGTACTTTCTCTTGATCTCCTCTTTGTCCTTCGCGCTCCGCGGGTAGAAAGATTTCGGATCCACTCCCGGGTAGGCCACGGTTACCTTCTCGGCGGGGACGCGGTAGGCCTCAATCAGCTCCCTC
>Ga0209431_10000541_pt1:20000-22500 | contig 31418 bp, 20 predicted proteins | sample RifCSP13_3_FD_184021 | JGI IMG/M metagenome (GOLD analysis project Ga0209431, IMG submission 184021) | Soil microbial communities from Rifle, Colorado - Rifle CSP2_sed 13_3 (SPAdes) (version 2) | ecosystem: Environmental > Terrestrial > Deep subsurface > Rock core/Sediment | place... | reverse complement strand
ATAGGGACGATATTGATGATAGTGACGATATTGATGTGAGTGACGATATCGACCGTGACCTTGATACGGAGCTGGAGCTTCTAACTAGGATGAATGTACTAACTATGGATATGATGCCGGAAATAGACCGATTTTATATCACCCTTCAATTCGAATTAGCAAAAGCAATGTCTCCTTGCATAATATGGATTCCAAACATTCACGATCTGGATGTGAATGAGTCGAATTACTTATCCCTCGGTCTATTAGTGAACTATCTCTCCAGGGATTGTGAAAGATGTTCCACTAGAAATATTCTTGTTATTGCTTCGACTCATATTCCCCAAAAAGTGGATCCCGCTCTAATAGCTCCGAATAAATTAAATACATGCATTAAGATACGAAGGCTTCTTATTCCACAACAACGAAAGCACGTTTTCACTCTTTCATATAGTAGGGGATTTCACTTGGAAAAGAAAATGTTCCATACTAAGAGATTCGGGTCCGTAACCATGGGTTCCAATGTACGAGATCTTGTAGCACTTACCAATGAGGCCCTATCGATTAGTATTACACAGAAGAAATCAATTATAGACACTAATATAATTAGATCTGCTCTTCATAGACAAACTTGGGATTTGCGATCCCAGGTAAGATCGGTTCAGGATCATGGGATCCTTTTCTATCAGATAGGAAGGGCTGTTGCACAAAATGTATTTCTAAGTAATTGCCCCATAGATCCTATATCTATCTATATGAAGAAGAAATCATGTAACGAAGGGGATTCTTATTTGTACAAATGGTACTTCGAACTTGGAACGAGCATGAAGAAATTAACGATACTTCTTTATCTTTTGAGTTGTTCTGCCGGATCGATTGCTCAAGACCTTTGGTCTCTACCCGGACCCGATGAAAAAAATGGGATCACTTATTATGGACTTGTTGAGAATGATTCTGATCTAGTTCATGGCCTATTAGAAGTAGAAGGCGCTCTGGTGGGATCCTCACGGACAGAAAAAGATTGCAGTCAGTTTGATAATGATCGAGTGACATTGCTTCTTCGGCCCGAACCAAGGAGTCCCTTAGATATGATGCAAAATGGATCTTGTTCTATCCTTGATCAGAGATTTCTCTATGAAAAATATGAATCGGAGTTTGAAGAAGGGGAAGTAGAAGGAATCCTCGACCCGCAACAGATAGAGGAGGATTTATTCAATCACATAGTTTGGGCTCCTAGAATATGGAGCCCTTGGGGCTTTCTATTTGATTGTATCGAAAGGCCCAATTCATTGGGATTTCCCTATTGGGCCAGGTCATTTCGGGGTAAGCGGATCATTTATGATGAAGAGGATGAGCTTCAAGAGAATGATTCGGAGTTCTTGCAGAGTGGAACCATGCAGTACCAGATACGAGATAGATCTTCCAAAGAACAAGGCGTTTTTCGAATAAGCCAATTCATTTGGGACCCTGCAGATCCACTCTTTTTCCTATTCAAAGACCAGCCCCTTGTCTCTGTGTTTTCACATCGAGAATTCTTTGCAGATGAAGAGATGTCAAAGGGGCTTCTTACTTCCCAAACAGATCCTCCTACATCTATATATAAACGCTGGTTTATCAAGAATACGCAAGAAAAGCACTTCGAATTGTTGATTCATCGCCAGAGATGGCTTAGAACCAAGAGTTCATTATCTAATGGATTTTTCCGTTCTAATACTCTATCCGAGAGTTATCAGTATTTATCAAATCTGTTCCTATCTAACGGAAGGCTATTGGATCAAATGACAAAGGCATTGTTGAGAAAAAGATGGCTTTTCCCGGATGAAATGAAAATTGGATTCATGTAATAGGAGAAAGGTTTCCCATTCCTTAGCCTGAAAGATATGTGGCCATGAAATAGGGATTAAGTGGAACAGAATTGACTGGGTGGTAGAGTCGTGGAAACACCTCCTTCTTCCATATTTTGGACACGGAACAATATGTTACTGCTGAAACATGGAAGAATTGAAATCTTAGATCAAAACACTATGTATGGATGGTATGAACTGCCTAAACAAGAATTCTTGAACAGCGAGCAACCAGAGCGATTCCTCACTACATCAAAAAATTTCCATTAATGAAAGATGTAAATCCATTGGAAAAATCAAAAATACGTATGTCGGATGAAATGGTGGTTGTTGCTATCTGCTCCAATAACGAATCGTTGGTTTAACTGAATAACTAAATGAATAACTAAATAAAATAGATAGAACCTTCTCTTCGTCTCAGGTCGATGGATCTTCTCAATTGGAAGATCCCCTATATGGATAATATACACATTCCAGTTGACCGGGCCTAATTCTAATTCTTTTGTTCCGAAGCAAAGATATCCACGGGGCGGTTCGTCCTATTCAGATATTCACGACCAAGAAGTACTGGATTCTCTTTCGGATAGGCTCTGAAAGGAGAAAGAGAAGGAAGGCTGGAATGCCAACAGACGCCTATTATTGAATTCACCCGACCCGATAGTACCCATTTTATTTTG
>Ga0209431_10000541_pt1:0-2500 | contig 31418 bp, 20 predicted proteins | sample RifCSP13_3_FD_184021 | JGI IMG/M metagenome (GOLD analysis project Ga0209431, IMG submission 184021) | Soil microbial communities from Rifle, Colorado - Rifle CSP2_sed 13_3 (SPAdes) (version 2) | ecosystem: Environmental > Terrestrial > Deep subsurface > Rock core/Sediment | place... | reverse complement strand
CTTAATTAATGAATTTGTTATAAAATCAAGTTTCAATTTAAAGAGACTCTTTCCAATAAATTTAAAGAGACTCTTTCCAATAGTAATAGAAAAGTAATAGAAAAAAAATCACAAAGAAGAAAAAGAAGAAAAAATGGATGAAGAAATTAATAAAAAGATTAATACATAAAATAAATATAATAAGAGATAAAAAGAGATGCGACCACCTCCTACATATTTTATGCCTTCTCCTGCAAAGAAACTTGTAAAACCAACTCCATTGGTAATTCCATCAATTACTCGTCTATCAAAAAAAGAAGTTAATTCCGCTAATCTTCTTATGCCTTCTGTTAAAGATATTGCATAAAAAACATCTATGTAACCACGATTATAGGACCAATCATATATCACATTTATTATTTTGTCCCTAAGAATTCTCTTAGGACCTTTTTTAGCAACCAAATTAAGGAATTTCAAATTTTGTAAGGATGAATAAATCGGCTTATATAAAGAAGACGCTATAAATATCCCAAAAGAAGCTATACTGACTGAAAAAGTTGAATTTGTTACAAATTCATACCAATCTACAGACTTATTTTGATTTTGATGTAAAAGACTTAAAGACGGAATTAACAGTTTGGATAATATATCAAAATTCATTTCTTCTTGATTGAATTGATTGAAAGGTATTCCTATAGCTCCAATAAACAAGGTAAATAGTACCAAAACAAGCATCGGAAATAATATAGTATTATCCGATTCCTGGGGATAGGAAAAAATTCTTTTAGTACCAAAATGATTAATAGTAATAAAAGGACACGTCATCTTTCTTACAGTACCACCAGTTTGATATATTTTCTTCCAAAAAAAACAAAAAAAAGAAGCTCTTTCATTATTATTTTTATTATTTATTGTTAATAAAGGTAATAAACGCATTTTTTTTTTTAAGATTTTTGATCCCTGTTTACCCCATAAAGATATTGAATAGAATGCGCTGTTTTTTTTACCACTATAATTTTGAAAATAAATATTTAAATGCCCTTCAAAAGTAAGTAAATAAACCCGAAACATATAAAATGCAGTTAATCCTGCTGTGGAAAAAGCTATTATTGCGAAAATAGGTGAATACGACCAACTATCATTAAGAATTTCATCTTTGGACCAAAAACAGGCGAGAGGTGGAATACCACAAAGAGAAAGGGTTCCTAATAAAAAAGCAATTTTTGTAATTGGAACATGTTTTGTTAAACCACCCATAAGAACCATATTTTGACTCTTATCCGGAGAATAGCCAACAATAACTTCCATTGAATGAATAATGGATCCAGATCCTAAAAACAACAACGCTTTCGAATAAGCATGAGTAATCAAATGAAATAAAGCGGCTCGATAGGAGCCCATACCTAAAGCTAACATCGTATAACCCAATTGAGACATTGTAGAATAAGCTAAACCTCTCTTAATATCTTTTTGAGCAAAAGCTAAAGTGGCTCCTAATAGTACTGTTATTATACCTATCAAAGCTATTAGCTTCATTATGTAAGGTATAACTACGAAAAGAGGAAGAAGTCGAGCTACAAGAAAAATTCCCGCTGCTACCATGGTAGCAGCATGTATTAGAGCCGAAATAGGGGTAGGTCCTTCCATGGCATCCGGTAACCACACATGAAGGGGGAATTGCGCCGATTTAGCAATTGCACCGGAAAATAATAGGAAAGCGCACAAGGTAACAAATAAAAAATGAACCTCATTATCATTATTATAAATCAAGTTATTGAATATTTCAAACAAATCCTGAAATTCGAAACTGCCTGTTATCCAATAAAGACCTAAAATTCCTAATAATAAACCAAAATCGCCTACACGATTAGTTACGAATGCTTTTTGACAAGCATTGGACACAATAGGTCGTGTGAACCAAAAACCTATTAATAGGTAAGAGCACATTCCAACCAATTCCCAAAAGATATAAATTTGGATTAAATTCGAACTGGTAACTAATCCCAGCATTGAAGTATTGAAAAAACTCATATAAACAAAAAATCTCAAATAGCCTTGATCATGAGACATATAACTGTCACTATAAACAAGAACCAAAATTCCAACCGTAGTAATTAATATTAACAAAATAGAAGTAAGTGGGTCAATCAAGTACCCGAACTCTAAGGAAAAATCATTGTTGATGGTCCAAGACCATACATATTGATAAATGGAACTGCTATTTATTTGCTGAATAAACAGATCGATCGAAAAAACCATAACTATACTTAACAATAAAACACTGGGAAAAGCCCATATACGGTGAAGTTTTTTTGTTGACACCGGAAAAAGTAGCAGTCCCATTCCTATTAACATAGGGACTGGAAGTGTAACGAAAGATATAATCCATAAATATTGATATGTATGTTCCATAAAAAAAATCTTATTATTTTTAATAAAAAAAAAAAAATGAATTAAGTTTAACTTATTTTATAACTGTCTTGACAATTTTTATTTTTAATCACTATAGAAAATATAACCT
>Ga0209431_10000539_pt1 | contig 31492 bp, 32 predicted proteins | sample RifCSP13_3_FD_184021 | JGI IMG/M metagenome (GOLD analysis project Ga0209431, IMG submission 184021) | Soil microbial communities from Rifle, Colorado - Rifle CSP2_sed 13_3 (SPAdes) (version 2) | ecosystem: Environmental > Terrestrial > Deep subsurface > Rock core/Sediment | place: Rifle... | reverse complement strand
CTGTCATTTCGAAGAAGCTGTGCGACTGAGAAATCTTGCCGTTATTCTCTTGGAGAAAGATTCCTCACGTTCGTTCGGAATGACAAACGGGGATAGTGGAATTTATATTTGATGCAGGACGTTCGCCGCTATACCCGCTACAATAGCCGCCCATGTCGGGTAATTCCTTCGGAAAATTATTTACGGTCACAACCTGTGGCGAAAGCCATGGGCCTGCTTATGCCTGTGTTGTGGATGGATGTCCGCCAGGCCTGGCCTTGACAGAGGCCGATCTGCAAAAGGACCTGGATCGCAGGAGGCCCGGAAAATCACGGCATGTCACGCAGCGCAGGGAGTCGGACACGGTAAAAATTCTCTCGGGTGTGTTTGAAGGTGTAACCACCGGCACACCGATCGGACTCTTGATTGAAAATGAGGACCAGAAGTCCAAGGACTATTTCAAGATCAAGGACCTGTTCCGTCCCGGTCATGCCGATTACACCTATCAGCAAAAGTATGGAATGCGTGATTTCCGTGGCGGTGGCCGTGCCTCTGCGCGCGAGACCTGCATGCGGGTTGCTGCGGGTGGTATAGCCAAAAAATATCTCCATGAAAAATACGGCATCATCATTCGCGGTTATCTGGCACAACTGGGGCCGATTAAAATTGAACTGAAGGACTGGCATGAAGTGGACAACAATCCGTTCTTCTGTCCGGACGTCACACGTGTACAGGAACTCGAAGATTATATGGATGCCTTGCGCAAGGAGGGTGATTCCATTGGTGCGCGTATTAATGTAGTGGCGGAAAATGTTCCGCCTGGATTTGGTGAACCCGTGTTTGACCGGCTGGATGCCGACATTGCCAAAGCCATGATGAGTATTAATGCGGTGAAGGGTGTCGAGATCGGTGCCGGGTTCGAGTCTATCATTCAAAAAGGAACTGTGCACCGGGACGAAATGACAGCACAGGGATTTCTGGGCAACAACGCCGGCGGGATACTCGGTGGCATTTCCTCCGGCCAGGACATTCTGGTCAGCGTGGCACTGAAGCCAACCTCCAGTATCCGCTTGCCCGGCAAGACAATCAACATCAAGGGTGAAGACGATGAAGTGATCACGACCGGTCGTCATGATCCTTGTGTCGGGATCCGTGCGACCCCGATCGCCGAGGCCATGCTGGCGCTGGTTTTAATGGATCATGCATTGCGGCATCGGGCGCAATGTGGAGATGTGAAGTCTGGAACGCCTGTGGTTCCTGCTTCTGTAAAAAAACGTGATTCGTAATTCGTTATTAGTAATTGGTGAATAGTTAGAAGTGATTGATATTTGATTTACCAATTACCAATTACGAATCACGAGAACCTATCTCAAAATTAATATATTGCAGGACTTAGGTTTTTTGCCGTCATGCTGGTGAATACCAGCATCCAGTAAATAATTGTTTTGACTGGATTCTGGCCTACGCCAGAATGACGAATATTTTAAATTCGCCATAATTGATCGGAATTAATCAATTTTGAGACAGGTTCTAATTACCAATCACCTGCAATAAATATTTTCTAACGTAAAATAACCAGGCATGTCAGGTAGTAATACTTCCCTTAACGTTCCTTACTGGCGCCTGTCCGGTTTTTATTTTCTGTTCTTTGTTACCGTCGGTATTTTTCTTCCTTACTGGTCGTTGTATCTGAAAGCCATTGGCATGAATGCCGAACAGATCGGCATCCTGTCTGCGATAGTTGTCTTTACAAAAATTTTCATTACCTATTTCTGGGGCTGGGCTGTGGATCACACCGGCCGGCGCATGCGGGTCATTCAGGTTGCCTCGTTATTTTCCGCTATAAGTTTCAGCGCCGCATTATTCATACAGGATTTCTGGGGACTGGCCATCATCCTGTTTATATTTTCATTGTTCTGGAGTGCATCACTGCCGCAGATTGAAGCGGCAACGCTGGCCCATCTTGGTGAATCAACCCATGGATACACCAATATACGCGTCTGGGGTTCGATCGGTTTTATCGTCACGGTGTGGCTGCTTGGAATTGTTTTTGAAACTATCGATATCAAAACCGTCCCCGTCTTTGTTCTGGTCTCGATGATCGTTGTCTGGTTAATGAGTCTTGGCATACCGGAACAGAAAGTCCGGCATCATGAGTCTGCTGACGAAAGTCTGAAATCCATATTATTCAGGCCGCAGGTTATTGCATTGTTTGCGGTATGTTTTCTCATGCTGGCCAGTCATGGTACGTATTACACGTTTTATTCCATCTATCTCGAAGATAACGGCTATTCCAGCAGTTTTATCGGGCAGATGTGGGCGCTGGGTGTCATTGCAGAGGTCATCGTATTTATGTTCATGCAGCGCTTGATCCGCGTCAGCAGCCTGAGGCTGTTGTTGCTTGCCAGCCTGTTTTTTGCAGTGATGCGCTGGTTGCTGATCGGGTATTTTGTAGAAAGCGTTGTGATACTGGTTTTCGCGCAGTTGTTACACGCAGCGACATTTGGCGTTTATCACACCGTGGCCATTTTATATATTCATAAATTTTTCCGTGGCCGCTTGCAGGGCCGCGGCCAAGCCCTTTACAGCAGTGTCAGTTTTGGTGCCGGTATGGCCATAGGCAGTCTGGTCAGTGGTTATGCCTGGAATGGGATCGGCGCCCTGACGTGCTTTATCGGTGCGGCAGTGACCGCAGGTGCAGCATGGATCATTGCGTGGATCTGGCTCCGGGAATAATTCGCTGGCCGGTTACACATCAGGGTTAAAACCAGATGCTATAATCTGGACAAGAGTTGTTTTTTTACCTGCGAACTTGACACAGAAGGAGGCAGGTCATGACCACCTACGCCCACAAGCTTAAATCGTTCAACCTGGATGCGAATACGCCGGTTTATCTTCTGTCATCAGGCAAACCCGTGATGCTTGAACTGGATGATCCGGCCATCAAAGCAATGACCGACCTTCAACAGGTAAAGGCCATCACTGTCAGCCCGGACAGTTCCATCGAATTTGCCATGGAACTCATGGAGCATGCCGGCATCAGGATGCTGGTAGTGGCAGATCAGTCCGGTAAGCTGGCAGGCTTGATTACCGCACGCGATATCAAGGGCGAGAAACCGCTCAGGATCATGACACAGGAACGGGTAAAACGGGGGGAAATCCTGGTCCACCAGATCATGACCCCGCGCGATCAACTGAATCCATTTAATTTTCGTGATGTTGAACATGCCAGTGTGCGCGATGTGATCGTGCAACTGCGAAATTCGTGCCGTCAGCATGCTATCGTGCTCGAGGCTCAGGATAATGGGAAAAATTATTTTGTCAGGGGCATCTTTTCAATTACCCAGATCGGACGGCAGCTTGGCATGGATATCCCGGGGGATGGGCATGTACAGAGTTTCGCTGAATTTGAAAAACTGATAGCGTGATTATTGAAACTTCGGACGACTGCATGGGCGCATGAGTATGTATACGTGCAGCAGGATTCAGTAGTCTGTGTATTCCTGAAAAATAACAATTCCTCCATCATCCTCAAAACCGATTACTCTGAACGAGTCTTTTCTGTCACCCATTTCCATGCCGGGTGTCCCCACCGGCATCTGTGGTACGGATAAACCCCTGATATCAGGCCGCGTATTCAGGAGTCGTTTAATGTCATCTGCCGGTACATGGCCTTCGATCACATAACCATCAATAATAGCGGTATGACAGGATACCAGTCCGGGCGGTACGTTGTATTTGTTTTTGATCTCTTCAATCTCGCTGGTTTTAATATCAGTCACGTCAAATTCATGTTTCTCCAGATGAGCTATCCATTTACTGCAACAGCCGCAATTCGGGTCACTGTAAACGGTGATCGCCTTTGTTCCGGTATAACTCTCTTTGGCAATATCCCAGGTGGAGTTATCTGCCTGGAGTTGAGCTGTAAATAACATCACCATCAGTGTTAAAAGCGAGGTCAATAATTTTTTCATTTGATTCACCAGTATGATTTTTCAGTTCAATATCGGAATATTTTACCAATTGGTACGTTGTGGCAACAATCCCTTGAGTTCATCGGGTTTCAGGTCACGCCAACGGCCGGATTTTAAGCCATCCAGTTTGATATTGATAATGCGCACACGTTGTAACCGCGTCACTTCATAACCGAATACCGCACACATGCGGCGTATCTGCCGGTTAAGTCCCTGGGTCAGTATAATCCGGAATGTTTTTGGTTTGACACGACTGATATTGCAACATTTGGTAGTGGTTTTTAAATCCGGTAACTGCACGCCACGCTTCATCCCGGCAAGAAACTCATCCGTCACCGGCCGGTTGACCGTGACCATATATTCCTTTTCATGGTTGTTCTCCGAACGCAGGATCTCGTTAACGATGTCACCATTACTGGTCAGCAGGATCAGACCTTCGGATTCCTTGTCCAGCCGTCCGATCGGGAAGATCCGTTCCCGGTGTTTGATGAAATCAATGATATTGCCGGGAATGTGTCGCTCGGTGGTACAGGTAATGCCGGGTGGTTTGTTCAGCGCGATATAAACATGTTTCTTTTTGCGGGCACCGATAATGTGGTCATTAACCCGCACTTCATCCTCTTCACTAACTTGCGTGCCCAGTTCGGCAACCTTGCCGTTCACTTTAACGCGGCGCTGTTCGATCCATGTGTCAGCCTGCCGGCGCGAACAGACCCCGGTTTCAGAAATGAATTTATTGAGTCTCATGGGTTAATTATTTACATCTTTTAACCAGACACAAATTGTTTTTTTTTGTTACTTTCCATAACAATCAATTGAGACAAGCAATTGAGGGTTGGCAAAAATGAGTGTACTGAACTTGAGTATGCGGCCCTCTCCATCCGCAAGAAGTCAGGGTAATAGGATGCAGATAACAGACCAGCGTTTAGCCCATGCGTGCTGACGCAGGAGACATAAATCCTTCTCTGTATTTACGAATTAGCGGGCTTTGAGTGCCTTGGCGGCGCGGTTATATACCTTGGGTTTTACCCACAATATCATGCCATAGCGGCCCTTGCCCGCGGCAACGGCATCAGCCGCAGTGATATTGATCTTTGCTTTAGCCAGTCTGGCAATGGGGCCTGCAACCGCACCCACTGTATCACTCCCCTTGATCAGGAATGCTTTTTTGGATTTGCTCAGTTTCCAGCCGTTTTTCCTTGCCAGACGTTGTATTCCGACCAATTTGTCTGCGACCAGATCAATCTGTGCCTTGCCGCCTTTGACAGGAAATCCGGAAAAGGCCAGCAAATTAATACCTTCTGTCTTGAGTTGATCGAGGATGTTGACAGCGGCGCCTGCACGATTACCAACAGTGGCGTAACAATAGTTTACCTTGCGTGCTGTGTAGCTCATAGTGACCTCCTGCGGTGACGTTCAAAATTATTACACTGGTGATCCAAGCATAGACCAAAGGAAGATCTTTATTAAGTAAACGCGAAATTTTTTAATAAGCAGGATTAAAATTCTACTTATCCGACATGGCCTGTTTCGAAATAATATTTTTTCTGCTGGAATGGATCCATCCCGGAAAATGCGTCACAGGCATCCCTGTTTTTGAATGTTACGAAGTTACTGGTATTCAGCGCCGCGTTTCCGCAACGGACAAATATAAAATCTGATTCCATAAAATTGCCGGAAGATATGACAGTACACTCGGGGAATTCCGCGACAGGTCTGTCAACCACATTATTGATTGATCCATTAGTTTCTATACATTTATATTCAAATGATATGTAACTCTGTTCGGGTTTTTTTTGGAATAGACCAGTGCCACGATTATGATGATTGAAATCAGGGCTATGAGTATATTTTTTTCATTAATATATCGACCGGGTTTTATTGCGCTTCAAGTGTACATGCTTTTAATCAAATCATACATCCTGCAATCATAAAGTTAATCTAATTATTCTTGAAAAAAATAAATTAATTAGGGAACCTCTGAATAAGTCTCAAAATTCTTTGAGTCGTCATTCTGGCACCCTCCGGGTATAAACTCCGGCCAGTATCCCCTTCCCCCACCGGGGGAAGGTACGACTGCATGGATGCAGGAGGTAGAACAACGCCGGGAGCAGTTGTCGAGGATGGGGGTAGATTGTTTACTGGATGCTGGCCGCTACGGACTTCCTCGGTATCTGTTCCAGACGTTACTCTACCTTCTACATCCATGTAGTCGTGTCCTCTTGCAACATTTCCTGCATCCTGTGGGTCGTTTTCACCAGCATGACGATGAAGATACTTATTCAGAGGTTCCTTGGTTTTGGTTGTCGAATCTGCTGTTGATTTAACCTGTATAACATTGGGCTACCGCCAGGGTATTGCCGGACCGGACTTTCTGGAATTTTTCCCAGAACCCTTTATCAATGGCACGCAGTGAGGAGGATGTATTTTCATTACGATAACGGCTGATATGCTTCGGTCCGCCATTGTACATCGCATAGGTGGCACGCATCAGGTTATCCAGTCCGCCTTCATGGTTTTGTTCCCCTCTGGCTATGGCGTAATCTACCAGATAATGATGCAGAATTTCGCTGCCTGCCTCGGCGTTATAACCCACATTATGTTGTAAGCCTTCGATTTCATAAAAACCACGCCAGACATGCTGGTTGATCTGCATGATACCGACCGCCCCGGCATTGGAACGTATCGGAATAATCTCACCTTTGAACCTGATATACTGCCGCCAGCAGCTTTCCTGCCAGGCGGTAGTCAGCACCAGTGGCCGGTAGAGTTCCCTGTATTGACTGTCCAGTTTTTTTTTCCGCAGGGTAGATTGCGCGACCAGATCCAGCAGTAACTGCATCTGTGGCAGGTATTCATTAAGTGCATTGATTTTCGGTACCCAACCGTTCAGGCGGTTGACCAGCACCTGGTACGCATTTTCATGGACGATCAACGCCGGCATGAATGACAACATCAGCGCAGCAGGCATGCCACCCACGACCTGTAGCGGACCGGCTGGCGGTAATGATTGATTCAGGAGTTGATCCGTCTCTGTGGGTGAGGGATTGGCCTCGGGGGGTGCCAGTGGCGGCCCAAAACCAAACACCTCACGCAGTTCCGGATCGACTTCAGTATCGTAGTGCAATGGATCGCGTGTCTCTACCGGCGCAATCATGCGCGCCATGCGGCGCAGGGCATCCGCTGTCAGTATAAAACCGGTTTCTTCTTCCAGCATTTGTATGGCAGCGAGCGCATCACCCGCAGTGATAAAACTCAGATAACTGGTGATCGAAGAGGTCGGGATTTTTTCACTGATCCGGCGTAATTCCGGCGCCAGTTGTTCCCAGGTTTTGACAAACAACGCCGGTACCGGATCAGGCGCATCCGGGACCGACGGGACCAGTACTGCCAGCAAATCCTGGCGCGCGTCAAGCAATACGGCGAACAGGGCGGAGCGCAGTTCATGGAGATCAGTGTCCGTACCGGCATGCTTGATGACGGATGTGAGAAAGGCATCCCAGCGTTGCCAGGCTTCTTCCCAACGCATTAATTCTTCATGAGTCAGCGCCGGCTCTGTTGCAACAGGCAATGCACTCCTTATATATTCCGGCACCTCGAAACGGACACCCAGTTCGATATGATCAGCGTCAACCTCAACGCTGCCGAAGGAGACGGAATCCATGATCTGGCGTGTTCCGCTGGTATCGAGAGGGAATACCAGTCCCAGCAATCCCCGGAGTTCGTCGAGTACCGGTTGCAAATTCAATTGCAGCCGGTTGAAGCGCGGGTGTACATATTTTTTTATCCAGACCCACAGCGTACCAAAAACACCGGGGGATTCACTGTCTTCCTTATATATCTTCGAATCAACAACCCTGAATTCCACCACACCGGGATATGAACCCAATAACGGTTCCTGGAAAACTTCGATAAACCCGTTCCAGTTAAGAAGAGGAATACAGGTGCTGCCAATGGCCGTACCAAAACGTGCCTGCGTTGCAGTCTTTGTGCGTATCTGGCCGTTTTCAAAATCAAGTTCCGGCGCGGACAACGTTAGTGAGTTGCATTCCTTGCCGTCGTTCCACACCCGCGCTTCGTCATCCGTTTCGGTATACACTTGATCCGCCAGCAGGCGTTGCATGAACCCCTGTTCCAGCCTTACCGGTATGTCAATCTGGCGGGCCTGGCCGGATAAAGGGCAGAGTAATAATGCGGTGGCGAGAAAATACTTTAATCTGAAATAAATACGGGCTTGCATAGACAGCTATTCTACTGGAGAAGTCTGAAACAGGAGAGGGGGTTTTTAGTTCGTTTTTTAAGTGATATCCAGTCAATCTGGCAATTCCTATCCGTGTGAAACACGGTTTTGCCTCCGGTCCCTTGCATGTTTAAGGGTATTGTCAGTCTCTGGATGTAGATAATTTTATCGCGGAGTTTTTAAGCCTCGCATTAAACTCAGCCCAGAGTTGTTCTTTTTCGCCCCCCCAGCCCCGGATGGATAATTCCCGTTCAACGGCACTCCACACTTTTGCCACCAGTATCAAAGGATATAATTCAAAGAGATCCGGATGTAACGCACCATACGCTTCTGCCGTGCTGCAGTTTGCACGTGCACTGATTGTTTCCAGTGTCAGACCGTATTGCCGCAAAAACTCGCTGACTGCAAGTTTGCTGGATGAGGTCGAATTGGTGTTCACTGGCTTTCCATCCTTTGGACAGTTTTTTCTCTAAATTACAAAGGTTAGAAGTACTTTCATTCAGTGTCAAGTAATTCTAACCTATTCGCGCCCTATGTCAGTTTCTTAAACTGCCTGCATGTCAATCAGCATACGAATCCGGCAAGCAAGGAAAGACGCCGGTATTTCTCAATCCAGACTTGCCGGAATGCTGGGTATTACCCGCAGTGCTTGCAGCCAATGGGAATCAGCACGGGGTACTGCGCCGCGCCGTGAGCGGCTGGAACAACTTGCCAATCTGTTGGGTGTGAGCTATGAGTGGTTGGCCACCGGACGGAAGCCGAAAGAGGGCAAAACGGCGTTCATGGTTAAGGAAGGAATTGTGCCTTCATACCGTGCAGTGATGACGGACGATCAGGAGGAATTGTTGAAGTTATATAATGCGCTATCCGTGAAGATGCGCAAGGCGTTACTGGAATTTTTGCGGTCTTTGTAGTCATCAGGCCGGGCATTCCCGGCCTGCATCAATCGAGTCTGCCCTGACTTAACGTGGCCTCAAAAACATTAGACATCCTTGTTACAATATATTACCAATAATATCTCATTTTCTCTTTTTGATTTTTGGCTTATGGTCCAATTCCATTACGCTCCCTGTCCAGAAAGGAACATCCGCCTTTATAAATATGTCCTTTATAATGTTCACTAAAACATTGGCATATTTCTGGTCTATGTAGCCACCCGCCTTCTTTTGTTGTATAGAGATCTTGTTGAATCACTTTCTCTTCGCTCTGATATACCTCATAAATCTTGACTACTTTCGGTTTGATTTCATTTTTTTCAAGGTATTCGATCAAGCCACATATTGTGTCTGATAAATAAAAGTTGTATTCATCTACTCCTTCCATAATTTGTACTCTTGCTTCATAGGTATATGGCAGGCTTTTATCGTATTTCGATTTTGGACCAATCAACTTTCTTAATATATCCATTATCATTCTCCTTTTTGTAGTGTCTACTACGTTTAATCCGCAGATATTTTTTCCATATATTTAATTAATGATGTCTAACACCAACCATAACCAGCATAAGGAAGCGGCACTTTCTTGCGTTTGTGTTAATGGTTTTATTAAGCATCGCATTCATTATTTTTTGTGTGAAATCGTCAGGTCAGCAAGTCACGTGCAGGATCGCCTGGACATTTTCGCCCTTTTTTTCCGAAATGAGCCTGCAGGCCTCATCAGTTGGTACTGCGATGATCTTGATGCCGCGTTGCCTGGCCTCAGCAAGGAACTCCGGCATAATTGGCAACTGACCGTGGGCGCCTGTACCGATGATCAAGTGTTTCCCGCCCCAGGGGATTTCTTCATTAATCGACAGCGGTGTGTGGCCATATTGTTCACGATATGCCTTGGAGGGCTTCTTTTTCCGCTTGTGGACCTTGCCCTTGTCGATGACTACATCAAAGTCGTAGGACTGACCATTGATTTCGATCTCGCCAAAACCAACAAACTTTGCCTTCATAAAGCTACCTTCTGCTCATAATAGCCTACACTGCCGTTTCAACGTCGCTTCTATCTATTCTTTAAACTGATCATTCCCTTGGGGATAATTATAGTAAATTAACCGGTTCTCGTGGTCTTCAAAATAAGGGTTTCCGGTTGTTGCCTCGCTGTACGAGTTGCTCTAGCTCCTGCATCCATGCAGTCGTACCTTCCCCCTGAAGGGGGGAAGGGGATACCCGCTTTCGCGGGAATGACAATCTTTGAGAAACTGGGACTTAACCAGAGGTTTCCTAAGTATTGTGATCAATACTCAATTAATCCATGCTCCCTCAGGAGTGGAGATGGAAAACCTTGTTCATAATCTTCCATTCCCCATCAACTTTAAGCAATGTATGCAGATCAGTAAACCGGTGTCCGGTCCAATTATCGAGTTCCAGGCGCACAGTGGCAATTGTTTTGTAAATATCGATGCTGGCAATACACGCCTTGAGTCCCGATGCTGGGCCATTTTGATCATTCCAGTCAAAAAGTTGATGGATGGGGCCGGCTAACAGGTCTTTGCCAACGTAACCAAAGATCGTGGCATCTTTGTGGAAGGCAGGTTTCATATCGTCACCCCGGCCAGAGATAGCGCCATCAATATAGTGCTGGATGGTTCTGACAATGGCATCATAGTCGCTCAAATTGGCAGGTGCATTACTCATATTTTTTCCTCTTTTCTTGAACTGATATTAGTAGTTCAATCTGATTTGAAACAACAGTTTAGATCAGCCTGAATCATTTCAGGCAGAAGTTCCACCTACGGTCAAATTATCTATGCGGATAGTCGGCTGGCCGACACCGACCGGAACGGACTGACCGTCCTTGCCACAGGTACCGATGCCGGAATCCAGTTGCATGTCATTACCGACCATGGAGACCTTTGTCAACACATCCGGGCCGTTGCCGATGATCGTCGCGCCCTTGATGGGCCGGGTAATCTTTCCATTCTCGATGAGATAAGCCTGGCTGGCACTGAATACGAACTTGCCGTTAGTGATATCCACTTGCCCGCCACCAAACTGTTGTGCATAAATGCCCTTGCTCACCGAAGCGATGATTTCTTCAGGTGTGTGTGATCCACCGAGCATGTAGGTGTTGGTCATGCGCGGCATGGTGAGGTGAGCGTAGGATTCACGCCGGCCATTGCCGGTCGGCTGCATGCCCATGAGCTTCGCATTGTGTTTATCCTGCAGGTATCCGCGCAGGATGCCGCGTTCGATCAGTGTCGTGCATTGTGTCGGTGTACCTTCATCATCGAGATTGAGTGAGCCGCGCCGGTTGACTATGGTTCCATCGTCCACAACAGTGACTTCCGGTGTGGCGACACGTTCACCGATGCGGCCGGAGAATGCCGAGGTTTTCTTGCGGTTAAAATCGCCTTCGAGACCATGACCGATGGCTTCATGTAATAAAATGCCAGGCCAGCCCGGACCAAGTACCACGGTCATTGCACCTGCCGGCGCATTAACAGCTTCAAGATTTGTCAGTGCTTGTGTAACAGCTTCATCAATATAGGTGGCATATAAATTGTCATTCAGAAAATATTCATAGCCCAGGCGGCCACCGCCGCCAGCACCGCCTTTTTCGATGCGGCCGTTCTGTTCCACGATAACATTAATATTCAAACGCACGAGTGGGCGTATGTCCGCAGCAAACGTACCGTCACTGGCAGCCACCAGCACGGTTGTATGCAAGGCGTTCATCCCGACCAGCACCTGTTTGACACGCGGGTCTTTTTTCCGGGCCTCTGTATCAATGCGTTTCAGAAGTTTGACTTTTTCCTCCGCACTGATTGAGGTGAGTGGATTGGATGCAGTATAGAGTACAGGGCTGTTCTGTTGTTTCCACGCCTGCAATCTGCCTTCGCCACCACTCCTGGCGATCACCCGGGCTGCTTCAGCCGCACTGGTCAATGCCGGTAAGATAATTTCATCGGAATAGGCGAAGCCGGTTTTGTCGCCACTGATAGCGCGTACGCCGACACCTTGATCAATGCTGTGCGATCCTTCCTTGACGATCCCGTCTTCCAGCACCCATGATTCTGCGTGTGAGGATTCAAAATACAGATCAGCCGTATCAATATCATGCTGCATCAATTGGTCCAGTGTTTTCTGAATGTCATTGACCTGCAGTCCGCCGCTGTCCAGCAATTGATGTTTGGCGATGTCCAGTGTCTTACTCATGTCTTGTGATAGTCCAATGTCCGGTGTTTCAGTGCCGGGAAATTATTCCGCAATGTTTTCAGTTGTTCGAGATCGATATCCGCACACGCTACGCCTTCTCCTTGCTCAACCACAGCGAGGATATCGCCCCAGGGATTGATGATCATGCTGTGGCCCCAGGTCTCCCTGTCATTAATGTGCCGGCCTCCCTGATTAGGCGCGATGACATAACATAAGTTCTCCACGGCCCGCGCACGCAACAATGTCTCCCAATGCGCCTTGCCGGTGGTCGTGGTAAAGGCGGATGGGACAGTAATGATATTGACTTCCAGGTTAAGCATGTTGCGGTAGATTTCCGGGAAGCGCAGGTCATAACAGACCGACATGCCGATATTTCCGAACGGGGTTTCTGCGACTGTAATTTCATTACCGGCTTCTATGGTAGTTGATTCGTTATAGGTCTCATTGCCACCATTCACACTGGCATCAAACAGGTGGATCTTGTCATAACGGGCAACACACTTGCCCTGCGGATTATAGAGGAGACTGGCAGCACGGATTTTATCCGGTACACTAGCCTGCATCGGGATGGTACCACCCATCAGCCAGATCCGGTGCTGCTGTGCCTGGTTACTCAGGAAATCCTGGATTGGCCCATGGCCAAAGGGCTCCATCACGGCAAGCTTGTCCTGTTCGTGCTGTCCCATCAGCGGGAAATTTTCCGGTAAAACCAGAAATTCAGCGTGATCGGCCACGGCCTGCCGGATAAGATCAGAGGCAGATTTGAGATTGGCGCCGACATTGCCGGCAGAGACCATCTGAATGGCAGCAATTCTAGTCATGGGGCACAGTATACGTGACTAAGAAAATATCAGACAGGGCAATGACTGCGCTCAATCTATACTTTATACTCATTCGTTTTTTTAAGGTTTACATCAATTTACGGGTTTGACAGACTTGAACAATGAATTTCCCAGAATAAACCGGCTTCCGCCTTACGTATTCAGCATCGTTAATGACCTGAAAATGGAGGCACGCCACCGTGGTGAAGATATCATCGACTTCGGCATGGGGAATCCGGACCAGCCGCCGCCACAGCATATCATCGACAAGATGATCGAGGCGGCCAGCCGTGAGGATACACACCGGTATTCCTGGTCGCGCGGTATTCCGAGACTGCGCCGGGCCATCTGCAACTGGTATAAAAAACGTTATGACGTGGATCTTGATCCTGAATCCGAAGCCATCGTCACTCTTGGTTCCAAGGAGGGTCTGGCACATCTCGCCATGGCCGTCGTCGATCGCGGTGATGCGGTACTGGTGCCGAACCCTTCCTATCCCATCCATCCGTTCGGATTTGTGATTGCCGGTGCCGATGTCCGGCATGTACCGATCGGTCCGGGCTATGATTTTTTTGCGGAACTGGAAAAGGCCATACGCGATTCATGGCCCAAACCAAAATTACTGCTATTGAATTTTCCCAGCAATCCAACCACGGAATGTGTTGAATTGTCGTTTTTCGAAAAAGTCATCAAGATTGCGCGTGAGCATGATATCTGGGTGATCCAGGATCTCGCCTATGCCGATATCGTTTTTGATGGCTACTCCGCCCCTTCTATTTTGCAGGTACCGGGTGCCAAGGAAATTGCGGTTGAATTCTTTACCCTGTCCAAGAGCTATAATATGCCGGGCTGGCGCGTGGGTTTCATGGTTGGCAACCAGACACTGGTCAAAGCTTTGACCCGATTAAAATCCTATCTTGATTACGGATTGTTTACCCCGGTGCAGGTGGCAGCGATTACCGCACTGGAAGGTGATCAACAATGTGTGGCAGATATCCGTGATATGTACCAGCGCCGTCGAGATGTGTTATGTGAAGGGCTGAACTCCGCCGGTTGGGCTGTAGAAAAACCCAGGGGCACGATGTTTGTGTGGGCCCCCATCCCGGAACAATTCCAGGCCATGGGTTCGATCGAGTTTTCCAAGAAGGTGTTAAGTGAAGCCAGGGTCGCTGTATCACCGGGCATCGGTTTTGGTGAATATGGCGACAAGCATGTGCGCTTTGCACTCATTGAAAATGAACATCGTACCCGCCAGGCAGTTCGTGGAATCCGTTCCATGTTCCGCGGCGAACCGATGGAAGCTTTGAAGCGAGAAGCGTGAATCAGACAGGCAAAATCAAAAAAACCTGATTTGAATATCAAATACCAGATACCAGATACTAACAAATGAAACCAGTTAAAGTCGGATTACTCGGCATGGGTACAGTAGGCAGCGGTACTATTAATGTATTGCACCGGAATGCCGAAGAGATTGCACGTCGCGCAGGCCGTGAAATACGGATCAGTCACGCTGCGGCAAAGGAATACAATGCTGAGAAGATTCATGGCCTGGATAAAATTGACAAAATTACGGATGATGCCTTTGAAGTCGTGAATAATCCCGATATTGATATCGTTATCGAATTGATAGGCGGCTATTCACCGGCACGGGAGCTGGTGCTCAAGGCCATCGAGAATGACAAGCATGTAGTCACCGCGAACAAGGCGCTCATCGCAAAACACGGCAACGAGATATTTACCGCCGCCCAGAAAAAAGGTGTGATGGTGGCATTTGAAGCAGCAGTTGCCGGTGGCATCCCGATCATCAAGGCCATACGCGAAGGGCTTGCTGCCAACCAGATCCTGTGGCTGGCCGGCATTATCAATGGCACAGGAAATTTTATTCTGACCGAGATGCGCGAAGAGGGCAGGACATTTGATGATGTGCTCAAAGAGGCCCAGGCGCTGGGTTATGCCGAGGCCGATCCAACGTTCGATGTGGAAGGCATAGATGCCGCCCACAAACTCACTATTCTCGGTTCCATTGCATTTGGTATCCCGTTGCAGTTTGATAAAACCTACACGGAAGGGATCACAACGATTGAACGGCAGGACGTATTTTATGCTGATCAACTGGGTTACCGGATTAAACATCTTGGCATCGCACGCAAAACAGATAAAGGTATAGAACTACGTGTGCATCCCACACTCATACCCGAGCGCCGTCTGATTGCGAATGTGAACGGTGTAATGAATGCCGTGTTGGTGAAAGGTGATGCTGTTGGCCCGACTCTTTATTATGGTGCCGGTGCCGGAGCCGAACCTACAGCTTCCGCTGTGATTGCAGACGTAGTGGATGTTGCGCGTGTCCTGACCACTGATCCGAATAACCGGGTCCCGCACCTGGCCTTCCAGCCGAATAAATTGTCAGATATGTCCATACTTCCTATGGAAGAAGTTGTGACTGCCTATTATCTGCGTATGCAGGCGATAGATCGACCGGGTGTGCTTGCTGATGTGACGCGGATACTGGGTGCTGCCGGGATCAGCATTGAAGCCATTTTGCAGAAAGAACCTGACGAAGGCGCAAGCCATGTGCCGGTGATCATATTGACACAGCGTGTACGGGAAAAATTCATGAACAAGGCCATTAAAGAAATCGAAGCACTTGATAGCATTAATGACAAGATCATGCGGATACGACTGGAAACGTTGACTTAAACCCCGTGAATAGTGATTGGTTTAGAATTATTATTCTTTCATATTGATTTACCAATCACCAATCACCAATCACCAATCACTAATCACTAATGTTATGACCTTTAGACAGAGATATACCGGTCTCATCGAACGTTACCGTGATCGTCTGCCGGTGCATGATGACACCCGCATCATCAGCCTGGGTGAAGGGAATACACCATTGATCCGGCTGCATAATATTCCGGAACTGACCGGCAGGGATGTCGATATCTATGTGAAATATGAAGGACTGAATCCCACCGGATCGTTTAAAGATCGTGGCATGACCATGGCAGTCACCAAGGCCATGGAAGACGGTTCTCAGGCCATTATCTGTGCATCGACTGGCAATACATCAGCCTCGGCCGCAGCCTATGCGGCGCGCGCAGGGATTACTGCGTTTGTGTTGATACCGGATGGAAAGATCGCCCAGGGCAAACTCGCACAGGCCATGATGGAAGGTGCGGTTGTGATCCAGATCAAGGGCAACTTTGATGACGGTATGCGGCTGGTAAAAGAAGTAGCACAAACTGCGCCGGTTACTATCGTCAACTCTATTAACCCTTATCGTTTACAGGGGCAGAAGACAGCGGCGTTCGAGATCGTTGAAGAGCTCGGACGTGCACCGGATTATCATTGCCTGCCGGTAGGCAATGCGGGCAACATCACCGCACACTGGATTGGTTACAGCGAATACGCCTGCAAGGATGGCGATCACGTCACTGATGCCTGTACCTTCTGTAAAGGACATTGCCGGTTTGCCGGTGGCCCAAGTGTTGGTCAACGGCCGAAAATGGTGGGTTATCAGGCCAGCGGTTCCGCACCATTTCTCCGCGGCAAGATGGTGGATGATCCGGAAACTGTTGCAACCGCAATCCGTATCGGCCATCCGCAATCCTGGGATCAGGCCTGGACAGTCAACAAGGAATCCGGCGGCTGGTTCGATGAATGTACTGATGAAGAAATCCTCGCCGCGCAAAAACTTCTTGCTGAAAAAGAAGGCGTGTTCTGTGAACCGGCATCGGCCACATCACTGGCGGGTGCCATGCGTGATATAAAATCCGGCAAGATTGCTGAAAACAGTACAGTCGTTTGCACCCTGACCGGCCACGGCCTGAAAGATCCGGATACGGCAATTGCACAAAGCACCGCACCGGTCGTCAAGATTGAAGCAAATCTGGAGCAAGTAAAAAAAGCAATACTCGATAATCTGGCATAAGAAAAATTCTGCTCGATTCTTAAATACACTATCACTCCGTATGCCTTGCCGAGGTGCAAGGTAGCAGTAGCGCAAAAATGACAGGAAGTCATTTTTAGCAAAACTGAGCATGGATGCGAATCTTTGCGGCGCGTTACTGCAACGAACACCGAGGGAAGTCGCAGACCAAGGCATCCGGAGAAAGTTTTCTTGGTGACTTCTTTTTAAAAAGAAGTCACTTGCCATAAAAGGCGAAACACAATACTTGATGTGGCGATGAGGATGAATCAACTTCGATGGTTATTCTGGCGATAAATCGTAGGTAATTAATTTACTATGCACAGCCTCACCCTGTTCATCCCCGGTCTGCTCACACCCGCCAGGGATTTAACTGAACAGGACATCCCGCCGGTTCCCGCACTGGAAAAACTGCTGGCCTGTGCCAGCCGTGAACAACTCATTCCGTTTGGATTCAGTGATGCTTTGTGCATGTTGTTCAAACTGGAAAGTCATGCAGAGAAAGATTTCCCTATCGCTGCTATAACAAAGCTGGTGGATGATGATCAATCCCTGGCAGGAGCCTGGATGCGTGCTGATCCGGTGCATCTGGTTGCTGATCAGCAGGGATTGGTCCTGATGGACGAATCCACCTTTTCACTGGATCAGCATGATGCCCTGGTGCTGGCGGCAGATGTAAAAGACATTCTGGCAGAGCGGGGCATGATACTGGAAGCGCCAACCACTAATCGCTGGTATGTCACCATGGATGTTGCCCCTGAAATTAAAACGATACCTGTTCATGAAGTTGCTGGCAGGGACATACATTATTATATGCCGTCAGGGAAAGACCAGCAGGCGTGGGCACAGTTATTGAATGAAATACAAATGACGCTGCATGGAAGTCAGGTAAATACAGAACGTGAGCGGCGGGGGGAGCGTGCTGTCAACAGCCTCTGGTTCTGGGGGTGCGGTGAATTGCCCATCCTGGTAAAATGCCCCTGGAGCAGGGTATTCACCGATGAAGAAATCGCCAAGGGGTTTTCTTTGCTTGCCAATATTCCCGGCGCGGAATTGCCGGAATCCATTGATGATACAATCGAACTTTCAGAAGATGAAGATGATGTACTGATCGTCATGTCCTTTGGTTTGCGTCACAGCCAGTATCATGATCTGAAAGGCTGGCAGGATTTTATTACTTATCTGGAAGAGTTCTGGTTCGCGGACATTGTTGATTGCATTAAATCAAAAGAGATCGAGGAATTAACGCTATTGACCGAGTATCAACAATTTACAATCAGTAAATCTTCTCTTTATCAATTCTGGAGACGGCCCAAACCGGTATCTGTTTATGCAAATTAAAAATACTTATGTCATTTCGAGCGCAGCGAGAAATCCGCCGTAGGCGTCCCGAACGCAGTGAGGGATCTACCCTTTGGTCGAAATGACAAATATTAATTATTCTGATGCCAGTTAACATTACACGTCGCACATCCCTGAATGATGTCAGTTTCCCGGAGGATATCCATCCCGTATTACGGCGCATCTATGCGGCACGCAATATCCAATCGGCAATGGAGCTGGATTATTCGCTGCAAGGGTTATTACCATTTGAGGCACTGCTTGGGATTGATAAGGCTGTGACATTACTGGCTAATGCGCTCAGGGAAAATAAAAAAATATTAATTGTTGCGGATTTTGATGCTGATGGTGCAACAAGTTGCGCACTCGCCCTGCGTGGGCTGAAGTTAATGGGGTTCAGTGATGTCCTGTATGTTGTCCCGAACCGCTTTGAATTCGGTTATGGTTTGAGTCCCGAGATCGTCGAGGTCGCGGCGGAAATGCAACCTGATGTCATCATTACCGTAGATAACGGAATTTCCAGTATAGAAGGTGTGGCACAGGCACGTTCCAGAAACATTGACGTATTAATTACCGATCATCATTTGCCCGGTTTGTCTCTCCCGGATGCCAACGCAATAGTGAATCCCAATCAGCCCGGTGACAGCTTCCCAAGCAAGAACCTGGCCGGAGTGGGTGTGATGTTTTATATCCTGATTGCCCTGCGCAGTCACTTGCGAGAACAAAACTGGTTCGCTGCAAATAACATCCCTGAACCCAATCTGGCTGAATTACTGGATCTGGTTGCACTGGGTACTGTCGCAGACGTGGTGCCGCTCGATCATAACAACCGCATACTCGTTGCACAGGGTCTGGCACGTATCCGTTCCGGCAAGTGTTGCCCCGGCATCCGGGAATTACTGCAAGCTGCTAATCGTAATCTACGCAATACCGCCGCACAGGATTTGTCCTTTGCTGTAGCACCGCGCCTGAATGCGGCGGGCAGACTGACCGACATGTCGCTCGGTATTGAATGTTTGTTGACCGATGATCAACGGTTGGCAAAGGACATGGCCCTCAAGCTTGAGCAGCTCAACAAGGAACGGCGCGAGATACAGGCAGAGATGCAGGCGCAGGCCATGATTGATATTGCCGATCTGGATTTGAATAACCAGGCGTCATTACCGAACGGTGTATGTCTTTTCAATGAAAACTGGCATCAGGGAGTTGTCGGAATTCTGGCCGGGAGAATCAAGGACCAGATAAACCGGCCGGCCATTGTCTTTGCAAAAGACAAGGAGGGTTACATCAAGGGATCGGCACGTTCCATCAGCAGTGTACATATCCGCGATGTGCTGGACACCATTGCCAGCCAGCATCCCGGTATTATCAGTAAATTTGGTGGTCATGCGATGGCTGCCGGGCTTACCATCCGGGAATCTGATCTCGAACAGTTCAAGGTGGTTTTTGATCAGATAACAGGTATGTTTTTATCCGGTGATGAACTGGAAGGTGTGCTGGTCTCGGATGGTGAATTGTCTGTTAATGAATTGAGCTTTGATCTGGCAGAAAAAATAATATCGTCAGGGCCCTGGGGGCAGGGTTTCCCCGAGCCCGTGTTTGACGGTGAGTTTGAAATCATCAATGCCCGGGTCGTTGGTGAAAGGCATCTCAAATTGCAGTTACGGCATCCGGGTAACAACAGATCCATTGACGCCATCGCTTTTAATATCACTGATGAAGACTGGCCGGAAGCAACCGGCCGGGTGCAGACTGTTTACAAACTGGACATTAATGAATTTGCCGGCCGCAGGCAATTGCAACTGGTGGTGGATTACATCTCGCCGGTTGAATAAAACTAAACCACGGATTGCATGGAGTACACTGGGTTAACAGTTGGAATATTCACGAACAATCAGCAATTGATCATGATTATTTGATAGACTGACACCAGTCTGGAATTTCATATCAACAAGGAGGTTACATGCAATCACTTTTACGCTTTGTCCCCACCTCATTTACAGACGCACCTGTTAAGGTGATAAAAATTCATATTTGTCTGCTCCGGGGTGCAGTGATTTCAGGATGGTTGTCACTTGACAACCCTGTATAATCTTCCTAGTATGGAGAGCAGAACTTGAGGAAAAAACACCCTAATAAAGAGATTGAAGCCATTCTTTGTTATGCAGAATCAAAGGGTTGGCAGGTAGTGAGGCGGCAAGGACATGCCTGGGGCAGTTTACGTTGCCCGCAGAATAAAGACGATTGCCGGTGTGGATTATTCTGTCAGATGTCAATATGGAGCACACCCGGAAACCCGGAGGCACATGCCAGACAATTACGGCAAAAAGTTGACGGGTGTATCTACAATCAAGGTAGTTCAAATGAACAAATATGAATTTACACTGACCTTTTCCCTGCCGGATACGCAGGATGATCCGGAACGTTATCTCGATGCCTTGTATGAAGCAGGTTGTGATGACGCACTTATTGGAACCGGACAGGTGGGCAGTATCGCCCTTGAGTTTGTGCGCGAAGCAGAATCAGCGGCTGCTGCGGTCAACTCCGCCATTGCCAATGTGAAGGATGTAATTCCGGGTGCTGAACTGATCGAAGTAAAACCTGATCTGGTAGGACTTACGGATGTAGCAGAGATATTAAAATGCTCAAGACAAAATATACGCAAGTACATGATAGGTTATGCTGATTTTCCGAAACCGGTCTATACCGGTACAGCATCCTTGTGGCATCTTTGGGAGTTAACAGGTTTCAGTAAATTTGATTTCCCCCGGACCATCGCTGAACTGTCAAGAACCACATTCGAGATTAACCTGAATATACAACAGCATCGATATAAAATAGCGGATAAGGACAACAAGCAGAATTAAGAAATCGCAGGTTAAATTGGTTCTTCTCATTTTCTGATTCTCAGCCTGTGTTAATAACCCCTGTGTATTTCGTGCTCTCTGTGCTTAATGCGGTTAGAAATAATACTTAACGGATTTTCTGCTTCCGATTACAATGTGCCCTCCACAAATTTATCAGAGAAAATTACCTGCCATGTTTGAGATTAATCCTGTACTGAACCAGATCAAGGACCTGAAAGACCGAGTTTTCGAACTCAGGAGGTATCTTTGACTACGATAACAAGGCGGAACGGCTGGTAGAAGTCGAGCACGAACTGGCCGAACCGAAGGTATGGGACAATCCTGGGCGTGCCCAGTCACTGGGCAAGGAACGAGCTACACTGGAACTTATCGTTGATTATATCCGTGAAATAGAAGAGGGATTACGCGATGCCTCGGAATTATTGTCCATTGCTGCCGGGGAAAAGGATGCTGACACAGTGCAGGCAGTCGCAAAGGACGTTGACAAATATGAAAAGAAAGTCGAGGAACTGGAATTCCGCCGCATGTTTTCCGGTGAGATGGATGCCAATAACGCCTTTCTTGATATTCAATCCGGTTCCGGCGGGACAGAAGCCCAGGACTGGGCCGAGATGTTATTGCGCATGTATCTGCGCTGGGGGGAACAGCATGATTTCGATACGGAATTGATCGAAGTGTCTCCCGGCGAAGTTGCCGGCATCAAAAGTGCGACGATTAAATATGCCGGGGATTATGCCTACGGCTGGCTGCGTACGGAAACGGGCGTGCACCGGCTCGTGCGTAAATCCCCTTTTGATTCCAACAACCGCCGGCATACTTCGTTTGCCTCGGTGTTTGTATCACCGGAAGTTGATGAGACGATTGATATCGATATTAATCCGGCTGATCTGCGCATTGATACTTATCGTTCCAGCGGGGCAGGCGGGCAGCACGTCAACAAGACCGATTCTGCAGTGCGTATTACTCATCTCCCGTCGGGTATCGTTGTACAATGTCAAAACCAGCGCTCGCAACACAAAAACAGGGACCAGGCCATGAGCCAGTTGCGTGCCAAGCTGTATGAGCTTGAAATGCAGAAACGCAATGAGGCGAAACAGGCGCAGGAAGATGCCAAGGCCGATATCGGCTGGGGCAGCCAGATCAGATCATACGTACTGGATCAATCCCGTATCAAGGACCTGCGTACCGGTGTTGAGACGGGGAATACACAGGCAGTACTGGATGGTGATCTGGATAAATTTATAGAAGCAAGTTTGAAGAGTGGACTTTAAATAATGTCAGACAACGAAAATAATAATGACAATGATCTCATTGCGCAGCGTCGTGCGCATTTGCAGAAATTGCGGGAAAAAGGCAATGCCTACCCGAATCATTTCCGGCGCAGTGCCCTGGCGGCAGAGTTACTTGCTGAATATACAGGCAATGATCAAGCGGAACTTGAGCAACTGGCGGTCAAAGTCAAGATTGCCGGCCGCATGATGACGCGCAGGGTGATGGGTAAGGCTGCATTTGCACATATACAGGACATGTCCGGCCGTATACAGATCTATGTGAAACGTGATGATCTGGCGGCAGGACAGTATGACGATTTCAAGCAATGGGATCTGGGTGATATCCTTGGTGCAGAAGGGATATTGTTTAAAACAAAAACCGGCGAACTTTCTGTACATGTTAATCACGTCGAGCTGCTGGCAAAATCCCTGCGCCCGTTACCGGAAAAATATCATGGCCTGACTGACCATGAACTCCGTTACCGGCAGCGTTATCTGGATTTAATCACCAACGAAGAAACACGCCGTACTTTTGCCATCCGTTCAAAGACGATTGATTTTATCCGCAACTATCTCAGGGACACAGGATTTATCGAGGTAGAAACACCCATGTTGCAGGTGATCCCCGGTGGTGCCACCGCACGTCCGTTCATTACCCATCACAATACACTGGATATGCAAATGTATTTGCGTGTTGCGCCGGAGCTTTATCTGAAGCGTCTGGTCGTGGGCGGAATGGAAAAGGTATTCGAGATCAACCGCAGTTTTCGCAATGAAGGATTGTCGCCACGGCATAATCCCGAGTTCACGATGCTGGAATTTTACCAGGCCTATGCCGGTTACCGTGACCTCATGATATTGACGGAGGCCATGATAAAGAGCCTGGTGCAGGAAATCCTGGGTGATACAAAAATATGTTATCAGGGCGAAACCTGTGATCTGGGCCAGCCATTCGAGAACATGACTGTAAAAGAGGCTGTCCTGAAATTTAATCAGGGACTTCATGCAGGTGACCTTGAGTCACTAAAGTCATTGTGCGCTGTTGCCCGCAATCTCGATATTCCTGTTGAAAATAATTACAGTCCCGGCAAGGTTTTGATCGAGATATTTGAGAAGACGGTGGAATCCAATCTCAAACAGCCTGTTTTTATTACCGCCTATCCAACCGAGGTATCACCACTGGCCCGAAGATCGGATACCGATCCTGACGTGACTGACCGGTTTGAGTTATTTATCGGTGGGCGCGAGATAGCCAATGGTTTCTCCGAACTGAACGATCCGGATGACCAGGCAGAGCGTTTCCGTAAACAGGTAGAGGACAAGGAATCCGGTAATTATGAAGCAATGCACTATGATGCCGATTACATTACAGCGCTGGAATATGGCATGCCACCTGCGGCCGGCGAAGGTATCGGCATAGACCGGCTGGTCATGTTGCTGACTGATTCTCCCTCCATACGGGATGTAATACTGTTTCCCCACATGCGCCCCAAATAAGCAGAACCTGCCTCAAAATGGCTGCGCTTGGCGATACGGCGTTGAAAACGGACTCAAAATGCTCATGTACTGGCGTGTATACTCCGCTTTTTACTCCGGGCATCCTGCCCTCCACCCTGCGGGCCAGCTCCGCTGTTCAAAATCGTTCCCGGCGATTTTGTCGTCCATTTTCGCCTAGTCTCACCTGCGCTCGCATCATTTTGATGCAGATTCTGAGTAAATTTTCTAGTATAGACTGAAACATCAGTTGGGGATGTGAGTCTATAGGCAAGTGTTAAATATATTAATGTAACAGTTACTACGCTCGTATCTGTTAAATTAATAATTAAATAGAGGGAAGCACTTATGTTCCCTTACCATGGTTTAAACCGGGCCAGAAATGGCTTTTTTCAAAAATCCCAGGAGGAATCCTCAAATGAGCAAGAAGACTTTAAAACCCATTGCAGCAGCCCTAGGCACCACCTTTGTTATATCCCTGGCCGCCAGCCCGATCGTTCTGGCTGCCGAAAATCCGTTTGCGCTGAATGACCTGTCCAGCGGCTACATGGTTGCCGAAGAAGGATCATGTGGTGAAGAGAAAAAGGCTGAAGGCAAATGCGGTGAAGAGAAAGAAGCTGAAGGTCACTGCGGTGAAGAAAAGGGTGATCACGAAGGCATGTGTGGTGGAATGAAAGAAGACGAAGGCAAGTGCGGCGAGAGCAAGTAATCGTCTGAACGCATATTTTGTATGGTTATTTCGTAAAGGATTATGTCTGGAACATTTGTCCTGTAACAAGTACCGGGAGTATGCGTCCAAGATCTGCGGTATTCCTTCAGTGGCCTGCCGCAGATCTTTTTTATAGTGTTAATAATCATTTCTGGAGGAAATTTAAATGAGCAAGAAGACATTAATACCCATTGCAGCTGCCCTGGGTACCACCTTTGTTATATCCCTGGCTGCGAGTCCGGTGGTACTGGCTGCAGATAATCCGTTTGCACTGAATGACCTGTCCAGTGGCTACATGGTAGCCGAAGAAGGTAATTGTGGTGAAGAAAAGGACGCTGAAGGCAAGTGTGGTGAAGAGAAGGAAGGCGAAGGCAAGTGTGGTGAGAATAAAGACACCTCCGCTGAAGGTAAATGCGGTGAAGGCAAGTGCGGCGAGAAGAGAAAAACGCATGAAGGTAAATGCGGCGAAGGCAAGTGCGGCGAGAATAAGTAAGCGCAAAAGCGCCTACAGCATTTAAGCACTGCATCATGCACCTGAACAACAGCAAATATCCAGTAACAGGTGCCGGTTTGGGTCTGCGGCGGGCCTTTATAAGCTCGCTTGCAGATCAATTTCCTTCCCAGGTCGATTTCATGGAAGTGGCCCCGGAGAACTGGATCGATGTCGGTGGCCGTTACGGTCATTTGTTCCGGGCAATCGCTGAACGAATTCCCGTTGTCTGTCATGGCCTCTCGCTGAATCTGGGTGGTCCCGCACCGCTGGATGAGGCATTTCTGCACAAGGTCAGGCAATTTCTGGATACCCATAACATCCGTTGTTACAGCGAACACCTGAGTTATTGCGCAGATGATGGTCATCTCTATGACCTCATGCCCATCCCGTTTACTGAAGATGCCGTGCACTATGTTGCAGATCGCATCCGGCGTACACAGGACATCATCGGGCGGCGCATGGCGATTGAGAATGTTTCCTACTATGCAGCACCCGGACAGGAGATGCCGGAAATCGAATTCATCAATGCCATTCTCGAAGAAGCGGATTGTTATCTGCATCTCGATATCAATAATATCTATGTCAACAGCATCAACCATCGTTATGATGCAGAAACCTTTATGAAGTCACTGCCTGGTGAGCGCATCGCCTATGCCCATATTGCCGGGCATTACGTAGAAGCCGAGGATCTGCGCATAGACACTCACGGCTCCGATGTGATCGATCCGGTCTGGGACTTGCTGGCAAAGGCCTATGCACATTTCGGTGTGTTTCCGACCCTGCTCGAACGTGACTTCAATATCCCGCCGCTGGAAAAACTTCTGCAAGAAGTTGACCGGATTGCTGCCATTCAAAATAAATGTTCAAAGGTAACAAAAGGCCATCATGTCCGCCACGCCTAAACCCCGTTTCCAGGAGATCCAGTACGGATTCACCCGGCATATCCGTGATCCGGAAAATCAACCGGCCCCACCGGACATTGAAGACCGTCGCATGGAGATCTACCGCGGACTGTTGTACCGTAATGTAGAAGGATTTATTGCCAACAGTTTTCCGGTACTGCGCAGGATCACGCCGGATGATCGCTGGCATGTGATGATCCACGACTATTTCAAACGTCACCAGGCGCGCACCCCGTTATTCCCGAAGATGCCGCAGGAATTCCTGCAATATCTGGAACAGGAACGCGATGCGGAAGATGATCCACCCTTCCTGCTGGAACTGGCCCATTATGAATGGATAGAACTCGCGGTCTCGCTGGATACCCGGGACATCAGTTGGACAGGTATCAATCCGGCCGGTGATTTACTGGAAGGGATACCGGTCATGAGCCCGCTGGCCTTGCCATTGAGCTACCAATTCCCTGTCCATACCATCAGTCCGGAGTTCCAGCCACAGGAAACGCTTGGCCAACCAACCTACATCGTGGTCTATCGTGACCGACATCATAAGGTGGGTTTTACCGAACTGAACGCGGTTTCCGCCCGTCTGCTGGAAATGATCCGGATGGATACCGGCCAGACTGGCCACAGACTTCTTGAAAGCATTGCAGCAGAACTCAAACACCCCAACCCTGGGGTCGTGATCAGGGGTGGTCTTGAAACTATGCAGAATCTCTTACAGAAAGATATCCTGCTCGGCGTAAAATTAGCCAATCAGGCAGGAAGATTCCAGTAATAATCTGATATTGATCATCAGCCGGGGGTACAGTCCATGATATCGGATCAATTCCAGAGTTTTGTATTTACCACCCTTGAGTTCATGGTGGCGTTGTTTGTATTTATGATCGGGGTTGCGGTTATTGTGGTTATCATTGTCTATATACTCGACGTCAGCCAGACCAAACAGGCGATAAGACGTAATTACCCCGTTGTCGGTCACTTCCGTTATTTCTTCGAAAAGCTGGGCGGATTTTTCCGCCAGTATTTCTTCGCCATGGATCGGGAAGAGATGCCATTCAACCGGGCGCAACGATCCTGGGTCTACCGTGCTGCAAAAAACCTCGATAACACCATTGCCTTTGGCTCTACCCGCGATCTGAGGGTGCCCGGGACAGTACTGTTCGTCAACTGCCCGTTCCCCACGCTGGGTATAGATGCAGTCGCACCGGAGCTGGTCACAGTTGGACCTGATTGCAGGAAACCCTATACCACATCCTCTTTCTTCAATATTTCCGCCATGAGCTACGGTGCCATCTCGAAACCTGCCGTACTTGCATTGTCCAACGGGGCACGCCTGGCTGGTTGCTGGATGAATACGGGTGAAGGTGGATTATCTCACTATCATCTTGAAGGTGGAGCAGACCTTGTTTTTCAGATGGGAACCGCAAAATACGGCGTGCGTGATCTGGAAGGACATCTCTGTGATAACAAATTGCGGGAACTGGCCAGTCATCCGCAGATTAAAATGTTTGAGATCAAATTAAGCCAGGGTGCCAAACCAGGCAAGGGCGGCATCCTGCCGGGTGGCAAGGTAACAGAAGAGATTGCACACATACGCGGCATCCAGGCGGGCAAGGATTCCATCAGCCCGAACCGTTTTCCGGAGATTGCCAACAACCAGCAACTGCTGGACATGATCGAACACATTCGTAGCGTGACTGGCCTGCCGATCGGTTACAAGGCAGTGATAGGTTCTTCTGTCTGGTTAGATGAACTGTTCACCGAAATAAACAAACGTGGTATAGAGAGTGCACCCGATTTTATTACTGTTGACAGCGCCGAAGGCGGTTCGGGTGCCGCACCCATGCCATTGATGGATGATATGGGACTGCCGTTACGTGAAAGTCTTCCCATACTGGTCGATAAATTGAATGAGCATGGTCTGCGCGACCGGGTCAAGGTCGTTGCCTCCGGAAAACTCGTCACGCCCGCCGATGTGGCCTGGGCACTTTGTATCGGTGCTGATTTTATCAATACCGCCCGTGGCTTCATGTTTGCCCTGGGTTGTATACAGGCATTGCAATGTAATAAAAATACCTGTCCGACGGGTATTACAACCCATAACAAGAAACTGCAACACGGACTGGTGCCTGAGGAAAAGGCAGTGCGGGTGATGCACTATCAGAAAAATATGGTCAAGGAGGTCGGGACACTTGCGCATTCCTGTGGCGTTGAAAGTCCGCGGCAGTTACGTCGTCATCATGCGCGGATAGTGACAGACAATGGTTTGTCCATAGCCCTGTACAAATTACATCCCGATGTGGTACCCAAATCGATGAAATCAGTTGCCTGAAAAAAGATTCAAGACTCAAAAAATCAGCTACAGCCATTTACCCATGGAGAACAGATGACAGCTTTAATCCGATTACTGAATTTTGCACAGGACATTCTTGACAAGACCCGTGAACACCTTGCATTTATTGGCTCAGTACTGTTGCGTATTTATCTGGTACCGATCTTCTGGGTGGCGAGTAATAACAAGTGGAATCCGTTTGATAAAGACAGTTCATTGCAAAACACCATAGACTGGTTTGGCAATCCGGACTGGGGGCTTGGTTTACCCCTGCCGGCGCTTAACGTCTACATGGCCTGGTCGGCTGAATTTTTCGGGGCCATTCTGCTGGCACTGGGACTGGCCACACGCTGGATATGTATACCGTTGATGATCACCATGGTTGTGGCTGCTGTGACTGTTCATATCAATAACGGCTGGCAGGCCATTCACGATCCGATGAGCCCATATGCCTCGGCCAATGCCGGTGAAGCCATTGAACGTCTGGGACGTGCCAGGGATATTCTGAAAGAACATGGCAATTACAACTGGCTGACCGAACATGGAAATTTTGTGGTCTCCAATAACGGCATTGAATGGGCAGCCACATATTTTATTATGCTGCTGGCCTTGTTTTTCCTTGGTGGAGGAAAATATATCAGTGTCGACTACTGGATTGCACGTCATTACCGTAAAACATGATTTGTCTTAAATCACATGGTAATGATACAGGGATGTATCGTACCCTGGTGATCATGTTTTTATGCTGAGCGTTAATGCTTTCCTGTTTTTCATGTTGCTGCTGCTGGTGGCTGCGCTCCTTGCCCCCCTCATTGAAAAACTGAAAATCCCGTTCAGTATTTTCCTGATTTTACTGGGATACGGCAGTTCCGAGATCGCAACCAAAAACTTTGGCATTGATATTGGAATCAACTGGGAAAATTTCAGACCATTAATCATTCACTTTATATTGCCCATCCTGATTTTCCAGGCGGCGATCATGACGGATATCCGGGCACTCAAGGAAAATATCCTGCCTGTTTTTATGCTCGCATTGCCGCTATTACTGGTATCTGCCGGTATCATTGCCATCGGAGTCTATTACAGCATCGATCATCCCGCAGGTTTTCCCTGGATAGCCGCATTGTTGGCCGGGGCGATATTATCGGCCACTGATCCATCTGCAGTCCTGGCCCTGCTCGGAAAATATGGTGCTCCCAAACGTCTGATTCTCTTACTGGAAAGTGAGGGTTTGTTCAATGATGCCACATCCATTGTTTTATTCGGCATTTTACTGACTGTAGCATTGACCGGCAGTGAACAGGGTAATAACTGGATGACTGCCGGAATGCAGTTTCTGACTATTTTCTGCGGTGGCATAGCAGCGGGAGCGATAACAGGAGTGGTTGCCCATTTCATTATCAGGATCCATGATTCGGAATATATTCACATCCTGGTCACAATCATCAGTGCTTATATCTCGTTTATCCTTGCCCAGGATTTTCTCAATTTATCCGGTGTTATGGCGGTGTTGTCTACCGGTTTGACTGTACGCATACTCAACCGGCAGATTGAGGCGAGGCAATCCCAGAAATTTGTGGATGATTACTGGAGATTCACCGCCTCAGTAGCGGAGACATTAATTTTCCTGCTCGCCGGTGTCACAATCACGCTATCGATGTTTACCAATCAATGGCTGGCGACGCTGATAGGTATTGCAGCGTGCATTGTTGCGCGGACATTGATTATCTTTGGCAGCTTTCCCTTGTTTAATCTGGTATCGGTGGCCAACCCAATTTCGATGAAACAACAACTGGTACTGACGTGGGGAGGGGTGAGGGGAACCATTACGCTGGCACTGGCATTGTCCCTGCCTCTCAGTCTGGATTACTGGTACACCATACAATCCATTGCCTATGGTGTGGTGCTGTTTACCCTGTTTGTACAGACCACGACCATGATCCCGCTGATTAAAAAACTGAATTTAAAAAACGGGCAATAATGCAGTTGGCTGAAATATCTGAATTACCTGAACAACAACCATGAGACGTAAATGATCAGCAGAACCAGAACAGGCACTACAACAATAAACACTTTGCGCGCACTGCCGATAATCTGTGCACTTTTGTCCTGTAACATCTCGGCCCGGTCCTGTATCCGTTGCGTCTGTTCCATTTGCTTCCTGAAGATTTCAAACTGCTCTTTCTGGATGGCCAGCGCCTCAGCCTGGCGTTCCAGCTGTAATTTCTGGTTGTCCCGGATCTCTTTTAGCAAATCAACGTGTTCTTTATTGTCCATGATTTATTTTCGTTTGTTCTGTATCCGCAAGCGCAGTGCATTCAGTTTGATAAAACCACTGGCATCCTTCTGATCATAGCTGCCGCCATCATCTTCAAATGTGGCGATGGTCGCATCGAACAGGCTGTCTTTCTCGGACTTGCGGCCGGTCACAGTCACATTACCCTTATAAAGCTTGAGCCGTACGACACCGTTCACGCGAGTTTGTGTTTTATCGATCAATACCTGTAACGCTTCGCGTTCCGGGCTCCACCAGTAACCGTTGTAGATCAGGCTGGCATAACGCGGCATGAGATCATCCTTGAGATGTGCAAGTTCGCGATCCAGCGTGATGGATTCAATTGCCCGGTGTGCTTTCAGCATGATGGTGCCGCCCGGCGTTTCGTAACAACCCCGTGACTTCATACCGACATAACGGTTCTCAACGATGTCCGTGCGGCCGATACTGTGTTTACCGCCGATTTTATTCAGCATTGCCAGCACCGTGGCCGGTGACATTTTTTTGCCATTAATCGCAACGATATCGCCATGGGCAAACGTGAGTTCGATCATCTCGGCCTTGGCGGGTGCTTTTTCCGGTGACGCCGTCCAGCGCCACATGGATTCTTCCGGTGCCTGCCAGGGATCTTCCAGTACCCGGCCTTCATAGGAAATATGCAGCAGATTGGCGTCCATGGAGTAGGGTGAACCGCCCTTGTGTTTGGCCTCAATAG